>Ga0137452_1000399_pt1 | contig 13006 bp, 12 predicted proteins | sample EasRivERMGT513_2_FD_102312 | JGI IMG/M metagenome (GOLD analysis project Ga0137452, IMG submission 102312) | Soil microbial communities from meander-bound floodplain in the East River, Colorado, USA - East River MetaG ERMGT513_2 | ecosystem: Environmental > Terrestrial > Soil > Floodplain ...
AGCGATCGCCCATCCCTGGGTCAACAAGGCCCTCGAAAAGGCGCAGCAAAAGGTCGAAGCCCGCAACTTCGACATGCGCAAGAACATCCTCAAGTTCGACAACGTGCTCAACGACCAGCGCAAGGTGATCTTCGAGCAGCGGCTCGACATCATGCGCGCGGAAGAGGTCGACGAGACGATCGCCGAAATGCGTGAGCAGGTCGCCGAAGACATGGTCACTCGTCACATCCCGGAGCGCGCCTATGCGGAGCAATGGGACGCGCCAGGTCTTCAGGAGGAAGTGACGAAGGTCTTTGGCCTCGAGCTTCCGGTTGTCGACTGGGCAAAGGAAGAAGGCATCGCGGATGAAGAGATCCGCGAGCGCATCCTCGATGCCGTCAACCGCAAGGCGGCCGAGCGGGCGGCCAATTTCGGTCCCGAGATTATGCGCTATCTGGAGAAGGCGATTCTGCTCCAGACGCTGGACGCCGATTGGCGCGAGCACATCATCCAGCTCGAGTATTTGCGCCAATATGTGGGCCTGCGCGGCTATGGTCAGCGCGATCCCTTAAACGAGTACAAGAGCGAAGCGCTCGCCCTGTTCGAGGGGCTTCTGCTTCGCCTGCGCACCAACGTCGTTCGCCAGCTGATGCACGTTCAGGTCAATCGCGGTGAGCCGCCTCCGCTCGAGGAGCGCGAGCTACCGCCGATGGAGGCCCATCACATCGATCCGCTGACGGGTGAAGACGAGATGGCCCCTGCCCCGATGCTCGCCACTAAGGGTGTCAGGCTGCGCGAAGCGTCGGACACCGTCGATCCCAACGACACGCGGACCTGGGGCAAGGTGAGCCGAAACGCCACCTGCCCGTGCGGCTCAGGCAAGAAGTTCAAGCACTGCCACGGAGCCCTTGTCTAAAGACTCGCCAGCGCCTGTCGACAGCGGTAGGTCCAGACCAGCGCCGGGAGCAGGTTGAACCAAATCCGCGGTGAGGCCACGCCCGCGATGTTCTCGGGGTCGAAAGGGATGGGCGAGCGCGAAAAGTTCGTCGCCTGGACGAACGGCATTCCGGTCGGACCGAGGCGCAACATGTCATGCAGCAGACGCTCACGACTCTCCGGCTTCTTGCCGTAGAGCGGCAGACAAGACACGACTGCGGCCAGGGGGGCGATGCTCAAATGGTGAAGGATGCTGTGGGCGTCGAAGCCATCGCCTAGAATGACGCGTGCCCCCGGATAGCGCCGACGCAGCAGTTCGCAGAACTCGGGCAGGAACTCGATCAGGATCAGGCGCTCGGGCTCGATGCCCCGCTCGACCAGAGCTTCGGTCACTGCGCCGGTTCCGGGACCCAACTCGACGATCGCACCTGGTGTGGCCGGGTCCACTGCCGCCGCGACCGCGCGCGACAGCGCCCGTCCGCTCGGCTGCATCGCCGCCGTAACGAGTGGCGCCCGCATCCAGGCGCGCAGAAACATGAACTCATCCGAGGACTCCGCCTCGCGAAGGAACTCGGAACGCTCCAGCTGGCCCCCAGCGGGTTTCGTCACTTTGTTTTTCTCCCGTCTTATGCATCGCAATTTGGCGTGGAATCGCCTTCGAGCCCAGGGGGGTGCCGGAATGGCACATGCATACGGGACCGGTAACGCTTGAAACCGTCCAGCGGCTATCCGTCGCGCTCGGTTCCCATCGTGCGCCGGGGGGGGAAATTTGCTAAGAGTGGAGCGACACTAGTCTGCGAGGGGCCTCGATGCTTTGGAAAGCACTTTCATGCGCTGTTGCCGCTGGTGCGTGCATAGCGTTCGCCAATACGTCCGTTATTGCCGCAACGGCGCAGCAAGAGAGGGCACAGAAGACCGCCCAGATTCCTCGTTGCGCGCAGCCCTTAGGCGTGCTGGCGGTTGAGCAACCCCAGCGCAACTGGTGGAGCGAACTTCAACTGGGTTCGCCCGAAGCGCTGCTGAAAGTGTTCGTGCAGCAATCGGGTTGCTTCTCACTCGTCGATCGCGGTGCCGGTCTCGCGGCTGCGCAACGCGAGCGCGCTTTAGCAAGCGGTGGCGCCCTCCAGCAGGGTTCCAACATCGGCGGGGGACAGATCCAAGCGGCCGATTACGTGCTCGTTCCCGATCTCGTCACGCAGAACGCGAATGCTCGCGGCAACAATTTCGGCGCTGCATTGGGTGGCTTACTTGGCCGTACCAACCCCGTCCTCGGCGGGATCGCCGGCGGCATCAGCATCAACTCATCGACGGCCGACGTGACGCTCGCGATCACAGACGTGCGTTCGACGCGCCAGCTTGCGATACTCGAGGGACACTCCGAGAAGCGCGACATTGGCTTTGCACTCGGTGGCGGCCTGTATGGCGGAAGCGGATATGGTGCGGCCGGCGCCACCGGTTACAACAACACCGAGATCGGCCAGGTGATCACGCTCGCCTATCTCGACGCCTATACGAGGATGGTCGATCAGCTCGGCGGCCTGCCGGTTGAAGGCGCATCGGCGGCGAACGCACAACAGTCCGTCGTTGTGAACCGGCCCACCCGGATGTATCAGCAGCCTTCCACGACAAGCACGCTCGTGCGTCCGCTTGATATCGGCGCCACCCTCTTTCCTACCGGCAACAAGAACGGCCTTATGTGGGAAGTGAAGGACGAGCTCGGAAATCTGGGTTGGGTTTCGTCGATCACGTTCGATCTCGCGAAGTAATCCCCCGATTTCGGATTGAACCGCCGCCTCCTCCGGAAACGGAGCGAGGCGGTTGGCTTTTCAGGCGCTGTCCAAACGGCCGATCTGGAGAAACTTCTCGCGCCGCAAGCGCCGCAAATCGTCGGGTGCGTGATGCCCAAGCTCGCGCAGTGCCTGTTCGATGGTGTTGCCCGCGGACTGAATCGCGGTCTGCGGCGCACGATGGGCGCCGCCGACAGGCTCCGCCACGATGCCGTCGATGACTTTGAGCTCCAATAGATCCTGCGCGGTGATCTTCATTGCAGCGGCGGCATCGGCCGCCTTGTCGGCCTTGTGCCACAGAATGGATGCGCATCCTTCCGGTGAAATCACGGAATAGATCGCGTGTTCGAGCATGTACACCTTGTTGGCGGTCGCGATTGCAACCGCGCCGCCCGAGCCGCCCTCGCCGATGATGGTCGCGACAAAGGGCGTCCTCAGCGCGAGGCACGCCTGCGTTGAGCGTGCGATTGCCTCAGCTTGCCCGCGCTCTTCGGCGCCGACGCCCGGATAGGCGCCCGCGGTGTCGACGAGCGAGATCACCGGCAGTTCGAAACGATCCGCCATCTCCAAGAGACGCTGAACCTTGCGATAGCCCTCGGGCATCGCCATGCCGAAATTGTGTTTCAACCGCGACTTCGTGTCGTTGCCCTTCTCGTGGCCGACGACCGCGATCGGCTGGCCGCGGAAGCGGCCAAGCCCAGCCACGATCGCGCGGTCGTCGCCGTAGAGGCGGTCACCGGCGAGCGGCGTGAATTCGCTAATGAGTGCTGCCATATAGTCCGAGAAGTGCGGGCGTGCAGGATGGCGCGCCACTTGAGTCTTCTGCCAGGGTGTCAGGCGCGCATAGACGTCGGCGACCATCTGCGCCGATTTACCCTGAAGGCGCGCGATCTCCTCCTCGATATTGAGGCCGGGCGCCTTTGCCTCGCCGTTTCCTTCCTTCGTGCCGAACTGCCGAAGCTCCTCGATCTTGCCTTCGAGGTCGGCGATCTGTTTTTCGAAATCCAGGAATACGTTCATGCGGGAGGCCGTGCGAAGCTCAGGCTGTAAGGTGTCAACCGACCCTCTCCCTGTCAATTTGGCTCTGGCGGTTAATTTCGGCTTCTCGCCCTGGTACGTGCCAAGGGATGCGCCGATTCGACAGTACGTCTCAGCCTGTCGCGGGCAACATGGGTGTAGATTTGTGTCGTCGCAATGTCGGCGTGGCCCAGCAGTGTCTGCACGCTCCGCAGGTCCGCGCCGCCTTCGACGAGATGCGTCGCGAACGCATGTCTTAGCACGTGTGGTGAAAGGCGCGAGGGATCGAGTCCTGCCTTGACCGCGAGGTCTTTCAACAGTTGATGACACCTTCGACGGGTCAGATGCCCTTCCCGCCCCCGCGACGGGAAAAGGAAACGCGCAGCCGCGGACAATATCTTGATATCGCGTGGCAGGAATTCCTCGCGAACCGACAGGTAGGCCTGAAGGGCCTCGTGCGCCGCGGCGCCAATCGGCGCCAAGCGCTCGCGGCCGCCCTTACCGCGCACATGAATAAAGCGCTCGTTCGTAGGCACGGATGACAACGGCAAGGTCACCAATTCGCTGACGCGAAGGCCCGATGCATATAGCATCTCGACAATGCAGAGGAGCCGCGCGCTGTCCGCATCGTCGGGCGATTCGCCCCGTGCCGCCTCGACGAGCTTGAGCGCTTCATCGGCGGACAAGATTTTCGGCAGCGGGCGCGAAAGACGCGGCGCCTCGACTGCGCCACACGGATCGTCTTGGCGAATCCCCTCGGCGTAGAGGAAGCCATAGAAACGGCGCAGCGCCGACAGTTTGCGCGCTTGCGACGAGGTCTTGAGGTTCGCTGCCGCAAGCGCCTCGAGGAATGACCGGACGTGAGTCCGCGATGCTTCCTTGAGATTTGCGCGCGAACGAGCGCAGCTCGCCGCGAACTCCAGAATATCCCGGTGATAAGCCGCGAGCGTGTTCTGAGATGCGCCACGTTCGGCGCTCATCATGTCCAGAAAGGAATCCATCAAGGCCCGGTCTTGCGCGCTGATGAGGACCTTCTTCGCGCGTGTCATCCGCCGCCCGAAGCCGGAGTCGCGGGTGACGTTTGCCCCACCGACGCGATGCTCGTAACCGGGCGCAGCAGGAAAGCTTCCAATGCAACCTCGCGCGCGCCATCCCGAATGCCAGCGGTCTGCAGGGCACGAACCAAGCGAACGACCACATCGGGCGCAAGATCGCCCGCGCCCTGGACACCAAGCGCAGCAATGACGCCAAGCGCAACTTCTCCCTTGGCGCCCGAGAGAGATGCGCGATCTATCCTTTGCATCAGCACTTGCGGCGGCCTGCGTCCGGGAGACTGCTTGGACACAAGCGGCTGGACCGCGTCCTGGGCCTCCATCGGCAACGGCCGCGTCAATGCATCGTAGAGGCCGAGCACGAGCGTCGCCCGAGAGACAAGCGCCGGACTTGGCGGTGGCGGCGGAGGCAGGGGTGGAGGCGGCTCGGGTGGCTGCACGACCTGATCGGGTGTCAATGGGTCTACGATTGCCGGCGGCGCAGGTTCAGGCGGGGCCGGCGGCGGCGGATTGGCGGTCAGCGCAAGTCCGCGCAGCAGCGCCAGCGTCGTCAGGCTGTCGGCTTGCATAGGCGCTGCCAACGCGAGAATAAGTTGGAGCTGGTTGCTGACATCCGTCACGGCGGCCGGGTTCATGTTCAGAATGTTGAACCAGCGCGCGGCGGCATCGGGGCGCCCGGCGAGCAGCAAACCACGCATAAAGAAGTCCGACCAGTGCGCCCAAGCCGGCAACGGAACGATTGCCGCAGCATCCTGAACGAGCAGCAATGCAACCTGACGCAGAAGACCCGCGGTCTGCCCGATCTCGAGCGCAGTGTGTATCAGTTCGGCGCGTTGCTCGGTGTTCGTTGCCATCCTCATAGCCGCACGAAGCCGAGCGAGCGCAGGCATTAGCGGCTCACCGCGGGCAAGCGCGGATGCCACCGCGAGCTCGCCTGGCGCGAACGTCGTGAGCTCGAGGATTTGCGCGAAGAGATCGGTCGGCAACACGCCTGCGCGAAGCGCCTTCTCCGCAGCAGCGATGCGCAGCGCGGGCGGCGTCGGGGTCGATGCTGCAGCCATCAAACTGTCGGCGAGTCCGAGGCTCACCGCGATCTCGGCGTTCATCGGCAGGTTCAAACGCGCCAACATCAGGATATGCAGTGGATCCGGAAGCGCGATCATCTCCGGCGCCATCGCCTGCCCGCTCGCCAAACCGTCGAGCAGAACCGAGAACGAGGGATCGGAAAGCCCTTGCTCCGAAATCACCGAGCGTGTGAGCTCGAGCGCGCCCAGATCGCGGTTGACCGCGTAACAGAAGGCACGCAGCTGCACCCAGAATCGCTCCGCGCTCTGCAGCCGGTATACGGTGGCGTCACCGCACGAATCGAAATCGCGTCCGGCGCGAATGAACGCGTCGGCCTGCAGCTGCAAGATCTCCTGGTTCGACGGCGCCTGGATTCGCGCTGCCAGATCGGCTGCATCATTGGCGAAACCGCTATCGAGCAGCTTGGACAATCGCAGCGCGTTGAACGATCGGTCGGAACGACCAGGTGGAAGCGCTGCCGTCGTCAGCAGAACCTTGCGTAACAGCAGACTGGCTGCAGCCGAGGGAGTCGCGGGAGGCACACCCTGCAGCATGCCGATGATCGTCGCGCGATCCGATCGCGCCCACGCGTCCTCGCCCAAGCCATCCATCGCATCGAGCGTGCCAGCAATCGGACCTTCGACCGTCCCGAGATCGCCGACGACCACCGCCGATCCGGCCGAATTGAATCGACCCATCGGATTTTCCAGCGTCATCGGCTCAGGCGCGTTGGGCTCCAGCGCCGGCGTCGCGTCCGGCGCAGGCATCACATCCACCGGCGCGTTGGGCGCACCATTCTCCGCGGGTGGGGGTACGGCAATCTGCGGTGGCAGGATGCTGCGGGGCTGACCGGGCTGCTCGCCTGGATCAGGCGTTTGAGCGGACGCTGGCATCCCACCGAGCGCGAACGCGAGCAGAACCGCGCGCGTAGCGGAATTCACTCGTGAAGGTCCCGTGGGCGGCATCTCACTTCGGGAAGCGGCTATCCGGCAAAGTCTCTTCAATGCTGCGCTGGGGCGGTTCCAGGCGCGCGCCATAGAGCGCCAACGCTCCCGCACCCACGAGCAATAGTAGCACGAACCCGACCAACAGCTTCCAACCCATCTGAGGAAATTCCCACGACTCGGCGCGTCCAGGACTTTTGGGGAACTTGAGCCGCAAGCGCAAGTCCTGAGGGTTCCAAAGACTAGCGGAACACGCCGAAAGAGGTGTAAGCCGAACCATGCGAAAGCTGGAGAAAACCTTGGTTTTGGTAGGCATGATGGGCGCCGGCAAGACGTCGGTCGGTCGCCGGCTGGCCGGCGTTTTGAGCGTTCCGTTCCGCGATGCGGATGTCGAGATCGAGACCGCGGCAGGCTGCACGATCAATGAAATCTTCGAGCGCTTTGGCGAACACGCGTTCCGAAGCGGGGAGCGCAAGGTTATTGCCCGGCTGTTGTCTGATCCGCCGCACGTGCTGGCCGCAGGCGGCGGCGCCTTTGTGGATGCCGAGACGCGGGAACGGATCAAGGAAAGCGCTGTGTCGGTCTGGCTTCGCGCGCCTCTGGATCTTCTGATGCAGCGTGTGATGCGCAAGGATACGAGACCGCTCCTGCGCAACACCGACAGCCGCGCGACGCTGGAGCGCCTGTTGCGCGAGCGCGAGCCGATCTACGCGCAGGCCGATATCGTTGTGGAATCCGACGAGGGTCCGCACGATGTCGTCGTGAAGAGGATCATAGCGGCGCTCGATGGCCGGGCCACTGCAGCGGGGGCAAGAGTATGACCACCTCTGTTCCCGTGTCGCTCGGCGAACGCTCGTACCATATTCACATCGGAGAAAAGCTGCTCCACAGCGCGGGCGCGCTGCTCACCCCTCATGTTGGGAGCTCGGCCGTGCGGCGAGTGCCGGTGATCACGGATGAGACGGTGAACGAGCTTTACTATCCCGCGTTCGCTGAGAGCCTCTCTGCAGCGGGCCTGTTTCCGATTCCGGTTGTGCTTCCGCCCGGCGAACAGACCAAGAGCTTCAGCCAACTCGAGCGGGTCGTCGATTCACTCCTGAGCGCGCATGTCGAACGCGGCTCGTTGATCGTCGCACTCGGCGGCGGCGTGATCGGCGATCTCGCGGGTTTCGCCGCAGGCGTGGTGAAACGGGGGATTGGTTTTGCACAAGTGCCGACCACGTTGCTCGCTCAAGTCGACTCTTCCGTTGGCGGCAAGACCGCAATCAACACCACGCACGGCAAGAACCTGGTTGGCGTGTTCCATCAGCCTCGCGTAGTGATCGCGGATACGGCCGTTCTCAAGACGCTCCCGCGTCGCGAGCTTCTCGGCGGATATGCCGAGGTGGTGAAGTACGGGCTGCTTGGCGATGAATCCTTCTTTTCCTGGCTGGAGAAGAACGGCCCTCACGCGCTTGCCGGAGACACGCATGCCATCGCGCACGCGGTGGCGCATTCCTGCGTCATGAAGGCCTCCATCGTGGCGAAGGATGAACGCGAGGAAGGCGAGCGCGCGCTGCTCAACCTCGGCCACACGTTCGGCCACGCGTTAGAGGCGGCCACGGGATATTCGGACCGACTGCTGCATGGCGAAAGCGTGGCGCTCGGCTGCGTGCTCGCGCTCAAGCTCTCGGCGATGCTCGGTCACGCGCGCGAAGCGGACGTGACCCGTACCGAGCGCCATCTCGCCGCCGTCGGCCTGCCGACGCGAGTCGCGCAGATTCCCGGACCACGCCCAAAGCCCAATGACCTGCTCGCCCATATGCGACACGACAAGAAGGCGCAGGACGGCCGGATGACGTTCATCCTGGTCAAGGGCATCGGCCACGCCTTCATTACCCGCGATGTTCCGGAAGACACAGTACGCACGGTTCTTGGACAGGACTGACAGGCACGCCCTTTAGCTGCCGAGCCGCCCTTTGCACGGATCACGAGCCATGACGTTCAATCTCTCCGTCTCACTGTTGGTGATCTTGTCGCTGCTGATGCTCTCGGCGTTCCTTGCCGGCTCCGAGACGGCACTCACCGCCGTGTCCAAAGCGCGCATGCACCGCCTTGCGGCGGCGGGGTCATGGCGCGCGAAGCAGGCCATCAACCTGATCGCCGACCGCGAGCGCCTCATCGGCGCGCTGCTGCTCGGCAATACGTTCATCAACATCCTCGCCTCGGCGCTCGCGACTGCGGCGGCGCTCGCGTATTTCGGCAATGGCGGCGTCGTCATTGCAACCCTGGCGATGACCGCCATCATCCTCATCTTCACCGAAGTCCTGCCCAAGACGCTTGCGATCACGCACACGGACCGCTTCGCGCTCGCCGTCGCGGCGGTCGTTCGCCTCTTCGTCTCGTTTCTTGCGCCGATTGTATCGGCGGTGAGGTGGATGGTCTGGCGAGTGCTCAACCTGTTCGGCATACGCGCGGACGAGGACACGCCCGTGCTCAGTGCTCACGAGGAAATCCGCGGCGCCATCGAACTGCACCATCAGGAAGGTGGTGTTGAGCGCGAACACGCGGACATGCTCGGCGGGGTGCTCGATCTTAAAGATCTGCAGCTTGCCGATGTGATGGTCCACCGCAAGAACATGGAAGTGCTCGATGGCAACGCGCCGCCCGAGGAAATCGTCGAGCGTGTGCTCTCATCCAGCCATACGCGCTTTCCGATTTGGCGCGACGATCCCGAGAACATCGTCGGCGTGCTTCACTTGAAGGTGCTCGTGCGCACGCTCATCGAGCGGAGGGGCTCGCTTAAGAACCTCGATATCGTTTCGCTTGCCGCCGAGCCCTGGTATGTGCCCGACACAACCACGCTGGAAGAGCAGCTGAGCGCCTTTCGCGAGCGCCGCGAGCACTTCGCCTTTGTCGTGGACGAGTATGGCGTGCTCCAGGGTCTTGTTACGCTCGAGGACATTCTCGAAGAGGTGTTCGGCAAGATTTCCGAGGGTCGCCAAGCGCCCGAGGCCGAGCACATCCGTCCGCAGGCCGACGGCTCATTCAACATTGATGGCGTCATGCCGATCCGCGAGCTGAACCGGCAGTTGAATTGGGCACTTCCTGACGACGCAGCCACGACGATCGCTGGTCTGGTGATCAGCGAAGCGCACGCCATTCCCGACGTCGGCCAAGCGTTCGCGTTTTGCGGCTTCAAATTCGAGATCCTGCGCCGTCAGCGCAATCAGATCATTGCGCTTCGGATCGTACCGCCCGCACCAGAGCCTGAAGTCGTGGACGACGCGAGCGGTTAACGGCCCCCCTGGCACGTGCCACACTTAGTCCGGGCCTAAGCCACAATTCCGGCGCGCTCTCATGCGAAGGGAGAACCATGCGAACGAACTACGATGTCATTGTCGTTGGCGCGGGCTTCGCGGGGCTTGTTGCCGCTGCGACTGCCGCGGCCCGCGGCCTGAGCGTGGCCGTCCTCGAAGCCAAGTCGAGCCCCGGCGAGCGCGTGCATACAACCGGAATTCTGGTGAAGGAGGCCGCAGAGGAGTTCGACATCCCTTCGCATCTCACGCGCAAGGTCCGCAGCGTGCGCCTGTACGCCCCCAACGGGAGAACCGCCGATATCCGTGCGTCCGGATACTACTTCCTCTCGACTGACACAGCCGGTCTGTTGGAGTGGCTTGCACTGCGCGCGAGCTTTGCCGGCGCTCATATCCTCACGGGCACGCGATTCACCGGCGCTCGAAAGAGCGGCGATCGAGTCATCATCGAGCCTCTCGGTCTCAGGGCGCGGTTCGTTATCGGTGCCGACGGCGCGCGGTCGAAAGTGGCGCGCTCGTTCGGCCTCGGTATCAACCGCCGCTTCCTGGTTGGCGTCGAAGCTGAGCTTGCGGACGATGGGCAGCAGCGAAGCGAGGCTTTGCATTGCTTTCTCGATAGCCGCATTGCGCCGGGCTATCTCGCTTGGGCCCTGCCGGGTGTCGGAGTCTGGCAAGTCGGACTCGCCGTGCGACACGGGCGCATTCCCGACCTTGACGCGTTCATGCCGAAGGCTGTCTCCACGCTCGGGCTTGAGGGGCTGGCACTCGCCGAGCGGCGTGCCGGCGTGATTCCGTGCGGCGGTCTGGTGCGGCCGTTCGCGAGCCGCTACGCACTGCTCATCGGCGATGCGGCAGGGTTGGTCTCACCGCTCACGGGCGGCGGCATTCACTGCGCATTCCACTACGGCAGGCGCGCCGCGCTCGCGGTTTGCGACTATCTCTGCGATCGCGGCGTGCATCCCGGCACCGCCATGGCGCGGCAATACCCGAGCTTCTTCGCCAAACGCTTGGCCCGTATGGCCATGAACCGCGAGCCTGCAAATGCGCTTTTCAATGAGGCGCTCACGAACGCGGGATTTCTTGCGCTCGCGCGGTTGATCTATTTCCACAGTCGCGCCGAGCCCCTCGACGCTGCGGCCAAAACCGAAGATGCGCCCGAATCGACATCGTTACGGACGCTCTAAGGTTTCTTCGCTTCGTCCGGTGTAAGCGTGACGAGACTCAAGGCGTGCACACGCTCGGCCAATTCCTCTGCAACGGCGGCGTAGACATTCCTTTGACGCTCGACGCGGCTTAGCCCAGCGAAACTGTGCGACACGATGCGGATGCGGAAATGCGTCTCGCCGCCTTCGCGTGCGCCGGCGTGCCCTGCGTGCTTCGCGCTCTCGTCCTCGATGTCGAGAGCGAGCGGGGAAAGCGCGCTTTCGAGCTTCGCGCGCAAGCGGGTTGTCATATTGGCGCCTTCATTCATGGCTTTCCTGAAAGGCGGCTTCGAACCGTCTGTCAAGCGTTTCGTTTCCTTGTCTTTTAGAAGTTGCGTCCCATAATCAGAGTCATGAGTTCATACGCCTATCGGCCGAGATTCGGCTTCGATATTCGCATCAACCCGGGTGCGCCGCGCAGGCCAACGGTTGCGAAGCGCTGCGCTAAGCCGGGTTGCACGGCGAGCGCCGAAGTCTATGCGCCCAAGACCCGCCAAGACATGAACGATCGGCAATGGCTCTGCCGCGAGCACCTGCGCGAACACAACCGAAGTTGGAATTACTTCGCCGGGATGAGCGACCAGGAAATCGAGCGTTTCTGCCTCGATTCTCTGACCGGACACCGCCCGACTTGGCCCCTTGGTAAACGGACCGCGCCCAATCGGACCAACGAGAAGGAGCGTGCCGCCCGCGCCTATTGGAGCTACCGCGTCGAGGACGGTTTTGCTGTGTTTGAAGAGGCGGCAGAAGCCGCTCCGCCACCGCACCGGACCCGGCTCACCAAGGGCCAACTGGACGCGCTGGCCGTGCTCAACCTTGAAGAAGGCGCCACCTTGCACGACATCAAGGCCAGGTATAAGGAGCTTGTGAAGCGATTTCATCCCGACGCCAATGGCGGCGACCGGGGTACTGAAGAGCGGCTAAGGCAGGTTATCCGGGCTTACGGGCATCTCAGAGCGACTGGTTTGGTGTGAAATAGCCGGCCCCAGCCTTGAAAGGATGCGCCCGCGTCTCCTCGCGCATCCAGCGCTTTCCCCTGCCAAAATACCACGGGACGAAGAATGACGACGACTGTGAACGGCCTGGATCCTGCCTCGGCACCGGACATGATGGTGGACGTGCGCAACACGTTCGGGATCGACGCGGTCATGACCGTGCCGGCGTTCTCCCGCCCGAACGAGTATGTGCCCGACGTCGACATGGCCTACGTCTTCGACCGCGAGACGACGCTCGCCATTCTTGCAGGCTTCGCCCACAACCGCCGGGTGCTCATCCAGGGGTATCACGGCACGGGCAAATCGACGCATATCGAGCAGGTCGCAGCGCGGCTGAACTGGCCCTGCGTGCGCGTGAACCTCGACTCGCATATCAGCCGCATCGATCTCGTCGGCAAGGACGCGATCGTGCTGAAGGACGGCAAGCAGGTAACGGAATTCCGCGAAGGGATTCTGCCCTGGGCGATCCAGCATCCGGTCTGCCTCTGCTTCGATGAATACGACGCGGGCCGGCCCGACGTGATGTTCGTCATCCAGCGCGTGCTCGAAGTCCAGGGCAAGCTGACGCTTCTGGACCAGAACCGCGTCATTCGCCCCCACGGCTCGTTCCGGCTCTTCGCTACGGCGAACACCGTCGGCCTCGGCGACACCTCCGGCCTCTATCACGGCACGCAGCAGATCAATCAGGGCCAGATGGACCGCTGGAACATCGTGGTCACGCTGAACTACCTGC
>Ga0137452_1000402_pt1 | contig 12956 bp, 11 predicted proteins | sample EasRivERMGT513_2_FD_102312 | JGI IMG/M metagenome (GOLD analysis project Ga0137452, IMG submission 102312) | Soil microbial communities from meander-bound floodplain in the East River, Colorado, USA - East River MetaG ERMGT513_2 | ecosystem: Environmental > Terrestrial > Soil > Floodplain ...
ACCACCGCGTCTGACGGCCGCTCGGCCCCGGACGTCCTCATTCAGGAAGCCGCCGCTGCGGGCGTCACCACGCTCGCCGTCACTGATCACGACACCGTGGCAGGACTCGCGGTGGCCGGCATCGCCGCCAGGGCCGCAGGCATGACGTTCGTGCCCGGCATTGAAGTCACGGCCGTGCACGAAGGCCGCGACGTTCACGTGCTGGGCTACTACATCGATGCGGCCGACGAGCAACTGCAGCAGTTCCTCGATCAGCAGCGCGCCGATCGCCGGCGACGGCTTAGCGAGATACTCGAACGCCTTCAACAGATCGGTGTGGCGATCGATACAGAACCGCTCCTCGCGCGAGCCGCCGACGACACGGGAAAGGCGGTGGGCAGGCCGATGGTGGCCGAAGCGCTCGTCACCGCCGGTCACGCCCGCGACATCGCCGAGGCGTTTCATCTGTACCTGGGCGACGGCCGCCCGGCGTTCGTCGAGCGGTCCGGTGTACCGCCCGCTCAGGTCATCTCGATCATTCGACGCGCCGGCGGATTAGCGTCCCTGGCGCATCCTGGTAAGACACGCATCGACGCGCTCGTGAGCTCCCTTGCCGACAACGGCCTGACGGCGCTCGAGGTCTACCACCCCGATCACGACGCGCACGAAACCGCGCGGTATCGGGAGATGGCGGCGCGTTACGATCTGCTGGTGACCGGCGGTTCCGACTACCACGGCCCTGGTTCGGGACGTGAAGCGGCACTGGGCCGCACGGGACTCCCCGCCGAGGATTTTGCGCGCCTGATGGCGCGCGCCCGCAGATCGCCGTCGACAGGACCGGCTGACGGTCGATGAACGACGCGCCGCTCCTCGAGATTCAGGATCTGGTCAAGCAGTGCCAGAGCCTTCGGCCGCTGCGGATTGCGCGACTGAGCCTCGGACGCGGAGATCGCTACGCGCTCGGCGGATTCGACGCAGGCGCCGCCGAGGCGTTCGTGCTGCTCGTCACCGGCGCGTCGGTTCCTGATTCCGGTGAGGTTCGCGTGGCCGGGCGTAACACGCGCGACATCGCGACCGACACCGAATGGCTCCTCTCGCTCGATCGATTCGGCATCGTCACGGCGCGGGCGGTGCTCATCGAGGCGTTGCCCATCGCGTCGAATATGGCGCTGCCGATGACGTTGTCGATCGAGCCGGTGCCCGACGACGTGCAGCGACGGGTCGAATCGCTGGCGACGGAAGTCGGCCTGCCGCCGGAGCGCTTGTTGACGGCCGCGTCGACACTGACGGCGAGCGAGCGCGTTCGTGTACACCTCGCGCGGGCGCTGGCCTCCGATCCTGCCGTGTTGCTTCTCGAGCATCCCACCGTGGGACTCGAGCCCGCCGAGGCCGAGGCGTTTGGGGAAGCCCTCCGCAAGGTGGGGGACAGCCGTGGCGTGGCGTGGATCGCGCTCACGGAAGACGAGCGCTTCGCGCGCGCCGCCGGAGGAACCCGGCTGCGCCTCAAGCCGGCCACCGGCGAGCTGTCGCCGGATGGATTCTGGCGGCGCTGGCTGTAAACCGTTCAGACTGATCGGGGAGACTGAGGAGATTAATGCGCGTGTCACGTCCCTTGCTTCTGCTGTTCGACATCGACGGAACCCTATTACTGTCCGGCCGCGCGGGTGTGCGCGGCCTGGCGCTGGCGATGGAGCGTCTCTACGGACGCGCCGACGTGATGGACGGCATCGAGATGGCCGGCCGCACCGATCGCGCGATCGTCATCGACGTGCTCCGCGCGCTTGGCCGCAATCCGGACGACGCCGAGATTCGCCGCGTGCGTGAGGTCTACTGCGAATGCCTCACCGCCGAGATCGCACGTCCGGTCCCGCATTTTTGCGGCGTGCTCCCCGGTGTCGGCCAGCTGCTGGATGTCCTCCAGGGCCATCCGCACCTGACGGTGGGGTTGCTGACGGGAAACTTCGAACGCGGCGCCGCGATCAAGCTTGGCCACTTCGATCTCAGCAGGAGGTTTGCGTTCGGCGCGTTTGGGGACGAGCACGTCAATCGCCGCGACCTCGTGCCGATCGCGCTCTCGCGCGCACGTGCTCTCGGCGGGTTGGACGCGCTGGCGCCCGAACACGTGATCGTCATCGGCGACACGCCGCTGGATGTCGACTGTGCTCAGGCGCACGGCGCGAAGGCGATTGGCGTCGCGACCGGACCGTTCGACGCGAACGCGCTTCAAGCCGCCGGCGCGGACCTGGTCGTGCAGACACTCGAGGATCGGGACCGGTTTTTCGAATGGCTTGAAGCGAGATAGCATTCGTCTCGGCCTGCCATGAGCAAGGCCGAAGGCCGAGTCGAATGTGCCTGCCATGAGCGAGGCCGAAGGCCGAGTCGAATGGCGGAAGCCAATGGGAGTCGAACCCACCCCTCCAGCGAAACGCTGGAGGCGACCGGTTTTGAAGACCGGGAGGGCCACCGGGCCCCGTTGGCTTCCGGACAGAGAATAGACCGACCCCGGGAGCTCGACTCCCGGGGTCGACACTTGACCGCTACCCGCCGAGCCCCAGCCAATACACCAGCACCTTCGGCAGTTCATAGAAAGTGCTGCGCACCATCGGCCGATTGGTCCACCAGCGTCCGGGGTCGTACACGTCGAGACGGTTGCTCCAGGCAATCACCTTGACCTTCGGGCCAAGCCTCTTCCGGAAGATGAAGCCGGCGCGCCGGGTCGACGCGCGGTCGGTGATCACGATCACCGAGGACCAGTGTTCGCTGGCGGCGCGCGGCGCGATGAGCTGGGCCTCTTCGGCCGTGCTGCCGACCGGCTCGGTCAGTGGCTCGATGAACGATGACGGAATGCCGAGGTGCTTGACGAGGACGTCACGCGCCAGCTCTGCGCGGGTGGGGAGGTGGACGCCTTGTTCTGCGAGGATGCCTTCCGAGGCATCGCGTCCGCCGCGGCTGATCAGGATACGCGGCGCGAAGCCGGCACGCAGCAGGTCTGCCGCTTCGATGGCGCGATCGAGAAACGCGCCGTCCAGGACGTAGATGACATCCGCGCGCTCAACTTTGTCGTTCGAGACGAGCAGCGACCCTGCAGATCGGCAGACGCTGGCCGCGAGCGCAAGCCCGAGGACCACCAAGCCGAGCCAGAGACGAGAGCGAGATGACAGTGGGAGGAACGAACCGATGAAACGAGATCTTATTCGTCAGTGAGGCGAACCTCACCGGCGCGCGGTCCCTTCGGTGAATCTTCTACCGTGAACTCCACGCGCTGTCCTTCACGCAACAATTCAAAAACCGCGCCTCGGACCGACGACCGATGGAAGAAGTGCTCGGTGCCGCCTTCGTCACGAATGAACCCGAACCCTTTGTCGATCAACAGTCGTGCAATCGTGCCGCTTGGCATGATTGAGCCTCTTATCAACTGAGATATATGTCCCCGACTATGGTGCGGTTTACAGAACCGAGCCAGTCTAGGCACGGAGGTACAGGCAAGTCAAGGACTTGGGGGGTTAGGAGACAGCCGCCCGCAAGGTTGCACCCCCCCTCCCCTCCCGCACATCGCGCGGCGTGCGGCAACAGGTTTCGCGTCCGTGAAACTCTTCGCGCCGCGCCCGGGAATCCGAGCGGCGTCCGTGAAATGCGGACGAGCGTGCGCACGGACACCGCGGGCGCAGGCGCCGCTCGGCTACGGGCGCGTGCGTGTGCGGTGGACGGCTGGATCTGAAATCTACAGTCGAAGTTCTGAAATCGGGTCAATTCGCCCGGCGCGCCTAATGGCCATGCCCATTGCAAATACAGCCGCGCCTGCTAGAACAGTCGTTGCCCAAAAGTAGACTGTGGCTTCACCAGGGGAGATGCCGAAAAGCAAGCTCCGCAGGAAAGTCGAAGCTCCTACGGCTAGGGGGACACCGGCGACGAGTCCGATTCCCACAGTCTTCAAACCATCTGAGAAAATGAGAGTGCGGATATCAGCTTGACGCGCGCCGAGAGCCATCCGAATCCCAAATTCACGGCGGCGATCCGTAATGCGGCGACTGACGAGCCCGTACAATCCAACTGCGGCTAGAAACAGCGCCGAATAACCGAAAGCCTCAGACAGAGTAGCGCGGAAGCGCTGTGGGGCAATCGAACCACGCAGGCGGGCATCCATTGTGCTCATTGACGTCACGATGGTTGCCGAGTCATATGCCTGAACCGCACTCCGGAGCCGAGGGAGGACAAGCTCCGGCCCTTCTGACGTTCGGACGACAAATTCACTTACCAACCCGCTCAACGTGTAGAAGAGTGTGGTGTTCTCCTCCGACAGGGGTGGTGTTCGAACGTCACCGACGACACCTATGATCGTGAATGGCTCGTTGGCAGAAGATGGCCAAAACCGCTGCCCTACAGCACTCCCGCTAAAAAACTGTCGCTCAAATTCCAGGGACACGACTGCCAGTCGCTGTCCCAAGTCCGCCCCATCAAACCCGCGGCCACTGAGGAGCGGCACCCTCATTGTGCGGAAGTACCCTTCTGTAGCTCGAACCTGCCTCACCAGAAAACTCGGTCCCGACGCCTGATCCGTGCGAATATCCATCTCTTCCCCGGTACTCACAAACGGCAAGGTACTCGCCCCCGCAGCCATGACAACTCCGGATTGAGCGGACAACCGTTCTAGCAGTTCTGCAGTACGGAGGGCATGGCCTTGGAGGATGCGGTGCTCAAGCGCCGCGCGGGTATCGCCTTGTGATTCACCAGTTGGCGCAGGAGGGCCTAAACTAGCACCCTTCGTGGATGTGGTCGTCACGACAGCGAGATTGCTCGGGTCGAACCCCAGGGGTTGAGCCGCCATTCGACGCATCGTCTCACCAAGCATGCCTGCGCAGACCAACAGAACAAGCGCGACTCCCAACTCCGCCGTCACCAGCAGCCGCTGCGCGACGTGTCTCCTGTGCGTCGCGCGGCCTCCTTGAGCGAGCAGACTGCTGGGCGCAATAGATACGAGAATCAGCCCCGGTACCAAGCCCGAAATGAAACCAGTCACTATCGCGAGGGTGAGTCCGAATCCGATCACGACCAAGTCAATGCGGAGCCCTTCAAGTCCGGGCAACTGCTCCGGCGCGAACGCGACCAAAACCGGCACTAACCAAGCTGTCAGAACCAAACTCAGAGCACCGGCTATGCTCGCCAAGAAGAGATTCTGTAGAACCAGCTCCCGTAACACCTGCCGACGACTTGCACCTAGGGCGATGCGGATGGCAACTTCGTGCCTACGCGTCCAGGCATCACCCAGCAGCAGGCAGGCGACATTCGAACAGCAGAGAAGCAACAGCAGACTTGCACCAAGGAAAAGCAAGCCGATGGGACGTGCGCCGCTTTCAGTTTGCTCGGCCACCAGCGACACAAGTCGGCCAGACTGACGATCGGGTGACAAACCATTTCGAATTACCGGCCCAGCCATAGCCGAGGCTGTTTCGAAGGAGACAGCAGGTGCCACCCGCGCCATGACTCGGAAGATCAACTGATCGGATTCACGCCAGCCAATAGGAAGGAGCCCAGCCGGCAGAATGAAGTCTGGGGGCTGTCCCTTAAAGTGGAATCCCGGTGGCAAGACGCCAACCACTGTGTATGACTTTTGCCTCGCGTTCGGATACGGCGGTCCGAGGAACACGGTCTGTCCCAGAGCCTCAGTTCCACGCCCAAATCGCCGCTGCCATTGTCCGTCGGAGATGATTACGATATCTGCTGAGTTACCATCTTCGGTTGTTGTGAAAAAGCGCCCAAGTTGGGGTTCGGCACCGAGCATCTTCAGAAAAGACGAAGATGCATACATCATCTCGACAAGATCCTGTCGAGCCTCCCCCAGCGTCCACTGACCTGATACCCACACAGCGACGTCTGAAAAGGCTGGGAGGTCACGGAGTTTCTGCGCGGTTCCCCATGTAAGCGGCGCACGATCCCACGTTAGTCGAGAAGCCGGATCGTTCTTTCGATCTGGCAACACTGTGAAGGCGAAAACGAGTCGATCAGCGTCGCGCCAGGGAAGCGGGCGGAGCAGGACGGCATTGGCGACCGAGAAAACGGCTGCGGTGGAAGAGAGACCGAGCGCGAGCGTCAAAATGACGATTATCGCGATACCGCGGCGGTGGACCGCGCGTCGAAGGATGAGCCGAAGACCAGCCATTGTCGTTAGAGGTCGGACATCATTGGCTACGGGGCACTGAGTCTCTTGGCCCGGCCCGACAAACTCGGCGGGGGTGCGCGACTCAAAGCGCGCACCCCGCGCTTATCGCGTCGAGCGCTGGATTAGCTCAACCGATGCGGACCAACCGATTCACCGCGTTGATAAACTGACCTCGCTCGACTCGGATCGTGCGAGCGAATTGATCAATTGTCGAGGTACCGGGATACTCGCGATGACAGTCCCAGAGCAACGGACAACCTGCACAGCGGCACGTTCAGAGTTGATGAGGATCTGGTGGGGATGAGCCGCAACGAGCATTCCCACTTGGCGGATGTCTCTCTGGGCCAAAGCAGTTCTCAACTTGTCCACCTCACCGCTGGTGATAAGGGGTTCCGCGACCCAGATTATGCACTGCCCCTTGTCGTGCATGTCTTCGCAGGATCCTTCCCAGCACGGCTGCCCCAGAGGGTGAGAACCACCGCGACGCATCGAGTCACGATACAGATCGCTGTTCCACGCGTCATGCTCGCCGATCGCGCATCCGATGTCTTCGCCATCTTCGCAGTGGAGTTCGCACGTCACAAGCGAGGGCGCCGGGACACCTTTCTTTGCCGCTGATTTCACTCCCATTGCGAGCGGAATCACCAGCGCGAGCACGAAGACCAAGTATCGTCCAGACTTCATTTTCGCTCCTCCTTCTGGTCGGCTTTCTTGTTCACTAAGTGCACCGTTGACACGTCGATAGTCGCACCGAATCGAGAGACGAGTACGGGAGGTGAGGACCGCGCCCAAATCGCGTTTGCGAACCGCCTGCTGGCAGCGACCCTTCCTTCGCCTTGAACGACTGCTTCAAGGATCCAGTCGTAGGTGCGGTCGTACTCTGACGCGTTATGTGGCCGATCAACGTTCGCCATCTCCGGGGCCGCCCAATTGCTGTCGGCTACCCTCGCGAGAACCCACAACAAGCCGTCCTGCTCCCAAAGTGACTCAACCACAGAGTTTGGCGCAAGCCGCTGGTCCCGCCTGAAGATTGGTGACTCCTTGAACCACGTCGATCGAACGACTGTTTGGGAGATTCTGTTCCCCCGTGATGGATTCCACCGGTCGATGACATAACGGCCCGGCGGAACGGCCCAGACTGTATCGTCAGAACCCAACGCCACAACTCGCGTGGTGAAGAGAGGCTGGTCGGCTCGATAGTCTCCTGTTTCACTACCAAACGAACGGATAACTATCCCCGCAGAACTGACGAGATGAATCGGCTGGCCGACCAGGTCAGGAGTCGTAATCTGCTGCGCTACTATGAAGCTGCCGTCGGGTCGAATTAGCGACGGCGCATAGGAAAACGACTTTGGTTGACCGATCTTCAATTCGGGCGAGATTCGCGTAAACGTGCGTGCCCTCGGCTCGAAAGCTAGAACGGCCCCGTCTGGAGCAATGAACAGGCTCGAAAGCAGTTGAAAGTCGCCCGTCTGGAGCGCTCCATCGGAGTGGGGGCCAACGGGCCGACTCTGCCCGAGAATTGCCTGTCGCTGGCCTGCGGGATCAAACACCAAGATCCGATCTCGCCCGCGCGAAGTCACAAAATAGCGCCCATCCCTATCTCTGACCAAAAACATGGAAGAGTCGGGGATGAGTTCGGGGTCTTCGCGATTTGACAGTGACACGACCTTCGACGTCGTGATCTCACACGTCGTCGGCGTGCAGGACGTATCTCCACCTAATCGCTGGAGCGAGCTAGAACCATGGACGGCGGCGGCCAAGCCGAGCGCCGCAACGACGGCGGCGAGAGGCTTCCGAGTCGAGCGCTGAATCACCCTCATGGATCTACCCCCTCCACACAACGGTGACGCTAGACGGCTGAGCTTTTGCGGCACCGTACTCGACGTGCAGTCGGAGGGTCAAGAGAATTCTCGATTTCTAGCAGCGAGAGTGGCCGAATGGCGAGAAAGAGTCCCACTGTGTCAGCTCGTGACGCCACGGCTGCGCCACCGACGAATTGTTCCGCGCGACCTCCCGGGGGCGGCGGCACTGGCCTCGACGAGTTGCGCCAGTGGTAACCATTGCCGAGGGTGGGGAATCCGTTGACCCTTTCGCACTTGTGCAGCGTAACTTTGCGACACGGTCATGGTCCGCGCGATCTCTGACGTCTTCACGGATGACAGTAACGGTTGTATCTCGCGCACGTAAGCCTCTGGCGTGAGCCATACCGGAGAATCCGACGGTTTCCATGCTGCGCAAGCAAACATGTTGCGTCTCAAGGCGTCAGCCCGTTTCGTTTGCGCTTCCGGCCGGTGCGCCTTCGCGCGTGCATTCTCCAAGATGCGCGGGAAGAGTGCAGAGAGCGCGGCGTTCTGACATTTCAAGCACTGTTCCCGCCCCTTGCGACGCTCACCGCCACAGGAACGGCACACGCGCGGAGCGGACGGCGGAGCCAACGTCGTCTGTGACGTACGCTTGATCGTCGGCGGATTGTCGCGGCCCGTCTTCGACGACTCAACGCAGGCTCCTGCCGTCGTGATGGTCTCTGCGAGCATCGCGGCGACACGCTCGGCAACCGGCCTGACGGCGTGCGCCCATGCCTCGGCGGTCTCCGACAGTTGCGCCGCGAACGGTCCCATCAAGCGGCAATTGCCGTCCCTCTCTTCAAAGAACCACTCCCGCCGAAGCGGCTCGTTCATGATCCATTTCAGGACGTAGGCGTCCACGCTCTGCCGAACCGCTTCCATGAGATCGCAGGCCAAGCTGGCTCGTGCATCTGTATCCACATGAAGGAATCCGAGATTGGGATCGAGCCCGACGACGACGGCCGCGATCCGAGATTCGGATTCGAGGATCGCGTACAGGTAATTGAGCATCGCGTTCGCCGGATTCACGGCGAGGCGCGGCGACCCGCTGAGCGGTGACCGGCGCGCGCCGAACGTCCGCCAGTGTTCGGGCACACGGCGAAGCGCGCTTCGAGGAAACGCCATCGGCAACTGGTGCCACGCGGACCAATACGCGAGCGCCGCCCGCGCTTCAACCCCGCGAATCGCTTCGATGGCTTCAGCGGTCTGCAACGACGCTCGGGCTGACGCGATGTCCGCCGCGACGTGTTCATTGGTCAACGTCTCGCGCGCGATGTGCTCTTGGGCCGAGAGTTTGCGGTCGATGAGATAGCGGGCGATGAGCACGGCGTGTCCGCTCTGCACGGCGAGCGCCTGTGCTCGGCGCAATCGGCTATCTCGCGGTCGGCTCGGTCCCGCGGCGGTCAGCACCTTGCCGTTCCGCTCAAGCATGACGAATGCGGCGCGCTGGTCGTGAAGCCAGCGCAGCGCCGCCAGTGAGATCAGGCCATCGCAGCCGACGATGACCAGACGTTTGATGCCATGTCCGATGCGCGGAAAACGACCTTCCCGCTGCTCGCTGCCGACGGCATCGCGCAAGACGAGATGCCCCCGATCCACGCGAGCGACGATGCCGTAGCCGGTGAGGGACACGACGCCTCGCCGAGGTGTAATCGGTTTGGAATTGACTGAAACTTCGGGTACGTTCGAGGAAGCTGTCATCGGAGGTACCGCTCCTGTGGTGGTGAGGGACGCGCGCGGTGTTTCCGCACCCGCGCGTTCCGCTTGATCTCACTACATTTTAGCGGAGAAACCCCCATTCCATGAGGCAGTGCGGCGGAATTCCCGCGCCGCACGTCGGGCACGCCATCGCCTTCGACGGGCCGGTGTAGCCGCAGGAACACTCAATCAGCCACAGCGGCTCCGCCTGCGTGATCGTGTGCTGCCGCTTCGCTTGACGCTCCGCGCGCGCGCAAATGTCGCGCGATGTCCGTGCCGCAACGCGGCCGATTCCCGCGAGCGAGGTCGCCAAGAAACGAATCTGTGCATCGCTGCCGCGTTTCGGGAATCGTCGGTCCTTCAGCACGCCAAGTATCTCCGGCGCTAAGACCTTCAAGAATCTGAAGCCATCTTGACCATCGTAGAGCCCCGCCCCTAGCCACGCGGCGGACACATCTGATGCGCTCTGCGCCTTCGAGAATCCGGGCCACAAGGACGGCCAGCAGGCCGCGAGCGTCCGGCGGTAATTGTCCGCGCGCATGCTGATCGCCGCGTCGGGCTCAGCCGCCTGCGGCCGCCCGCGCCGTCTCACAGGCGGACCGTCGGCGGGTCTCGAAAATTTATTTTCTGCATCACGACGGCGACGCATTTGTGCGGACATCTCGCCCGCCATCCTAGCAAGAGAACAAGGATTTGCGCGGACGAAACGTCACCATCGCGGACGATGCGCTGCCATTTATGCGGACACATCAGAAATCGCGAGCCGAGATCGGGCCTTCCGCGCGCGATGCACGTGAAACGTTGCGTCGTTGGGGATCGTCTCGACGGTGAGGAAGAAACGAATCATGCCCACGAGACGACGACCACGCCCGCGCGGCAACGCGCTCAAACGTCGAGCCCCACGATCCAGACGCTGGCGCACCGCGACTGAGTTCTTGGACTCGCCCCCGGCCGTTCAGCAGCGATGGACCTCAGCGCTCAGCGCCATCGCGCGCATGCGCACGGATGGCATGTCGCTCCGTCAGGCCGCCCGAGCCAGTGCCATTGCGCCGACGATGGTCATTCGACTGGCGAAGTCGGCCCTTCGGAAGAACGCGAGCGGCCGATACGCGGCGACCAAGCGGGATCGCTTGCTCCGTGTGCTCAACGTGCCCAGTGCGCGAGGACTGCACGAAATCGTCACGCGCGACTCACGCACGGCGAGTCAGCTTGGGGCGTTCAATGCGGCCGTGCAGAAGTACATCACGACGGGTGACGCCCACGCACTGAAGCCGTTTCGCAAGCTGCGACTGTTCGACGCACGCGGAAGGCGCATTCCACTCCCCACGAATCTGAACAAGCTCAACGAACTGGGACACGCGGGACAGTTGTCGTTCGAATCGATGTACGCGAGGACCAGCCGATGAAACCACCCAGAACGGCCGATCCGATCAAGATCGAGGCGCGCAAGGCGAGAGCCCTGCGTCGCGTGGGCTGCGGTGCGCGATGCGCGTGCGGCGAAGCCAGACCCGAGGCGCTGATCGCTGGATCGCAGCCCATGATCTGTGCCGCGTGCGACCGAACGGCGCGCGGTCAGTCACTCACCGATGCCCACCATGTCGCAGGGCGGGCGAACAACGATTTCACGACTCCCATACCGGTCAATGACCATCGAGCCGAACTCAGCACCGCCCAAATGGAATGGAGCCGCACCTTGCGCGAGAACCCGAATCGAAGTCCTCTGATTGCCGCTGCCGCGGGCGTCCGCGGGTTCATGGAGACGCTAATCAACATGATCAAGCGGGTATTGGGCTGGATACCCGACACGTTGGAAGCCATCGACAAGTGGCTGACCGAGAAACTCGGCCCGAACTGGTTTGTCGGCATTCCTGGCCTGTTGTTCCCGGCCCAGTAACACGCCATGCGCACTGATGCCCAGGCGGTACAAATCGCGCTTCGCGCGTACCCGATTCCAGATTCACCGCGAGAGCCTAAGGCACTACGTCAGCGTCGGCCGGTCCGCCCCCGACTGATGTTTGTCTTCGACTGTGAGACGACGACGGACAAGTCACAACGCCTGACGTTCGGCAGCTATCAGGTGTGGGCGTCTGGCGAACTGCAAGAGGAGGGATTGTTCTACGCGGACGATCTGCCGAGACGGGCGCGGAGAGTGCTTGAGCGGTACGTCGAACGAAAGCGCCGAGCTGCCCGACACGATGCTGTTCCGCTCCGCCTGATCACCTTGGACGAGTTCCGAGATCGGTTGTACCTAGCCGCATACAAAGCGCGGGCGATGGTGGTCGGCTTCAATCTGCCATTCGATCTGTCACGTATCGCCCATGGTGTGACGAACGCCCGTGGCAAATTCGAGGGCGGCTTCTCGTTCAGCCTGTGGGAATACATCGACTCGGCCGGGAGCCGACGACCGCATAAGTACCGCCCCCGCATCCGACTGAAGCACATCGACAGCAAGCGAGCACTCATCCGACTCGGCTCTCGACGGGAGCCGGACCCGTCCGATCAGGTGCCCGAAGGCTCAACGACCGGCGCACCCGAACCCGGCTATGTCTTCGAGGGGCACTTCCTGGATCTCAAGACGTTGGCGTTCGCGCTCACGAACCAATCCCATTCGCTCAAGAGTGCGTGTGAAGCGTTCGGCGTGGAGCACGGCAAGCAGAGCGCCGCGCGCCACGGCATCGTCGCGGACGATTACATCGACTACAACCGCCGAGATGTTCAGGCGACGGCAGAACTGGCCGTGAAGCTGATCGAGGAGTTCGACCGACATCCGATCGCGCTCGCCCCGATGCACACGTACTCGCCTGCGAGCATCGGCAAGGCGTATCTCCGCGCGATGGGGATTGCCCCGGTGCTTGAGCGTCAACCGGCCTTTCCGCCGGAGTTCCTTGGAGCAGCGCAAACGGCCTTCTTCGGCGGGCGGACGAGCGCGCACATTCGCCGGGTTCCGGTGCCGGTCGTGTATACGGACTTCCTGTCAATGTATCCGACCGTCAACGCGCTGATGGATCTCTGGCGGATCCTGACCGCTCGTGAGATTCGGATTGTTGAGCATTGCGCCCACGACGTCCGGACATTCCTGCGAGCACTGACAGCGGCTGAACTCTTCGGCCCGAAGACGTGGCGGAAGCTCACTGGCTTCGTCAAACTGATGCCTCGCGGAGACCTGTTGCCATGCCGCGCGCGATACAGCGAAGTCAGTAACGATTGGCAGGTCGGCATCAACCGCGTCTTCGCTCAGCCAGAATCCACGGACGCGCTTTGGTTTGCGTTGCCTG
>Ga0137452_1000404_pt1 | contig 12933 bp, 12 predicted proteins | sample EasRivERMGT513_2_FD_102312 | JGI IMG/M metagenome (GOLD analysis project Ga0137452, IMG submission 102312) | Soil microbial communities from meander-bound floodplain in the East River, Colorado, USA - East River MetaG ERMGT513_2 | ecosystem: Environmental > Terrestrial > Soil > Floodplain ...
GGATGTCCCAGTTGATCAGCTTGTCATAGTCGATGGTCATTAGCTTCCACTTGACCAATGGCTTGGAATCGATCTCAACAAGGCCGACGAAGTCCGAAATTTACTAGCCACGGAACCACACGGAAACACACAGACCTTAGTGTGCGTTACGGCACTGCTTCTCATCCAGGTTTTCGTCCGTGTAATTCCGTGTAATTCCGTGGTTAAGTTAGCCTCTAAACCGTGGATGGCCCGCCGAATAACACGGTGCATTGGCTGGAAAGCACGCCGCCGTTGCCGTGCGCCAGCGCGACTTCGCAGTTTTTTACCTGCCGCTTGTCGCACTCGCCGCGCACCTGGCGCACCGCCTCGATGATGACCAGCAGGCCGTACATGCCGGGGTGGCAGTAGGAGAGGCCCCCCCCGCTGGTGTTCACCGGAAGCTTGCCGCCGGGCGCGATGGCGCCGCTCGCGACGAAGCGCCCGCCTTCCCCCTTGGGGCAGAACCCGAGGTCTTCAAGGAACAGCAGCGGCGTGATGGTGAAGGCGTCGTAGAGCGAGAGCATGTTGATATCGGAGGGCTTCAGGCCGGCCATCTTGAAGGCCTTGGGCCCGGATACGGCCGCGGCGCTGACCGTGAGGTCGGGCATGCTGGAGATGCTGGCATGCGACAGCGACTCGCCCACGCCCAGCACGTAGGCCGGCTTTTTCTTGAGCGACTTCGCGCGCGCCGCCGAGGTGAGGATCACCGCGCCGCCGCCGTCCACCACCAGGCAGCAGTCGCGCACCGTGAAGGGGTAGCTCACCATCCGCGACTTCAGCACCTGCTCGACGGTGAGCGGTTCCTTTTCCCACGCTTTCGGATTCAGCAGAGCCCATTTCCGCGCGGCCACCGCGACCTCCGCGAGCTGCTCCCGCGTGGTGCCGTACTGGTGCATGTGGCGCGCGGCCGCCATGGCGTAGGCCGAGGCCGGCATGAAGGGACGATACGGGTTTTCGTAAGGGTTGGGCTCGCGGGGTGAGGCGGCCGCGCGCGAAACCGAGCGCTGCGTGCTGCCGTAAGCGATCAGCGCCACCTCGCACAACCCATGCTCGATTGCCGCTTGGGCGTGGGCGACGTGGGTCATGAAGGACGAGCCGCCGATGGTCGTGCCGTCGAAGTAGCCGGGCTTGATGCGAAGGTACTCCGAGAGCGTCATCGGGGCGGTGCGCACCTGGGTGGCGGCCGAGAACACGCCGTCGATTTCGGAAAGTTTCAGCCCGCAGTCGTCCAAGGCGCGCATGGTGGCCTGCGCCATCAGGTCCACCGGGCTGGTATGGGGGGCGACCTGCCCGAGATCGGATTCCGCGGCGCCGACGACGGCGACGCTGCCGCGTTTCAGGCCGCTCATTTTCCACCTCCGGCCGGCGTGAACACGGGGTAGGTCGGCTGCTTCTCGTCGCCCGGGTGCATCTTCACTTTCACCCGCATGCCGATCTTCACCCCCAGCGGATCCACTTCCTCCACGCGGCTCATCATGCGGAAGCCCTCGTCGACGTCGATCAGCGCCACGTTATGCGGCGGCTGGTCCTTGGTGTAAACCACGGTCGTTGCGTACACCGTGCCGAGGCCCTTCGATACGCGCCACTCGATCTTCTCGCTGCCGGTGACGGGCGCCACGACGCGCGGGTAGAAGAAGGCCTTGCCGTCGTCGGCGTTTACCTGGTACGCCAGTTCGCCTTTCTTGCAATGATCGAGAAATACGCCGTACGGCGATTGCTTCATGAGGTCTGACATGTCTGTCTCCGTGGTTGTCCCTGCTAGCTCGTCTTGACGAGCATGGCCGTCCATTCTACCGGGTGGGTGTTTGGCGATTCCGCATCGTGTAACGGGCGCCGTCGCGGGCGGGCTCCGGGCTATACTAGCGGCCCTGAACATCGGCAGCATATCCGAAACAAATCAACAACGAGAGCGTCATGATCAAGGTCGGGGACAAGCTTCCGGAAGCCACGCTGAACCAGCTTACCGTCGAGTACACCCAGGGCTGCCCCACCGGTCCGGAGGCCTACAAGGTATCCGACCTTACCAAGGGCAAGCGCATCGTGATCTTCGCCGTTCCAGGCGCCTTTACCCGCACTTGCTCCGGGAAGCACCTGCCGGGGTATGTCGAACTGGCCGACAAGCTCAAGGCAAAGAAAGTGGACGAGATCTGGTGCCTGTCGGTGAACGACGCGATGGTGATGGCCGCCTGGGGCAAGGACCACAAGGCCGGGAACAAGGTGCGCATGCTGGGCGACGGCAGTGCGGCGTTCACCAAGGCGATCGGCGTGGATCAGGACCTCACCGAGCGCGGCTTCGGCGTGCGCTCTCAGCGTTACTCGATGCTGGTGGACAACGGCGTGGTAAAGATCTTCAATCTCGAGAAACCGGGCCAGTTCGAGGTGAGCTCCGCGGAGAAGATGCTGGCACAGCTGTAGGAATTATTTCGCACTCGAGCCGGCGGGACGATTGCCCCCGCGATTCCGGCGCCGGGACGCGGGCAGGCACGAACGAAATTGCCAGGGAGTATCCATCGCATGCCAAAGATGTCGGGAGCGCGGCTGTTCGCCGAGATGATGCAGGGTTACGGCGTCACGCATATCTTCTTCGTGCCGGCGTTCATGCTGAAGTCCTTTGCCGAGATGGAGGACAAGCCAATCGCGCGCGTCATGGTCCACGGCGAGAAGGCTGCGGCGTACATGGCCGACGGCTACGCACGCGCGAGCGGCAAGCCCGGCGTGTGCATGGCGCAGATGATAGGCGCGTCGAATCTCGCCGCCGGGTTGCGCGACGCCCACATGGCCGGTGCGCCGGTGCTGGCCGTCACAGGCGGCCCCACGCCGCAATCGCGCTATAAGCACGCCTACCAGGAAGTCGACGACGTCACGCAGTTCGACAGCGTCACGAAATTCAACGCAGTGGTCGACCAGGTCTCGCGCCTGCCTGACCTGGTGCGCCAGGCCTTCCGGGTGGCCACGTCGGGCGCTCCCGGCCCCGTGCACCTGCGCATCCAGGGCCACCTCGGCCAGATGACGGAACTGGAGGCGGAACTTGATCCCATGGTCGAGACAATGTACTGCCGCGCGCCGGCATTTCGTCCGGAGCCAGAGATGCAGCGCGTCAGGGACGCGCTCGCGGCGCTGGCAGAGGCGAAGCGGCCGATGATCGTCGCGGGCGGCGGCGTCGTCCGCTCGGAGGCGCAGCGCGAAGTGGTGGAACTGGCGGAAAAGCTTTCGATCCCGGTGGCCACAGCGTTGAACGCCAAGGCTGCGATGGCCGACTCGCACCCGCTCAACGCGGGCGTGCCCGGCGCTTACTCGCGCGATTGCGCCAACCGCGCCCTGGCGGAGGCCGACGTCGTGTTCTTCATCGGCAGCCACACCGGCGGCCAGGTCACCAACAACTGGATGTTCCCGCCGATCGGCACGAAGGTGGTCCAGCTCGACATCGACCCGGCTGAGCTGGGCCGGAACTACCCGAATGTCGTATCGATATTGGCGGATGCAAAGACAACCCTTAGGCACATGATCAATGCGGCAGGCAAGCCGTCGGCGGCGGCCGGGGAGTGGGCGAGACGCGTGCAGAAGCTCGTGGCCGACTGGCGCGCCGAGAACGCGGAGATGCGCAACGCCGACGTCGCGCCGATCCGGCCCGAGCGCGTCTGCAAGGAGATCTCGGATGCGCTGCCGCCGAACGGCATCGTGGTGTCTGACACCGGCCACGCCGGCATCTGGACCGCGCGTTTCATCGAGCTGCTGCATCCGGGCCAGAGCTATTACCGCACCGCGGGCTCGCTCGGCTGGGGGTTTCCGGCGGCGCTCGGCGTGAAATGCGCGCACCCGGACAGGCCGGTCGTGTGCTTCACCGGCGACGGCGGCTTCTATTATCACATCGCCGAGCTCGAGACCGCGCGCCGGCACAACATCAACGCGGTGATCGTGGTCAACAACAACAGCGCGTTGAACCAGGAAATCAGGCTGAACGACATCGCCTATGGCGGCAAGCAGCGCGGCCGGGCCGAGGAGATGTGGCGCTTCCCCGACGTGAATTTCGCCAGGGTAGCGGAATCGTTCGGCTGCGCGGGCATCCGGGTCGAGAAGCCGGGCGGGCTCAACGCCGCGCTGAAAAAGGCGATAGCGATGGAGAAGCCGGTCGTGGTGGATGTCGTGACCGACCTGTACGCGATCGCACCGCACCCCTGGACCGCGACGGGCCGGGATTTTCATTCCTACCAGAAGGCTTGACGGCCGGAAACACAACGGAGACGACGCAATGGCTGAGGGAATCAAACCGATACGGCGGGTGGTTACCGGCAACGACGCGCAGGGCAGGTCGAAGATACTGTTCGACAGCGCGGCGCCCAATGTCAATGCCAACGCCTTCAAGAAAGGCACCGGCATGACCGACGTGTGGGTGTTTCACGACTGCCCGGCCAACATCTCCGGCGAGCGGGACGACGGCAACCTGCCGTTTCATTTCGAGCCGCCGCACAATGGCGGGCACCTGCGCATCGTCCAGTCGGACCCCAAACCAGCGGACTACGATCCGAAGAGCGACAAGTTCATCGTGCCGGAACATGCACCGAAAAAGACCGAAGGCGGCACTTGGGAGCGCGGCGGCCAGAACCTGTATACCACCCGCATCCACAAGTCGGAGACGCTCGACTACGGCATCCTGCTCTCGGGTGAGCGCGTCCTCATCACCGACGACGGCGAGCGCGTGCTGAAGCCCGGCGACGTCGTGGTGCAGATCGGCAGCTGGCATGCCTGGGGCAATCCTAATGCCAGCCAGATGGCGTTCGTGATGATGGGCGGCAAATTCAGTGATAAGTGATGGTGATGGGAGCGCGTCGAGGGGCGGAAGAGGGGCCCCGAACTTGTCCGGGGATCTGACCCCCGGCAACGTGCTAGGCGGCCGACGCAGCCGCCTCTTCAAATTGCGATATCTTTTCGGAGGCCGCCGTTGAGTGAAAAGCCAAAACCGGTGCGCAGAATCGTTGTAGCCGACGAGAATGAAAAATCGCGGGCGTTAATGGATGGCCCTGCGCCGGACGTGCGCACGGACCCCGCGCGCCCCGGCTTCGCTTCCACCCGAATCTGGCTGACGGATCGCACTCCGGCGGGCATCGGCGACGTGAAGGATCCCACGACGGGCAAGCACACGCTGGAACCGCCGCGGGGCGGCTCCTTGTGCCGCGTCGTGACGTTTCCGCCGGACGCGGGCTGGAAAGCCAAGGTCGGCGCCAGGGAAGTTCAGAATTATTTCGCGGCGATGGGCTCGCCGAGCGCGTCCACGTATTCTCCCAGGGTGCCTCATCCCTACATGCAGAAGACCCGCACCCTCGATTTCTGCCTGGTGCTGGAAGGAGAGATAACGCTGGTACTGGATACGCAGGAAGTGCAGTTAAAGGCGGGGGATACGGTAGTGCAGCGCGGTACCAATCACGCCTGGAGCAACCGGTCGGGGAAGCCCTGCGTCATCGTGTACTCATTGCACGACGCGGCCGGCTGACGCAGGGCCCCGGTGCGAGCGATCGCCGATGGAGCAATGGAGAAGGATAGAGTCATGAAGATGTCTCATCTTGCTCTTTGGGTCGGCGTGCTCGCGGCAACGCTGGCCGGTACTGCGGCGGGGCAGGACCCTTCGACAGGCTCAGGACAGGCGTACCCGGTCAAACCGATCCGCTTCATCGTCGGGCCGGGGCCCGACGTGCTGGCGCGCATCGTGGGACAGAAGCTCACCGATGCTTGGGGGCAGCAGGTCCTCGTCGACCAGCGACCGGGTGCGGGTGGCATCATCGCTGCCGACAGCGTGGCGAAGTCCCCGGCCGACGGCTACACGCTGCTGCTCAGCACCGGCACCTATACGACCATACCAAGCCTGTACTCCAAAGTGCCGTACGATTTCGAGCGGGACTTTGCGCCGGTGACGCTGCTGGCACAGTTGCCGTTCCTGCTGGTCGCGCATCCTTCCGTGCCGGCGAAGAACGTCCAGGAGCTGGTCCGGCTCGCGCGCGCCCGGCCCGGGCAGTTGAACTACGCTTCCTCCGGGAATGGCACCACGGCGCACCTCGCCGGCGAGATGCTGAAGAACATGGCGAGGATCGATATCGTCCACGTTCCATACAAGGGCACCGTCCCGGGCGTGATCGATCTGGTCGCAGGGCAGGTGCACATCATGTTCGCGATCATCCAGTCGAGCCTGCCGTACGTGAAAGCAGGGCGCCTGAAAGCGCTCGCGGTATCGAGCCCGAAGCGCTCGTCGTCCGCCCCGGAGGTGCCGACGATCTCGGAATCCGGCGTGCCGGGCTACGAGTTTATCTCGTGGAACGGCGTGCACGTGCCCGCGGCAACGCCGAAGGCCATTGCCGGCAAGCTCAACATGGAGCTGCTCAGGATCATCGCACTGCCGGACGTGAAAGAAAAAATGTTCAGCCTCGGGATGGATGTCGCGGGCGGCACACCGGAGGAATTCGGCACGCTGGTCAAATCGGACATCGCCAAGTGGGCGAAGGTCATCAGGGACGCGGGCATCAAGGCCGAATGACGACGGACCATACGCTGGGTGCCTACGATATTGCCGACCTGCGCGAGCTCGCGCGCCGGCGGCTGCCCCGGGGCGTGTTCGAGTTCTTCGACCGCGGCAACGGCGATGAAGCGGCGCTCATCGAGAATCGCGCGGCGTTCGAGCGCTATAAGTTCACCCCGCACCAGCTGGTGGACACCTCCCGCCGCAGCCAGGAAGTCACCCTCTTCGGAAAGCGGCACCAGATGCCGGTCGCCATCGCGCCGACCGGCTCGGCGGGGCTCGCGTGGTATGAGGGCGAGATCGAGCTGGCGCGCGCGGCCGCCAGGGCCGGCATTCCGTTCACGCTCGCGACCGGCTCGATGACGGCGCTGGAAAGGGTCGCCGAACAGGCCGGCGGCACGCTCTGGTTCCAGGTCTACATGTGGCCCGACCGCGCCGCCTCGCACAAGCTGGTGGAGCGTGCGAAGGCCGCCGGCTACCAGGCGATCGTCGTCACGGTGGATACGCCGGTGCCGCCCGGACGCGAGTACAACCTGAGAAACGGCATGACCGTGCCGTTTCGCTTCACCCGGCGCAACGTGACCGACGTGATGCTGCATCCGCGCTGGCTCGCCGGTGTGCTCATGCGCTATCTCGCGACCACCGGTATGCCGCGCTACGAGAACTACCCGACCGAGGTGAAGTCGCGGATCACGGCGCTGCCGATGGGGCGCTCGATGATGACGACCGATTCGCTCACCTGGAATGACCTGCGCGTGCTGCGCAATTTGTGGCCGCATACTTTGATGGTGAAGGGCATACTGCGGCCGCAGGACGCCGTGCTTGCCGCCGATTGCGGAGCGGACGCGGTCATCGTATCCAACCACGGCGGCCGTGCCGTGGACAGCACGCGCGCGCCGATCGAGGTGCTGCCCGAGGTCGCCGACGCGGTGGGCAAGCGGATGACCGTGCTGGTTGACAGCGGCTTCCGGCGCGGGGCCGATGTGATCAAGGGACTGGCGCTGGGCGCCCAGGCGGTGCTGATCGGGCGCGCGCCGCTGTTTGGCACTGCCGTGGCGGGCGAAGCCGGCGCCGCGCGCGCCATCGAGATCTACCGCGATGAAATCGACCGCATGCTGGCGTTGATCGGCTGTCCTGATATCAGCGCGCTCGGCCGCGACTTCGTGGTGCCGGCCCGGAACGGCGCGCCATAATCGGCGCGTGTTTGTATTCACAGGGGCCGTTTGATAGCATCGGACGGCTCCAGACCCGCGCAAATGGACCGGCGCAATTTCTCCGTCACGCGCTATCAGAGAGGAGCCCATTGGCAAAGACGACCGGCCCGCGTTTTGTCGCCGACACTCTACGGGCGTACGGGACGACTCATATTTTCTTCGTGCCGCAGATGCTGCTCGAGACATTGACGGGCATGGAGGGCATGGGCATCCGGCGCGTGATGACGCACGGCGAGAAGGCGGCCGCCTACATGGCCGACGGTTACGCGCGCGCGAGCGGAAAGCCGGGTGTCTGCATGGCACAGCACGTCGGCGCATCGAATCTGGCGGCGGGTTTGCGCGACGCGTATCTCGCGTGCTCCCCGGTGATCGCGATGACCGGGGGACCGGCAGCAGCGCGCTACCGCCACGCCTACCAGGAGCTCGAGGATTTCACCCAGTTCGACCACACCACCAAGTTCAATGCGCGAGTGGACACCATCGCGCGCCTGCCGGACATGCTGCGGCAGGCATTCCGCGAGGCGACCACCGGCGCGCCCGGACCCGTGCACCTGCAGTTCGGAGGCCACCATGCGGAAAGCATCATGACCGAGGCGGACCTCGAACTGATCGTCGAGGACCGCTACAAGCAGGTGCCCCCGTTTCGCCCGGCGGCGGACGCGGCGCAGGTTACGGCTGCGCTGCGCGCGCTCGATGCCGCCGAACGCCCGATCATCGTCGCCGGCGGCGGCGTGACCTGGTCCGGGGCCCAGGCGGAAGTCGTAGCGCTCGCGGAAAAACTCTCCATACCCGTCGCGACCGCGTTGAATGCCAAGGGCTGCATACTCGATACGCACCCGCTGGCGGTCGGCGTATGTGGAACCTATTCGCGAACCTGCGCCAATCGCGCCGTGGCCGAAGCGGACTTCGTGTTCTACGTCGGCAGCCATACTGGCAGCCAGGTCACCGCCCGCTGGCAGATTCCGAAAGTGGGCAAGTCCAAGGTCATCCAGCTCGACATCGACGCGCGGGAGATCGGGCGCAACTACCCGGTGCAGCACGCGTTGCTCGGCGATGCGCGCACCGTGCTGCGGCAGATGCTCGAGGCCGTAGGCTCAGGCGGCGGCAGGCGTGCGCCGTGGCTCGCCCGCATCAAGACGCTGGTCGAGGAGTGGAGCGCGCTGGTCGCGACCAACACCAATTCGGACGCCGTGCCGATGCGCCCCGAGCGAGTCTGCCGCGAGATTTCGAGCGCGCTGCCGCAGGGTGCCGTGCTGGTGTCGGATACCGGGCACTCGGGAATCTGGACCGGGGCGCTGGTCAACTTCACGCGGCCGGGCCAGCGCCTGGTACGCTGCGCGGGCTCTCTCGGCTGGGCCTTCCCGGGCGCGATGGGCGTGAAATGCGCGCTGCCCGATACGCCGGTGGTGTGCTTCGCCGGCGACGGCGGATTCTACTATCACCTTGCGGAACTCGAAACCGCCGCACGCTACGGCATCAATCTCGTCGTGATCGTGAACAACAACGCCGCGCTCAACCAGGAGATCCCGCATTTCGACAAGGCATACGGCGGCGACCCGGACGAGCGCGGGCGCGAGATGTGGGGCTTCACCGAAGTCAATTTCGCCAAGGTCGCTGAGTCGCTCGGCTGCATGGGCATACGCGTCGAGCAGCCGGAGCTGATGGCGCCGGCGATCCAGAAGGCGCTCGCCGCAGGCAAACCGGTCGTGATCGACACCGTAACCGACCACCGCGCGTTTTCGCCGAAGACCTGGACCGGAGGAGCCGGAGATGGACACTAGCAAGGAGAGAGGCACCCGATGATGCACGGACCGTTGGACCACCTGGAAGTGGAAGTCGACATGCTCACGCCGGCGGGCGAGCGCCTCGTCGGCAAGAATCACCCGCTCGATATCATCGCGCGCGACATCATCTTCGGCGAAGGGCCGGTGTGGGACGCGCGCAACAAGCAGCTGTACTTCACCGACATCATCGGCGACACGATCTGGAAATGGAAGCCCGGCAAGGGGCAGGAGATCGTCATGCGCCCGTCGGTGAAGGCGAACGGGCTCGCACTGGACCTCGAGAACCGGCTGCTTGCCGCCGGCTGGGGCGGGCGTACCGTGTTCCGCTTCGAGAAGGACGGATCGATCAAGACCCTTGCCGACCGCTGGGAGGGCAAGAAGCTCTCCAGCCCGAACGACATCGTCGTGAAATCGGACGGTTCGGTCTGGTTTACGGACCCGCCGGGGGGCCTCTTCAACGTCGGCATGGTCGGCGACGACCTTCAGCGCTATATCGAAACACAGCCGGTCTACCGCATTGCGCCTGACGGCAAGATGGCGATCGTCACGGAGGATTCCGTCTATCCCAACGGGCTGTGCTTCTCGCCCGATGAAAAGCTGTTGTACGTGAACTGCAGCCGGGAGCGCGTGATCCGCGTCTACGACGTCAAGGGGGACGGCACGCTGGGCAAGGCAAGAATGTTCCACCAGTACACCGGTCCCGAGCGCGGCGTGCCCGACGGCATCAAGTGCGACGTCGAGGGCAACGTCTACTGCACGGCGCCCGGCGGCATTTTCGTCCACGATACCTCGGGCAAGGTGATCGCCCGCATCAAGACACCCGGCCATCACCCCACCAACATCGCGTGGGGCGACGATGACTGGCGCTCGCTTTATATCACCATGATCGGCTCGGTGGTACGCACGCGGCTGAACGTCGCCGGCGTGCCCTCGCGGTAGGAAAACATTGGCCACGGAAAAGGAATCTGCAATGACCTGGAAATTCGAGCAAGTGGCCGGTCCGTACAAGGGCCGCACCGGCGGTCTGGCGTGGGACGGCAAGGCTATGCTGTTCAGCGCCGTGGCGGAAGAGCGCATCTACCGCTTCGATCCCGCGACCGGCAAGACGGAAGACTTCCGCAAGTACACCGGCCGCACCAACGGGCTCGCCGTCATGAAGGACGGCACCGTGCTGGGAGCGCAGGAGGGCGGGCGCCGGGTGATCCATTTTCTCAAGGACGGGTCGACCGCGCCGACCGAGGAATTGCTCGACGGCAGGGTCCATCACAACCAGCCTGTCGACGTCATTGTCGACAGCAGGGGGCGCGCGTGGATCGCCGACCCCTGGAACGCGCAGCCGCCGTACGGCCCGCCGGCGTTTCCGTTCCTCGATCATGCTTCCGTGCTGCTGCTGGAGAACACCGGGCCGCGCCGGTGGCGGTTGACGCGCGTCACGCACGACACCCTGGGGCCGCGCGCGGTGTTGCTCTCGAAGGACGAGAAGACGCTGTACGTCGCCGACGGCGACGTGGAACGCGGTAACGTGTGCCAGCTGTTCGCCTATTCCATCCAGGCGGGGCGCGAAGTGGGGCACGCCAAGCCGCTGGTCACGTTCACGGCGGTGGACCGCGGGATCGAGGGCATGTGCCTCGACAGCGACGGCAATATCATCGCCTGCGCCGGCTGGAAGAAGGGCGGCGCCGGACCGTCGATCTACGTGATTTCCGCGTCCGGCACCATACTGGAGACGCACCCGGCCCCGGCGGATATGCCGATGCGCTGCGCTTTCGGTGATGCGGGCCTCGACAGCTTGTACCTGACCGCCGGCGACGGCGGCCTGTATTGCGCCAGGAACACCGGGCGCCGCGGATTGAAGCGCTGAAGTCAGTGACCAGTGACCAGTGACCAGTGAACGGTGACCCGTGACACGACGTAACCTGCCAGATTTGATTTGTCGTTCAATTATGGTTTTGCGCACTGCGGGGATCGTCATTTCTGCTGCGCTTGCGAGTCTGGTGGCGGGGCAGAGTGTGATGGCGCAAAACTACCCATCGCGGCCGATCCGCATCATCGCCTTGAGTTCTCCCGGTTCGGGGCCGGATATCGTCGGGCGCCTGATCGGGAGCAAGCTCACTGAGGCGTGGGGACAGACGGTGATCGTGGACCCGCGCGCCGCGGCAACCGGCATTGTCGGAACGGAAATCGCCTCGAAGGCCGCGCCCGACGGCCACACCCTGGTGATCGTCACGTCGCAGGCTGTCATCGTGTCCGTGATGTACGAAAAGCTGCCGTTCCACCTGGTCCGGGATTTCGCGCCGATCACCCTGGTGGCGTCGACCCCGTTCATACTCGCGGTCCATCCCGCAATTCCGGCAACGTCGGTCAGGGAACTGGTGGCACTCGCGAAGTCGAAGCCGGGCGCTCTGCGCTACGGGTCCGGCGGCTCGGGATCGCCGCCGCACCTGTCGGCCGAGATCTTCAAGAGCATGACCGGCACCGACCTGCTGCACGTCCCGTACAAGGGCGTTACGCCGGCGATGATCGACGCCGTGGCGGGGGAGGTGCAAATGCTGATCTCCGTGATCCCCGCCGTGCTGCCCACGATCAAGTCGGGCCGGCTGAGAGCGCTGGGGGTCACCAGCGCGAAACGTACTGCGCTCGTTCCCGACGTGCCCACGATCGCTGAATCGGTGCCGGGGTACGAATTCATCGGCTGGTACAGTTTGTTTGCTCCCGCGAAGACGCCGCCGGGCGTGATCAACAAGCTCAATGCCGAGATCGTGAAGAGCTTGAACGCCCCTGAGTTCCGTGAACGGTTCACCGCCCTCGGCGCGGAACCAGCCACCTCGACGCCGCAGGCGCTCGCTTCCTACTTGTTGGAGCAGACGGAGAAGATGCGCAAGGCCGTCAGGGACTCTGGCGCACGTCCCGACTGACGTTTTGAGTGACGAGTGACGGGGGATGAGTGATGGGTGACGAAAGTCGTGGTGTATTGAATAGGCCGGCAAGCGCTGTTTTCGCGTTCGCGGCGGCGCTGCTCGTCGCGGCGTCGGCGCATGGGCAGGCCACTTCGACAAGCTCAGGACAGGCCTATCCCGGCAGGCCGATCCGACTGGTGGTGCCGCTGGCGCCGGGCGGCCCGAGCGACATTCTGGCCCGGTCGATGGCGCAGAAACTGACGGAAGGACTGATGCAGACGGTGTTCGTGGAGAACCGCACCGGCGCCGGCGGGACCATAGGCATCGACGTCGCGGCGAAATCGCCGCCCGACGGCCATACTCTGCTGCTGGTCGCCGTGGCGACGTACACGATCAACGCCAGCCTGTACCCGAAGCTGCCGTACGACCCGCACAAGGACCTGGCGCCGGTGTCGATCCTGGCGGGCGCGCCGTACATCCTGGTCGTGCACCCGGCGCTGCCGGTGCGCAAC
>Ga0137452_1000405_pt1 | contig 12876 bp, 13 predicted proteins | sample EasRivERMGT513_2_FD_102312 | JGI IMG/M metagenome (GOLD analysis project Ga0137452, IMG submission 102312) | Soil microbial communities from meander-bound floodplain in the East River, Colorado, USA - East River MetaG ERMGT513_2 | ecosystem: Environmental > Terrestrial > Soil > Floodplain ...
AAGGGAGGAGCCGCCTCGGGCCAGATGATGTGGGTTGGCTGCTGAGACGTCGGCAACGAGGACAATTCGATCAGCCGGCGCCAATTGCGCAGCTGATTCTCGGGTGCGTATTTCTCCGGCTGGGGCGTGCTCGGCTGCACCAGCCGCAGGCGGACGCCCTCAACCGTCGCATCGGTCGCGCCAAGGAGGCGCATCGCGCCGCCGACCCATAGCGCAACGAACAGGACCGTCATCGCTGCGTTGAACCACCAGGCGCGGCCGCGATTCGCAAGCAATGCGAAGGAGGCGCCGAACAGAAGGGTGAGCAGAGAAAGGCCGTACACGCCCCAAACGGCGGCGCTCTGCAGCACGGCGGTGGATCCAGCCCAGCCATAGCCGGGAAGGTTCCAGGGAAAGCCGGTGAAGATGTGTCCCCGCAACCATTCGGCTGTGAAAAAGGCGACAGCGAACACAACTACGCGCTGCAGCCCGGGACGCCAAATGATCATGCAGAGCGCGGCTGCGGCGGCGAAGAAGAGTGCGAGGCCCGCGGGCAGCAGCACCATCGCAAACGGCATCTGCCACGCATGCGCTTCCGCATCGACCAGAAACGCGTAGCCGATCCAATAGTGGCCGACGAGAAAGAAGCCGAAGCCGAAAGCCCATCCGGTCAGCGCCGCGTCGCGCCAACGGCGATCGCGTGCGGCGGAACCATCGAGCAACAAAACCAGCGCGCCATAGGCGAGCAGCAGCAAAGGGAACGCACGGAACGGTTCGAACGCGAGCGCGCCGGCGGCGCCGAGCCCCGCTGCAATCGCAAGCCGTCGATATCCGCGCACCTGCGTCAGCGCCAAGGCCAGACGGTCCAAAACGTCGAGGGGGCCGCGCAAGTCCTTAAGATGCCGTCGCGGCTTGCGCCGGCTGCCGCGCGCGAATGCGCAGGCGCTTCACGCGCCTTGGATCGGCCTCGAGGATCTCGAATTCGAAACCGCCGTGCGAGACGATTTCGCCGCGTCCCGGCACACGACCGAGAGCCGCGACCACGACGCCGCCGAGCGTATCGACATCCTCGCCGATATCTTCGAAGGCGACGTCGACGCCCGCCCGCTCCCTGAAATCCTCGAGGCTCATGCGCGCATTGGCGATGAAGGTGCCATCGCTCTGACGGATGATTTCAGGCGCCTCCTCGACGTCGTACTCGTCTTCGATCTCGCCGACGATTTCTTCAACCAGGTCTTCGATCGAAACCAAACCATCGGTGCCGCCATATTCGTCGATGACGAGCGCCAGGTGGATACGGGTCGACTGCATGCGCAGCAAAAGATCGAGCGCGGGCATGGATGCCGGCACGAAGAGCACATCGCGCTTGAGCTTGGAGATGTTCACATTGGCCCAGCGCATCTGCCCGTCGGGCCCTGTCTCGACGAGCGCGAGCACATCCTTGACGTGAACCATCCCCAAGGGATCGTCCAACGTCTCGCGATAGATCGGCAGACGCGAATGCTGTGCCTCGCGGAACAAAGCCACCAACTCGGCGAGCGAGGTCTTCTCCTCGACAGCGACGATATCGGCGCGCGGCACCATGACGTCGGCGATCGAGATCTCGCCGAAGCGGAGCAAATTGGCGAGCATCAGTCGCTCCTGCGAGCTGAGCTCCTGGGTCTCGCGGTCGCTCTCCTCGATCACCTCCTCCAGGCTCTCGTGGATCGAGGACTCGCGACGGAAGCCTTTGACTGCACTCGCGAGGCGTGCGGCGAGGTCGCTCAAAAGCGGACGCGGCGTCGGTTGGGCGGCATCGTTCGCGGTCGAGGCAGGGGAACCTGAAGCGGGGACGGTCTTCGGGTCGGAATCGGCAGGCATGAGGATCAGTTTACTGCTTTTGCGGATCGCGTATAGGGATGCGGCGCATAGGGGTCGGACAGGCCAAGTCTAGATAATATAATAATTTCAGCCTCTTCCATGGAGGCCCGGTCCGCAACCCTAGCGTGGTCGTAGCCTTTGAGGTGCAGGATTCCATGGATGGTCAGATGGGCGGCATGGGCGGCGACCGTCTTGCCCTGCTCCCTCGCCTCGCTCTGGAGCACGCCCAGCGCGATCGCAACATCCCCCCAATAGGACGGATCGTGCGAGACAAAGGACAACACGTTGGTGGCCTTTTTCTTGCCGCGGAACTGGCGGTTCAGCTCGCGGACACGCTTGTCGCCAGTGAGCAGCAGCGTCGCTGACCGCGCGCGGCGCGGTGCGTGATCCAGAGCAAGACGCGCGGCGCGGCGGATCAGCCTGAGCATGGCAGGATCCTTGCGCCATCCCTCGTCTTCGACAACGAGAGTGACCGCGGGAGCTTTGCGCGTCGTCTTCCGCGCATCCTTGCGCGCCCGCTTCGCCTTCACTCGCGGTCGGCTTTCGTGCGGGAGAGCTTGCCGCGTTTCGCAGCACCCTCGTGCGCCTGATAGGCGGCAACGATGCGCGTGACGAGTGCGTGGCGGACGACGTCGGCCTCGGAGAAGCGCGCGATGCCGACGCCTTCGATACCCTCGAGATAAGCGATGGCTTCCATCAGGCCTTGCGGGCCCGGCAGCAGATCGCTTTGCGAGGGATCGCCGGTGACGACCATGCGCGATTCTTCGCCAAGGCGCGTCAAGCACATCTTCATCTGTGCGGGCGTGCAGTTCTGCGCCTCATCCAGAATGACGAAGGCGTGGCTCAAGGTCCGGCCGCGCATGAAGGCCAAGGGCGCGATCTCGATGATGCCGGTCTCCATCAACTTCATGCACTTCTCGGCGCCGATGACGTCGAACAATGCGTCGTAGAGCGGGCGCAGATAGGGGTCGATCTTCTCGCGGATGTCGCCTGGGAGAAAGCCCAAGCGCTCGCCCGCTTCGAGCGCGGGACGCGCGAGGATGAGCCGCTCGACGCGACGCTCGAACAAGAGATGCGCACCGTAGGCGGCGGCGATATACGTTTTGCCCGTGCCCGCGGGACCGATCCCGAAGACGAGATCGTGCGAGCGCATCAGATCGATATAGGCCGCCTGAGCAGCCGTGCGCGCGCGCGTGACCTTGCCGGTGCTGGTGCGCAGCGCGGTCGATGAGCTCCTGCGCGAACTGTCCGGCGTGTCCTGCATGGTGAAGCTCACCTCCGCGTCGACATCGGCGAGCGCGAGCTCTTCGCCGGATTCGAGACGTTGGTAAAGCGCGCGCAAGACCACGGCAGCCTGCTCGCGCGCTTCGGGCGCGCCCTCGATCGCGATCAGGTTGCCGCGCATCGCGAGCTTCACGCCGAGACGCTGCTCGAGCCGCACGAGGTGCCGGCTGTGACTGCCCGCGAGCCCCGGAAGCAGCGCATTGCGCTTGAATTCCAGCGTCAGCTGTTCGCCCGCCGAGATTTTGCCGTGCTTCGGAGTCAAGTGGCCAAGGCCCTCTCGCGACTCTGGAGCGCATCCCGCGCGAGAACGCCGCGCAGACTGTTCGGCAAGGCAGCAGCGATCCTTACGGGGTGGATCTCGCCCATAAGGTCTTTGGCGCCATCGACATGGACCGGCTGGAGATACGGACTGCGTCCGACCGCTTGGCCATGCTTGCGTCCCGCTTTCTCGAACAGGACCGGGAGAATGCGGCCGGTGCAAGCGGCGCTGAATGCGCGGCTCTGTTCGGTGAGCAGCGCCTGCAGGATTTGCAGCCGCTCGGACTTCACGTCATCCGTCACCTGATTGGACGCAGCCGATGCTGGCGTGCCGGGACGCGCGCTGTATTTGAACGAGAAGGCTTGCGCGAAAACGACACTCTTCACGAGCGAGATCGTCTCCTCGAAATCCGCATCGGATTCGCCGGGGAAACCGACGATGAAGTCCGATGACAGCGCGATGTCGGGCCGGCTCATCCGAATGCGGTCCACGAGCCGTAAGTAATCCTCGCTCTTGTGTCCGCGATTCATCGCGCGCAACACGCGGTCCGAGCCCGATTGCACGGGCAGATGGAGGAACGGCATCAGCTGTTCGACATCGCCGTGCGCCGCGATCAGATCGTCGTCCATGTCGCGCGGATGGCTCGTGGTGTAGCGCAAGCGCTCGACACCGGTGGCGCGCGCGAGATGACGGATCAGCTTCGCGAGAGTCCAGTGCGTGCCGTCGGGCCCTTCGCCGTGGTAGGCGTTCACGTTCTGACCCAGCAGCGTGATCTCGCGCGTGCCGCTTCCGACAAGGCGACGCGCTTCTTCCACGATCTGCTCGACGGGCCGCGAGAACTCGGCGCCACGCGTATAGGGCACGACGCAGAATGTGCAAAATTTGTCGCAACCTTCCTGAACGGTGAGGAATGCCGTCGCCCCGCGCGGCGCGTGTTCCTCGGGCAGATGATCGAATTTGCCTTCGGCCGGGAAATCGGTTTCGAGCGCGACGCGCGCCTCGCGCGCGACCTTCGCGATCATCTCGGGGAGACGGTGATAAGACTGCGGCCCCACGACAACGTCGACCGCCGGCTGGCGGGCTATGATCTCTTTACCCTCGGCCTGCGCGACACAGCCCGCGACCGCGAGCAGCATAGGATTGCCCGCCTCGGCGCGCGCGACTTTCAGCCGCTTCAACTGACCAAGCTCGGAATAGACCTTCTCGGTCGCCTTCTCGCGGATGTGACAGGTGTTGAGGATCACCATGTCCGCGTCCTCGGCGGCACCCACCGCGGCATAGCCGAGGGGCGCCAGCAGATCCACCATGCGGGCGGAATCGTAGACGTTCATCTGGCAACCGTAGGTCTTGATGTAGAGCTTTTTCATGCCCGGCTGGCGCCCGTCACACATGGGGCGTTATGGCGGAAATCGAGGCGCGAAGACAAGTTAGGCGGCATTATCGACCTCGGTGTCGTCCTGTTCGAGGGCTTCGATCAGCTCATCGTCGCGATGGGGTACCGCGGCTGCGCTGTTCGCGCCTGCGAGAGCCCGGACGACCCCGCCGCGGACGGCCGTCTCTGCCGCGGCCGCGAGTTCCTTGCGCCCGCCGACCTCATCGATGGTGAGCGGCTCGTGCAGCTCGACGATAACGTCTACCGGGCCCGCGCCCAGGGCTTCCCAGAGATGGGAGACGAGGTCCATGTCGCCATACCAGGCGATGAGGGGGCGGTTCTCGCGGCCCATCGGCAAGCCGTGCAAGCCGACATAGGTAACGGAGACGGGCTGGACCGGTGCGTGGCGCGCCGCGCCGTTGACGCCGTCACCCATGGCGAGCTCTGCAGCGGACAAGAGCGAGCTCTTGAACGGCAGCACCCGGTTGCCGTCGCCCGATGTGCCTTCGGGAAAGATCACCAACGCATCGCCCTCGTTGAGCCGGCGGCGGATGTTGTCTCGATCCTCGAGCGCCTTGGAGCGCTCCCGGCGCACGAAGACGGTGCGCTGAAGGCGCGCAAGCGTTCCGAAGAACGGCCACAGATTGACCTCATGTTTGGCGACGAACGAGACGGGCGCGACCGCGGACAGCACCGGGATGTCTATCCAGCCGGTGTGGTTCGCGGTCATCAGCACGCCGCCTTTGGCGGGCGTGCCGAGGACCGTGATGCGCGCGCCCATGAGCCTGCAGACGAAACGGTGATAGACGTGCGGCAGGCTTCGCCGCCAACCGGCGTTGAGCTTCACGCCCAGCCATTGCACCGGGATGAGCAGCAGAGTCGCGAGCAGAAAAACGATGGTTATGCCGGTGGCGCGCAGGGTCGCCATGATGTCATTCCGCCGGCGGGCCCGGCTTCTTGCTGCCCTTCGGCACGCCGTAGAGCTCGAGACGGTGGTCGACGAGATCGAAGCCGAGCTCTTCGGCGACGCGGCGTTGCAGGCGCTCGATGTCCTCGTTGACGAATTCGATCACGCGTCCCGTGGAGAGATCGATCAGATGATCGTGGTGATCGCTGATCTCTTCGTAGCGGGCGCGGCCATCGCGGAAATCGTGGCGTTCGAGGATACCGGCGTCCTCGAACAGTTTCACCGTGCGGTAGACGGTGGCGATCGAGATATGCGGGTCGACCGAAACGGCGCGGCGATAGAGCTCCTCCGCGTCGGGGTGATCATAGGCTTCCGCGACCACGCGAGCGATCACGCGGCGCTGCTCGGTCATCCGAAGGCCCTTGTCCATGCAGGCCTTCTCGATGCGGTTCAAATCCAAGGTTTTGGTCGTCACGTCCCACACTCCCGCGAGTATCCTAGTCCAGACCGCGGCTCATTCCCATGCCATTGATATGGGACGCCGATCACGAAAGCCACCCGCTCTTTCAGGGTTAAAATGGAAGCGCGGCGCTCAAGATGACGGCATCGACGATCGCGCCATCCTCATTCACATAGTAGCCCGGCCTGTGGCCGACGGCTCTGAAGCCTGCAACCTGATAGAGGGTGAGCGCGGCTTCGTTGTCCGCGGCGACTTCCAGAAACATGCGCTCGGCCGCGCGACGATGGGCTTCGATCGCAGCCGTCCGCACGAGCGCGCGCGCGTGTCCTCTGCGGCGAACATCGGGGCGCGTGCCGAGCGAGAGGATCTCGGATTCGTCCGCAGCGACGCGCACCAATATGAAGGCGTCGCCCCCGTCCGCGATCAGGGCAAACGTGTATGGGTCGCGCAGGAAGGCGTCGAACGCGGTTTCGTCCCACGCCTCATCGAAGCATTCAGCATGCAGGTGCGCGAGCAGCGCCGCATCGTCAGGTGACGCTCTGCGTGTTGCGATCGTGCTCATGGCGCCGTGCCTGGAAGCTTCGCGTCGGGCGGCCGCAAATAGAGCGGCTTCGGCGGTGGGCCGATAGGCGCGACGAGAGCAAGCTGCGCGACGAAGATCGCGTCCGGTTGCCGAACGAGACTGTCCGACAGCGTAAAGCCCGCCGCGCGAAGCAACGGCGCGAGCGCATCCGCGGCCGTGCCTGCGAGCGTCAGCGCAGGGCCGCAGCGTTCGGCGAGCGATACCAATCGCGTCGGGACTTCGATGAGCGGGACGAGAACAGGCTCGAGCAGCGAAGCATCCGAGCCGCGCGCGCCGAGATAGATCTCGCCGCGCTTGGCGTCCGATGCGGCGACGGCCCACGCGGCTGACGGATTGCGCTCGAGCGCTTCCACCGCCATCGCGTCCAGCGTCGTTACGCCGACAGCAGGCTTCTTCAGCGCGAGTGCGACCGCGCGGGCAAAGGCGAGGCCGACGCGCTGGCCGGCGAACGTGCCCGGTCCCGTCGTCACTGCGATGCGATCAATGTCGGAGAACGCGCGGCCTGCGCGGCGCATCAGATCGTCGACCATCGGCGCGAGCGCTTCGGCGTGACCGCGCGCCATCTCGCGATGCTCATGCGCAAGCACGCGGCCGTCGCTCAAGAGTGCCGCCGAACAGGCGCCGAGCGCAGTATCGACGGCGAGGATGATCACAGGATCTTGCAGGCCTCGTCGAACTCGAGCCGGCCGCCGCGCGGGCGCAGCTGCGTCTCGTCGCCGAAGCCGAGGTTGCAGAGGAAGTTCGACTTTATCGACGTGCCGGAGAAGAACTCCTTGTCCAGACTCGCATTGTTGAAGCCCGACATCGGTCCGCAATCGAGTCCGATCGCGCGCGCGGCCATGACGAAATAGCCGCCCTGCAGGCTCGAATTGCGGAAGGCCGCGGCCTCGATCTCGACAGCGCTCTTCTGCATCCACGAGTCGCGGGCATTCGGGTTGGGACTGAGCTTGCCCATCTTCTCGTAGAACTCGAGGTCGTAGGCGATGATGGCTGTGGCCGGCGCCTTCATCGTCTGCTCGACATTGCCCTTTGTGAGATGCGGCTTCAGCCGTTCCTTCGCTTCGGGCGACACGATGAAATAGAAGCGGCCGGGCGTCGTGTTGTTGGTGGTCGGTGCCCAGCGTGCGAGATCGTAGATCGCCATCAGCATCTGGGGCGTGACTTGGCCCTCCCGCCACGCGCGATGGGTGCGCGCCTTGCGGAAGAGAATGTCCAGCGCGTCGTCATTCACGGCATGGGTCACGGAAGGCGCTCCTGGAATTCCTGGGCGAATGCTAGAGCGCCGGCTGAGAGGGTGCCAGTGCGCAACCAGGGTTTGGGGGCATTGAGTTTCGAGGCCCAAGACGGCGTTCTGGACGGGTTCCGCAAGCCATTGTCTCAACGAACGTTTTTTTATTTTCATTAGTTCGTTCGTCGAAAATCGAGAAAAATTTTCAGACGGCTTCGACCGCCGACACCTCGGGGATGTAGTGGCGCAGCATGTTCTCGATGCCGTTGCGCAGCGTGATGGTCGAGGACGGACAACCGGCGCACGAGCCCTGCAGGTGCAGGAACACGGTGCCCGAGCCGCCGTCGAAGCCCTTGAAGATGATGTCGCCGCCGTCGTTGGCGACGGCCGGGCGGACGCGCGTATCGATCAGCTCCTTGATCTGGGCGACGATCTCGGCGTCTTCGCCTTCATAGGTCGGCTCGGCCTCCTCGGCGCCGGCTCCTTCGGTGAAGAGCGGCTGGCCGAGCGTGAAGTGCTCCATGATGGCGCCGAGGATGACGGGCTTCAGATGCCGCCAGTCGCCCTCGCGCTTGGTCACCGTGATGAAGTCGGAGCCGAAGAAGACGCGCTCGACTTCTGGGATGGCGAAGAGGCGCGTGGCCAGCGGGGAGCGGGCGCCTGCGCCGGCATCGGGGAAATCCACGGTGCCCGCGCTCATGACTTCGCGGCCCGGCAGGAACTTCAGGGTCGCCGGATTGGGGGTCGTCTCGGTTTGTATGAACATGGCTCTGATATTGCGCTTCAACCCTCCTTATGCCAGAGTGAACAAAGCAGGAACATAGTGGCTCCAGGGCCGTCTCGCAAGGGGCTTCCACATGCCGCCGCCGGGGGATTCTCAATGAAACAGCATGCCAAAGTGCCTAGCGCGCCGCCTCTAATCTCATAGGGAGGACGATCAATGACGGGTGAGCGTGCACTTGTAGCGGTGATATCCATTTTATGGATTACAGCTGCCTTGATCGCGATGCCCGGGGTTTTCCTGCTCGGCAGCGCAATTGTCACCAACGAAGATAACCCCGACCTCTGGCCACAGATCATACGAGGGATCGTTTCATCCTTGTGGTTTGCGGTTCCAGCCGTCTTTCTAGCGCGCGGTTCCCGTGTCGCTCGTGGGTTTGCAATTTTTGCGTCGCTGATCGGTCTGGCAGCAGCGCTCGCTTTCACGGTCGGGATGACAGCCGGCGGTGCGCCCGAATTCGCATTGCTGGGCGCACCTTTTGTGTTGGTGTTTCTGTTTTCGACGTGGGCTCTCGTCTTCTATCGCGATCTGCGAGACGCGCTCCAGCAGCGGTTGGAGAAATGGAACGCGGCCGAGAAAGCTCGGTTACAAGAATTGGAAGACCTAATGAACGAGCCTTCTGAAAAATGAGGAACACTTAGTCTGCGAACATCACTTCGCAGCCCCGATATTGCGCTTCGACCCCCTTTATGCCACGGTGAACAAATAGAGAACATGAGCGGGAAGCCTATGGCAAGTCCACGTCGGATGAGGGGTTCCCCCATCCTCCGCGCGCTCCGCGAAGAGGCACTCTCAACAGACAAATCTGGGGCTAAATCGCGTGGCGTTTGCGCCGACAACCCGAATCACGGAATGAATTGCGGCTTGCCGGAGGGGAGCATGGCGGCGGCCTCTATTCATCGTCTGAAAGCGGATCGCACGGCCTTCATGGCCTGCAAGGACAATTTGGAGTTCATGCGCCCGCTGCCCAGCGGATCAATGCAGCTGATCGTCACTTCACCGCCCTACAACATAGGAAAGAAGTACGAAAGGCGTTCATCGCTCGATACCTACGTGCAAGGACAGGCAGCCGTTATTTCGGAATGCGTCCGCCTGCTCAACCCTCGAGGATCGCTGTGTTGGCAGGTTGGAAATCATGTCCAGAGCGGAGAAATTTTTCCGCTCGATACAGTTTTGTACCCAATCTTCCGCGAGCACGGGCTGAAGCTGCGGAACAGAATTGTTTGGCACTTCGAGCACGGACTGCATTGCTCGAAGCGGTTATCGGGGCGCTACGAGACGATTCTGTGGTTTACAAAGAGCGACGACTACATTTTCAATCTCGATCCAATCCGTGTTCCGTCGAAGTATCCGGGAAAGAAATATTTCAAGGGCCCAAAAGCAGGTCAGCTTTCCTGCAATCCGTTGGGGAAGAATCCCGGGGACGTTTGGATTTTCCCAAACGTCAAGAACAACCACGTCGAGAAAACGATCCATCCGTGTCAATTCCCGGTCGAACTGGTGGAGCGGCTCGTTTTGGCCTTAACCGAGCCCGGCGGGAATGTGCTCGACCCCTACATGGGTGTCGGGTCCGCCGTTCTGGCAGCGACGATGCACAACAGGGCCGGCTATGGATGCGACATCGTTCAAGAGTATGTCGAAATTGCACGTGAGCGCATTCGGGCGTTGAGAGCCGGCACTTTGAGGACGCGCCCGCGGAACAGACCTATTTACGATCCCAAGCTACCTAATGGCGGGCACGAGCGAGAACCAACCAGGCGCTTTGGATGAGATTGAGGATATTTAGCTATCGTTACGCTCAAGAGATATTGGAGCATCCGAACAACGTAGCCGCTTGGAAAGAGATCGAGGACATCCTCTCGAAAGCACCGCTCTTTATCTATCCGGGCAAGAGTAAGAATCGTCGATTGCAGATTGTCCAGCAATTGATGAATACGTATTTCGACCGGCGCTTTGCTGTTGATAGCAAATGGCAGTTTCACCCGCTCGCTACAGCAATCGCAGGGTCCAGTCTCGCTGCGGACTATCGGAAAACCTTTGGCACGCTAACGGTGCAAGCCGAAGTACAGTTCGGCAACATGGCCCGTTGGTATTCCGATATTTTCAAATTTCAAGCCGCCTATTCGGAGAAGCTAATTCAAGTGGGATTGAGCGTCGTGCCGGTTGGAGCAATGGCGCGAATGACTGACTCCAACGTCGTGAACTACGAGCGAGCCGTCAGAGAGTTGCCGTCGGCGACGCTCTCTATCACGCTTCCCATACTACTAATCGGCCTAGAGAAAGATGAGAGTACGCTGGAGATTGATGTCACCAAATGTAAGTTCAAGTCATTCAAGAATATCGTTGGCAAAGGTAAAAACGAAAATCGGTGGCGTATCATCCACGGGCAAATCTCAGGTGTGGATATGGCGATGATCGGGCCGAAAAGTGAGACGGGGCCCATGCTGATCGATGAAGAAACTGACGACGCACTCGAAGGCGGGGATACGTAGGAGAACACCCGCCTCGCTTGCAAGACCGTCCCAGTGGTTACTTTGTTTTTTTCCCAAGGCAGATGGCATAAGCAGATTCGACTAATCGCACTTAGGTAATCTCCATTCAAATCCTCGGAACGAACTGGCTGTGAATGTCGGCTCCTATGTCAAATTTCTTCTCATCGACGTATGTTCGAAGATCAATTTCGGGGTTATTTGGAAACCGGGTATCAAGTCGGCCAGCAGCAATGGCTTGCGATACCATCACCTGAAGGCATTCGTTCAATATCAGGTCCGCTAAAAGAAGCTGACAATGGGTTTTTTCCTCAAGGGCCTTGCCCGGATCATCGCCAAAGTAGCGCGCGTTTACAGGGTCTTTAGTGTTGATCAATATAAATCCGTCATTCCAAAGCGTTTGCACCTTGCGCTCTAGCGGCTCGAATTTGTAGTCCTTGAAAAGCCCCTCCTTACTGCGTTCCGGCTTTTCTCTCTTTACAATGGTGACCTTCGTTTCAGCCGAGCACTCCTCATAAGAGGCGGTAACTCGTATTTGCCCTCTCTTCTTTTTTAGAGCGGCCACGGAAATATCAAGTTGTCCAATACGAGGCACGACGAGGCAATCGGGCGTCACAAATACGCGAGAACCGACTAGCTTCAGTGAAGGGTCATCTACATCAAGCGTAATTTCGGACCCCAAAGGCACTTTGTCGATGTCCACGAATAGCCGCAGGTTTCGTCTGGATACTCGTTGGGGACTGAACCGCACATTGTACTCGTCGCGTTCAAACTCAATTCCGTTCACCGGCGTCAGAATATCGCGGGTTGTTGTTGCCACACTCATTGCTGCGTCTACACTTCTCCAACGAGCGCTAACAGTTGCGGTTAGATCCGGTTGATCGGCTTTGATTCGAAGCATCTTTATGACTAGGCCTGCTTCGTCGCCGTCGTGATCAAGAGTAACAATCGACGGGCTGACGGAAATTTCTGGCCGATCACAGCTGATGGAGATCATGTCGCTGGCAGTCACCAGCTTCGTGTTGATCAGCAAGGCCACAGGCGTCACGATTCCAACCTTTACCGTGACATGACTGTTGATGAACTGGATGCCGTCCGAAGGAGGTATGCGCTTATTGGTTGGTATCACCGGCACACGCGCCGAAGTGCCAAGCATTTCTCCAGCCAGCCGATTCAGGAGATCAAAGACCTGACGATGTCGTTCGCGCGTTTTTTCGGACAGGTTGACGGCCGATTTAGGTGCACCTTCACGAAGTTTGGACACCAGCGGTTCGAGATGGGGGCGGATGGCGTCCCGCAAGATTCGAAAGAACCCGTGTTGCGCATTGAAGCCGTCACGAGTTTCCGTGAGTATTTCTTCAGGGTGTGGCTGGTTCAGCTTAGTTCGGATGTACTCACCAGCGCCCACGAGTCGGACAGTCCCAGATATCCGCCGCGCTGCCGGGTCCATATCAAACCCAAATAGCTGGAGATCGAGCACGGCGTCATCTTCATCGAGTAGTAGGAGTCCTCCCTCGCGCTCGATACTTGCCGCTTCGCCCTGAGTCAATTCGTCGCGAGTAAATCCTATCTCTCCTTTGACGAGAATCTGCGTCTCCAGATCGGTCACAATCGCTTCATCGACTCGGTCCTGCAACTCATACTCTGGGAACAGATAGCGTATGTTGGGCTGCT
>Ga0137452_1000406_pt1 | contig 12831 bp, 22 predicted proteins | sample EasRivERMGT513_2_FD_102312 | JGI IMG/M metagenome (GOLD analysis project Ga0137452, IMG submission 102312) | Soil microbial communities from meander-bound floodplain in the East River, Colorado, USA - East River MetaG ERMGT513_2 | ecosystem: Environmental > Terrestrial > Soil > Floodplain ...
ACCGCTGCCGCTGGATCACGGTGTATGGCTTCACGTTTATCGAGATCTGAAACAAGGGTCAGCTTTCCGTTGCTCTCCTTTTTGGTGAGAGCAGCGAGAATGGTATGGGCTTCCTCGTTAATGACGCCGGCGCTAGCCCTGCGACTACCCGCCCTTAATGCTTGTTTGACCAGCTTTTCAGCTTCGGTCACCCCGATCAGCTTGCGCGGATAGACCTGGTCGAGGGCGTTCGCCTGGTTGTCCGCCTTGATGACATCCAGAAGCATGCTGGCGATCTCGCCGGGGTCACCTTCCCATTTGCGGACGGCGCGACCTTCGACCAGCTTGAAGCCTGGCACGACACCGCCTTCCATCGCATAGGCGAACATCGCCTCATCCACGTCATCGAGATACTCGCGCAGCCTGGCCATGCCCGACTTGATCTCGAGCAAGCGTTCGATCGGGAGATCCAGTGGGTCGGGCAGGGATATGTCTTTCACGTTTGCGAATGTCCCTTTGACCACGGCCAGCGCCTGGTTTGCGCGCTCGGGGCAGATCGTATTCGCAGGACACCATTTGCAGTGCGTGCCCGGAATGCGCGGCGCATCCGGCGCTTGGGCGGCGACGATCGCGGCATCAACCTCACCCACGAACCGCTCGAGCCGGCTACGATCCACGTAGGATGCGCGGATGCGGCCCTCTGCATGAGAGGGCCGTGGTTGGATGATCACCAGGCCGATCGTATCGGCCTGCATGTGACCGGAGCCCAGCACGGCACCCGTGCCGTAATAGAGCGCCTGTTCGTTCTCCTCCACCTCGACCAGGCCCATGCCGTGCTTGTAGTCGATCACAAAAAGCAGCGACAGCGACGGGATGTAGATCGCGCAGTCGCATGTGCCATAGGCCATGCCTGGCGCGACCTTGGTGGGAAATTGAAATGGGTGTTCGACATACATGACAGCGTCTTCATAGCTGTCCATTAGATCCCAGACATAATCGAGCGCCTGCTGCACGGCATCGATGCGCTCGCCAGCATCGGGGTGGGTGTCCTTCGCAATGCGGTCAGCCATGATCGAGGCTTCATGGGCATCGCGCATCTTGTTCTTGAGAGCGTAGTCAAGCAGTTCGTGGGCTTCGGTGCCATCCAGTGCATACTTGTTGGGTGGCAGGAGGGGAGCGCGCTCCGACAGCGCCACGGAGCCGGGACACGCCATCCACCGATATGCGGATGACGCATTGTACTTCGCATGCTGCCGGAGCGAGTGGTCCATCAGGATGCCGCTGCCATGGGCTGGTTGAGATCGAACACACCCTTGAGCCAGAGCAGCTGCTCCGGGTTGGCTTCGGTGATCTTCGAGATGCCGACATGCGACAGCACGTTCTTGATCCCTGCCGCCTTGTGGATCTTTGCGTATTCCTGCATTGCGCCCATCACCTGCTGAACGGTGACGTTACCGCCGCCGTTACTTGTGGACGTTGGTGCCGGGGGCGGCATCGGCGACGGGGTCGGCAGTGGTGCGGGCGCCGGATGCGGGGCAGGGACCGGCTGCGGTCCGGGCCGTGGCGCACCAGGCTGCGGGACAGGGTCGCCAGTCGGGACCGGCGAGGCGGCAGCGGCGTTTTTTGCTGTTTTTGCTGCCTCAAACGCTGCCTCACGATCTTTTTGACGTTCTTTGCGTGCGCTTTCTGAAGCGTCGTCCAAGTAGTCGACGGCAGCTTCTTCGGATGGAAACTCAAGTGTAACAGTGACTTTCATCGTAGTCCTCCATGTCAAGAGATGTTTGTTAACGCATATCTATCGCGAGATCAAGGGGTGCTGCGTTCATTGTCACCCCATCGATTTTGGCTATGGCTATGGTCTTGCGCGCGACAACCTCGTTGACCATCTCGTCAATGCTGTTTGCCAAGGTGATGAACCTGGCATGAACGTGATCCTTCTGACCGATACGATGCACCCGCTTGATGGCTTGTACATTCGCCGCTGGCGACCACTCGCTCTCGAAAATGTCGATCCTGCAGGATGCGGTCAGCGTCAGGCCCGTGCCGGCAGCCTTCATATTGCCAATGAACACCCTGCATTCGGGGTTTTCCTGAAACCGGGTGACAGCAATATCCCTTTCCTTTTGCGGGGTGTCGCCATTGACCAGCACGGCGCCGATCCCGCGGTCGAGCAGGAACTGCTTGAGATTGCCCAGCGCCGCCCGGTGAACGCCGTAAACCACGCGCTTGCCGGTATCACCGCCGGTGGTGAGCTCGTCCAGGAGCATGTAGCCATAAGGCACCTGCTTGGCTTCGCCGACCAGGCGCCGCAGCGTGGCCATATACTTCGCAGCCAGGTTCGACAGCCCCCCTTGCTCCACCGCGATCCTGATCGCGTCCTCGAGGCCGGGATGCGCCTTGAGCAGCTTGAGCACCTCGTCGGTGTCGCCGTCCACGAACGAAGACGTCAGGTGGATCGGCGGCAGCTGCAGCCCGACCTCCTCCTGGGTGCGCCGGATGGCATTGTCCCGGATCAGGCCCTGCAACTCGGGGATCATCATTCGGATTGGCGTGTGGCGAGATCCATAACGTGTCTGCTGGGCATGGAAATAGCGGCTGATGAACTGGTACTTGCCCAGGTTCGTCGCCTCGCACATGCGCAGGAACGTATAGATGTCACTGGGATCATTCGCCATCGGCGTGCCGGTCAGGTGCCAAACCCTTAGCGCCCAGGTAATGGCGCTGTCCTGGCCGTCCCACCGCGGGCCGAGCAGCGCCTTGGTCCGCCTGGCTTCGGTGTTTTTCATGTAGTGGGCTTCGTCAAAGATCACGAAGTCGAGGATCTCGCCGCTGTCGTGGATCTTCGGCGCCCATTTGGTCGCTTGCTCATAGCTAGTAATGAGAACGTCGAACCGGCCGCGGTACCAAGCTTCGAAGTCATAATGGTCTTCGCCCTTGCAGAGCCGGCGCGCCTTGTGCGCAAACTTGGCGTGTTCCTTGATCCAGTTCTCGCGCAAATGCGCGGGGCAAATCACGAGGCCGCGGCGCGCGTCGAGCATGTCGGCCGCGCGCCATGCGGTGGCGGTTTTGCCTACGCCCATTTCGTCATGCAGACCGGCTCTTTCGCGTTGTGATAACCACCTGGCGCCATCTTCCTGGTACTGGAATGTCTGATGGGTTGGCATATGCATCTCATTTCTAAATAATGCGGCCTGATATTAATCCTAGGACCATCATCCCTACGATCACGATCGCCAGGACTGCCAACAATTGCAGCGCTATGTCAATCGGATGTAGCCCCATTACCTATACGCCAATCGCCATTCTGAGTCACGGACATTCATTTGTTTTGTGCTATGAAGTGCATGTTTCAATGCGTAGTAGGCCAGCATCGCAGCCTCTGCTCTATCTAGTAGGTGTCCACCTTTCGGACCACGCCAGAGCCCGGTATGCTCGGGCATGAGCTCGTCAGCGCGGTGGATGATGGCGTTGTTTTTTGCTTTTTCTTTTCCATGAATGTTGAGCATCCGTTTCCAGACTTGCGGGGGTACAGTCTCGACGGGCAACCTCGTAGCGACACAGGCCATATAGACCAAGCCCACGGAATACCCAAAGGTGAACATGCCACTCTGGGACGGCCTGGCTCCGACCTGTTCGATCACCACCAGCTCGGCGCCCATCATCTTCTGCATCTCGAAATACTCGAGAAGCCCGACCGCGTCGATGCGGCGGCGCTCCTTCCTCCCGACCATCATCATCCATCCGGGCATGTCCTCGATCGTCATGGTAGTCCCGTCATAGCGGGCGAGCGCACCATGGATGCCGCCGTCGACGCCAATGACCACGCTCATTTATCGGTCACAGCCACAACGTGGAGATAAGGCCCGCTATCAGGATCACTATCACTACGGCTGGCCACAACAGACCATCGAACACCTGTTCGCTCTTCCAGGTGTTCGACCGCCTTGTGGATACGATCCTGGATATAAGGTGGCCAATCATGCAGCCCACCGGGAAGCACATCAGTGACGTTGACGATTAGCTCCGCTTCACGCAGCGTTTTCAGGCGCAGCAGTGTCGGCTTGTCGTCGTCAGTATTCGTCATGGCGGGACGCGCCGTTCGATGATCTCAGACTCTCGATGAACTTCGGCATCTCGGTCTCGAGCTCGCGCGTCAGATCTTCGGAGCTCTGGCCACGGGGGCCGACAATGTCGCGGATGATATTCCGGCTTTCGTCCCTTGCCTGATTGATGATGCTGGCAACGTTGTTGATCTGGTTCATGAGCAGCATCGTCTGTTTCATGTAGTGGTCGCGTTCCGCAACCAGCAACGTATGCTGCCGCTCCATGGTTTCGTTGATCGCTTGCAGCCGCGCAATGACGTTCTCTTGCGTGTCGCATTGCTGCTTCAATGCGTCCCGTTCTTTTACGATCTGCTGGATTGCTGCGAAACCATCAGTTGCCTTCTGCTCGATTGTGGGTAGTGCCATTAGGTGTTCTCCAAGGTTATGTTGTGTTTAGCCATTACTTTTAGCAGTTTTTGTTCAACCTGCCGATCCAACTTGTCTCCTTCGATATCAAAGCATTTAGCTATCAACTCAAGATAAACGCGGATATCGGCTATCTCGTCACGTATTTCTTCGGTTAAGTCAGCATTGTCACGCCAACGCTTTTTTATCATGTTGGCGAGTTCTCCAACTTCTCCACATAATGCCAGCGCTAGAAACCGCTCGTCACTGTTGGAATAGGGCGGAAATAACGATGCGGTCATACGCTCATGAAGTGCAAATATATTCATTGTTATCTCCAAGTTCCTCAGTTGACGGGGGCGGGTGGTAGGTTCGCTTCAAACTTCAGGTTGCGGCCTTCAATGCCTTCCGGCATACGCCAGTCCTTGCCCTTGCCAACATTGATCCTGTTCGCAATGAACGCGGACTGCTTCGGGTTGTTCAGGTAGATTGCGGCGTCGGTGAAGCCATGCGTGCCGCTGCTGACGCCATTACCCATGAACATGATTTCCTCGCCGTCATGAACATAGAGGCCCGCGTGCTTGCCTTCGACATTGTTGGTGATGGCGTTCGCGTCGATGGTGATGGATGCACCGGCACGCACATAGATGCCATAGTCGTTGCTTTCCATTGAAAGCCCGCTGATTTTCACGCCGGTCGATTGAAAGGTTTCGCCGCGTTCGTTCTGACCTAGATGGATTGCCTTGCCATTCACTTCATAGCGTCCGCCAAGCACCACAAGTCCAAGGTTCTGATGACGCACGCCTTCGAAACACCCGGTCACGTCGCAGTTCATCAGGCTGGTCGCATTGCCCGCCATAATGCCCACGCCAGCAATGCCGATTGCAAAGCAGGTATCAAGCGTGATGCATTGGCTGTTGAATGTTTCGATGCCTACGGCGCATTTGCCTTGAAAGCCGCAATTGGTGACTTTCGCCGTCACGCAGGAATGGATCATCAATCCTTTCCCGGAGGGGTGGCCGTTCTCGAATGTGAGATTGTCAATCACATGGGTGCCGCCGATAGGCGAGTTCACACTGCGTTTAAACAAGGCGTCCGCGAAGTTCCCAAGGATGTGGGCACCCGGCTCCCCGAAATAGCGGAAGTTCAGGTTCGGGGTTTCGAAGTTGACCGGGCCGGTCAGGAGGTAGCGACCACGGGGGAAATAAATCTCCCTGTCAGGGGCGTCAAAAGCCTTCTGGATCGCTCGGGTGTCGTCGGTGGTGCCATCCCCCTTGGCTCCATAGGGCGCATCCTTGACGTTCGTGGTCATCGCGGCAGTCCTTTCAGGTGACGGGTGGAAGCATCAGCTTGCGGGGATCGATCGCATACTCGTCGTTCAGGGCGCGGATGACGTCAGGCATGCGCGAGGGCGGTCCCACGCGCGCTTTCATCAGGGCAATCAGCAATGGCGAGGCGCCGTCAACTACCGCCCAGGGCGTGCCGGCGGGCAAAGCCGCGGCCTCGGCCTCGGTCGTGACCAGCAGGATCGAGGGAATGACCGTGATCTGGTCGTCGGTCGGATAGAAGATATCGCAGACGCCATATTGCAGGATGGCATCACGCCCCGCCGATCGCGACGGGGACACGATCGCAACGGTACCGGTGTCATAGATCATAGTTCTGCCATTTGCTTGATGTGGTCGCGCCAGGTTTCGATCTCTTTGTGGATCATGTCCATGCGCCGCATGTCGTTCTCGGTGGGCTCGGTGCCGGGGTCCATGATGGTCATGATGCTCGAAAACAGGTGCTCGGCGCCTGACATGTAGGCCGCGCGCATCTCGAGAACCTGGGCGTGCGAAGCGTTCTTCGCGATGACAAAATGCCGGAAGGCCGCGAAGCCGGCTTCGATCAACAGACCCTTGTCGGTCAGGATCTTGGTGAGCAGGGTGGCAGCTTCGTTGGCATTAGCATCCGGGTTCATCGTCTGGCGATCCTCATCCTGTTGACCAGGCGCTTCTTGCGCTCGGTGCTCATCTTGCGCTGCAGCTCCTCGCGCACCGAAACCATCTGCCCCATGCGCGCATCGATATAGTCCGCGAACACCACCCAGATCTCGTCCTGATCGACCGCGGCGATCTGCCCGCGCGTGCCGTGTCGCATCTGCTGCAGGTCGCCCAGCGCAAACGCGAACCGGCTCGCAGCCTGCTCGGCCGTCATGTCGAGCGCGTCGAGGATACGCTGCAGGAAGTTAAGACTTTGTCCGCTTTCCGTTGTGCCTGGTCCCGCTTCGTCAGTCGATAAAGCAGGTCCGCTAAATCCCGCTGGACTCGGCAGACCTTGTCTTGCGCGGCGGAAATAAGTCGAGCGTCTGCGCTTTTGCTGTTGCCAGCGTTGCCACTTCCAGCGGAAGGGGTGGGCCATACCAAGGGATCTCCGCGCAGGATCATGGCGTGGACTTGGTCTCGCTGATCAGCTTCATCGCATCATCGATCCCGGTGCGATGCTTGTAAAGCAGGTCAAGCAGAGCTTTGCGCTGTTCCTGCGATGGCATCAGTTGCGGCTTACCTTTCGAGTAATTGATGAAGGTCTGCCGGCTCACACCCAGCATGCTGCCGAGATCCTCGTCGCGGCTCTTGACGTAGGTGCGGATCAATTCCCAGGCCTTGACCGGGATCGCACCAACCTGCTCGCCCTTCGGCGTGCGTTTGCGCTGGATCTTGTCCGGGCCGGCGCCATTGGTCACCTTGGAAACCGCCGGCGGCGCAGGGGGCGGCGCGGGCGTGGTCTCGCCCATCAGGGCGGCGAGCTCGTCATCCTCGCTGGGCGCGGCATAGATCGTGGCACCATTGACGATAATGTTATAGAGGTCGGAGGCATCGGCCTCGAATTGCTCGCGCACGAACTTCTTCAGCGCGGCCGCATCCTCCCTGTCGCCACCCAGTTGCGAGATCCCGGAGAGCGACAGCCCTTCGTCACTGTCGAGAGCATTTTCCAGCAGCGCGACCACCGCAGCCTGCTCCATGCCGGTAAGCTCGATGAACTCGCGCAGGGTGGTAGTGACGTCAGGCATCGGTTTCATGACTTGTTCCTTCTGAGGTTGAATGTCGGGTTGCTCGGCCAGCAGGGCCTCGATGTCGCTGCGCAGGATGCCGATCGCAGACAGGATCTTGGCAGCGGATAATTCCACCACCTCCTTCTCGCCTTCGTCATTGTCGCGCATAACGTGGATCAAATTTTGCCAGGCTTCGCGCGCGAAGCTGTCGGCCAGGCGGTAGATGGCATCGGCGCCGGCCGGTCGCTCATGGAGATGCGTATCAATGACGTTGCTGCCAAACCAGCTCGCGCTGACGCATCGCTCATAGGGCAGGAAGATCTGCTCGACCACGTCATCGATGCCGGCTTCCCAGTCGTCGCGCGCGGCGCGATCGGGCGCCTCGGCATGCTCGCCATTGGTCAGCAGATAGAGACCATAGGCTTCGCGCAATGGGCTCTCGACCATGTCGCGATAGAATGTCTCAACGTGGTCCTGGACGATCGTGCGCGCGATCGTCATCGCGACCACGGGGCTCAGATGCCTGTTGGCCTGCGAGTGCTGTGCGAGTGCGGACAGCACCGTGGGTGCGTCCGTGATGTCGCCAAAGGTGTATAGTACTGCCATGCGTTGCCCTCCAAAAGGCAATGGCCGCATCCTGTGAGGGAAACGCGGCCATTGCCAGGCCGATCGACGCTTGAACGCACTACCGGATCAGCGTCAACCTGGCCTTACTTCGCCTTGGCCTTGGTCTTGGCCTCGGACTTGTCCGCCGGCGCGATGCGATAGACCACGATCCCGCCACCCTCCTGCCCCGCGTTCCTGGTGCGCAGCGCAAAGTTCGCACTCGGGTCGGCCCCGGCCACCCGGCGCGCGATCCCGCTCAGGCGGTTGCTGGTCTTGCGCGCCTCTTCCTTCAATGCCTTCTCGCGTTCAGTCGGGTCGGTGATGCTGTCGGGGATCGACACCGCCACAAAGAACTCCGCGATCTGGCCATTCGCGGGCGCCGGCATGCTCTTCATGGTGTCGGCCACCGGGCTGGTCGCTGCGCCGGCTCGGCGCACGATCTCGGGTGGGCCGCTGCCAAAACTTACCTGGTATCCGCCTTCCGGAGCGGGTACTGCTACGCCTTTTGCCATTGTGTTCTCCTGTTTATCTGTAAATGCTTTCAACCACGCCCTGACGTTCCATGTCAATGGGTTCTCTGGTCACTCCCCGTCTGCGGGATGCTTGATGAGATCTTCCATGATGCCAGCGGCGTCGAGCATCTCCTGGCGCGCAACCTCGAGGCAGCCGCGGCACAGCACGATGCGGGCGCCGCGTTCCGTCAGCGCGACCATGATCATGCCGATATGGTTCGCCCGGTCCACATGTTCCTCGAGCATGTCAAGCATTGCGGTCAGCCGCAGAGCTTGCTTCTTGGTCTTCAGCGCGAGCGAAACCGGGTCGTGCGTGTGCGTTTTTCCGGTGAACTTCGTGTCAATGGCCATGGGTTCTCTAGCTCCAACTAGCGCCGCGGCTTAACCCGATAGACCGTGACACGCTCCACAGGAACGCCCCGCTTGCGCAGGTTATGCATCATGACCCGGATGCAATTGCGAGCATCGGGGCCACCCTCGGGATCATCCCGATCGGCATAGAGCAAGCGCTCTATGCCTTCCACACTGATACCCGCGGCGCCGGCCTGGCGCAATGCTTGCGCGATCTTATCCAACGCTGTCATATCACCTCTCCAGGTCCGCGCCATGGGTTTTCTGTCAAATATTCCTGATCCACCGTTCGATTTCCCGGCCGATAAGAAACAGCAAGCTGATGACGCCTATTCCGACGACCAGTTCGCCAACAGAATAGATGAATTGATGTGCTCCACTCATGTTACCCTCCAGGTTGCGCATGATCGCGCGACATGACCACCCCATGCCCTGGGGTGGTCATAACTCATGATCAGCCATAGACCGCTTCAAACAGATCGAACGTGTCGTCGCGACCGTCCAGGTCGATCGTTTCATCGGCATCGAGCGCGGTATAGTGCCAATGATTGATCTCCCGGCCCTCGTTGATGTTGTCGCAATACTTGTCGGCGCACCTGGTGGTGCCATAGCCATATTGCGCCTGTTCGTTGTAGGCTGTGAACCGGAACCAGTAGTTTTTCTCCATCGCCATGGGTTCTCTCCAAGTTGCGCATGATCGCGCGACATGACCACGCCCTGCCTGGGCGTGGTCATAGCTCACGATCAGTCCAGTCGAGAGCTCATTTCGACCCGGCATTGCAGATCAAACGCCAGGCTGTCACGGAATGCCCGGGCGCCGGCTTCATGAATGCCGATACTTTGCCCGTTGAAGCTCCCGGGCTTCCAGAAACACCATCCGGTGTCATGGTTCTTGCGGCCATAGAACCGGCGCGCTGCGGTGTTGCCATCCTTGCTGTTCGCGGCACACCAACGGGCAAAGGCCCGATCGTGCACGACCACCCAGGCGAAACCGCAGTCCATGGCGTTCATGTTCTCAACCATGCCAGCCTGGGCGTGGTCGGCCGCGGCGTGGGCCGCGATCAGCGCATCTGCATAGCGTGCATATCGGGCATTGATTTCGGTTTGTTTCGACATGGGTTCTCTCCAAGTTGCACATAATCGTGCGACATGACCACCTAAGAGCATGCCCTTAGGTGGTCATAGCTCACGGTTCGATGCGGATCAGGCCTTGCGCGTTGTCCCAGCGATAATTGACGGGATCATCGCTTTCGACCACGCGCGTGTCGGTCACCAGCGACCACCGCGAATACAGGTCGCGCACGTTTGCTTCCGCTTCCTCGCGCGTTGCGAAGCGCAACGCATTGCCGTAAAACTTGCCGGTGCTATCGGCGACCACTTCGGGGGCGTAGGATTTTGCCATGGGTTCTCTCCAAGGTTTGTGTTCGACATTCGCGGTGTACTCTTAATTTTTTGGCAAGTCAAGTGCCTTTCCCGTGGCCATGGGTTCTCTGGCGAAATGGGTGGTCTTTGACCACCCCCGGGAAAGGGTGCTTTTCGCGCAAGGTATTTATTCCGTTTCCAGGTCGGCGCCGATCGGCCGCGGCATCCTGAGCTTCGAGCGGGTGGCGCCCTTGCGCGCGATCGGCCGCGGCGCCCTGGCGCACAACGTCAAAGGGCGCCGCATTGCGGCGCCCTGAGCTCGAATGATGCGGCGCCGATCGGCGCCGGTCAATCGTGCCATGACCGGCGCCAGATTGTTTCTAACGGGCCGATCAAATCCCGGATTTCAATCCATTCCACGTTATTGCCATGCACGATCTTGTTGCGTGCATAGTCCCAAGCTTCCTTGGGGTTATGAGTGTCCATAATGCACCCTTCGAATGATCCATCTTGCTTTAGCCAAACCTGCCAGGGTTTCAATTTTTGCATGGTCGCACACTGTATCCCACGTTGCGCGGATCAATCTCATGCCGTTTGGCATAGGCCAATACCGCATAGCCGATTGCTTTGGTCCCTGGGCCAATGTGCCACACTTCGGTCGGCGCCAATCCCCAATTGGCATTCAGGGTTATCTCCTGAGTATTCTCAGGCGTCATGATCTCGAACACTGTTTAGCCCTCCAACATGCACCATGATTAGTGCGACCATAGGCGCCACATCATGTGGCGCCTATGAGCTCACTAACTTAGGCGGTCAATTGCGCCGGCGCGCCCTTCGACCATGACAGGACAGGACGCGCATTGCCTGCCGTGGCACTTGCCTTGCGAGCTCCCGTTCCATGCGCGGGAAAGCCGACGATAACCGGCCGGTCACGGACCTGGCATAGGCCGCATGACTTGCAATTTGTATCTTCCCGATATGTGGCAGGACAAACGACCACCCGACGCCCTGAGGGTGTTTCTATCTTGACGTTGCCTTGTACCGTTCCAGGCAATACCACCACCACAGGGCCGATATCGGCCGCGGCGAGCTCATCGGCTTCGACCAGATTGTCCGCGGACAAATTGATGGTAAACCCGGCCGCGTTAGCTTCGGCGATTGCCTTTCGGTTATTGGCGCCCTCGGCGCCATCGATCGGATAGTGGGAATACGTAAACCCGCGCCGGCCGTGATTGGCGCGGACAAGCATGCTCAATGCTTTCCGGTTGATTTTGTTGTTTCGCCCTGGCAAGTCGCCGGCCTGATTGTGGCGCCACAATGCATCATTCTCGAGCTCGGAAACCATCTTGCAAAATTGCTTCCAGGTCAGAGACTGCAGCGTATTCGGACCACGCTGGAACGTCGCGCCGGCCGTTGTGGAGCTCAAGGCCTTCCAAAGCATGGCGAGCGGCCCGTATCCAGCGTAGCACCCGCCAGGACCTTTCAGCGGACATGCATCCGGGCATGTTTCTTCTGACGTGGTCGAAACCGGCATAGGCCCGACTTTGCCATTGCGTGACTTGAGTGTGAAGAATACGGCCGGTAAATCGGCCGGTTGAAACGTCTTTAGCATATGGACCCTCCAAGGTCTTAGTGTGCGATCGGGTATATGAAACATACGCAAGATCATATGTCAATCACATGTGCCAAAGAAAATTATACACGTGTGCAAACGTCTGATTTAGTAATGATTCCAAGGGGGTATGTTTTGGCGGTTTTGACCGCCACAATTGAAGGGCGTTATTTCATAAAGCCGCCACAATCAGGGTAAAATCGGTCATTAGATACCATTAACTGGTCGAACCACAGGTATTTAGATAAGATTTAGCGTGTTTTGCTAGGTTAATGTGCGAGCTTTATCAATAGGTTGGCGATTGCGTACTGCTAAAATGGGCGTGAATACTTCAAAAGAGGTATTTTGGGAAAAACGAGGCTATATCTGGCATTTACAGATTATCCAAAACGCTGGATTTAACACAAGAGGAAAGGTTAAGGAAAATCTATATTGATTTTAGCTTTAGCAAAATGAATAAAGGCAAGTAATGAGGCACTAAATGATTGATTTTGCTTATGAAATTACTCGAACCACGTTCTCGAATACTTTGAGAAATTTTTAAAATCAGAGCTCCCGATGGGTTATGGGGATATTTCTACCTTAATGAGGAATATCCCCTAACCCCGGGAGCTTTGCCCATTTCTGACCAATATAGTCCTATTGCGATATTATTGGTTACAAATGAAACCATTGGCAGGAACAAAAGGGGACGATAGAGGATATCAATGGGGTGATAGAAGCGGCCTATCGGCCGTTACCTATGCTTAAGAAGAGCATAACTCGAGAGTGCCACATCGGCACTTTCCAAATCGCACCGATCAACTCGAGTTCGACCGATTGTCGCGCCGGCACTGGCCCTGGTCAATGCCCTAAAGAGTGTTCGCGCGCGGCCGATCGGCACCCCCTCTGACTATGAGACTGAGGGTCCGCGGATATACCGTGTTG
>Ga0137452_1000407_pt1 | contig 12815 bp, 9 predicted proteins | sample EasRivERMGT513_2_FD_102312 | JGI IMG/M metagenome (GOLD analysis project Ga0137452, IMG submission 102312) | Soil microbial communities from meander-bound floodplain in the East River, Colorado, USA - East River MetaG ERMGT513_2 | ecosystem: Environmental > Terrestrial > Soil > Floodplain ...
CTCACCACGACCAAGCCGGGATCCGCGACGCGCCCGTTCCCGGGCATTGCCGCCGAAATCCGAACCGAGAAAGGTGAAAAAGTCGAAGTTGGTGGTGGACTGCTTGCCTTGACCCGCCCATGGCCGTCGATGCTCCGGGGCATTTACGGCGATCCCGAGCGATACGTCCGTCAGTATTGGAATAAATGGGGGCCCGATGTTTACGTCACGGGAGACGGCGCGAAGCGCGACTCCGACGGCAACTACTGGCTGCTCGGCCGTGTGGACGACGTGATCAACGTCGCAGGCCATCGCATCGGCACGATGGAAGTGGAAAGCGCGCTCGTCGATCATCCCGCCGTCGCCGAAGCCGCGGTCGTCGGGCGCGCGCACGAGATCAAGGGACAGGCGATTGCCGCGTTCGTGACTCTCAAGGAAGGCATCAGCCAGTCGAAGGATCGCGCCGACGAGCTCAAGGAGCACGTCGTCAAGAAGATCGGAGCGATCGCACGGCCCGACGACATACTCTTCACGGTGGATCTGCCGAAAACGCGATCCGGGAAGATCATGCGCCGTCTGCTGCGCGACGTCGCCGAAGGCAAGGCCCTGGGCGACACGACGACGCTGGCTGATCCGAACGTGGTCGCGAAGCTGAAGGCGGACTACGAAGAGCGCGAAGGATGAAGGGCGGCTGTCGTTACGCCTTCGCGGATCCGGCCACCCGCGCGCCCGAATAGCTGTCGACGATCGCCACGCGGTTCTTGCCTTCGTTCTTGGCGCGGCTGATCGCCATTTCGAGATCGGCCATCAAGCGTTCAGGATCGAGGGAGTCGCCGACCGTGATCTTCAGATTGATGACCGCGGCGGTGAGGGTGACCCGCACCGGGCGATCTGTCCGGTGATCCTTGAACTCGAGCCGCTCCTCGACGGTGGACCTCAGCGTCTCAGCCAGGCCGTTTGCGTGCGCGGCGTCGGGTCCGGTGAGAAGAACCGCGATTGAATCCTCTTCGTACCTCGCGACCCAATCGTGCTGCCGGAAGAACCCGCGTGTCAGGATGCCGAGGCGCTCGAGGATGCGATCGCCGACGCCGTAGCCGTAGTTGCGGTTGATGTCGGCGAGATTGTCGACGTCATAAAGAATGATCGAGAGCGGATAGCCGAACCGGCACGCGCGGTCCACTTCCTTCGAGATGACCAGCTTCATCACGGCGGGCGCATTGAGCGTCGTGAGGCGATCGGTGGTCGCGACGTTGCTCGGCTCGAGCTGGATGCGCTCGGCGTATCCCGCGAGAACATCGAACGACGCCCGGCGCACGAGCTGGGCGACGAGAGGCCAGGCTTCGCTCGTGGCGCCGATCACTTCGTCCACGGCCAGTTCGTCCATCGCGGCCCGCTCGGTCAGGTACGTAAACGTGAACAGCCGTTCGACCGGGAGCGCGCGCTCGAGCACGACGTGGTGGAGGTCGGCCATGAACCCTCCACGGGGGTCGACGCGGCCGTCTCGCACGGCGAACGCCAGGAGCTGGACCAGCAGGGACCCGATCCGCCGGCAGTACTCGGGGCTGAGGGCCTCGCAGCCGCTGAACGGGAAGATGGCGACCATGTCGGCGGTCACGAAGCCGCTCCGATCGAGCAGGACCGACGCGATTTGCTGGCGCAGGTCTTCGCTCTTGCGGCCCTCGTCCTGGACGAAGCCCTTCTCCACGCTGTCCATTTTGCGGTTTATCGGGCGTTCCGGCCGGTCCGTGCACCCCCGGGCAGGGGCGTGCGAAGAGGACTACGGAACCGGGGGCCTTCCGCCGACATAGCACATGGCCCCCCCAGTGCCCATTCGACTCGGAATCGAGTTGTCGCCGACCGCCTGCCGGATTGTCGAGATCGAAAGAAGCCGCCTTGCGCGGAAGGACTCTTTCGACACGCGGCTGGCCTCGTTCTCTATCGGCCGCCGGGTCGATCCCGAAATCCTGACCCAACTCGAGGACTATCGCGGCCGCCGAGCCACAGTCGTGGTCTGGGCGCCCGGCGCCGACCATCGTTCGGTCGTCGTCGTCAACGCGGCGTACGGGCACATGCGAACCGAGGCGCGATCGGCGATCCGCGCGGCGGGGGGCAGCGCGCATCGCATGCTCGCCGACATCGCCCCGGTTCCGATCGAGCGTCCGCTCGAGGCGTCGGACATCGATCGGCGCGTCGTGCTCGTCGCCACGGCACCGACACACCAAATAGCCGCAATGATCGAGCCGGTCGTTCAGGCTGGCATTCGCATCGACCACGTACTGACGCCGGCCGCAGCGCTCGTGTCGCTCGCACGGCTGCGCCGATCCCTGGCGCGCCCCGACGCGCTTGAAGCGTACGTCGCACTCGACGAAAGCGCCGGATCGCTCGCGATCATTCGCAACGGACTGCTCGTCGCAGCGACGCCGCTCGAGTGGGGCTTCGTGGACGAAGTCGGAGGCCGTCGAGGGCTCCGTCCTCGCCAGGACGTGGTCACCCGGCTGGCCGACGACATCTCGGCATTTCTCTACGAGGGCGGCCTCGACTCCGAGAGGATTCAACACGTGTGCGTCGCGAGCGGGGTGCCCGATCTCCGCAGCATCGCGATGCTGATGATGGAGCGCTTCGATGTGGAGGTCGAACCGCTCGACTCGCTGTATGGCATCGAGACCGACTCTCTCCCGCGCACCGAAACGGAATGTCGTGACGTCGTGCCGCTTCTTCGGCTGGCCTGGGCCGCGGCAGCCGACGATCGTCCGCCGCTCGATCTCATGCGGCCGCGCCAATGGGCCGTGCGACAACAGAATCTTTCTCGAGCGGCCGTGACGGCCGGCATGGTTGTCGGCCTCACGCTGGGGTGGAGCATCCAGGGACAGGTGAATGCCGATCCGGCTCCGGTGGCGAGATCCGTCCGGACGAGATCCACGCTCGTGTTCCCGGTTTCTTCACGGCCAATGACATCGGCTCCGATGACGCTGACCTCTCCGCCGCCGACGCTGACGCCTCCCGAGCCCGATGTCGAGACGCTGGATGTGCCGCCGCGTCCGATCTTCCGAGTGATGAAAGAGCCGGTGGCGGTGCGGTCGCCGAGGGCCGAGTTTTCACGTCCAGTTCTGGCAGCGCCGCCGGACGTGACCGTCGAAAGCATCCTGTACGGCTCCGATCGGCGCCTTGCGATCGTTGATGGACGCATCGTGACCATCGGCGATGTCGTCGGTCGGTTTCGCATCGTGGACATCACACCGACCGCGGTCGTCGTTGCCGATGCGCAGGGCGGAATCGCGCAGCTGACGGTGGGGCGACGTGTCCGGTGAAGGCACACGATGTGGGGTCGCGCTCAGCCATATTCCGCAACGTATCGCGTGGCGGAAACTGCGCGAATTTTCAATCACGATTTCGTATGACGGTCCGAGCGGCGTTTTCTACAATCGGCATCTCTTCTTCACGATGGAGCTAGGGAAGCGTGCGTAAGAAGATCGGCGAATGCCTCGTGCAGGCCGGCCTCATCTCAGAGGACGATCTTCGTGTGGCGCTTGCCGAGCACAAGCGGACCGGTGAGCGACTCGGTGTCGTGCTCGTCCGACTGAATCTCGCGACGGAAAAACAGATCGCGAAGGCCCTCGCCCTTCAACTCGGCTTCCCCTACGTCAACCTCAACGAGAGTCCTCCGGATCCGGCGGCGGTCTCGCTGATTCCAAAAGACGTTTCGCTCAAACGCGTGTGCATCGCCGTCAGTCTCGAGAAGAATCTGCTGACGGTTGCGATGTCGGATCCGCTGCTGTTCAGTCTGGTACAGGATCTCGAATTCCAGACCGGCTACCGCATCAAACAGGTGGTGGCCACTCGCGGCGACATCATCGAAGCCATACAGGTCGGCTATCCGGACAAAGCACTGGTTCGCGTGAATCCCGCCGGATCGGATCTCGCCGTGTCTGGTCAGGGCTCGCGCGCGCGCGTCGCCGGTGAGCCGTCCGCTGTGGAGACCGCGCTTGCGCGCCGTTCGATTGAGGCAGACATCTTCGAGCAGCCCGCCGCCGCGGCGGATACCGGCAGCGAAGCCGCGCCAATCATCGATCTGGTCGATCTGGTCGTCCGCAGCGCCATCAAGAGCCGCGCGAGCGACATTCACGTCGAGCCCATGGAAAAGGGCGTGCTGATCCGGCATCGGCTCGACGGCCTCCTCAAGGAAGTGATGGACCTGCCCAAGTGGGTCCACGAGGGTCTGATCGCGCGCCTGAAAATCATGGCGGGCATGGACATCGCCGAAAAGCGGCTGCCGCAGGACGGCCGCCTGCGCGCGATGGCCGAAGACGGCACCGAGGTCGACTTCCGCGTGTCGACGCTCCGGACGCTCTTCGGCGAAAAGATCGTGATGCGCGTCCTCGATCACCGGAAGGGTGTGCCGCAGCTCGAAGAAATCGGCATGTCGGCGGTGGCACTCGAGGAGATGCGCCTGTTCCTGCGCCACCAGCACGGGATGATCCTCGTCGTCGGGCCGACCGGCAGCGGCAAGACGACGTCGCTCTGTTCGGCGCTGACGGCCGTCAGATCCGAGCGCACCAACATCATCACGATCGAGGACCCGGTCGAGTACCAGATACCGGGCGTGAACCAGACGCAGGTCAACGAGAAGATCAAGCTCACGTTCTCGAGCGCGCTCCGATCGATTCTGCGCCAGGATCCCGACGTCATTCTCCTCGGCGAGATTCGCGACGCGGAGACCGCAAAGATCGCGATGCAGGCCGCGCAGACCGGCCACCTGGTGCTCTCGACGCTCCACACCGACGATGCGCCGTCGTGCGTGACGCGGTTGATGGATATCGGCACCGAGCCTTACGTGATCGCGTCGGCCGTGATTGGCGTCGTGGCGCAGCGTCTCGTTCGCCGGCTCTGCGTCCATTGCCGCCGGCAGTTCACGCCGCAGTCAGAAACGCTCCGGGCGCTGAACATCCCCGACAACGACGCGTCGGCCATTCCGTTTTACAAGTCGGTCGGCTGCGATCAGTGCAACCACACGGGGTACCGCGGACGCATCGGCATCTACGAGGTGATGCGCGTCACCGACAAGCTGCGCCGGCTGATCGCATCGCGCGCCCCCGAAGATCAGATCCGCGAAGCGGCGCTTTCGGGCGGCATGATCAGCCTCGGCGAAGACGGGCTCGCGAAGGTGAAGAGCGGCGTCACGACCCCCGACGAGCTGCTGCGCGTGGTGACCGAAGTGCGCGAAGTGCGGACGTTGTGTACCAGCTGCGGAGCGGCGGTTGGCGTCGATTTCATGGCGTGCCCGCAGTGCGGCAAGCGGTTGAGCGGCGGCTGTCCGCATTGCGGCCGCGCGCTGCAGCCCGGATGGAATTTCTGTCCGTACTGTGCGCGCAGCACCGAAGTCCAGCGAGCCACGAAACGCTTGCGCGATCGTGATGGCCGCGACAACATTCGCGAGCTCCCGCCGGCCAATGTCGCCGAGTTCAAGAAGTAATTGAAGAATTACTACGAGCTCCTCGAGATCGCACACGACGTGCCCGCCGACGAAGTCAAGAAGTCGTTTCGGGCGCAGATCGCGAAATACCATCCCGACAAGGTCCAGCATCTCGGCAAAGAGTTTCAGGCCATGGCTGCCGACCGTGCAGCGGAACTGACAGAGGCGTACCGCATTCTGTCGGACGCCGGTCGCCGCGCCGCGTACGACGCCACGTTCGCGAAGGCCGGAGCGCCGGCTGCTGCAGCGGCGGGACCGGCGGCTGCGTCTGCATCGCCGACGCCCGATCCGCCTCGACCCGTCGTGGTCGACGAACCCAGGCCGCCATCGGGGCCGAGCCAGTTCGATCAGGAGCGCGCGCGGAAAGATACGTTCGTGCGGAAAGCGACGATGGACCGCTTTCGAACGGTGTTTGCTCAGGTGGCCGGATCCGGCTACGACGAAGCGAATGTACGGGGCTTCGACTTTGCGTCGTTGCCGAAGGCAAGGCTGTTCGGCCGTGGCAAAGGCCCGGCGGTCCTCGGACGCTTCGTCCCCAGAATAGACGCATCGTCGGTCTCCAGCGCCTGGTCTGACGCGGGCCGCTGGCATGCTCCGTCGGGCGACGAGATCTGCGTGATCCTCATGAGCACGGCGCTTGCGACACCGCGCGAGCTGGCAGACGCCATTCACGAGCAGCGTCAGAAGTCGGCTCGCGGCGGCCCGAAAGTGACGCTCATTCCCGTCGACTCCGGCGTCTGGGACGCCCACATGCCGACCGATGCGCCGCCTGTCGCCAAGGAACTGCTGACCCGCCTCCGCAGCGGCAAGTGACGGGCGCCTGCGGCCATGCCCTCCCGCAAGCGCGAAGCGCGCAGCGGGTAAGGCATCGGCGACCCTTCGACAGGCTCAGGGTCGTTCCGAGCGGAGTCGAGGAAGTAAAATACTGTAATCCGGAACCCGGGCAGGGGACTCTTCGTCACCTGCTTCCTGACCCTATGGCACTCATCGAAACCGTCGATCTCTGGAAAACCTACGTGATGGGCTCGGAGGAAATCCACGCCCTGCGCGGGGTGTCGATTCAAATCGAGCGCGGAGAGTACGTGGCCGTCATGGGCCCTTCAGGATCCGGCAAGTCGACGCTCATGAATCTGATCGGCTGCCTCGACACGCCTTCGAAGGGTTCGTATCTGCTGAACGGCAAGCAGGTCAGCCAGATGAACGACAACGAGCTGGCTCGCATCCGCAACGAGGAGATCGGTTTCGTCTTCCAGACCTTCAACCTGCTTCCGCGCGCGACCGCGCTGCGCAACGTCGAGTTGCCGCTCGTGTACGCCGGCATCCCGGCCAAGGATCGCGAAGCTCGCGCGAAGTCCGCGCTCGACAAAGTCGAGCTCACGTCGCGCATGTCGCACAGGCCGAACGAGCTCTCAGGCGGACAGCGGCAGCGCGTGGCCATCGCGCGGGCCCTCGTCAACAATCCGTCCATTCTGCTCGCCGACGAGCCGACGGGGAACCTCGATTCGAAGACCGGCCTCGAAATCATGACGCTCTTCGAGCGGCTCCACAAAGCCGGGAACACGATCATCCTCGTCACGCACGAATCCGACGTCGCGGCCTACGCGTACCGCACGATTCACATTCGCGACGGTCAGGTCGAGAACGACGTGCGGCGAGCGGCGTAGGAAAGTCACAAGTCGCAAGTCCTAAGTCCCAACTCCTAAGTCCCAAGGTTACAGAACCGCAGCCTTCCGAACTTACGACCTGCGACTGGTGACTTGCGACTTTGTGTAACATCTTTACGGCATGAACGACCGGTCCGATCTGAGCAGCCTCACGCGTCAGCTTGAGGAACTGAACCGCATCGGCGCGGCGCTCTCGGCGGAACGCAGCACGGCGCGCCTGCTCGAGCTCATTCTCACCAAGGCGAGAGCCATTACCGGCAGCGACGCCGGTTCTCTGTACGTCGTCGAGCCGGTGGCCGCCGACGACAGTCCCGATCTCCGCCAGCCACCGACAGAGGAGTCGGAGCCGCAGCGGCGGCTGCGGTTCACGGTCGCGCAAAACGACCGCGTGTCGCTCCCGTTTCGGGAAGCGCTTCTCGACATCACCGAGCGTTCGATTGCAGGCTACGTGGCTCTCACCGGCGAGACCATCATGCTGGACGATGCGTACGAGCTGCCGGCGGGCGTGCCGTACGTGTTCAATCGGACGTTCGACGAGGCCGCGGGTTATCGAACGAAGTCGGTCCTGGCTGTTCCGATGCGAACGCCGATGGGCCAGGTGCTCGGCGTGCTGCAGTTGATCAACGCGATGCTCGACGGGCGAGTCGCGCCGTATTCGGCATCGCAGAGCGCGCTTCTCGTGTCGCTCGCGTCGCAGGCGGCTGTCGCGCTCGAGAACAGTCCCCCCAACACCGAGATTCAGCAGCTCTTCGAAGGCTTCGTGCGCGCGTCGGTCGTCGCGATCGAAGCGCGCGACCCGGCTACGTCGGGCCACTCGTTTCGTGTGGCGAACCTGACCGTGGCGCTTGCAGAGGCCGTCGATCGCATCGATTCCGGATCGCTGGCCAGGGTGAAGTTTTCGCGTGAAGACTTGCGAACGATTCGGTACGCGTCGCTCCTGCACGACTTCGGAAAAGTCGGCGTCCGCGAAGATATTCTCGTCAAGGCAAAGAAGCTGCATCCCGCGCAGCTCGAGCAGGTGCGGGATCGATTCCGGCTCGCGAAGCGGACGCTCGAGTGGTCGGCCGTTCAGGCCAGGCTCGACTTCGTGCTGGCGAACGGCGCGGACGCCTATCGTCAGCTCCTCTTCGCATTCGACGCACAGGATCGTATGGAGGCCGATCGGCTCGACGAGCAGCTGGCCGAGATCGAGCGGGCGAATGAGCCGACGGTCCTGCCCGACGGAAGCTTCGAACGTCTGAAAGACATCTCAGCCGCGACGTATACCGATCTGGACGGCTCGTCGAAGCCGCTTCTGCGCGAGGATGAAGTGCGCTGGCTGTCGCTCCGCAAGGGTTCACTGTCCGAGTTTGAGCGGCAGCAGATCGAGGCGCACGTCGTCTACACGTACCGCTTCCTTCGCCAGATTCCCTGGACGCGCGAGATTCGCCGCATCCCCGGCATTGCGCTCGGACATCACGAGAAGCTGAACGGATCCGGCTACCCGTACAAACTCAGCGCGCCTGAAATCCCGGTGCAGACGCGGATGATGACGATCTCCGACATCTTCGATGCATTGTCGGCGTCGGATCGGCCGTACAAGAAGGCGGTGCCGGTCGAGCGGGCGCTCGACATTCTTGACGGCGAGGTCAAGGACGGCGGCCTCGATGCGGAGCTCTTCGACGTGTTCGTCCAGGCGCGTGTCTTCGATCGCTGGCTCGTCGAGCCCTATCCGTACTAATCCCCAGGCCCTGGTCCCTGATCCTTAATGTGTCATCGAGTAGATGAGCGCGTTGATGCCGAACGCGTAGCCGGGGACGGAAAACTCGATGAAGTACTCGTGGTTGTCGCCCTCGCGCTCGAACGAATCGCCGAAGTCGGTGTTGTGGGTGATCAGGACCATGATTCGCTGGCGCTCGTCGACGAGCGCCCGCGCATGCGGCACTTTGCTGTCGACGCGTTCGGAGGTATTACCCGGACGCCCGCCCCAGGCGCCGATCGACGGGATCTGAGGGAATCTCTCGATCGTGAACATGGTCCGGAAAATCGAATGGTCCATGGGCAAATCGACGAACGGGTACGGGCCCGACGGCAGCACTTTCCGGATCTGACTCTCCCAGATTTGCCACGCGTACTCGCCCCAGAAGTCGTCGACCCAGAGAAAGCCGCCCTTCAGCAGGTACTCGCGCAGGTTCTTGGATTCGACGTCGTCGAGGTACGTGTTGCCGACCTCCGTCATCATGATGAACGGGCAATGAAAAAAGACGGGATCGGACAGCTGCACGAGCAGCGGGCGCGGGTTTCCGCTGGCATCCATGCTGACCGGTGTCTTGGTCAGCTCCGACAACCTGATCGACAGATTCTCGTCGGCTCTCGGCCAGTCGACAGACCAGTCGCCGCCGTCGCCGCCCTGGATCTGGCGGAAGACCACGCGGCAGAACTGAAACGAGCCGTCGAAGTCTTCGGCGACAGCGAAACGCGGACCGCCGAAGCGGCGACCAGGGCCTCTGCGCTGCGCTTCGACGGCGGCAGTGATCGCAATGAGGGCGGCAGCGGCCACGGCCACGCGCGCAAGCCAGCCGCGCGAGACTGACCAGAATTGCATATCGGGCTTAGTCTATTGCATAGGACGGGCGGTCCAGCGGTCGGCTTCAGGCTACGATAATCCGGTGCGTATCCGCTTCTGGGGGGTGCGCGGCTCCGTGCCCTTCGCCACGCCGCGCTCCATCGGACATGGCTGCAACACGCCGTGCATCGAGGTCCGCAGCGCACGAACGGGCGCGGTTTTGATCCTCGACGCCGGCTCGGGCATTGTCGGGCTGGGTGAAACGCTCGAGCAGCGCGGCGGGCCCATCCCCATTCTTCTTACGCACTATCACTGGGATCACATCCAGGGTCTGCCGTTCTTCAAGCCTTTTTACAGACGAGGCTGGAAGCCGACGATCTTCGCGCCGATCATCGGCAGCGCGGATCGAGCCTTCGTCCAGACGATTTTTCAATCGCCGTTCTTCCCGGTGCCGTTCGACAATCTGGAATCGCGTCCGGAAGTCGCATTGATTCCCGCGCGCGACTTCGAGATCGGCGAGTTTCAGATTCGCGTGCAGCCGCTGACGCATCCGGGCGGCGCGTTCGCCTACCGCATCAAGGGCGATCACGGGGACGTCGTGTACGCGACGGATCACGAGTTCGGGGACCCGGGCGCTGACCGGGCCCTGGCCGCGTTCAGTCGCGACGCAGCGGCCGTGATTCTCGACGCTCACTTCACCCCCGACGAGCTCCCCGCGCACAAAGGATGGGGACACGGAAGCTGGAAAGAGTGCGTCGACATCGCGAAGGCCAACCGTGTCGGCCAACTATGGCTGTTCCATCACAAGCCAGGGCGCACCGACGAGGAGATGGCGGAGATCGCCACGCGCGCGCAGGAAATCTTTCCGTCGACATCCGCGGCGAGCGAAGGCACAGCCTTCGATTTGTAGATGCCCAGGACCATCCGTCCCATCGCCGCCGGGTTGCTCGTTGGATTCTGCGCGGCGGCAATCATCGTCGGCCTCGACTGGACGTTCTCGCACGCGAGCTCGGGCACGGCCGTCAATCCGCTGCAGACGCTGGAGATGCAGACCTACGACTGGCGTCTCACGCGAACGGCGCGTCCCGAAACCGCGCGCAAGGACATCGTGCTCGTCGAGATCGACGAGTACTCGCTGCGGAACATCGAACAGTTCGCGGGCCGGTGGCCCTGGCCGCGCCTGTTTCACGCATCGCTTCTCGACTTTCTGACTCGCGGCCAGCCGACGGTCATCGCGTACGACGTGAATTTCGCCAGCGCTGATCCGACGCTGCTGTTCGATCTTGCCGGAACGAAATGGACGGGCGCTGAGTCGGACCAGGAGATCGTGAAGTCGGCCCGGAAAGCCGGCAACGTGCTGGTGATCGCCGACGCGACCTACGAAGTCGATGCCGCCGCACACGCTGCGCTCAACAGCGCAGACGTCCAGATCCCCGACGAGGGATTCCGGCTGGACGTGCCGGGCGTCATCGAGCGCGACGTGGTGTTCCCGCCGTACGCAGGGTTGCGCGATGCCGTGTCGGGTTATGGACACAACCTGGCGATCCTGGATCCGGATGGTCCGCTGCGCCATATGACGCCATTCGTTCGCACGAACCATCGGGCACTGCCGTCGCTTGGCGTCGCGGCTGCCGTCCGGGCTGGTGGCATGTCGCCCAGTGAGATCCGGATCGAGGGCGACCTGATTCGCTTTGGCGATCGAATCGCGATGCCGCTCGTGGATCGAAGCGTGCGGTCGCAGACCGGAGTCACCAGTTACAAGTGGGCGCTCCTGAATTTCCGTGGCCCCGCGCTGCTCGACGATCTCGTCACAAGGCCGTACGCCAGCTATCACTTTTGGGATCTGTGGAAATCGGAACAATTGATCCTCGGTGGTGAGAAGCCCGAGGTGAACCCAGCGGTCTTCAAGGACAAGATTGTGTTTGTCGGCGTGACCGCCGCCGGATTGTACGATGTGTTCGAGACGCCTTTTTCCGGTGGAAAAACGGGCTTCAAGATGCCGGGCGTGCAGGTTCACGCCGCGATTGCCGATGATATATTGTCGAACCGTTTCATCCGCCCGGCGTCGACCGGCGTTCGTCTCGGCACCGTTCTCATCGCTGCACTGATTGTCGGCCTGGCGGCGACGCTGATGCCGGCCTGGTGGGCGACGGGGATCACGATCGTGTTCATCACGCTCTTCGGCGGCGCGACGTTCTGGATGTTCGGCCGGGGCTACTGGATGAATCTTTCGCAGCCAGCCCTGGCGTCGACGCTCTCGCTGTTCGGCGGCGTCGCGTACCAGTACTTCGTCGAAGGCCGCGAGAAGCGGAAGATGAAGAAGCTCTTCGGACAGTACGTGTCGAAGGATGTGTACGACCACCTAGTGTCGAACCCGGAACTCGCGCGGTTGGGCGGCGCCCGCCGCGAGATGACCGTGCTTTTCTCAGACATCCGCGGCTTCACGTCGGTGTCGGAGCGAGGGCAGCCCGAAGAGATCGTTCACACGCTGAACGAGTACTTCACGCGGATGGTCGAGCTCGTATTCAAGCACGGCGGCACCCTCGACAAGTTCGTCGGCGACATGGTGATGGCCCTGTTCGGCGCGCCGCTCGACGATGCCGGCCATGCCGAACATGCAGTCGAGACGGCGCTCGACATGATTGTCGAGCTCCGCAAGCTGAATGAAGGCTGGAAGGCAGACGGACGGCCCGAGCTCGACATTGGCGTCGGGATCAACACGGGTCCGATGATCGCCGGCAACATCGGCTCCGACCTCATCATGAGCTACACGGTCATCGGCGACGCCGTGAATCTCGGATCGCGGCTCGAGTCGCTCAACAAGCAGTTCGGCTCGCGGATTATCATCAGCGAGAGCACGAAGGAACATTTGACGAAGAAGTACGTGTTCAAACCGCTTGGCGATGTCGTCGTCAAGGGCAAAACGAAACCAGTGGCCATCTTCGAACTGCTCGGCCGCGACGGCGAAGAACCGGTCGGCACGCCGCTCAGTCACCAGGATTCCCCCGTGACAAAGATCACCGACGTCACGAAAGAGGCACACGCATGAAGCAGGCAGTCATTGTCATGACGCTCCTCGCAATCGCCACGCCCGCGCGGGCACAGCTGGGTGGCATCGGTGGCGCAATGAAAAAGGCGCAGCAGGCCCAGGACGTCA
>Ga0137452_1000408_pt1 | contig 12776 bp, 10 predicted proteins | sample EasRivERMGT513_2_FD_102312 | JGI IMG/M metagenome (GOLD analysis project Ga0137452, IMG submission 102312) | Soil microbial communities from meander-bound floodplain in the East River, Colorado, USA - East River MetaG ERMGT513_2 | ecosystem: Environmental > Terrestrial > Soil > Floodplain ...
CGTCACGCGGCGATCGCGTCAAAGAGCCGGTGGGGCAAGCCTCGAAGCCGTTGGGTGCGGTGCCCCGCAACCAACGGCTCCGAGTGGCGGTCGCCGAGCGCGGCCGCCACTTGGAACTGACCCTCGCTGGCGAACGTCAGTATCCCGCCTAGATCGCCAACCAGCTCGATGACCGCGCGCTCCGGTCCCGGAGTAACGATGATACGCTCAATTAAAGAGCGGACTTCCTGCTGGGCGCGCCTTGCCTCCGCGCCGTCTCCCTCGAGAAGCTGAGCGAGGTCAACAATTCGCCTGCGATAGGTTTCGGCCATGTTTGGGTGCAGATAGGGCCTCGTCTCGCTCGCACGCGCTTTCCCCTGCGGCTGGAGGATCGATCGACGCGTCTCAAGCTGCGCCATGCGTTCGCGCATCCGTTCCGGGGGAACGCCACGCAGGATGGCATCGATGCAGGTGTCCAGGTCCCGCGTCACGCGCTCCAGCTCGACCCCCGCCGCACGCTCGCTCGAGCGGCGCTCCATACGAAATCTATTCAGCTCTTGAGTGAACGCCTCGCAAAACTCTTTGAATAGTTCGGGGTGCATCAACTGGCGCTGGAGGGCGGCGAGGATACGATCCTCAATGTCGCGCCGCCTGACGGTCTGACGGCTTCTGCAAGTGCCACGATCGCGGGCATTGGTACAACCGAGCCGGTCGTCACCCACATTGGACATGCCGCCACCGCAGTGGCCGCATTTGACTAGACCAGACAGTAGGCGTTTGGGCCGCGCGCGGCGTGAGAATGGCTTCGCATCGATGTTCTTTTGGCGTGTTTTGGCGGCATCCCATAGCGCATCATCGATGATACGCAAGCTGGGCACATCGACCCTGATCCATTGATCAGGCGGGTTCTTTCGCGACAGCCGCTTACGGCTGTCAGGGTCTTTGATCCAACGCTGTCGGTTCCAGACCATACGACCGATATAGAGTTCGTTGTTCAATATCCCATTGCCGACACTCTTCTGGCCGACCAGTGTCAGCGGCCCCCAGGCGCGTCCGCGGGGTCCGGGAACCGCTTCGGCATTGAGTGTGCGAGCAATGACACGCGGGCTCGCGCCCGCGGCATATTCGCCGAAAATCCGACGAACGACTGCGGCCTCCGCTTCATTGATCGCACGTTCGCCGACACCTGTGACGCGGTAGCCGTAGGACAGACCTGCTACAGCGCGACCCCGCTCGACCTTCCCGCGCATGCCGCGGCGTGTTTTGTCCGCGAGGTCCTTCAGAAAAAGCGCATTCATCGTGCCCTTCAGCCCGACATGGAGCGGCCCAATCTCCCCTTCCGACAAGGTGACCAACACGATCCCTGAAAAATTCAGACGCTTGTAGATGCCGGCGACGTCCTCTTGGTCGCGAGAGATGCGATCCAAAGCTTCTGCTAGTAGTACGTCGAAGTCGCCATGACGTGCGCCTGCCAAAGCGCCTTGCAACCCAGGACGCAAGATGCTCGCGCCAGATACTGCGGCATCAGAATAGGGCGCAACGATGGTCCAGCCTTGCCGCTGCGCATGCTCTCTGCATACTCGAATCTGATCTTCAATCGAGGCGGCTGATTGCATGTTCGTCGAATACCGGGCGTAAATAGCTGCTGAGCGCATCTGTCATCCTTTTCGGCGATGCCGACGCTGAAGCAATGATTCCTGATATCTCCGGGGCGCGCGAATCCTTTGGCCGTGGATATAGTAACGCTGTGCGGTGCCAAAGTTCCGGTGGCCGAGCAAGGGCGCAGCAATCCAGACGTGCTCGGGATCGCTATCGGCTAAGTGCGTTGCCGCTATATCTCGCGTCAAATGCGGGTTTATCGCATGCCCAAAGGCTCGCTTCGTGTGGAGCACGACCCGACCGTAGATCCCGTCCTGCCTCAACGAAGACCCGTGATCGGAGACCCATAGCGCGTGGCCGATGGACTTAACCCAGCGACCTCGACGTTGGCACAGGATCGGCCGCCATCGGGTCAGCCAAGTCTCCAATGCACTCGTCAGCTCGTCGGGCCACGGCGCTTCGAATGGCTCACCGTTCTTCATCTCCTCGCCCTCAAAAATAAGCCACCAAGCTCCCTCTCGGTTCAGGAGGTGTTGGCCCAAGGTCATGGAGACGAGATTCTTCCGCCGTATAGGACGTAGCGCGATGAAGGCGATCATGAAACCGTCGCGGAACATTAGGGCTGCCAAGCGTGCCGTGCGCTGAGACTCGGCGGCCTTCATCATATCGAGCCCGAGCTTGAACAAATCGTCCCATGACACGATCTTGGCCGCTTTGTTCCTGGCGGGCCTAGCGGTCGACCGGACTCGCGAAGCGATTCGCTGGATCCAGGTCCAGTCGCGGTGCGGGTCCATCACCACCGCGGCATCATACAGTTCCTGAAGGCGTGCGAGAATCGTGTAGCTCGAATTCTCCAGCTCCCGCATCTCCTTGACGTAGGCGACCACGGCGCGATCGGTGATCCGGTCCGCCGGGGCGCATTCACTCAGCCAGCCCCGCCTATTCAAGAACGTAAGGTAGCGGCCATACCCACGCTCGGTCTTTCTGTTGGAGATCGCTCGGTATTTGGCGCGGATGCCGCCGCCATCCAGCAGATCTCCGGTCGTTAGCGCTTCCTTCCACAGCCGCTGGTCGGCCGACGGCCACTGGGCAAGAGGAAGGCAGCGCCGCTCGGGATGTCGCCCTCGGCCGTAGAACCGCCCCATCAGTCCTTCCCTTCCTTTGAATTATCCGTGCGCTTCTTACGCATCCAACGGCGGCGCGCGCTGCCAGAGGGCAACGGACCGTGCTCACGCCTCTCAATAACTGTCTTGTCGAAGTGACGAACTGCTGCGGCGCGTTCCATGCCCAAGTAGTACTTTGCGGCAGTGTTCAATGACTTGTGACCTAGAACGTGCGCGACGACGGGGTACTCGCCCGGGTGTTGTTTGAGGAATTCGCAACCCCCGAAATGTCTGAACAAATGGGGGTGCATCTGGAGTCCGGTGTAGCGGTGTATTTTTTCAGTAAGCTGCCCGCGCAACGTATTCTTGGCCTTGCATCCAAGACCGTGCCGGCCCGGGAACAATGCTGCATTTCCGGGCTTTGCTAACTGTGGGCGGAAATCGCGCAGATAACGCTCGAGCAGTGCGGCAGACTCGGCGGGCAGATCATGTTCGAGATCGATCTCGTTCTTGACCTCGTCTTTCGGAATGGCGACGTACCAAGAACCGTTCCTCCTTTGGATAACGTGGCGGTACAGCTCGAGTCGTGCCAAGTTCCCGATGCGGAGCGGCCCGATCAATTGTAATTCAATAGCAACGGCGACCTGTGCCAAGACGGCGGATTGCAGGTTCGAATGCCGGCCCGATCCAGCCTCGCGCATGAGACGCTTGGGCAAGTTGAGCAGCGCGTAGACGTTTTCATCATCGTCAAAGGGACGGAGACGCTCCCTATTTCTCGGCGTCATCCCGGATTGGGGCACCGAAATGTTCTTGATCACCGCGTCCATCCGCTGAAGCACCACCTGATCCGCCCGAACCCAATGCCGCGCAACGGATTTCAAGAAACGGGCGAGGTGCTCGGTGCCCACAGAGGATTTATTGCCGCGTCTTCCCATGAAGAAGCGCAAGATCTCCTTGAAGGCCTCCACTTCCACGAGGTCCCCAAGCGACCGGATTGTCTCTGGCGCTCTTCCACGCCGCACCAAGGCCGAGGCGGCGGCGCGCAACTGGTATTGCCGTTTGTCACGGGTGCTCTGTCGCACTGGCCGGAATGGCAGTTCGTCCAGCAAGTCAGCGCCAGAAATACGAGCCAGGTAAACGTCAGCATCGTCTTTCAAGCTGTGCGGAAAGGCGCTCCAGGGCAAGGTGAACGTGTCCCGGCGTGAGGCCGCCACTATTTCGACGGCTGGCCACCCGGCGATCTTGCGTCTCGAGGAGTTCCACACGCCGACCGCTTCGCGCCACACCTGATCCGGCTTCCGAATCAAAGCGTCGCTGAACAGCATCTCGTGGAACTGCTCGAAGTGCCGAGGAGTCACCGTTTCCGGCTCCGCGCCGCCCAGCTCGCTCAAGAACCGGAAGAGTCGGCTCACGCGAATCTGCCCCGCCTTGGACAACTGCGCGTACAGGTTACTCCAAGTGGCTGACATCGGTTTCTTGCTCGTTGACGGCAGGTCGTGCTTCACCAATGCCAACGCTGCGCGCAATAACGAGCGGATGTTTGCCCACCGCCCGGGGCTCATCCCCATCCCAATGGGCGAGACATCGTCGAGGCGGCGACGTAGCGCGCCGCTGTCGGCGGTGATCTGGTCGAGGGGGCGGTTCAACGCACGACCAACCGTGCGAATCGCCGAGGACAGTTCAGCGCGACGCTTATCAGTCAGCTCGGCACGCGCGACAGCATCAAGAACATCAGCAAGTGTTCCGCTTCGTGAAGAGTTTTCGGTGGCCATGTTATGTCTCGTGATGACTCGGTGTGACAGGCGTACCGTTTCGTGAAAACGTATATGAACAAATCAACCCGATTCACTCGGCGGCGTTTTCACGAAGTGAAATTTCGACGTTCACAATAATCTTAGTACGGATCATTTGTTCTCCAGCAGAGCAATGACTGCCTCGGGCCGGATCACAACGCGCCGACCAACCCGCATCACGCGAAGCCGACCATCACTGATCAGCCGCCAGACTTGACGCTCGCTTAGGCGTAAGACGTCCGAGACCTCAGGCACGGTCAGCAAGCGTGGCGAAAGCCATTCGGGCAATTTGGTCTGGCTCACTGCGAGCGCTCCTTCGCCGATGCTTCGGCAGCCGTTCGGGCGAGCGCCAGCACTAGCGCGATGAGGATTGGATGAATGGGGGTAGGTGCCTTCGACGGCTGCTGCAGGGCCAATGCTGCAGGCTCACCGGTGTCAACCGGGGCCGAGCATTTTTTTGAGCGGTCGCTTTCCTGGCCAATGCGCGTCGACAAGCTAAATCCTTGCAGTTTGGATTTAGCCAGCGGGCAGTGCGCCGACCCGATGCTGTGAAGTGATTCGCAGCCTATCACATTTGGGGGAAAGAGGAGACTGTGAGCGCTGCCTTGTATTGCTGTATCGGGCGTTCGGTATCCTTCCGAGTGGAAGGAATACTCCAGGCCCTTAGGCGATATGAACAGCTGCCGCAGCCGGTACCAGGAAGATTTGGATAAGCGGAAGTGAGACAAGTGTGGCAGCTACTTTCGGCTCAGGCGAACCGCAGGGTCAACTTGCAGTGCCTCTTGCAAGGCGCTCCAGCATCGACTGCCGCGAGTTCTCGCAGCGCTCGATCGTTCCGACATGCAGTTCAGCTTCTTCTCGGCATACCAAGATCGAGAGCACCGTTCGCCATCTCGGAATCGCGGTTGTCGACGCCCTTGCTATCTCAGAACAGCCGCAGACCTGGGCAGTCCATCTGCTCTCGGGTTCCTGCGAAGTGTAGTCATCTTCGCTGCGCAGCCAAGCTGGACGGAAGAAATGCGCCGCATTTGTGCCGTTCACGGTCCTGGCCGATTACGGCAGTTCATCGCCAAAATGCGACATGCACCGCGCTCAAGGGTACCGCCTCCAGCGGTCATCAACTGAGCTGTCGGGTCGGAGAACACTTCATCGCTTGGCTATCAGCGCTGCGAGGTCCTGCGTCATCTTGGCAATGACCGACTTCCAGTCGCCGTCCTTCTCCTGCCGATAAAGATGCAGCGTCGGATACCAGGGACTGTCGCGGCGGTCGAGCAGCCAGCGCCAATCCGGCACCTGTTTGAGCGCGATCCAGGTTCTTGTCGCCAGCGCGCCCGCAAGGTGCGCGATGGACGTGTCCACGGTCACGACCAGATCGAGATGGCGCATGACTGCCGCCGTATCGAGGAACGCGTCCGGCCCCTCGTCGAAGTCCGGCCCCACAGTTTCCACGCGAACATCAGAAGGCAGGTCCTGCAATTGTTCGAGACCATGCTGCTTTTGCAGGCTGATTAAGCGTACGCCCGCGATCCGGCCGAGGGGAGCAAGCTCGGAGACCGGCAATGACCGCCTCTCGCCATGCAGGCGTACCCCAAGCGTCGAGCCGATCTTGGCCCGCCACGCGATGCCGATCTTGAATCCCTGTTCGCCGATGTGGTGCTTCCACCGTGCGACACGCTCCTCCTCGGCTTTCAGGTAGGGAACGGAAGCGGGGATGGTCTCGACCTCGGTGCCAAATCTTTTCGGCAGTCCCATGAGGGGGCACTGGAAGTCGAAGCGATCGGCTTTGCCGAGCGCCGCAACGATTTCGATCGGACCTTCCAACGTCGAAAGGAGGCGCAACAGGCTGGGTTTAACCAGAAGGGTGACTTTCGCCCCCTTTGCCGCAAGCAATGGCAGGTAGCGCACGAAGTGGATGACATCGCCCAAGCCTTGCTCGCCGAAGACGAGCATCCGCTTCCCCTCGATCTCTTCGCCCTGCCAGTCGGGAGCGCCGCTTTGCGGCCTTTCGCCCCCGAAGGTCCTCGCTTTCCAGCGCCACTCATGGTCGGCCCAACCGCCGCGATAATCGCCCGCGAGCAGCTTGGCCATCCCGCGATTGTTCAGCGCCTCGGCGCAGTCCGGTTTGAGCCCCACCGCGCGATCGAATCCCGCAAGCGCCTCCTTCAGCCGGTTCATCTCCATTAGCACCACGCCGCGATCGGCATGCGCGGCGAAATGCGCCGGCTCGAGCGCAATCGCGCGGTCGTAGCTGGCCAGCGCCTCACCCAAGCGATTGAGCTCTTTCAGCGCATATCCGTGGCTGCACAACAGTTCGCGGTTCTCCGGCGCCAGCGCGACCGCGCGGTTATAGCTTTCAAGCGCCTCTGGCAGCCGCTCCAAAAGCATCAGCGCCCTGCCGCGATTGTGGAAGGCATCGGCAAGATGGGGATTGAGCGCAATCGCCCGATTGAAGCTTGCGAGCGCTTCCTGCGGCCGATTCAAATCGACCAGGACACTGCCGCGATTCGTAAAGGCGCGCGCGTGAGCCGGGTTGAGCGCGATCGCGCGATCGCAAGCCGCAAGTGCCTCTTTCAGGCGTTTCAGCTCTCTGAGCTCGATGGCGCGATTGTTCCATGCGTCGGCATCCACGCCGTTGAGGCGGAGCGCGGCGTCGATATGCTGCAGCGCCGCCGCGTGATCGCCGCGCTGCGAACAGATCACGCCCAGGAGATGCATACTGCCGAAATGCCGCGGCTCTCTCGCGAGCACCTTGCGATACAGCGTCTCCGCTTCATCGAGCCGCCCGCGCCGGTGGAAGGCGAGCGCGTCATCGAAGCACTTCGCGACCTTAGGGTCCCGATCGGCAGGTGCAGGGCCCGCGCTCCGAGTCATTTGGTCACTCGTCTCTGCATGCGTTCCACAAGTTGCGACCCCTGCAATCACGATCTCCCATCGCTGGAGTACTATTGGGCAAGCGAGATCAGCGCTCGCCGAGCAGCGCCAGATTACCTCAATTTGATGGCAGCCCCGAATGTCTGAAAAGGGTCAAAGGTTGCCTTCCCGGCTAGCCTACCGGAACGTCCGCTTTTCCCAAGACCGGTCATTCCGAACCGCGAAAACAGACATTCGATGCGGCTTGAGCCCTGCTTCGATGCGCCCTAACCGGTTCCTTGGACCAAAGGTCAATAGGCCGATATTTGCCCCCGCCACTATTGTTTCGCGGGGGACGGTCATCGCAAGAAGGACCCGCCATGGTGATGCCACTCTCCGAACAACTCTCTGAGATGTCCGCACGCGCCAAGAAGGCCGAGGACAACATAGCAGCCGCAAAGAAGGAGACGCAGGACAAGGTTATCGCGCGCCGAGAACAGATCAGGGCGTCGGCCGCTGCAGCAGCGGACAAGGTCGACAAGGACATCAAGTCTGCCGGCGATGCCGTATCGGGACAATGGAATGCGCTGAAGTCCAAAGTCTCGTCGGATATCGAGAGGTTGAAGGCAAATCGCGCCGAGCGGAAGCATGAGCGCGATGTCGGTCGCGCTCAGGCTCGTGCCGACCGGATGGCGACGGAAGCCGAAATCGCGATCGACTATGCCATCGCGTCCATCGACGACGCTCAGCTCGCCGTCATCGATGCCGTCATCGCCGACATCGACACTCGCACGGCCTGACGGATCCTCTAAGGGGCAGGCCCGCGTAGATACGCGACCTCCCTCAAAGCTGTCGACTGCGGGGAGGCGCGGCGCTTAAGGCCGTGCGCGCCCAAGTCGACAGCCCACGACAGGACGGGAACGGCGATTCCTCGCCTTGTGTGGACGCCGCAATGACTCTGTTGGCGGCGGTCAGCTGTTCAGACCGGAGTTATTCCGCGGGCACGTTCTGGACAGCAGTCTCGGACGCGCGATGAGTCACACGGCGTCGCGCCCACCAGATATTGAGTCCGGTGATGGCAAAAAGAAGCGGCAAGAGGCCGGAGACGAACACGACGATCCACCACAAAGGCCCGAACGCCACGCCGTAATGCAGCGCGTTCTGAAAGTTCACCACGCTCTCGACCATTCCCTGCTCGCGAGGGTCATCGACATAGCCGATGTCGCCCGTCGCCTGATCGAGCGTGACCAGGATCTGCGGTTGCGTCGCGCCCCCAAGACGAGTGGTCTCCAGAAACACAACGATCGGCCGACCGTTCTGTTCGGGCATCAGCACGGAGACGGGGCGCGCATCGGGCACGGCCCTGACACCGGAGGCGACCGCCATATCGGCATCGAGCGGGCCCGGGGTGGGAACGAAGCCGGCGATCGGTTCGCCCGAGCCGAGCGCCGAGGGCAAGACCCTGGAGAGGGCTTCGGTGACGGTTTGCGGAAAACACAAGTAGACGCCGCTCACGCTCATCAGCAGGAGAACGGCAATCGTCCAGATTCCGGCCGCATGATGGAGGTCGAGATGGAGCGATAGCCCCCGCGCGCGGCGGCGGATGAGGAATGCGCGGCGCCATTGGCCCTTCCTTGGCCACCAGAGAACCAGCCCGCTGATGCCCATCAGGATCATCGCCACGCCGAGCGCGCCAACGACTTTCACGCCGATATAGGACCTCATCATCAGGAAGGAATGAATGTTGATCAGGAAACCGAGCGCCTGTCCCCGCGGCAGCACCTCATTCGTGCCGAGCACCTCGAGCGACACGGGATCGACATAGACCCTGATCGGTCGCACGCCGCGCCCGGGGGGTTGCAGCTGCACAGTCACGGGTTCGCCATCGCGCAACGACAAGTCAACGCGGCCGAGGCGGGCGTTCGCGGGCCCCGCCGCAAGCGCAGCCTCGATCGCGCGCATAAGCGTTTGTTTCGGGCCGGTGGCGGTCGCGGCGGGGAATGACCGGTTCACGTAATGGCTTTGGATGAGCAGCGCGCTTCCCGAAATGCCGATGACGACGATGGGAATGCAGAGAAGGAGCCCGAGCCAGAGATGCGCCGTCCGCAGGTACTGCCGGACCGTGCCTTTCGCAACCGATTGCCTGGTATATTTGCTCAAGCGCCGTCCCGCTTCGTCACCCCAAACAGCGACACGGGGTCGATGCACGTTGAACCCGGTGCATCAGCCCATTCCCTCCGGGCCGCCCGCCTCTATATCTTTTCTATACGCTGGCGCGTGGAACAGCGAAAGCGGACATGGCCAACAGGACGGCTGGAGGAAAACCCGCTACCAGATGTCCAGGCTGGACATACCTGCGACGTGGCCCCTGTCGCCCTCGATGACGACGTTGTATTCGGGGCCGGGCGCGGTGAAGGTGTATTCGCCTTTGACGTCCGTCTTTCCGGATGAAAGCACTTTCTCCTCGTCATCGACTAGAATTACCGCTAAGCGGCGCGCGAGTTCGCCGTCGCTGAAAACACCCCTGCAGACAATGGTGTCTCCGGTCGTCTTCTTGCACTCGATTCGTAGCGTGTGCGCGTAAACGCCGGTGGAAAACCCCAATGCAACGGCAACCACGGCCAAAATGATTTTCTTCATGATTTTCCTCCTTGTTGCACAGCGAACAGATGGTCGCTCTCTATCTATGCCCACCATTCTGGATGCGGAAGCTCTCATGGTCCTCAGGATTTTATTCAAATTGCAAGCGATCTTGCAGTTGGACGGGAGTGAGACGGCCGACTAAAGGGATTGGCAACCCCGATCTGTCATCCATGAGGCATGCTGCGCAGGCTGCTCGTGGTCGCTTTCGTGTCGTGTGTCGCCGTCGCCGGCGCCCACGCGGCCGCGTCGATCGATCCGTATTCCCGACGCGCGGCGAGCGACACCGTCGAGCTGCGCGTGAAGCGGCTCGTCGATCGCTACCGCGGCGCAGTCGGGCTCGCAGGCGTGACGCTCGACGCGAAGCTCTCGAAGGGCTGCATGGAGCACGCGAACTACATGCGGCTCAACAACGGCTCCGACGCGATCGCCGGGCTCAATGCCCATCAGCAGCGCCCGAGACTCAAGGGCGCGTCGGCGGCCGGCGCCGCCTGCGGCAAGGCCGCAGACCTGTTCTTCGGCGTCTCGGATCTCGAAGTCGCCGTCGATGGGTGGATGGCGACGCTCTATCACCGCCGGCCGATCCTGTCGCCGACGCTCGAGCGGATCGGCGTCGGCTACGCCAAGCTTCCCGATGGCTCGTACATGGCCGCGCTGATGTTCGTTGATTCGAACGCCGTCGACGTCACGGGGAAGTGGCCGGTCGAGTACCCAGCCGACAACCAGCGCAGTGTGTCCCTCGAGTTCGGCGCCGAGGTCCCCAACCCCGTCCCTGGTGGCGCGCGCGCCGGCTACCCGATTACGATCCAGTTCCCGCCATACGACAAGGTCACCGGCGTACGCGCCAGGCTCGTGGACGAGAGAGGCAGGGACGTCACGTTTTACCTGTCCGATCCGGAGCACCCGGCGACCTCGTTCGGCCAGTGGGGCGTCGTGTGCCTCGTCCCGAAGCTGCCGCTGCGCCCGAAGGCCCGCTACGAAGTGCGGGTCGACGCGACGTGGAACGGCAAACCCGGCACGTGGCGCTGGAGCTTCACGACAATCGCGCTCAACCCCGTCGACGCACACGACGAGCGCGCGGTCACGCGCGCGATCAACGTCGCCAGCACGCTCAAGGGCACAGTGTTCCATGGCGGCATGATGGAGGACGGCGACAGCGCGTTCCTGGAGATCGGGCTCCGCACACCGAGACGCTACAAGATGGTCGTGATCCTGATCCCGCGCGACGTCTGGGGCGAGCTCGGCGGCAGACCCGATCCGTTCGTGGGCAAGACCATCGAGGTCGACGGCACGCCGCACCTCTACCGCGGCTCGTACATCAACATCCCGATCACGGTCGCCGGCCAGCTGCGGATCGTTCCGTAGCGGCCAGGTGAATGCTTTGGCGACCAAAGCCTGTAGCGCCTAAAAGATTCGCCTCCGGATGTCAGATAGGCCATGTAGCTCTTTGGTCCAATATCCACCCGGCCAAGGTTTAGTCAAAATTCACGTGCTGGCGCTGCGAGCCAGGCGCGGCGGACCCAAGGACCGGAAGGCCCCCCCTCTACCTCTCCCTCCGGTTTTTGGGGACGCGGCAATTCACTCATTACCTGACCTGTGCAAACGTCCGGACCCTACTGCGCAAGCGTCCGTTCATCGTTGCATATGGGACGTAGGTCGTATCCAAACCGGAAGCATGCGCATCTAATGTTGGGCCATGGAATATCGTCTGAAGGACCAGATACGTAAGCGCGCTTACGAGATCTGGTTGAGCGAAGGGTGTCCAAACGGGCGTCACCGTATTCATTGGGTGCGGGCTGAGGCTGAATTTCGAGAGAAGCTGACATCTCCATCTTCCAAGGGCCCAGCGCGGTACAGCAACACGAGAGCCACGTCGCGCATTCCCAAGAGTGTACCGCAGCAAGGACCCGCGTATCCGGAACGCGGGACTCCATCGGACGAAGTCGTTCGAGCGGATCATCATTCGTCGGCGTGACCGCCTCTCGACGGCAAACAAGACACGGCCAACGTTGGCCGTCGCGCAATTCTGATCCGTTGCCCGCTCATCTCACGAAACAGAAGCCGTAGGACTTTGGTCCAAACCACGCGCCTGGATATTTGGGCTTGGAAAATCGCCGCGCGGTCAGAAATCCGGCTGTTTCGCCGTTGGAGTCGAGTCGTTCTGCCCGGGGTAGTACGAATTCGTATTCTCGGCGCACGCTCGTTCGGTCCACTCGCCTGAAGCCCGCCAATACGTGCTGGTTGCCGACCACGGCATGGTGAAGACGTTCTCATCTTCGACGGTGAATTGAACCTGCAACGCCTTGCCTTTGTATTCGGTGTCGATGCCGACACCGTTCCCCGTGAGACTATCGGCAAGAAGCCGGCGATTTTCCCGTTCGCTGCGCACAGCGGCCGCTTGACCGGAGTCGTAGTCGATGAGGCGGTAGCGCTCGATCAGGTGCAAGGCCTCGCTGTACGGGGTGCCGTACGAGTCGATCATGGAATGCGGCGACACTTTGATGCCGACCGTATCGACCACGAGCGTGTCGCCTTCAAAGCGGCCGATGGAATCGCCATACCAGCTCGGGATCACGTGCTCGGGATGTTTCGCGTTCAGGCGCACGCGGCGGACCTGATGATCTTCGGCGTAAAGGATCGTGATCTGGCGGTCCTGCTGGAGCAGCTGGATCTGCTGGCGCTGCAAGATATAGGGCGGCGACATCGGCAGACATTGGTTCGACGGGTTGGGGGCGGCGGTGCCTGAACGTTCGATGTCTCCGTGCCGCTTCACGATCTCCGCCGCGTGGGGCTTCAGAATCGGGCTGGTGTA
>Ga0137452_1000409_pt1 | contig 12774 bp, 8 predicted proteins | sample EasRivERMGT513_2_FD_102312 | JGI IMG/M metagenome (GOLD analysis project Ga0137452, IMG submission 102312) | Soil microbial communities from meander-bound floodplain in the East River, Colorado, USA - East River MetaG ERMGT513_2 | ecosystem: Environmental > Terrestrial > Soil > Floodplain ...
ATTGGTCCTGAAAAAGACGTGCCGGCACCCGATGTGAACACCAACGATCAGATCATGGCGTGGGTTATGGACACCTACAGCATGCACGTCGGCCACACGGAGACCGCCATCGTCACCGGGAAGCCGGTCGAGCTCGGCGGATCGCTTGGCCGGCGTGAAGCGACCGGACGGGGCGTGACGATTGTCGCCCGGGAAGCCGCGAAGCACGCGGGCTTCGACATCTCGCACGCGGTCGTGGCCGTTCAGGGATTCGGGAACGTCGGCTCGGTCGCCGCGCAGCTCCTGTCCGAGCTGGGCGCGAAAGTCGTCGCCGTCACCGACTGGCGCGGCGGCGTGCACAACGCCAAGGGGCTCGACATTCCCGCGCTGATTGAATACACGACCCAGCATAAAACGGTTGACGGGTTCGCGGGCGCGGAACGCATCAGCAACCATGAGTTCTTCGCACTCCCCGTCGACGTGCTCGTGCCCGCCGCCATCGAAAACCAGATCACGCGCGACAACATGCGCGCCATTCAGGCGAAGGTGATCGTCGAGGGCGCCAACGGCCCGACTACGCCCGAGGCGCACAGGCATCTGCACGAGCGCGGCGTCCTCATCGTGCCGGACATCCTGGCCAACAGCGGCGGCGTGACGGCGTCCTATTTCGAGTGGGTGCAGGATCGCTACGGCTATTTCTGGACCGAGAAGGAAGTCAACGAGCGGCTCGAATCGATGGTGTGCGAGGCATTCAACGCGGTCATCCAGACGGCACAGCGCTACAAGGTCGACATGCGCACCGCCGCGTACGTCGTCGCCATCAACCGCGTGGCGGCGGTCACGCGCGTGCGCGGAATGTATGCGTAGCCAACAGGCTTCAGGAGAGACCATGAAATTCTGTTCTATCGCTCTTGCTGCTCTTCTCACCGCGAGCAGCGCGACTGCGCAGTCGAGAGACGGCGCCGTGCAGAAGATCATCGCGGGCAATCAGTTCAAAACCGCTGCAACGTTTCTGGACGGCGACTATGACCGATTCGTCCGGGAACTGATTACGCTCACCGAGATTCCGGCGCCGCCGTTCAAGGAACAGAAACGCGCGGCCGCTTACCTCGAGATGCTCCGGGATCTCGGCCTTTCCGACGTCGAGAAGGACGAGGAAGGCAACGTGATGGGCCTGCGCAAGGGAACGGGCGGTGGCCCGATGCTGGCCCTCCTGGCTCACCTGGACACGGTATTCCCGGAAGGCACCGACGTGAAGGTGAAACGCTCGGGCACCAGGCTGATGGCGCCAGGCATCGGCGACGACACGCGTGCGCTCGCCCTGCTCCTCACCGTCGTCCGTGCCATGAACGCGGCGAAGTTCGAGACCGCCAGCGACATTCTTTTTGTCGGCAACGTCGGCGAGGAAGGCGAAGGCGATCTCCGAGGCGTGAAGTATCTGCTCCAGAAGGGCAAGTACAAGGGACGGATTCAGCGGTTCATTTCCATCGACGGCGGCGATCAGGGGTCGATCACCAACGGCGCGCTTGGCAGCAAGCGCTATCGCGTGACGTTCAAAGGCCCGGGGGGCCACAGCTACGGTGCGTTCGGCCTCGTGAGCCCCGCGTTTGCCATGGGCAACGCCATGACGAAGCTGTCGCGCACGGTGGTGCCGAAGAGCCCGAAGACCACGTTCAACGTCGGCGTCGTGAGCGGCGGGACATCCGTCAATTCCATTCCTGTCGACATGTCGATGGACGTCGACATGCGGTCCGAGTCGCCGGAGGAACTACGGAAGCTCGTTGAATCGTTTCAGAGAGTCGTCCGCGAGGCGGTCGACGAAGAGAACAAGACGCGCTCCACAGCCGAGGGCCGGATCGCCGCGGACGTGAAGCTGATCGGAGACCGGCCCCCGGGCGAGACCGCGCTCAGCTCTTCGCTCGTCGAGATCACGACGGCGGCCGTCAAGGCGTACGGTTTGAAGCCCACCTACAACATCAGCAGCACCGACTCGAACATTCCGATCAGCATGGGCGTGGAAGCCGTGACCATCGGCCGCGGCCCCGGCGGCCGCAGTCATTCGCTGGACGAATGGACCGACGTCGAAAAGAAATCAGCGGTGCAGGCCGCCGAGGTCGCGCTCGCGATCGTGCTGGGTGCAGCAAGCGCTCGATAGTTCTGATGCCGGGTCTAAAGACCCGGCCTACACCTGATCAACTCACGTCTTGAATCTCCGCCAGTCGATCCCGTACTTGCGCACGCGGTAATTGAAGATTCGCTCCGTGGTCGAGAGCAGGCGCGCCGCCTTGGCGCGGTTTCCGCGAGCGCTCTTCAAGGCGTCCTGGAGGGCGTCTTTTTCGAACGCCGCCATCGAATCGGAGAACGATGTCGTCTGCGCGGTCCCCGACGCTTCGGCCGTCTGCAGCGTCGGCGGCAGATGATGCGCGTGAAGCACCTGCCCCTCGCAGACCACCACGGCGCGTTCGATCACATTGGCCAGTTCCCGGACGTTGCCCGGCCAGTGGTAGCTGGCCAGCATGTCGATGGCGGGCGTCGCGATGCGCTTGACGCTCTTGCCGTGCTCGCGCGAGAACTTCTCGACGAAGTAATCGGCCAGAAGGGTGATGTCGGGCTTCCGCTCACGCAGCGGCGGAACGTAGATCGCGAATACGTTGAGTCGGTAGTACAGATCCTCCCTGAATTCGCCGGCCGCAATGGCCTTTTCGAGATCCTTGTTGGTCGCCGCCACGAGGCGGATATTCGCCCGAATCGTCTCCGTGCTGCCAAGCCGTTCGAATTCGCGCTCCTGGAGCACGCGCAGGAGCTTGATCTGCGTCGAGGGGTTCAGCTCGCCGATTTCGTCGAGGAAGAGCGTGCCGCCGTCGGCCAGCTCGAAGCGGCCTTTCTTCGACGTCTGGGCGCCCGTGAACGCCCCTTTTTCGTAGCCGAAGAGCTCGGATTCAATCAGGTCGTGCGGCAGCGCGGCGCAGCTCACCTTGATGAAGGGCTTCTTCAGCCGCGTCGAGTTGTAGTGGAGGGCGTGCGCGATCAGTTCCTTGCCCGTGCCGGATTCCCCGCGCAGGAGCACCGTCGTGTTCGTGCGCGCCACCTGCGCGATCTGTTCGTACACCTGGCGCATCGGGCCGCTCGTCCCGACGAGGTTCGAAAAGTCGTAGCGCTCTTTCAGCTCCTGGCGAAGGTGCCTGTTCTCGTCCACGAGCCGCTTCCGATCGGCCTCGATCAGCCGATGCACTCTCACGGCCTGCGCGATCATCGACGCGACCACGCCGAGGAACTTTGCCGATCGGTCGAAGTCGCGATCGGGCTTGAACAGCAGGTCGATGCCGAGCGCGCCGATCGTCTTGCCCTCGAGCGTCACCGGCGCCGAGACATACGACAGCTCGCGGTCGCGAAGCTCGGGCCGGTCCGCGGCGCGGTTCAGGAATGTCGGCTCGCGGCTCACGCGGGGGACGACGATCGTCTTCCCCGTCGCCACGACCTGGCCGGTGATGCCCTCGCCAACGCGGTAGCGCACGCGCTTGCGCGGCGAGACATCGCCCGCCCACGCTTCGAGCTCCACATCGCCCGTCTCGTCGTTCAGCAGAACCACCGTGCTGCGGATCGCGCCGTGGTGGCGTCCGAGGATGTCGAGGACACGGCGCAGGCCCTCTTTCAGATCAGGCGTGGACGCGAGCGCCTGACTGGCTTCGAGCAGCGTCGAGAGTTTTCGGACCTCGCCGGCGTGAGATTCAACCGGCTCGGTCCAGTTCTGGGCCGGGCTCGACGACATACAAAGGGCTCTTGGCGCCCGATGGACTCCGGCTGCAAGGCCGATTCCATCGGACGCGGCGGGGACGGGTTCGCGATCGCGGGAACTTGGCCGGTTTTCAGCGAATCCGCCGGCGAGCCCCTGCCGCATGCTCCCTACATTTGTGTCGTAGCACCCCTGGCTATTCGACAAATCCGTCGGCCGTGGCTCGATGCCGCCGCCGGACTTCCTCCACGACGGTGCGTCCGGCGCGAATCGCGCGTTCGCTCTCGAACGTGTCGACCGAGGTCCGCCAGACGCTTCCAGTTTTATCCGCGAGCTCGGCGATACGCACGCCGTCGATCTGCTCCAGCACGTGCTCGAACTCGTGGGCGATCCACTCCTCGGGGGCCCAGGGCGTTCGCAGCTCGACCTCGGCGATGATGACGCCGGACTTGAATTTCAGAATGCGCGTGCGGGCTCGAAAGCGCTGATCGGGTACCGTGCCGTTGACGTGCACGCGGATATAGAGACGCGGCGTGGCCGCCACGCGCCGGCACTGCGTGCGAAACGTCGGCGATCGTTTCAGCATCACGCTGATCCTCGCACGCAAGGCGCTCTCGATGTGCACGGTATCCGGCAGGCGGCCATCCTCGGCGCCGCACACGTGCGGGAGACGCGTGGGAATCTCATCGCCGGAACACGCGCGCACTCGCTCGATCCGAACGAACCACGCGAGCAACACGGCGACGACAACGACAAACGAGTAACGACGATGTATAGGCATCGGCCTGATCGGGGGGAGCCGATGCGGAAGGAGGGAGCAAGAACAGATCCGCGAGATCGGGGCGAATCAGCGACACCCCTGTCGCTTTCAACCCCAAAGACTACAGAGTCGTCGATCGGGCTTCAGGCTTTGGGCAGCAGGCGTTCAGGATCGACTTCAGGCTTTGGCCTACGGTGTAACTTTGAAAGAGACGTCGGCGCGCGCCTCACCGTCGGCGGAGCTCACCACGCGCAGGCTGATCACGTAGTCACCGGACGCGAGCCCCGCCAGCGGCAGATCGATCTGGAACCGGTCGGACGAGGGGCCCGGAGAGACATCGAGATCGCGCATCGCTCCCGCCTTGCTCGCGAGACGAGCGGTGACGATGGGCGTGCCGTCGGGAGAATAGGCCGGCACGCGAATCAGCAGGCGCTCGGTCCGGCTGAACTCGCGCGCAGCCACGGGCACGGCGGACGGATCGGAGACGAACACGCGAAGATCGCGCGCGTTCCGTGCACGAAACACCTCGGGCGTGCCGAGCGCGACAGGAGCGGTCATCGCATCCACGATCAGATCGCGCACGTCGGTGTCGAGCGGCCGTGCCGCCGCATCCTCGATGGCCATCCGCAGGCGAAGCCGGCCCGGGTTGGCGTCGAATGTCGCGCGCATCGAGTCGCCGGCGACCTCGAGTCCGCCAGACGCGGCCGCTCTGACCACGCCTTCGAACACCTGCGCACCGTCGGCCGCGAACGCCTGGAGCGTCAGTTTTGCAGGCTGGGACAGTCGCGTACGATCCCCGGGAACGCGCGCTGCAGGCTCCCAGACGAAGTTGACTTCCGTTTTTCCGGAGGGTCCACGCGCGACGCCGAACCACGGACGGATGAGCGGGCTGATCCGCCGCGGCGGCTCGGGCGGTGGTTTCGGCTCGCGATCGCGCGCCAGCAACTTCGCCCGCAGCACATCGTCGGGCGACAGCGCCCAGTAGCCCCTGCGAGCCTTGACTTCGACGCCAGGCTGGTTGACGTGGAAGGCGACCGGATGGAATCGCCCGTCGGCGGCCATCGACACGGGCCGGAACGAGATGACGTAGTAGCCGCCCGAAGCGGCCGCGATACGCGTCAGCGCGGCGTCGGGATTGCCGTCGACGATGGCTTCGCCTTCGGTCTGGCTTGCGACCGCAGCGAGCATCTCGCGATCCTTCGAGGTCGCATCGCCCTCAGGCCCGAGCGGATCGAACGGATAAATCGACACGCCTCCACGGTTCGCCGTGCGAATGGCGGTATCGATCGACGGAAGGGATTCGTTCCCCCGCGATCGCGGCGCAAACACGAAGCCCTCAGACACGAACACGATCGCCTTGCGAGCGCCGCCGAGCGTTCCAAGATGGGTCGCCAGCGCATTGAGAGCCGACGTGGCGATCTGAGCCCGCACCGCCTCGATCCGAGCCGGAGTGCCGGCGATGAGGCTGCTCTCGAACTCGTTGCGGGCGTCGTATTGTCCCCGGCGGCCCTCGAATCCGGCGATGGCCTCGAGCGCGGCCGAGCGGTCGCGCGTCAACTGCAGCGTCAGCAGCGAGTCGAGCGGCTTCACCACGACGAGCAGATCTCGCGGTCTGAGCGTCTGCTGGACGAATCGTGCCATCAACTCGCGAGCGCGTCCGACGCCTGGACCCTCGGTGACGTGATACTCGTCGAGAAAGACGGCGAAGAGCCGCGTCCCGTCCTCCGCTGCTGCGGCCTCTTCGTCGGCGCGAGAGAAGACTGGTGGCGGCGCCTCGACCGATGGCGCGCTTGCGTCGGGATCCACGAACCTGACGCTGTCGATGGGCTGCGTCGATCCATCGACGGCCAGCTCGAAATCGGAGGGCTTGAGTCCGGCGACGACCCGGCCGCGCGCGTCGGCAACGACCGCGTTCATGCGGATCAGAGGCGGCGCCGAAGGATCCGACACCGGAGGCTCGGCCGCAGAGAGAGCGGCTGACGCCGCAACGACGGCGATCAGAATTCGAACCGTCATCTACAGAACGCGGAACGCCACGAGTTGCTGGGCCTCTCCGCCCTCACCGCTCGCGTTGATCTCGATCAGGTACTCGCCGGCGGAGATCGGACCGAGCGCCAGTTCGAGCTCTGCGCGCTCACCTGGCGCAGCCGGCGCCGTGACCGGCAGGTCGTTCATGGACTGACCGGCACGATTCAGAAGGCGCGCGGTGACCTTCGGCACGCTCGTCCCAGGACCGTAGGCGGCCACGCGGATGAGCAGCCGATCGGTCCTGCTGAATTCGCGGGCGACGAGCGGCACCGGATCAGGATCGCTCTTGAGCACTTGAAGGTCGCGGGCCGTACGAGCGCGGAACACGGCGGGCGTTCCAAGCGAGACCGCCGCGGTCAAATCCGGGATCGCGACGTCTCGCTGTTCGGAATCCAGGACTGATTGACCCGCGTCCTCGACCGCGAGGCGCAGCTGCATCTGCCCTGGCTTGGCGGCGAAGACGATCCGCGAGGGGCCCGTTGCCGTACCAGGCGAGGCCGTGGGAGCCACCGATGGAACGCGCCCGCGGAAGTACGGCGATCCGTCTGGTCCTGCGGCGATCACGTTCACGCGGGACGGAATGTCGCCGCTTCGCGCGGTCGAGACGCCGGCTGTGCGGGGCACGGCTTCCCAGACGAGCGTGACGTTCGTGCGACCGTCGGGCGCCCGCTCGGTACCGATCCACGTCCGGATCACGCGGACGCGCGTGGGCTGATTGATGGCCGCGAGCGCCGACTCGACGGCCTTGGGCGGCCCCGATGCTTTCGGGTTGGCGATGGCCTCGTAGCGCGCGGCATCTTCCTTCGTCATCGCCCAGTAGCCTGGCCGCGCACGCACCTGCAACCCGGGCCGCTTGACGCGGACCTTGATGGGGTGGAACTTGCCATCGGTGCCGCCGAGGGTCGAGTTGTAGCCGAGCAGATAGTAACCGCTCGTGTCGCGGAGGATCTGCTTCATCCCCATCACGAGATCGTTGCGATTCACGATGGCGCGCCCGTCGCTCTGGAGCGCCAGCGATCGCAGCGTCTCCATCGTCGAGTTGAGATACGTGCGATCGGTCTGGGAGCCGATGTTGTCGCCGATGTCGAACTCGGACGTCGCCAGCCCGCGCGGATCCACGGCGTAGATCGCGACGTTGTTCTTGTTGGCGAAGTCGGTGACATCGCGCAGATCCATGTCCATGTTGTTGGACGAGATCCACTGTGCGCGATCCTCGGTGGCGCTGCCCTGGCCGGCCATTGGATTCCCGGCGGCGGGGTTGCCGACATTGCCGCACTGGGCGCACTCGTTGCGCATCTGCGGCGGAAGCATTCCCGAATAGCCCTCGCTCACGAGAATCAGCGCCTTGCGTCCTTCCTTGAGGCCGCCCATGTGAATGATCATCGCCTTGAGGGCCGAGAGCGACACGTCGTTCCTGATTTTCTCGACTGTCTCGGTCGGGTAATACGCGTACTTCCGCTCGAGATCGTTCTTGGGGTCGTACTCGAACTTGCGTCCAAGGAACTGGTGGAGCGCGCCTTCAATGGCGTCGTGGTTGCGCGTGAACCGAACCGCGTCGAGCGGCGTCAGCGGGTACATCAGGCCGACCATGTCGGAAGGACCGAGCTGCGTTTCGACGAACCTCGCGATCTGGTCGCGTGCGACCATGCTCGCTCCCCGACGCACGTGGTAGTCGTCCAGGAAGATCCCGAACAACCTCACGTCGTCGCGCGCGGCTTCGGTTTCCTCGTCGATGTCGCTTCGGATCGCGCGAGCGGGACCATCGGAACCAGGTATCAGGCCGCCATCAAGGTCGACGCGCTTGAACGTTTCGACTTTCTGGGGAGCGTTGCTCTCGGTCACCTCGAAATCGTCCTGCGTGAGGTCCATCACGAAATTGCCGGCCTTGTCGGTCACAATGACGTCCACGCGCACGAAGTTCACGCCGGCACGGAAGACCGGACGTTCAGGCGGCGTCGCAGGCGGCTGTGGCTGCTGCTGCGTCTGCGGCGGTTGCTGGCGATCGGGCGGTTGAGCTGGTGGCGCAGCGGCTGGTGGCGCGGCAGCGGGCTGTTGCGCCGATCCCTGCATGCCCGCCAGCAGGAACGCGATGGCGCTTGCGCAGGCGGTTGCCCGAAGAAGACTTCGCATAGGACTATCTTAGAACCAGATCGAGGAAACGGATACTTGAGGATGAGCCGGGTAAGGAAGAAGACGCGATGCCGAATCCACCGCCGATCGTGCTGATGGCCATTGGGCTTTTCGCGGGCGTACCTGATGTTCGGCGCGTTCAAACGCCTCGGGTGGCTCTAGTATGACGACTGAAACCTCCGTGCCGTCGCACCCCGCCCTGTCGCTGCTGTCCGAAGACGAACGGTTGTTCCGCGACAGCGTGTTTCAGTTCGCCGATCGCGACGTGCGGCCGCTCGTTCGCGAGATGGACGATCAGGCGAAGATTCCGCGCGGCCTCATCGACAAGCTCTTCGCGCTCGGTGTCATGGCCGTCGAAATTCCCGAGAACCAGGGCGGCGCCGGCGCGACGTTCTTCCACTCGGTGCTGGCCGTCGAGTCACTGTCGCGCGTCGATCCGTCGATCGGCGTGTTGGTCGACGTCCAGAACACGCTCGTCATCAATGCCCTCCTGCACTGGGGGAACGATGACGTGCGGCGACGATACTTCCCGCGGCTCGCGTCCGGCGCAATCGGCGCCTACGCGCTCTCCGAGGCCGGCTCGGGCAGCGACGCCTTCGCGATGACCACGCGCGCGATCGAGCGGGGCTCTGACTGGGTGCTCACCGGGCGCAAGCTCTGGATCACCAACGCGCAGGAAGCGGATCTCTTCATCGTCTTCGCCAACGTGAACCCGGACGCGGGTTATCGCGGCATCACGGCATTCCTGGTCGAGCGTGGATTCGACGGGTTCCGCGTCGGCAAGAAAGAAGACAAGCTCGGCATCCGTGCCAGCAGCACCTGCGAGCTGATTCTCGACGAGTGCCGCGTGCCGCGCGGCAACGTGCTGGGCGAAGTCGGCAAGGGTTACAAGGTCGCGATCGAAACGCTCAACGAAGGTCGCATCGGCATCGGCGCGCAGATGGTTGGCCTCGCGCAGGGCGCCCTCGAACACGCCATCGCGTATACGAAGGAACGGAAGCAGTTCGGCAAGGCGATCGCAGACTTTCAGGCGGTTCAGCACCAGCTCGCGCGCGCGGCGATGGAGCTTCACGCCGCAAGGCTGACGGTCTACGAAGCGGCGCGCCTTCGCGACGCCGGCCGTCCGTTTCTCACGGAGGCCGCGATGAGCAAGCTGTACACGTCGGAAGTGGCGGAGCGCGTCACATCACTTGCCGTGAATCTGTTCGGCGGGTACGGGTTCGTGAAGGACTACCCGGTCGAAAAGCTGTATCGGGATGCAAAGATCGGACAGATCTACGAAGGCACGTCCAACCTGCAACTGCAGACAATCGCCAAACAGATAATCGGGTAATCGACCGGGCTCAGTCCGTGGCCCGTCCGTCGAACAGGGCTTCGGTCGGAACCGTCTGAGGTCCCTTCTCCGTGCACACGGCGTAGTTGGCCGCGTACATCGAGACGCCGGCGTACTGGCCCTTGGCGTCGAGCGCGTAGAAGTTCAGGCCGAAATTCGGGAGGCCCCGGTTGTTCAGCAGGCGCTTCTCGATCGTGTTCTTCTGCACGCGCTTGAGCGCCGTCATGCCCGCGTCCTTCGGGTGCGCGCCGCGCCGCATCTCTTCGACGATCACGAACGAGCAGAGCCCGTACAGATTCGCCTCGCCGCGTCCGGTCGAACCCGCGGCCCCGACCTCTCCGTCGACATAGAGACCCGCGCCGAGAATCGGCGAGTCGCCCACGCGACCGGGAATCTTCCAGGCCAGGCCGCTCGTCGTCGTCACCCCGCAGATTTCGGCTTTGGCGTTGACGCCGTTGCAGTTGATGGTGCCCCAGAAGTGCTCGATGTCGATGAGGCCTTCAAGCGCCATCTGCAGACCGGCGTCGTACCACGCCTGGGCGCGCTTCTTCGGATCGAGGTAGTGCAAGGGATCCGTGCGCCGCTTCCACTCGAGCCACTGCTTGCGCGCGTTCTCGTTGATCAGCCCTTCTTCGATCTTGATCCCCATCGAGCGCGCGAAATCCTGCGCGCCCTTGCCGACGAGCAGATGGTGGTCGGTCTCGTCCGCGACGTACTGCGCAACGCGCGCCGGCGCGCGCACGCCTTCGATCGCCGCGACAGCGCCGGCTCGTTTCTTCGGTCCGTGCATCACCGATGCGTCGAGCTGGACGACGCCCTCGGCGTTCGGCAGCCCGCTCCAGCCGACGCCGGTCTGGTTCGGATCGAGCTCGACGATGCTGACGCCGGCGACGAGGGCGTCGAGCACATCGGCGCCCTGGGTCATCATCGTGAACGCTTTCTGCACGCACGTGACGCCGTCGGCATCCTTCGAGGAATTGCCGTTGCCCGAGGCGACTACGACCGGGCGGGTGCCGCCGCTTCTGACGGCAGGAGCCTGACCGAAGGCCTTGGTGGCAGCGACGGCGGCGAGTCCCGCCGCGCCAGTTGCGCGAGCGAATTCACGTCGGGTCAGTTTTTTGGACATGGTGAGCCTCTTTTTTTACTGGCGCTGGGGCCCCACCCCCAGTGGCGCTGTACGTAGGCCGTGTCTTCAGACCCGGCTGTCGAGGCCGGTCTGAAGACCCGCCCTACATCAGGTACGCGACAGCACGTGCGCGGCGATGATCATACGCTGCGCTTCGGACGTGCCCTGATAAATTTCCGTGGCGCGTACGTCGCGGAAGAGCCGCTCGACGACGGATCCGCGGCGATAGCCCGCGGACGCAAGGATCTGCATCGCTTTATCGGCCGCCTTGTGAGCCGCTTCAGACGCCGCGAGCTTTGCCATCGATGCCTCGAACGTGATCCGTTCCTGACGGTCCTTTGCATCGGCCGCTTTCCACGTGAGCATGCGGGCGGCCTGGAGCTCCGTCGCCGAGTCGGCCAGCATCCACTGCACCGCCTGATAATTCGCGATGGGCTGTCCGAAGGTCCGCCGCTCCTTCGAGTACGCCAGCGCTTCTGCGAGGGATGCCTCGCCGATGCCGAGTGCCTGCGCCGCGATGGCGACGCGGCCGCCCTGGAGCGTCCACATCGCCAGGGGAAACCCCTGATCGACGGGTCCCAGAACCTGCTCGTCCGAGACATGGAGATCGAGCTCGAGGTCCCTGCACCCGAGTCCGCGCACGCCCAGAGAATCGTCGCGCGAGGCGCGCGTGATGCCCGGCGCGTCCATCGGCACGAGAAACGCCGTGACTCCCTGCCCGCGAAGTCCGGGGCGCGTCGAGGCGAACACGATCATCAGCGATGCGGCATCGGCATTCGCCACCCAGACCTTGCGACCGCTGATGTGGTAGCCGCGGCCGTCGCGCGTCGCGCGCGTTTTCTGGTTGGCCGCATCGGTGCCGGCTTCGGGTTCGGACAACGCGAAGGCGCCGATGGCTTCGCCGCGCGCGAGCGGCCGCAGCCACTGCTCCTTCTGCTGCGCGCGTCCCGCGTGCGCGATGAGCTCGGCGACGAGCGAGTTGGTGACCGAGAGCGACACCGCCACCGTCGCGCTCGCGCGAGCGATCGCCTCGATGGCGAGCACGTAGCTCACGTAATCGCGGCCGGCTCCTCCCCATGCGGCAGGAATGGTCACACCGCACAAGCCGCGGGCGCCGGCGGCGCGGATGACGTCGATCGGGAACTGCCCCGTCTCGTCGATCGCGGCCGCGCGCGGAGCGACCACGTCGCGCGCGAACGCTTCGACCGATTCGCGGAAGGCGATCTGGGCGGGGCTCAGAGCCAGTTGCATGAAGTGAGTGTAAAGGCCAACCTGGTTTTCTTCGTGCCTTCGTGTCTTCGTGGCTTCATCAGTGTTTGCTCACGAGCCGCTCGAAGATCGGACGCAGGCGCTTCGCCGTATCCGAAAGATCTTCGGGCAGCACGCGCGTGTTGCCGACGACCGACATGAAGTTCGTGTCGCCGGTCCAGCGCGGCACAAGATGAATGTGGATGTGATCGATGATGCCAGCCCCGGCCGGGCGTCCGAGATTCAGGCCCGCATTGATGCCTTGAGGCTTGTAGGCTTCCGTCAGCGCGAGTTCGGCATCACGGGTGAACTGCATCATTTCCATCAGTTCGTCGGGCGTGGCCGCCGCCAGGGAGCCGATGTGGCGGTTCGGCGCCACCATCAGATGCCCGTTATTGTACGGATACAGATTCAGGATGACGTATGAGACGCGGCCG
>Ga0137452_1000410_pt1 | contig 12772 bp, 14 predicted proteins | sample EasRivERMGT513_2_FD_102312 | JGI IMG/M metagenome (GOLD analysis project Ga0137452, IMG submission 102312) | Soil microbial communities from meander-bound floodplain in the East River, Colorado, USA - East River MetaG ERMGT513_2 | ecosystem: Environmental > Terrestrial > Soil > Floodplain ...
AGCAAAACGCAGCAATCGGGGGAAATTTTCGTGCGGCGGTCAGCGGAGGAGGGCAACCGCTGCCAACTCTTCGGCCTCCAGCGTTCCCAGCAGCCGGCCCTCGCTATCCGTAGGCGCGAACACTGCCATGGCGCCTTCGGGCAGGACGGTGTCGGGGAATTGCTGGCGAGTCACCATTTCGAGCGGCGTGCGGTGACCGACGATCAGCAGATTGGCGCCCGATGGCGGGGGCGTCCGCAGCAGGCGCCGGGTCGACTCGACCATGAAGTTCACCTGGCCGCCGGCGTATTCGTCCGCGACCACTTCCATCGACTCCGTGAAATTGCCCGCGCCGAATGCCAGTTCCGCCGTGTCGCGGGCGCGGAACACCGGACTGACGATGATGCGGCCGAAGCGGATGTCGAGGTCCTTAAACGCCCGGCCGAGCGCGCGGGCCTGTTCGATGCCTTGAGGGGAGAGATTGCGCTGGCCGGCGCGATCGCCGAGCCGGCCGGTGTCGACCTGCTCGGCAACAGTCCGCGCGTGGCGCAGGAACACGACCTTGCCGCCTTCGCGCATCGCCGCGACGAGCTGCGCGGGTGTTGCCTGCGCGTGCGCGATCGTCGCGCCGAGCGGCGCGCACAGCGCCCCCAGGAAAAACGCTCGCCGCGTAGCGAGACGTACCAACTCAGTTGCCCTTGCCGGTGTCGAGTTCGCCGCCTTTTGCATCGAGCAGCACGATCGACTGCTCGAACTGCAGGCCGGCGGACGATCCCATCGGCGCGCTCGCTTCCGCGATCACCAGCCGGTGGTCCCACATATACATCGAGGACCGAAGCTGATTGCCGTTCGCTTCGCGGATGTTCAGCTGCCGTCCCGGAACGCCGGGGTCGTAGTTGTATTTGTACTGGAAGAGGATTTCCCCGCGCTTGCGCAGCTGTTCGGCGGCGTGCTCGACCAAGGCATCATCCGTGGCGGGTCCATTGGGCGCGTGTACGACGGTGACGAAATACTGCTCGTTCGGCCGCTCGACGTAGAATTGTTTCGCCTGAACCGTTTCTCCGCGGTGGGTGACGAACGGTACATCGCGCGTCTTCGGATCGCTCGGGAAGATCACAGAGAAGCGATATTCGCGATTCATGTAGCCCAAGTCCTGGGCAAACGCCGCACCGAGCGCCCCCGGCAGGGCCACGCAAGCGATCAACGCCGCGGTACGCAGTGAATTGAACTTTGCCATGACGGCCCTCCCAAGTCGGCATTCGCGCAACGGTACCATCTGAGGTAGAGCGACGGAACCGATCGGCATTCACGCTTGAGACAACGAAAAAGCCCCGCGCTTATAGCGCGAGGCTTTTCGCAACCCATGAAACTGAAACGTTACTGCGCCGCTGCGCGCTGGCCGCCCGGATTGGTGACGACATACGGATTCGGCAGATCGGGGAGCAGCGCCGGCTGCGGGCCGAGCACGGCCGTCAGCGCGTTATGGGCGCAGATTTCGTCGCTCCACGTGCCCGGCGTCGCCGCCATGCCTCCGACGCCGATGGCGCCGAGGAACTGGCCGTCGACGACGATCGGCAGCGCGCCCGCGTTGGCGAAGTTGCCGAACGAGATCACGCGCGCTTCGGACGTGTTGCCCGAACGCACCGCGTTCATCTGCGCCTTTGAGGGCGCGCGGGTGTTGAGCACGGTCTTCGCCTTCATCAGCGCGGTTTCCGTGTTCGCCTTGCCCTGGCCGTCGGCGCGGACGTAGTAGGTGATGATGCCGAACTGATCGACGATCACGACGCTCACGCCCATACCCTTGGCGGCAGCCGCGTTGAGGCAGTGGTCACCCAAAGCCTTCGCGGTGGCGAGATTGATCTGATTCTTCTCTTTCAGCCTGTCGGCCATTGCGCCCTTCTGGATGACATCGTTCAACGATGCCGCCGCCATGGCGGTGCCCGACAATGCGATAGCTGCGACGGCAGCCGTCAACGCGATGCGAATCTTCATGGTCCCAGTTCCTCCGATTGCGATGCCAGCTCCAGCATCTGGCGCTTTGTACCCGTTTTGACCGCTCGCTTACAACGGCCTCAAGCAGTTGCCAAACCGGGTCCCTGGTGTGAAATTCGCCTGACTTTACCGATATCTGGAGGATTCATGGAAACGGCGACAGATACATCTTCGGGCAGGGGACGGTGGGGATTTTTGGGACCGGTCAGCGATCTGGAGCTCGCTTACGCCGCCTTCCGCATCACGCTCGGCGTCAACATCTTCTTTCATGGGACCATGCGGCTCATCACCGGGCTCGATGCCTGGGTGGTGATGCAGGCAAAGGTGTTCGAAGGCAATCCGCTGCTGCCGATGTGGGCGGTTCTCGCCTTCCTGTACGTCCTCCCGTTTGTCGAGGCGATCCTCGGCGCCTTGACGGCGCTCGGATTGTTCACGCGCTGGGCGCTGCTCGCGGGCAGCGCAATGATCTTCTGGCTCGTATTTGGGAATCTCACGCGTCAGGATTGGGGCACGGTCGGCAACAACATGCACTACGTGTTGTATTACAGCCTGATGATCGCCGGCTTGCGCTTCAATTGCTTCGCGCTCGACACGGCTCTCGTGCGCCCTGCCGAGCCGGCGCGCCGGGCGTCACGCGGGATCGCCTGACGCGTACGTTCGAGAAACAAAAAGGCCTCGCGCGGAAGCGCGAGGCCTTTCGTTTACGCGCGAGCGTTCGCTTTACTGCGCCGCTGCGCGCTGGCCGCCCGGATTGGTGACGACATACGGGTTGGGCAGGTCCGGGAGCAGCGCCGGCTGCGGGCCGAGGACGGCGGTCAGCGCGTTGTGCGCGCAGATCTCATCGCTCCACACGCCCGGCTGCGGGGCCATGCCGCCAACGCCGATGGCGCCGAGGAACTGACCGTCGACAACGATCGGCAGCGCGCCCGAGTTGGCGAAATTGCCGAACGAGATGGCGCGCGACTCGGACTGATTGCCCGAACGCACCGCGTTCATCACCGCTTTGCTGGGAGCGCGGGTGTTGAGCACAGTCTTCGCCTTCATCAGCGCGGTTTCGGTGTTCGTCTTGCCCTGACCGTCGGCGCGGACATAGTAGGTGATGATTCCGAACTGATCGACGATCACGACGCTCACGCCCATGCCCTTGGCCGCCGCCGCGTTCAGGCAATGGTCGCCGATGGCCCGCGCGGTCGCGAGGTTGATCTGGTTCTTTTCTTTCAGCCTGTCGGCCATTGCGCCCTTCTGGACGACGTCATTCAACGAGGCCGCCGCCATGGCGGTACCCGATAAGGCGACAGCCGCAATGGCAGCCGTCAGCGCGATGCGAATCTTCATGTTCCCGTTCCTCCAAAGATAGCGATGCGAGCTCCAGCATCTGGCGGCCATTTTGCCGTTTTGGACCGGTGCTTACAACGGGGATTCAGGCGCGAAAGAGGCCGTTCAAACGTACGTTAACGCGCGCCTCGCGCGAGGGCCTGCGCCGTTCAAACCTGGACGCGATTAGTCTAGAGTCGTCGCGGAATGAAGCGGGGCCATCAGGGGTGCGCAACCGTCGCTTCTTCGGCATCGGTAATGTGCGACACTGATTGCGCAGCCGCGCACAATTTCGCGACAAAACACGACGTTGGAAACCCAGGGAGGGATTAATGACACGGCCGACCAAACAATTGCTGCTCACGACAATGCTGCTGTTAGCCGTGGCTGTAGGGGTGCACGCAGCGCCAGCCCCCACCAATCCGCCGAGGCAGACGAAGACGCTGAAGGCGGTGCCGAATTTCGTCACCGCAACGGACGCGATGATGCGCGCGCCCAAGCCCGAGGACTGGATCATCCATCGCGGCAACTATCAGTCCTGGGGCTACAGCCAGCTTCAGCAGATCAACAAGAACAACGTGAAGTCGCTGCAGCTCGCCTGGTCGCGTGTGATGGAGCAGGGCATCAATCAAGCGACGCCGCTCGTCTACAACGGCATCATGTATCTCGGGAATCCGAACGACGTGATCCAAGCGATCGATGCGAGCAATGGCGATCTGCTTTGGGAATATCGCCATCCCAATCCGCCCGCCGAGCAATTCCCTGCAACGCATGGGCAGCGCAAGCGCTCGATCGCGCTCTACGGCGATCGCATCTACACGGTGACCTGGAACAATCATGTGGTCTCGCTCGATGCACGCACCGGCGAGCAGGTGTGGCAGACGGATCGCGGCGGCGGCCTCTTTGTCAGCAACTCGACGGGGCCGATCGTGGCGAATGGCGTGGTCGTCGCCGGCAGCACCTGCCAGGTCGCGGGGTTCCCCTGCTACGTGACGGGTCACGACGCGGCCACCGGTCGCGAGCTGTGGAAGAACGAGCTTGTTCCGCGTCCCGGCCAGCCGGGTGATGAGACATGGGCTGGCGCTCCCTACGAGAAACGCTGGATGACCGGCGTGTGGGGACAGCTCACCTACGATCCCGAGCTCGACCTCGTCTTCTACGGTTCGAGCGGCGCGGGCCCTGCGTCGGAAGCGCAGCGCGGAACGCCGGGTGGAACGCTTGCCGGCACCAATACGCGCTGGGCCGTCAAGCCCAAGACCGGCGAAGTCGTGTGGCGGCATCAGGTGCTGCCGCGCGACAACTGGGATCAGGAATGCACGTTCGAGATGATGATCATCAACACGAACGTCAATCCCGATCGCAACGCCGGCATGCTCTCGGTCAATCCCGATGCGCGCCGCGGCATGCGCAAGACGCTGACGGGCGTGCCGTGCAAGACCGGTATCGCCTGGAGCTTCGATGCGGCGAACGGCGAGTTCCTGTGGGCGAAGCCGACAAACGAGCAGAACATCGTCGCGCGGATCGATCCCAAGGGTCTCGTCACGGTCAACGAAGACGTCGTGCTTAAGGACGTGAACAAGACCTATCACGTCTGCCCGACCTTTGGCGGAGGCCGCGACTGGCCGCAAGGCGCTTACAATCCACGCAGCAACATCATGTACATCCCGCTCTCGAATGCGTGCATCGACGAGACCGCGCGCACCGATCGCGAGGCGGCGCCGCAATTCGTCTACAACACCACCAATGTCGGCAAGTTCGCGGCCGGCAAGGACAAGATGGGCCGCATCGATGCGATCTCCGTCGAAACGGGGCGCACGGTGTGGAGCTGGGAGACGAGGGTGGCGAACTATTCGCCGATCCTCGCGACCGCCGGCGGGCTTCTGTTCAACGGCTCGATGGACCGCTACCTGCGCGCGCTCGATTCCGACAACGGTCGCGTGCTGTGGGAGACGCGTCTGCCTTCGCAGGTGGCCGGCGGCACCATCACCTTCTCGGTCAGAGGACGCCAATACATCGCGGTCGCGGCTGGCGGCGGTGCGATCGCCAATCTCCAGGTCGGTCTGACGCCGGAAGCCGATACGACTCCCGGCAGCAACGCCATGTACGTGTTCGCGCTCCCGCAATAGCGCAAGCCTGAAAACGGAAACGGCGGATCGATGTCTCGATCCGCCGTTTCGTTTAGGCCGGAATTTCCGGTTGCTCAGAAATCGGCTTTTGCCGCCACCGGCAGCGGTTCGACCAGTTCTGCTTGCACCTGATTGAACGGATTGACGCTCTCGCCGTCCATGCAGCGGATCTCATCGTTGAAGGTCACGGTCGTATCCGCGGCATAGGCCTTAGGCGCGGTCACGGACCAACGCTTCGTTGCCTTCCACGGTTTGACGAACATGGCCGGATCCTCGACGGTGAATTCGACTTCCAGTTCCTTGCCACCATCGACGAGGCGGAAGCGTTCCACCACGTGGAACTTATCGCTGATCGGCGTCCGGAAGAGGTCGGCGAAGGTCCTGGTGTCCTGCTTGATCGTGTCGACGACCAGCGTGTCGCCTTCGTACCAGCCGATCGAATCTCCCTGCCAGGAAGTCTTGGCGTTGGGCGCATGCTGGCGCGTCAGCGGAATGCGGCGCACGATCTGATCGCGCTGCCACATGATGTAGACGACATTCGCGGTCTGGATGAAATAGGTGCGCCCGGGGCTCAGATCGAGGGCGGGAATGCCAGGCATCCAGCACCGCGAGGTGCGGTTGTACATCGCGAAGCCTTTGTCGTGCATCGCGTTGGCCTTGCGCAGGCCCGCTTTCGCGGCCTCGGTGAGGTTGGGATTGTTCACATCGCCATAGCGCCATGTCGGCTGCTCGCCGACATTGTTCGGCACGTATCTGACCTTCGGATCCTGGATGACGGGGCTCGCGCTGCCCGGCGCGACGACCATACCGCCCTTCGAGTCCCAGCCGGTTCCGTTGCCGTTGAAGTTGGGAATATTCTGCTGTGCGGCAGCCGTAAGCGCGGCGCCGGTGCAAAGCAGAGCGGCGAGCAAGCTGCGCGTCAGCAAACCATGGCTTGTCATGTCGTGGGACCTCCTCCAGTCGGCCGATAAGTCAGGTATTCGATCGGAAGCTCGCGGGTTCACCCGCACGTCGTATTTCAGCACAATCGCAATATTACGCCGACCGGGCGTTGCTGACAACGAACGCTACAATTTCACGATTTCGCGAGCGCTTTCGCGAGCTTGCCGAGCTCCATCTCCCAGCCCATGGTCGCGCGCTTGGTCCACTCCTCGTCGTGCATGGCGTCGAAGGTTAACACCATCCGCACACTGTCCCCGAGGGGCGTGAGCTCGATCAAATGCGTGACGCTGTAAGGCTCTACGCCCGGGATGAAATCGGTGCGGTGGGCGTAGGCAAGCCGGCGCGGCGGCGACACCTCGGTGTAGGTGGCGTTGCATTCGGTCGTCAGGGGCATGCCCGCCTTCTTCATGAACTCGACCTGAGGGGCTGCGGTCGCGGTCATCGCGTAGTGCAGCTCGCCGCCCGGGCGAAGGTCGAGCTTGCGCACCTTGACCGAGAACCCGTCCGGGCCCCACCACGATTCGATCCCCTCCCTGGTGGTCCACATGTCCCAGACGTCCTCGATAGAAGCCGTGTAGATGCGCTCCAACCGGATGCGCCGCTTTTCGTCGTTTGCCATTACCCGTTCTCCTTGGATTTTGCCGCGCGCGCCTTCTGTTTGTGCGCGAGCGCCTCTGCGAATTTGTCGAGTCGGCCCTCCCAAAGGCGCCGATAGGCGGTCACCCAAGCCTCAAGCTCGCGGAAGGGCTCCGGCTTGAGCGAATAGAGCCGCCGCGGCCCGTCGGGACGGACCTGGACGAAGCCCGCTTTGGAAAGAATGCCGAGATGCCGCGAGACCCCGGATTGGTCGATATCGACCGCCGCGACAATGTCGTTCACCGCCTGCTCGCCTGTGAGCAGCGCCTCGACGATTCGGCGGCGCGTGGGATCGGCCAGGGTCTGGAACACGTCCGTATGCATTTTCATGCATATGCATTAGAATGCATACAATGTCAACAGGTCTGATTTGTGCCGAAGCTCGTCCTAGGTTGTTGTGCTGCTGTTACTCATGATCCGTTGAGTCTGAAGGTGAGCGAAGACGGATGAGCGTCGGGCTGATTGCTCTTCTTGACGATGTCGCGGCGCTGGCGAAGGCGGCGGCAGCGTCGCTTGACGACGTCGCGAGCCAGGCTGCCAGAGCAGGCGTGAAGGCAGCGGGAGTCGTCATCGACGATACGGCGGTCACGCCGCGCTACGTCGTCGGATTTTCTGCGCACCGCGAACTGCCCATTGTGCGCAAGATCGCGGTCGGCTCGCTTCGCAACAAGCTCGTGTTCCTGCTGCCCGCGGCACTGCTGCTCAGCTACGCGCTGCCCGAGGCCATTACGCCTCTGCTGATGCTGGGGGGTGCGTATCTCTGTTACGAGGGCGCAGAGAAGGTCTACGAACTAATCCTGCCGCATGAGGCGCATCTCCATGAGGCTGCGCTCCCGCCGATGGCGTTCGACCCGCAAAGTTTTGAAGATGAGATGGTCGCCGGCGCGATCAGGACAGACTTCATTCTGTCGGCCGAAATCATGGCGATCACGTTGGCGTCGGTGTCCGACGCGGATCGTCTAACCCAGGCGGTCGTATTGGCCCTTGTCGGTGTCGGCATCACGTTTGCGGTCTATGGCGCGGTCGCTCTGATCGTCAAAGCCGACGATGTCGGGGTTGCGCTCGCACAGAATCCGCGGCGCTCGACCCTCGGCGCTCTCAGTCGCGCGCTGGGGCGAGCACTTGCTCTGGGCATGCCCGCCTTTCTCACAGCACTCAGCGCACTGGGTACGGCGGCCATGATTTGGGTCGGCGGGTCGATCGTCGTCCATGGGCTCGAAGAATCCGGATGGTCCGCCATCGCCCATGCGATCGAAGTGGCCGGCGCGGCTGCGGCCGATGCTTTGCCTTCGGTCGCCTCCGCGGCGGAATGGTTCGTCGCGACGGCAGGTTTTGGCCTCGCAGGGCTGGTGATAGGCGCGATGCTGATCCCGTTGGTGAGTTTTGTTTTCTCGCCGGCGTGGAGGTTGTTGAGTCGCGTTCTGCGGCGAGGAACCCGGAAATAAACCTTCAACCCGTCCAGAGGGCGTGCGGGTCCTCCGGGGGCAACGGCTCCGCAACGATCCGTACACGGACGTCTTTCGCCACTTCGATGTTCCTCTCCGGCATCTTGTAGCCGGGACGCGTGACAACGAGCGGGAATGCGCCCTTGGGCACGCGCATTTTCGCGGCGCCCGATTCGTTGGTCTCGGCGCGATAGACGCCGAGCCGCACTTGCGCGCCGGCGATCGGCGTCTTGGTCTCCTTATTCACCACCGTCACGGATACCGAGTGTTCCGGCTCGGCGACGGTGACGAAGGTGAATCGCGACATCGCGCTGCCATGCGGCAGCTTCAGCTCGGACGGCGCGAAACTCGCCGTCCAGGAATTGAGCGCGAGCTTGTGCGGCGCCTTGAGCGAGATCGTCGTGAACGCGAGCGCGGTCGTGCCGGGCAGGGCGGCATCTCCCAAGGCACCGGATCCGATCAGCTTGCCGGACTCGTCGCGGATTTCGATGACCTTGCCGGCAAGCGCACAGGCGGACGTGCACTTCGCGCCCGCTTTGACCTCGAACCGGGCGTTGCGCACGACAGGTGAGGGCACGTCCCAAACCGCGAGGCTCGTCTCATGCGGCACTGTGGTGAGCAGGAAATCGAGCGCGCCTTCGGCTCGTTCGGCGGCCTTTTCGCCGCTCGCGACGATGAGCTTCAGCCGATGCTCGCCCACCTCGTCGGGCGCGCGCAGCGCAAGGGAGACACTTCCGTCCGCGGCGGATTCAGGGAGCGCGGCCTCGTGCAGGGTTCGCCTGCCTTCGCTCACGAGAAACGTCGCCCCCTCGCAGGCAACGCTCTCTGGCCAATTCAGCAGCGCCGAAATCGAGAACTCCGCTCCCGCATCGACCGATGCGGGCGGCGCTTCCTTCAGCGCGATACCGATTGGGGCTGTGGCTTTCTCCTGCTTCATTCGCCCACAAACCCAATCGATCGCCGCAAAATTACACCCGTGGGGCCTGCTTGCCGCCGATCACCGACGCAACCGGGAAGAGTCTCTGCGCTCCGCTGCGCTTGCCCCCGTAATTGTCGAGGAACTCGAAATTCCCCTGTCTCAGCTCGAGCACCGCAACATCCGCGGGTGCGCCGACCGCGAGCGTGCCGCGGTCCTTGAACGCAGGGAACGGCTTCGCCGCGTTCGACGTCGCCATCGCGACAACCTGATCCATCGGCACGCCCAGCAGCAGGAATTTCGACATCACGTTCGGCATGTCGATGACGCCGGTCGAACGGCTGTTGGCGTTGTAGTCGGTCGACAGCGTGTCGGGGAGGAAGCCTTGGCGTACCGCACGCTCGGCCACGTCCCACGTGACATGGCCGTTCTGGCCATTGCCGAAATCGAACCAGATGCCGCGCCGCCGCGCTGCCGCCACTTCGGGGAACAGGCGGCCATTGCCGTCGAATATGCTGTTCGGCTCCGGCGCATAGAGATGCGTGACCACATCGCCCGGCTTGAGCAGCTCGAGAATTTTTGCCATCGGCGAAACGGTCTGGCCGACATGGATCATCACCGGCAGGTTGAATGGCATGACCATGGCCTGCGCACGCCTCACCGCCTCGAGATCGTTGGCGCCGGCGACGTTGTACGACAGCCGCGCCTTGACGCCGATGATGGTGTCGCGATTGCGCTCGATCGCGGCGCGCGCCGCGCCGACATCCGCGCGGCTGATGTCCATCGTGTCGCCCTCCGGCAAGATGCCTGCGCGCCCCACATTGATCAGCACCCGACCCATGTTCGGCGCCGCCTTGGCGTTGGCAACCGACTCATCGATCTTGTCCGCACCGTTGGACCCCGCGTCGAGCCAGCACGTCACGCCATCGGAGAGGGTCATCGGCGCGTTTGCGCGGTCCCGGCCGCAATGGGTGTGCAGATCGATCATGCCCGGGATCACGATCTTGCCCCGCGCGTCGATCATGTTGCCGCCCGCGGGGATGTTCGCCTCGACCGCAGCGATGCGGCCGCCCGCGATCGCGACGTCGCGGACCGCGTCGAGCCTGCTCGCGGGATTGATGACGCGCCCGCCCTTGATGACCAGATCGTAGGTCGCCGCCGCGCGCGCGCTCGGCATCTGAGCCGCGAGCACAGCCATCGCTGCCGTGCCAACAAATTGCCGCCGGTTCATCATCGTCCCCTCCACCTTGTTGAAAGTCAGACCCCATCTTGCCAAAAAAACCGATGGCAGACGACACGACTTCGCCCAAAATTAACTCGTTCCCGCTAATCTCGTCTCGCGGCGTCCGGAGAAGCGTCGCGCATCCAAAACTCAAGAACGCCCCTCTAAAGGGCCACTGGCGGGGTCGTCTCATGTTCGGTAGCTTCATGCGCATGCTGTCCAGCGATCTGGCGATCGACTTGGGCACGGCAAATACACTCGTTTACGTGACCGGCCGCGGCATTGTGCTCAACGAGCCGTCCATCCTGGCGATGGTGGACAAGGGCGGCACGAAGCAGGTCCTGGCCGCCGGCTCGGAGGCCAAGGAGATGGTCGGCCGTGCCCCCAAGCACATCACCACCGTCCGGCCCATGCGGGACGGCGTCATCGCCGATTTCGAAGCCGCGGGCGAAATGATCAAATATTTCATCCGCAAGGCGCATAAGCGCCGCTCCTTCGCCAGCCCGATCGTGATGGTCTGCGTCCCTGCCGGCGCGACCCCGGTCGAGCGGCGGGCGATCGAGGAGTCCGCCATGGCCGCGGGCGCCAGGCGCGTTCTGCTGATCGAGGAGCCCGTGGCGGCAGCCATCGGCGCCGGTCTTGCGGTCGACGAACCCAACGGCTCGATGATCGTCGATATCGGCGGCGGCACGACCGAGGTCGCGGTGCTGTCGCTGGGCGGTATCGTGTATTCGCGCTCGGTCCGGGTCGGCGGCGACAAGATGGACGAGGCGCTCGTCGCCTATGTCCGCCGTCACCACAATCTGTTCATCGGCGAAGGCACGGCCGAGCGGATCAAGAAGACCATCGGCACGGCGTGCGCTCCGATCGAGGGCAACGGGTCGGCCATGGAGATCTCTGGGCGCGATCTGTTGAACGGCGTCCCCAAGCGGATCTCCATCACCGAGCGCCAAGTCGCCGACGCTTTGGCGGAGCCCGTGAGGACCATCGTCAACGCCGTGAAAGTGGCGCTCGAGCAGACTCCGCCCGAGCTTGCCGCGGACATCGCGGACAAGGGCATCGTGCTCACCGGCGGCGGCGCGCTGCTCGGCAAGCTCGATGAGGTGCTGCGTGAAGCGACGGGTCTGCCGATCTCGGTTGCGGAAGACGCGCTCGGTTGCGTCGCGCGCGGCACGGGGCGCATCCTGGAAAACCGCACGAGCAAGAAGAAGCACGGCGTCTCGCTTCAGGACTCCTGAGTGGGGTCGTCGGGCTGCGCGAGGGGTCGTTTCAGATCCATTGAATCGTGAAGTATCCTCGAGACTGATATCGTTCGCGCCGTTATTCGAACTTGGAACGCGATGAAGTGACGGCCCCGCCGCGTGTTGCGGGCGATATGCAGCAAAAGAGTCCGTGCCCGAGGTCCTCGCGCAGTTTGGCGCCAGCCAAGGCCGGGCCATCGCTGAGCTCAGCGAGCGCATCGTCTAGAGCGTTCGCATAAGCGACTGCCTGCCGCTCCCCGAAGTGCTGTCGTGTCCAAAGAAGGATTTCCCGGTAGTCGGACAACGCGGCATTCGTGAGCCGGACGTCCCACGTGCCCGTTTCCTTCTTCACCTAATCCGCTTTCCGGACGCGCGGCCTGGAAGCACTTCGTTTGCCACCGATCGCAGGTGGCGCCTTAGATCGTCTGGAGACGAAAAAGAAATAAAACGGCCTGCATCGACATCCGCGATGCCAACGCCAATTGCCGTGCGCAGAGCTTCGAGACGAGCTTTGTCTTCAGCATCACGGAGTTCAATGAGACGAAGGCCTTCGCGCAGAACCTCGCTGGCATTCTGATATCGCCCGGATGAGACGAGCCGCTCCACCAATTCAGCTTGGCGTTCGGTAAGCACAACATTTCGCGTGGGCACGCTGATGCTCCAAAAGTAGCGTATGGCATATTATGCCAATATATACTTTGGTCGCAAGCCCGGCAGCTATCCAGCAGGTTCCGCCTGCTTTTTCTCGACTTTCCCAAGCGCCGCAGTCGCGGGGAAGATCAGCGACTTGATCACCACCGGCACCGCGCCCGAGGACTCGAGGATCGCGCCGATATCGATGTAATCGAACTCTTTGAGCTCGAGGCCGTCGATCGAAATGATCGGATAATCGAGCTTCAGCTCCTCGCGGCAATGGATGCCGATCAGGCCGCCGACATCGCCATCGCCGACCAGAACGA
>Ga0137452_1000412_pt1 | contig 12732 bp, 10 predicted proteins | sample EasRivERMGT513_2_FD_102312 | JGI IMG/M metagenome (GOLD analysis project Ga0137452, IMG submission 102312) | Soil microbial communities from meander-bound floodplain in the East River, Colorado, USA - East River MetaG ERMGT513_2 | ecosystem: Environmental > Terrestrial > Soil > Floodplain ...
ATTGCAGATGTTTGGCAGCCGAAGCTTCACGAACGGCTCCTGCCAGATTTTCATCGTGTTGGAACGTTGCTCGGCGAACGTCAATTTGTAGTCGCCTGCCCGCACCGCGACCACGTCGCCGTCATCGCTCATATAGAAGAAGGCGTTTCTGGGGCTCTCCTTCACTGCGCCTGTCAGATAGGGCAGCATGTTGATCCCGTCAATATGCACCTTGAAGGTCTTATTCCCGACCTTGTAGCCGTTCAAGAGCTTCTGGTTGATATCCGTGTCGCCCGCCGCCGCCAGTAACGTCGGCAGCATGTCCTGGTGGGAGACGATGCCGTTCAGGACCGAGCCTGCCTTGATCTTGCCGGGCCAACGGACGAACGACGGCACGCGCCAGGCGCCTTCCCAGTTCGTATCCTTCTGGCTGCGGAACGGCGTGTTGGCGCCATCGGGCCACGTGTCGTTCTCGGGGCCGTTGTCGGTGGAATACATGACGATGGTGTTGTCGGCGATGCCCAGTTCGTCGACCTTGTCGAGCATCATGCCGATTTGCTCGTCGTGGGTAACCATCCGATCGCTGTAGTCGTCCTGCCCGCTCTTGCCACGGTTCTTTTCGGCGAGGTGGGTTCTGAAATGCATGGCCGTCGAGTTGTACCAGAGGAAGAATGGCGTATCGGCTTTGACCTGCTTCTCCATCCAGCCGAGCGCGGCTGACGTGATCTCCTCGTCGATGGTTTCCATGCGCTTCTTGGTCAGGGGGCCGGTGTCCTTGATGGTCTGCCCGCCCTTGCCGTCAGCGACGCAGTGGAGCACGCCACGGGGTCCGAACGCCTTCTTGAACGCCGGATCCTTGGGATAGTCGGGCAGTTCAGGTTCCTCCTCCGCGTTCAGGTGATACAGGTTGCCGAAGAATTCGTCGAACCCATGCACGGTAGGAAGGTATTCATCCCGATCACCGAGGTGATTCTTGCCGAACTGACCGGTGGCGTAGCCGAGCGGCTTCAGCAGTTCGGCGATCGTCGGGTCTTCCGCTTGAAGTCCGACTGTCGCGCCGGGCATCCCGACCTTGGTCAGGCCGGTGCGGAGCGGGTTCTGACCGGTGATGAAGGCCGCACGTCCGGCGGTGCAGCTCTGCTGGCCGTAGTAGTCGGTGAAGGCGACGCCTTCGTTGGCGACGCGGTCGATGTTCGGCGTCCGGTAGCCCATCATCCCCCGGCTGTTGTAACTGATATTCCACGTGCCGATATCGTCGCCCCAGAGAATGAGAATGTTCGGTTTCTTCGTTGGCATGATTTCTACCTTTCAGGTGAGAGGGGGCGCCAGGCCGCCCGCGTGAAATCCTGGCCGAAGGACGGCTCCGGGGTCTGTTTCTTCGAACGGCGAGGTTGGAGCGTTGCTACCGTGGCAAAAACGGAACTTCTGGCCGCTCCCGCAGGCGCATGGTTGATAGGGCCCGCGCCGATCGTCCTCGGCGTCGATCAAGGCCATCACGTCGGACGGCGGGCGCCCCCGCTTCAGCAGGTTCGCCATGGTCCGCATCGCCGGTCGCGTGTGGGTGAAGAACAGCTCGAGGCCCTGACAGAGGTAGTTCTGGCCCGGATCGCCATCACGCGAGAGGGCGAATCGATCCTTCGGGCAGCCACCGTTGCACAGGTGCCTGACCTCGCAACGCTGGCACTGTGCGGTCAGTGAATCGCGCTTGTCGTCCCCGAACCGGCGCTGCTCCGGCGAGGACACCAGCTTCAGCATGTGCGTCTGGTGGATGTTGCCCAGCAGGTAACGGGGTTCGACGAAGTGATCGCAGGAGTACAGATCGCCGTTGTGCTCCAATGCCGGGCCGTAGCCACACGTCGGGGCGTGGACGCACAACAGATGACGGCCGAAATACGCCTCGAGCGTCACGTCGAAGAGCTGGACGTACACACGGCCCACGTCGTGGCGCACCCACTCCTCGAAAATGTCCACGAGGAAGCGGCCGTATTGTTCGCTGCCGACCGAGCGTTCCGTGACCAGGTTGCCCGACTGCGTATACAGCAACCGCTTCGAACCGGGCCGGTCACTCCAGCCCAGGTTGGCGATCTGGAGCGTCTGCTCGGTGGCACGCTCGACGATCGGAATGAACTGCATCCAGCTGGCACCCAGCTCGTCGCGCAGGAAGCGATAGACCGTGCGCCCGTGCGCCTCGTTGGCGGCGTTCACCGTGCACAGGATGTTGAAATCCACCTTGTGCTCGCGCAGGTGCCGCCAGCCGCGCATCACGCGATCGAATGTGCCCTGCCCACCGCGATCGCGCCGGTAGATGTCGTGGAGATCGCGCGGACCGTCGACGCTCAAACCGATGAGGAAGTTGTGCTCCTTGAAGAACGCGCACCAGTCATCGTCGAGAAGAATGCCGTTGGTCTGGAACGTGTGCTTCACGATCTGGTGGGGCCGGCGATATTGTTCGACCAGCTCTACAGAACGCCGGAAGAACTCGAGCTTCATCAGCGTCGGTTCACCGCCCTGCCACGCCACCGTGACCTGAGGCGTACGATGCGACTCCAGCAACTGGCGGATGTAGGTCTCGAGAGTGGCCTCCGACATCCGATGCGTGTCATTGGGGTACAGCGCTTCCTTGGAGAGGAAGAAGCAGTACGTGCAATCGATGTTGCAGGTGGACCCGCTCGGCTTCGCCAGCAGGTGGAAGGCCGGCGGTGTGCTGGCCGGCAGGTCGCTGACGGGTAGCGACCCCTCCACTCCTGGCTGAGCGGCTTCCATTCCTTCGGAGCTCGCCATGTGACTTTCCCCCTTATCAGTCAGACCTGTGGCGTGCCTGCCGTGGTTATTACTTAGTGCTGGGCGTTGGGGGGTACTGCTTGAACATCTTGTCGAGTGCTTTGTCGGCCTTCCCGGTGTTCTTGTCGGGCTTGGAACTCAACGTGTCGGTGCCGGTACCACGCCAGACGAGCATTTTGGTCTTCGCGTCGTAGATGTCGACCACGAGCGTTCCTACGGTGTAAGTCTCGACGGTCGCTGTCCTGGTTCCGCCGAAACCGTAGCCGTAGCCCCAGCCGAACCCTCCGAAGTCGTTCACGTTCAGTTGTTTCTCTTCTTTTGTGACCACGTGAGTCGCAATGACGACGTCGGGGTTCGCCGTCGCCTTCGAGAAGCCCTTGACAGCCAACTGCTGATCGACCAACGCATGGATCCGCTGCTCTGCCAGCGGGTTCGCCGCCGGCGTCCCTACTGTCCACGTGTATGTCCGATAGCTTGCGAACGCCGCGGCCGGATTGGAGTCAACGACGACTTTCTGCGCCAGCGCCGGCGACCCGGCGAGCAGCGTACCGACGGCGACCGCACACATCATCCAATTCCTCATGGCTGTTCCTCCTGGGCGCCAGGGCCCACGCCTTGTCGCAATCACTGTTTCGCTAAGGCAGTCGAGCCGCGCTCTGTTCCCACCCCGCGGTCAGGTTACGGTGCGATCCGTGCGGCAGCTATGCAGATTCGGCAATTGAACACGTCACGCGTTCGTCACGAAGTCGTGTCGAAGTCGTGTAGACCTTTAGGCCTAGATCCCTAGACCCAATTCATGTGTAGGAATTTGACAAATGAGCGCGATGATGTTTGGGCACTTCGAGCGCCACACTATCGTCGTGTGCGGCGACTTGTTCGATCGAGTTTCGAGAAGGAGCCGCAGTGACCAATAAGCATTGGTCATCTCGAAGGAGGAACTGCCGTCCATGAACGAAGAACTCACGTCGCCGAATGCGGAGCTCAATCTGTCGTGAGCACCGACCTCGCCACGAAGTGGCTGACGCTGCTGCACGATATCTCGCAGGCCATCGATCAGGCTCCGAACTGGAGCGAGGCGCTACGACGGGTGATGGGCCGGATCTGCGAAACTGAAGGCTGGCAGGTTGGCTACGTGTACTTGCCCGCAAGCGATGCGTCCGACCACCTCGTCCCCGCCATCAGCTACTCCACGCACAAACGCTTTGCCCCATTTCATCTCGTGTCTCAGCACGTGCGACATTCGGTCGGGCGCCTGCTTCCCGGTCGTGTCTTCGCCGACGGACACCACATCTGGATCAACGGTGAAGCCGACTTGCTGAAGATGATGCCCGACCGGCAAGCTGCAGCAAAGCAGGTCGGGTTGCAATCGGCTGCCGCGTTGCCAGTGCGCGTCGGGAACACGACGCTGGCCGTCGTCGAGCTGTTGTCGGATCGACCTCACCCCGAGAGTGATGAACTGATAAGCCTCATGAGCGATGTGAGCACACAGGTGGGCCGGGTCATTGAGCGGGAGAGCATCAGAGCCCAAATCTCCGAGATCATCTGGGGTGAACAGCAGGACCTGATTCAGACGCTGCATGATTCGCTTGGGCAGCAGCTGACTGGTCTTGGCATGCTGGCGGCGAGCTTGAACCGGCGGCTCGGTGACTTGGATAAAGAAAACGCCCAGATCGCACAGCAAATTGTCAGCACAACACAGGAGGCGCTCGAGCGTGTGCGTCAGTTGGCCAAAGGACTGTTTCAGGCCGACATCGCGGACCACGGGTTTCTCGAGGCGCTGAGGGAGCTCGCATCGGCGACCACGTCCATGCACAAGATCCAGTGCCTGGTGGAGTGCGATACCGATGGTATCAACCCCTCGGGCCGCGCCGCCACGCAACTGTACCGGATTGCGCAGGAAGCGGTTACGAATGCGGTGCGCCATTCGGAGGCTGCGCACATCACGATCGGTCTACATGCGGAGGCCGGAGTCACAACGCTGACGGTGAATGACGATGGCGTAGGCCTCCATCGTCGCGAGTCGAACGAGAACGGCGTCGGCCTGCGGATCATGCGACACCGGGCGACCTCGATTGGCGCAGTTTTCTCGGTCAGCGCTGGTGTCGATGCCGGCACGGTCGTCAAGGTTGTTCTCTAGGATCTGTCACCCCGGGCCAAGAGCCGCGGGCCGAATCCACACGCCTGACGGATGAGGAAACGAACGAGGACATCATGGCCCTAGAATCACGACTCGTACGGCGAATCCTGGTTGTCGACGACCACGAGATCGTTCGCCTCGGCATGCGACAGCTGATTGCGGCCGAGCCGGACCTGATGGTCTGCGGCGAGGCCGAAACGGCGGAGGAGGCGTTCAGCTTGGCTCGAGCCTTAGACCCCGATCTTGCGATCGTCGATCTGTCGCTTGACACAACGCATGGATTGGAACTCGTGCGACTACTACACGACGCGACCCCGCCGATCCCGGTGCTCGTACTCACCATGCATGATGAGGCCTTGTTCGCCGAGCGTTCGTTCAAGGCCGGTGCGCGTGGCTACATCATGAAGAAGGGTGCCATTGTCGGCCTGGTGCACGCCATCCGTCAGGTACTGGCAGGCAGGATTTACGCGAGCGAGCAGGTCTGGCAAGGACTCCTGTCCGGACTCGGGAACAAAGTCCCGTCGCCGGGTGATTCGCTTGCCGCCCTGACTGACCGGGAGCTCGAGGTGCTCGAAATGATTGGACACGGTATGAGCACCGCCACAATCGCCAGCAATCTGAGACTTAGCATCAAGACCATTGAAACGTACCGCTCGAACATCAAGCAGAAGCTGAAGCTCAAAGACGCGACCGATCTCATACGGCTTGCCGTCAGCCGCACGCTGGGGTTTTGAAAGGTCGGACGGTACTCGCACACTCTGTGTCATCGTGTCGGTCAGAACCAACAATTCTGATCGCATCTGAAGATCCCTGATCGAAGTCTGCGGTTTGCCCCGATTGACGATGATGCGGACACTGCGACGTAATGGGGCTCGGCAGTTCCGATGTCCATCATTCAATCATCCACAGCTGACCACAATGGGGTCAGCCGCAACGACACGATGACCGATTGGCTCCAGCTGATTTCAGCGGAGTACCGCGAGCTTCCTGACCTCTGCCTCACGAAAGCCCAGGTCCGGCGGCTCTGGAATCTCGATGGAATCACCAGTGAAGCGGTACTGGAGAGGCTCGAGGCCTCTGGATTCCTGCGGCGTACGCGCACCGGTGCCTATATACGGGCGGGTGCATGACATTCTCTGACAGGTCCGCGGACATCCACGGGCGCATCCATCAAGAGATAGAAAATGGCTTCTCAACCGTACACTCGGCAGGCACAGCGCGCGCTGGCTGCTGCCGCCCTGGCGTCGCTGTCCGACCACATCGCGGTCCTTGACTGCCGCGGGACGATTCTCGAGGTCAATGACGCGTGGAACGCCTTCGGCCTCGCCAATGGCGTACCCAACGTCGCGGCCATCGGGCGCGCGGTGAACTATCTCGACGTGTGTACGAGGGCGGCGCGCGCCGGAGTGGCCGATGCAGCTCGTGTGCACGACGGCATCGAAGCCGTTTGTCTGGGCCGCTGCGCCGTGTTCGAGCGGGAGTACTGCTGCAACGGACCGCTCGGGTCCACATGGTTCCTGATGACCGTCACACCGTTCCAACACGCACATGGCGGAGCCGTCGTCACGCATCGCGATATCACCGCGTGGCGCGACACACCCGCCGCGCGCGAGCGCGCCTTGGCGAGGCTCGCCCGAACCCAGCTACGGCGTCTGAACGGACGTGTCATGACGGCTCAGGAAGACGAGCGCCGGCGCATCGCCCGCGAGCTCCACGACGACGTGAATCAACGCCTGGCCCTTCTCGCTATTGGAATCGAGCAGGTGAGGGTGCTGTCCCGGGACATGACGGTGGGTGCGCGCCTGCGCAATCTGTGGGTAGAGACGACCGGGATCTCGGCGAGCGTGCACGATCTGTCCCGCAAGTTGCACTCGTCCCCGCTCGGCATGCTCGGTCTCGTCCCCGCCATTCAGGCGTTGAGCCGGGATCTGTCCGCCAAAGGACTGCGAGTCACCGTCGTGGCCGGCGATCGCGGCATCGACCTGCCTCAGTCCTCCGCGCTTTGTCTGTTCCGCGTCGCCCAGGAGGCGCTCACCAACGTGCTCAAGCACAGCGGCACACTCGAGGCCACGGTGACGTTGAACGATACGGCGCGGTCGGTGCGCCTTCGGGTGGAGGACCGTGGACGGGGATTCGACCCGCGCCTGCATCAGGGTGGCCTTGGCTTGCTCAGCATGCGGGAGCGCGTCACCCTCGCCGGAGGTGACCTGTTCATTCGAGCGCGATCTGGAGAGGGCACCGTGGTTGACGCGCGTGTCGCGCGGGGCGCGCGGCATCCTGCGGCCTCCGAGTGCTGCGACCTGCGCCGCGGCGCCTAAGGGCGCGGGCCTTCCGGCGCTCGACGCAGGGTGTCCGACGGCCGTTCGCCAAACAGCTGCCGATACGCGCCGGCGAAGCGTCCGAGCTCGAAGAAACCGCACTCGGTCGCCACGAGCGTGACGGCGCCACGCGCACCGCGCGCCAGCCGGAGCGCTTGGCGCGCCTCCTCCAATCCGTGCCGGAGCAGGTACTGCTTTGGGCTGAGGCCGTGGACATCGTGGAAGGCGTTGCGAAGCGTGCGTTCGCTGACGCCAGCCGCACGACAGAGATCGGCGATGAGGGGTGGACGGCCGGCGTACTCGCTCGCCACGGCCAGTGCGCGCCCGACAATCTGCGAATGAGAGAAACACGACATGTTGACCAACATACGGATCGCCAGCGCTCCCGCCTACTGCGAGAAGGTCCAGAGCTGCCTGAAAAAAATGACAGATGGCGGTCTATGCCGCGGTTTCGCGGGGGGCGCGTGCGCATGTGTGCCGGAAGTGCATAGGACCCGCGTGAGGGTCCTCTCTACACTGACGGTGTGCGAGGAGATCCGGACGACGGCGCGGGTGCGATCGAGTGACTCAGGGTACAGATAGGGCGTCCGATATGGTCTCGGCTCCGGGGCATACGGGAATCGCCGGCGGTGGAGGCACGCGACCACGTGTGCTGCTCGCAGACGATCACGTGCTGATCGTCGAGGCTCTCGCGCAGCTACTCGCCCCCGAGTGCGACATCGTCGGCGCGGTCGGCGATGGACAGGCACTCATCGCGGAGGCCGAGCGCCTGAAGCCAGACGTCGTCGTGCTCGATGTCATGATGCCCCTGCTGAACGGTCTCGACGCGGCCCGGGAGCTGAAGAGCCGGCTTCCGCGAACCAAGATTGTGTGTCTCACGATGAGCGAGGACCCGGAGGTGCCGAAGGAGGCGTTCCGAATCGGCGTGTCGGGGTTTCTGCTGAAGTGCTCGGCCGCGTCAGAGCTCATGACGGCGATTCACGCGGTCACCCGTGGACGCTCCTACATCACGCCGCGCGTGACCCAGGACCTCGTTGACGCGTGTGCAAGTCATCCGCTCGACAAACGGAAGGGGAACACGCTCACGCCTCGGCAGCGCGAGATTCTCGATCTGCTCGCCGACGGGCATTCGATGAAGCAGGCGGCGGCCATCTTGAACATCACACCGAGGACTGTCGCATTTCACAAATACAAGATGATGGCGCAACTCCGAGTCAAGTCCACGGCGGAGCTGATTCAGTTCGCGATCAAGAGCATTTCGGCGGCCGGCTGATCATGCGTGCCTCAATATGGGTGTGCTCAAGGGGAGAGATGCAGTGACGTATCTGCAAATCAACGAACTGTCGACACGTAGACGAATTGTCGGCGGGGAACGCGTGGCTTCGGTGAGCTTCCTCCCGGCAATGACCGGGGCGCCACGGCAAGCATCGTGCACCAATTCATCACGTCCGCCAAGACCGCAAGCGCGATAGTGTTGCGACCTGACGCGGCGAAAAAGCGATATGTCGCGTCCCCGTGTATTACTGGCAGATGATCATGGGCTCGTCCTTGGAGCGCTGGAGGCGTTGCTGGCGCGAGACTGTGACGTCGTCGGCACCGTGACCGATGGCCGGGCGCTCATCGCCGCGGCCGCGAGGCTGCAGCCCGACGTCATCGTGCTCGACGTTGCAATGCCGCTGTTGAACGGTCTGGACGCGGCACGCCAGATCAAGCGGACGTTTCCCCGAATCAAACTGATCGTTCTCACGATGAACGAGGACGCCGAGCTCGCCGCGGTGGCATTCCGCGCCGGCGCGTCAGCCCACCTCCTCAAACACTCCGCAGCCACCGAGCTGCTGAACGCCATTCGTGAGGTGATGAAGGGGCAGTCGTACGTGACGCCGCTCGTTGCCGAAGGATTGGTCGCATCGCTCCTCCGCGGGCCGGACGTGCCCGTGCCCCACGAGCTGACCCAGCGACAGCGGGAAGTGCTGCAGTTGCTCGCCGAGGGTCATTCAATGAAACAGGTCGCCGACGTGCTGAAGGTGACGCCGCGGACCGTGGCGTTTCACAAGTACAGGATGATGGCGCAGTTGAACATCAAATCGACGGCCGAGTTGATTCAGTTTGCGATCAAGCAACGCCTGGTTTAAGTGGCCAGAGCGTTGGCAGAATGTCGATGATGAGGTCAGCCTCGATATCGATGAGCAGCAGGTCGCGGCCTACGAACCGGTATTGCAGGAAACCTGGTAAAGGTGGCAGCGCTTCAATGAGGTCACCGGGCATCAACGCACCATACTGCCAATCGAAGCGGTCATTCACCGTCAACGGGGCGGCTGGTGGCGGCGCCTCTCTGTCGATTGCTGTCAGCAGATCCGTGAGATCGCGGTGGTTTCGCTTCAGGACGCCTTCGATGCGCCTGCGGAACGCGGACGCGCTGTGCGTCGTGAAAATATCGCCGGCCCTTGCCTGGGGGCGCGCCGCGCGAATGGCCTCCGCAAGGGCGTCGGCAGCTGCCAGAATCGCCCCCGAGTCTGAGGAGACCATGGGGGGAGGTGTCCGTGCCGCCACAGCGCGTCGGAGTGCTGCATAGGCATTCACTCGTTGCTCGAATTGTTCCATCGCGGAAACATCCGGCATCTGGAGGGCAGCCGCTTCACCAGCCATCGAGAGAACCGCGATTGCTGCCGCCAAGCATCTGCGAATCGTCTTAGTCATCTGATCTCCTGCGCTCCACGTCACCGGAAGAAGAGCCTGAACAGCCGGCCGGCGAGCTCGTCTGCCGAGAACATGGTCAACGTCAACGGGAGCAGCGGTGTGATCGCTGCGACTACGAGTGCAATGACCTCGGCCTTGCCGAACGGCACCAGCCGAGTGGCGACCACGACCTGATGGCTGGTCCCGAGGTCGGCCAACGACTGAATGTCTGGGGAGCCAAGCAGTGTGCGCATGTGCTCAGGGCTTCGGCGAAGCCACTTTTCGTCGAATTGCCGGACGTACTCGCTGGCGATCGCTCCGTATGCGGCGCGGTCCCTTCGCTTGGCACGTTCCAGTTGTGGCGCAAACACGACGAGCGGCGCGAGGATGAGCAGCACCATCGCGCCAGTCCAGACCGCCACTTCCGCCTTGAACGCCGGCAGGGTCTGTCCTTGATACAGGATCCGCGTGGCGATCACGCCGGCCAGCAGCACCCCTTGAGCAAACAGGACCGGTGAGAAGGCGTACGCACTGATACCCAGGAATCCGAGACCGCCCGCGCCATCCGGATGCGCGGCGGTGAGTTGCAGGTCCAGCCTCGAGATGCGCCAGAGCAGCCAGAACCAGAGGGCCAGGCGCAGGTACCATCGACACAGAATGAATTGAAAGAGCGGGATGCTGACAAACGCGTACCAATAACCCGCCCCGCTGAATGAGAGTCCCGTTCCCTCCGGTCGCACATACCACGTTGCGGCGTCAGGAGCGATCGCGCCCCACCACACCGACAGTCCAAGTGTGTACACCACCAACAGCAGGGTGGCCTCAACGGCGGCTGAATCGCGCACGCGCATTGCCCACGTCACCGCAGCGTTGAACGTCGGCATGTCGCCGGGCCGTACGATGCGACGCTCGACAAACCGGCGTGGCATGGGTCTGATTTGCTCGTCGACGATGACGTCCGCGATAATGAACAGCGGCAGCGCCAACAGGAATCGAACGTGCGTCTCGACGTCATACAGGAACGGTATCTTGACGGCCCCGGCGACGGCGCGGCCATCGATGACCGATAGCACGAGCAGCGGCAGCCAGGCCAGAAGTGAGATCGCCAGGACGCGGCGGGGCAGAAGCTCCAGTGCGTCTCCGGACAAATGTGCGTGGCGGCACATTCGGAACAGCGGCCCACCGCACACCAGCGAGAACTCCGGCGGCTTCGGCGCCGGAACCGTCTTCACGTCCAGCGCCCCTTGCAGCATCGATCGTCTCCCCCGCGACTCGTGCGTCACACGCGCCCGGCAGTGCTCGTCACGAGATGTTGTTTATGCCTGACGTCGTGTTGAGGACGTAGTCGCGGACGATCACCCCGCAGCGTGCGAGCGTGTGCGCGGCCTGTTCGAGCCCGCGCGACATGGCCGACGATACGTAGAGCTCGCGGCAATCAATGTTGCCGCGAACGAGCGCCGCGCGGAGGGCCCGCTCCGCGACGCCGGCCTGTTCCCGGAAGCCGGCGAGCTGATCGACGGTGACCAGAAACCGCTCGGTCGCCTGACGTCCCGGCGGGTGTGCCAGGTCCCGGGCATCTTCGAGGCAGCGCAGGTATTCGCGAGCGCCGCGGCGGACGAGATCCGCGAGACCCTCGAGGAGCGCAACGCCTTTCGGATCGCACTTGGCGGACATGAGCGTCAGCGAGAACGCCACGTCCTCGAGCACGTCTGCGGCGTCATCCGCCTCGCTGAGCAGACGTCGGAGGTCGTGACCATCACCGGTTTGATCGAGCAGACGGCTCGAGCGGCGCACAATCTCGTCCGCCTGCGCTTCGAGGCCCGTCACACGTTCAGACACACTCCCAACCTTGTCGTGTCCTTCGCCCCTCGTCGCGCGCGTCAACGCGTGGGAGACGTGCTCCGCGATGGTCGACAGCACGGTTGCGTGGTCCACTGCGGCCCCGAGTATGCTGCGGTCCGTTGTCCGAAGATGCGTGAGCAGCTCGGCCTCGACCTCGTCTTCGATCAGGCGCAGCGAGCGGCCGCTGCTCAACCCGGTGGTGACGATGCCCAGCACCGACGTCATGAACAGCCGCGCGACATCGACCCCGAGCAGTTCGTCGAGGCGGGCGCCGAACCGGACCTGCGGCGGCACGGCACGCTCGAGCGCGGTATACACGAGCCGTGCATCTCCGGCCTGCAGGAACGCGTGGTGGCCGACGTTGTTGTCGGCCGCCCATTTGAGTAGCGCGATCGCCTCAGTGTTCTTGACGAACCGCGCGAGCCGCTTGCGGGCTCGATTCCAGTCGAGAAGAAACACCAGGCGCGAGCCCACGAACGCCAGGAAGCGCTCGAGGGACTCCTGGGTCTCGGCTGTGTACCGGCCGATGGTCCGTTCGTGATTCGCGCCGGCGGCCACCGAGGGCGCTTCCCACTGGATGTCGTAGGCGAGAAGCATGTCGTGGAAGAATCGCAGGCGCGCGCGATGAATGTCGGTGTAGACCACGGTGGCAGTGAGCTCGCGCACGTGGACGACGAAGACGTGAAGGTCTTTCGTCCCGAGATCGTTCTGAATGGACAGGCGATCGCCTTCGCGCGTCGCGGACGTCCCGAGTCCAGGTCGATCGAACTTCAGCTTCCGCGTCTGGTTGACGCCGTGCATGAACGCTTGAACGATCGTTCGGTCCGCGGCCGACAGGCCGTACGCCGTGGCGCCGTCGATCGATTCGGGCGACATGGCCTTGCTCAGACGGTTCAGCTCCCAGTGCAGATCCATCGCGAGCTGCTGCACGCTGTCGTGGCCGTTCTGGGTACGTCGGGCCAGCCCCTCGATCGCGCTCGACGTCAACTTATCGTCCTC
>Ga0137452_1000413_pt1 | contig 12725 bp, 19 predicted proteins | sample EasRivERMGT513_2_FD_102312 | JGI IMG/M metagenome (GOLD analysis project Ga0137452, IMG submission 102312) | Soil microbial communities from meander-bound floodplain in the East River, Colorado, USA - East River MetaG ERMGT513_2 | ecosystem: Environmental > Terrestrial > Soil > Floodplain ...
CAAGAGTTGAAACGATATTGATCAAACCATCCATAGTACGGAACGGTTGACCATTTCTCGTGCCCTGGAACTTTTGGCCCCAGAACAAATTCTTCTCAATATCAACTGCGTGGAATGCAGCACCATCCATCTTGGATTCTGCAACATTCGTTTCACCAGCAATTACCAGCGTAGCTCTTACCGAATCAGAAACTGCCCAAGTATTACGCAAAATCTGCGTCAGATTGGTAATACGAACTGGGTTAATAACAAGAGCATTAGGCCGGGTCGAACTTTCTTCAAATGCCGAACCAGTTTGGTAAATCTTAACACCAGCACCAGCAGCGGCAGCCGCAACCGTACCAATTCCACGTTGAACACGAACTGTCGTTGCAGAAAGAATTGCATCAACAAGAATCTGTTCGCCAGTGGAATCCACACGCATTAACATTCCAGGAAGAACGTTAGTTGTGGAAACAACACCCAGAACTGTATCACCAGCACCCGGAATACCTGCACCACCTAAGGTGAGTTCCGGAAAGAGCATTGTTTTCGTAAAGAATCCATGCTCAGTTTGAACTGCGGTTTCAGAAGGCAACATTGCTGTCATACCAAACAACGGAGCCTGGCCCATCGGCATAAGCCGAGTAATCATTCCTGCAAATGATTTCTTTGCAAAATCAACAGGAAGATTTGCGGAGGTAAAGATACCAGTAGACATTTAGTTGTTCTCCTTACAGAACACGCCACTCAACAGTGGTCGCAGTCAGTTTCTTGATGATGATTAGAGAGTAACTAGAAGCAGGAGTAGTTGCTCTACCTGCCAAAGTTACGCCCGCGCCCGCTGCCCATGTACCAGCAAAAGCAGCCACACAAGAAACTGCAATCATAATGCTATCACCAATATCCATTTCTGGAAATGCAGCAATAATGTTAGCGGCACTATCTGTAGTTAAAACTCTGCCCGCAGAAAATCCAGTATACTGAATGACACCTCCGTGAATTTTATCCACAGTAACAGTGTCAATAGCGTCAGCAGCAATTACAGTAGCAGATGGAAAAAGCAAACAATCACCAGATGCTGTAGGTTTTTGCAAACCCCCCAGATACCCAGCAAGTTGAGATAACATGAAGATTCCTTTATTGCGTAGGAGGAGTTAAGAAGGATTCCCAATCATCATCTGCTTCCCCGGTTTGTTTATGACCGGACTTAGTTTTAGAAGCAGTGGGTTTTTTACCGAAAGATTCTGCGAATTTCTCCACATATTTTTCGGCCATTTGTTGAAGTTGCTGTGGTGTTGCATCTGGATGTTTTTCCAGAATGTTGGCTTTCAAACCCTCAATGATCGGGGCAACTGCTGGATCCTCAAACAAAGGATTCTTGTCACGTAAACCAGCATCAAGATTTAATGCTTTTAACATCGCTGGAATTTCACTTGCAAATTCCGAACGAGCTGCCTTCAATGCTTCTTTTGTAATTGCTGCTGCAGCTACAGCAGATTGTCCATAAGTTTTTTGTGCAATTAAATTCATGGCCAGAATATTTGCTGCAACTGCTTCTTCCCCTCCAGCTTTAATCTTAGCCATCAATTCAGCAGGAAGTACCGAGGCAAAATCAACCTTACCTGCGGCTTCCATCATCTTCTGTGGATCTAAATCAAAATCTAATGCAGATTTTTTCGGGGGGTTCTTTTCATCTACAACTGGAAGTTTAAACAAATCATGGAATTCTGCCATGGGGGACTTAGGCGACCCATCTGGATTCTTATTTGGATCAGGAAGTTCTGTATTTGGAGGAACAACTCCATTAGCATCTGTACCAGGACCAGTTTTTCCTTGAATTGGACTTGATTGTTGAACTGGTGCAGAGCGAAACATGTCCATAATACCCATAATTCAATTCTCCTGGAGAGTTAAGATTCAACGGTTTTAGCTTTTCTGGATAATCTAGACATCTCAAGTAGATACTCAAGACCTCTAATTTCACCAGTTAAAGCAGCTTCTTTTTTCAAGGAATCACTTAAAAATTCCTCTGAAAAATCTAATGAAATTCGCTGTTCAGCAGCAGCACACATTTGATTTTGAATAAATGCTTCTTGGATATGAGTAAATTCCATTCCAAGTAGCATCTCATCTTCACTAAGATGAAACTTACTGAACAGGCTGGGAAGTGGTGTCGGCATTTGGATTATAGCCATAATCGGCTGGTATGGGTTGTGGTTGGAATTTTGCGAAATCTATTCCTTTTTCTGCAGCAGTTTGAGCAACGGCGGTCCAAGCATTAAGTGCCTGCTCATATGCAACTTGTTCAGGAGATTTCTCAAATTCACTGATATCAGCGGACTGTGTTTTCATCAAATAACTAAATAATTCACCTAATTTATATTGCATTCCTAATTGTTCTGAAGATCCAATGACTTGGAAAGCAACTTGTAAAACATCAGAATTAATAACTTTATCAACAGGAACAAGACCGTCTGTAACTTTAAATGTCATCACAGCTTTACGTAATGCAACTGGATCAATTTCAACAATTTGTTTACGAGTCGGAGAAAATACTGCTGCCTCACCTTGATATTGAAGTGTGTTAATCTTAAGAATCTCTTTCATCGGAGTAAAAACTTGAGCCTCTAAAAGAAGTGCAGTCATTTGATCTTTGGCGGTTGCACCAGCCATAACTGCATCCCATTGAGAATCAGTTTTATTTCCTTTAACAAATTGACCTTGTCGTGCCTGATTCTGATTATTCAATACATTAGCCATCTGAATAACAGTTTGCATTTCTCCCAGTGTAATGTTTGCTTGATTATCATTAAATGGGAATGCATAAACAGCTTCACTTAATGGTTTACCATATGCAGCCGGTTTAACTGGAATACGTGCAACTGGATTCGGAGAATTAATGTGTGCTTCAGATACACGAGATGGATCATATAATAATCTATCTGAAACTGCTCGACGGCGTGAACTTATCACAGATGATGCGAGACCTGTAGCAATTTCTTGGAATGGTTTTGCATTACTTGCCAAAGATTTTGTTTGATATCTTAAACCATCTTCAGCAGCTTGACCGAAAAGAACTGGAATCTTTTCATGCGCGTTAGTCTGTCTTTCACAGTACACTGCTACTTGACCATTTACAATATAAAGTTTAAATACTTGAGGAGTATTGGAAGAAGGAATACGAATATCAAAGTCAGAAGGAATAAGACGAGCGTATAAAGTATAAAGATCATACTCATTCTTGTACTGAATTGGTACCATTGAACCGTTACGTGAACGATCAATTTCAGCGACCCAAGAAGACCAATCAGTAACTTCACCGTGCGTAGAATCAACTAAGGCTTCAGGATTTAATTCAGGAACATAATATGGTTCACATTCATCACCACCTTCTGAACCTGCTTGCGATTCAAATGCTGCATTATAATTTGCAATTTGTCCATTATCTAAACGATTAAGAAACTTCTTAAGATACATCCTAGAAACGCGTTTTACGGTTCCAGCGAATTCTCCATCTTCTGAGACTTGCGGCGCCTCAACACGATGATCAAAGAAAGTATTATATGGATCCCAACGATTTAAAACATTCCCTGCCCAGACTAATTGTTTAGGAACACCTTCTTTTCCACCTTTAAATCCTACATCAGTTTCAATTGCCGCAGTATAAATCTTAGACCAATCTACTTCTAATGCTGAATGATTATATTTAACACAATCGTAAAGAAATAAAATTAGCTGTCTAATCCAACCGGCGCGAATTGAATTCTCTTCAAAAACTGATTGTAGTTGCAATGCTTCATTTTCAAATTTCGCGGATGAAACAACTTCAAGAATAGGATATTGAGAACAAAATACTGCAACTTGATATGCCACTGCAGAAACTACTTGTGGCATAACAATAGGAATTTGTAGGTTCTGTAACCTTGTAGGATCACCAAGTTTATTAAGAACTCGGGCTCTTGCATTTTCGGTGGTCCAATCATTCTCACGAAGATATGAAAGATCAATATCTCGCATACGAGAACGAATATTCCACGTAGTTTGCAATGATCGGAACGCTTGGGAATAGAACTCTTTCAGCGCCGACTGTGATTTTTTAGATAGTTGGAGTGGTGTGTTTGCAGCCATTATTTATCCCAGAAGGACACAGGCAAAGGGTTTCTAATAATTTCTTCAATACGAACTTCTAACGCTCGTTGAGATTTTTGCATCGTTGATTCAGTGAATCTAGCTTCAGCTTCACCTGGCGTTCTCAGATACTTTCCATAAGCTTCTGTACGTTTCTTGTTTATCACATCTAACATACCAGCAGCTTTTTTATCTCCTGATTCACGTCTAAGACGCAGAGCTTCAACAAAATTTGCATCATAATATCCTTTAGATGCAAAAGCTCTTTGTGACGAACCATAACCAAAATTCTCTGCATATTGAACTGCATGTTGAGTTTCATGAAGAATTCTAGACATTGCCATGTCCGTAGAAACTTGAGGACCTAAAGTTATTACTTTATCTTTTCCATAATGAGATGCTTCACCAACAGGCATATTTAAATCAGTAACAACTTTATAATCCTTCAATTGTGGATATAATTTATAAAGTTCTGGATGATCTAAAATATCACCTAAAGTAGTATTCTTACCTTCTCTAGATTGATTAATTATAGAGGTATGAATGTTACCTGATTCATCAACAGTTTTAGTAAGTAGTTTTGGATTAAGTCGCGCCGCTGCATCTGAGATTACAGCTTTAGTTCCTTGATCATAGGGAGTTTTAAAAACTCCAGTACTTTGGAAAAATCGTACTGCTTCTTCTTCATACTGAAGTTTATCTACTTCGGTAAGAATCTTATTTGCTGATTTAGCTGAGATTCCAGATAAGGCAAGTTTAGGAATTGCTCCTACAATCATTGCCTTAGTTGCACCAGCAAGGCCGCCGGCTGAAACCATAGATCCAGCGGTTTCTACAATTGATGCATCTTCTACTGCACCTTCACCAAAAAACAGTTTTCTAAAATATGCAGAACCATACTCTGCTGGCGCAGGTTCTGCATTCTTCGAAGTAGCCTTATTAATAAGATGTGCAACATCAGCCGGAAGACCTAAAAGATCAGCAGTATTGCCTTTAACAAAACCTTTTACTGCCTCCAATGTTTTTTCCATCGGAACAATAGGAACAAGTGGCTCAGCCATTAGAACCCCGCAATTTCTTCAGCAGATCTCATTTGAATTTTCTCATGTTCTTGTGTTTCAATAATAAGGGAAGATTCAATAAAAGCCTTATATTCAGCATAAACCCTTGGAGCATAAGCAAGTAGATCAAGAATATTATCTACATTCTTTTGCTGCAAAGGTTTATACTCACGAGCTTCTTGCCACACAAGTGCCTGACAAGAAGGATCTACAAATTGTTCCCCAGCCACTAAAGCTTTAAACATATTAAGAATGCGTGTAGACTTTTTAAGTTGTCCTGAATAAATATCAGCTAATTGAATTCCAGCAATACCACGTTGTTCACAGATATAATTAAACCAAAACAAGAGAGAATATTGGTATGCATTTGATTCAGCAACAATAAAAGGACAATTCCATTTAAACGCCATCTTTAAGGCACATTCAATAGTATCTAATGGACTCATCCGCGCCGATTCCACTTCCCTCATACAAGGAGCTGGCATAAAATCAGCATTTAAATGCATTTCAAAATAACCAACTGCTACACTGTCTGAATTCTGTTTATCATTTGATGGATCAATGATAATGAAGTTTCCAAGATGAAGATCTTCTTTATGATATGGAATTCCAGGAACTTTAGTTAGATCTAAAAGGAAGTTAGTAGTTGCAGTTTCATCATTTAAAACCTCAGCATAGAAAACTTCGGGGCGTCCAGCCGCAACGTCTCTTTCATATTCTTTCAGCAACTGTCTAATTGGTTGTAATTCTTCCCAAAGAGATGTTCCATCTGCAAGAATGCCACCAGCAATAAATTTATCCCAAGTTGGATTTGCTTTGATTCTTCGCAGAAGTGACCATTTAACTGGATACATGTTGGCAATGAAAACAAAAAGACATCCATGAGGACTCTTTGCTTTCATCGCCGTAGAATATAACCAATCTTCTAAAGCTTCACTAATTGTTTCTGACTTAGCATCTTCTTTAGTTTGAATATCATCAAAAATCATTACATCAGGACGCTCATTATCTAAGGTAATTCCCCGAATATCAGAATTAGCCCCAGCAGCCATAAGGATAATAGTGCGGCCACGAAAGCCAAATCTCTTAAGGTCCTGACGATCAATAGTAGCACCAATTTTCCAGTCACCAAATACTCTTTTAATGTTTTGTTCATCTAACATCCCCATGATGTCAGCAACAATGTTTTTGGCTTTGCCTTCTGTACCACAAATTACAAGAATAAATTGTTTCTTTGTGAAGAGAATGCAATAAAGCACAAAGATTTTAATCAGCATTGTTTTACCGAACCCACGAGGTAAACCTATGGCAAGTTGACTAAAATCTCTATACTTATTTACATTTTCAAGAAGCCAAAACCAAATCGATTTGAAAACTTGTGGAAAAAGATATTTAAAAACAAGCGGCAATGCCAATGCAGCTAAGAAATCTAATGAATTCTTAGCTGCATCATGAACTTGCTGTGTTTCGAAGTTTATTTCTTGATGTTCTTGTGGTTTTTCCACAAGTTCAAGTTTTTCTTCAATCGACAGCATATTTTGCAAGATCAAGTTTAATACGCAACAGCACTGTCTCTGCTTTCTGTTTATTATTTACCAATAATTGTTGCTTCTTCAATTCTTGGAGCTTCTTCAACTCGGCCTCTTTCAAGGCTTTTTGTACTTTCAGCGAATAATCCATGTAGTTTACTCAATGCATGGGGTTGAATGGTGGTTAGTGGCTGGTCGCCAGCTTGAACAATTTGATTGTTAATATTCTTTGTGAAATGATTAACAATGAATGTTGGCATAACGATTGGCACAACTGGATTTTGTGCCGCGGTGTTATCAGGAGCAGAACTCCCTCTACGTTTTGCGGCGTTCACAACACTATAAATCTTTGCAATCTCCATTGGACGAAACAATAATGGAGCTGTTTCTGCCAGTCTGTTCAATAACTGTGTCTCCAAATCATCAGCAATACTGTCTCTTTCATTATGTTTAGATAAAGATTTAAACTTTAGTTCCGCAACCTCACGCGAAATCTCTGGATCTGAGGCAAGTTGGGAGATTCGTGAAATGGTAAGTCCTACGGCCGATGCAACTTGTGCGGGCAAGAATCCTTGACCCAACAAAGTAATGGCTTTTTCCTCGGCGCTCGTGCGGTTCATGCGGTTTCTCCAATCATGATCCTATAATATCACAATCTCTACTGCAATCACTGGGGGACTCTCTTGATTATCTTATGAGATTTGTGAAATTTGAAAAAGTTTAGGAAAATCTAAGGTAGTCTAGGCGTGTAACAAAATGTAAGAAGTGTAAAAAGTTCCTACCCCCCGTAACATTTGTAATGAGAATCATTCTCATTTGCATTAGTAGTCAGGTAGTGACAGGGGTCGTCACATTGACAGGTTTGGTCGGTCAGGGTGACAGGTCGCGTCACTTTGGTTACGTCTTTTCCACATTATGATAAAAACTGTTGTATTTTCCCCTAATTGCCCTGGCATGCCACTTGCTTTATATATTGTGCCGATGTTGGCATGATCTGACACGAGGATAGTAAAATGAGCATCGTAAGTGATCGTCATTCTTTTGTGGAGTTCATTTCCGGGCAATCCAAGCCTTTCAAAGATGAACAAGGCAACGAACAACGACTCGCAAAGGTCGGTTACAAAAGCAAGAGCGGCAAGAAATCGGTCTGTGTTTCCATCCCACGATTGGATGATGGTGATGTGAACCGAATCAACGCTGCATTTCCCGTTGATCTCCGTAAGCGTGCTGAAGATTTCCAAGATTCGCTGATTCGCTCGCTGTATGAATCCAACAAGTCGGAAGTTTCGACCGAAGAAATCAGCGTTGCGCAGGTGCTGGCATATCTGGAAGCGGAGAATTCGGCAGGTCGTTTGAGCGCAGATAAGGTTAAAGAATGGTGGAACGGTGAGTTCCAAGATATTGCAGTTCCGGTGTTGTCTGAGAAATACCAAACGGAAGATGAGAAAGAACTCGCGAAGAAATCCAAAGCATGGGGTGACGTTTTCGTGGCAATCACTGGCAATTCAGCGGTCGATATCACTCGATTGCATCAGTTGCGTTCCATGTGTGAATTCGTGGAATCTGAAGATGTGATTGGTCAACGAGTGAAACTCAAGGTGGACACGATGATTAAGGAATTTGAATCACTGGATGCTCTGTAATCCCGAGCATTCTTTGAACTCATCACATGATTATAATGTGATGAGTTTTCTAGAATGTTTGAACTCTTATCCCGTTATCCTGTTATCCTGTTAGTCTAACTGACCCGCACACACCATTTCCCCTGTCGGGTATTTAATTCATACGAACCTCTTAATTCATACTATACTCATATAAGTTATATGATACTGGTATGTTTTAAAAGTTTTATTCTTAAGAATTTTAAAAGGGGCTAAATAAAGTAGGACACATCGGGAGATTCAATGGTACAGAGTGCTTGACACCGCTGCGAGAATGTGTTAGCCTAACAGGACAATAGGATGTGCCGAAGGCGGTAAAACTTCTAGGAAAACTCATGTGGAAACCTAATTGCATTGTTGAATCAATTAGTTTATCAGAATTATTCAATGGTGTTCCTGAATCTGTTCGTGTTTATGCAAGAGAACAGATTCGAGCTGGTTGGAGATTTTATCCAGTCAATCAATGCCGTGGAAGATGTTATTATAAGGCCAAAGCAATAACAATCCCACTCTGGGTAATTCAATCGACATTACCAGGGAAAAAGATTTGGTACATTTCTCATGAACTTGCCCATACATATACAAGCGGTGATATTCATGGGCAGAAATTCATGAATCAATTGAAAGCAATTTGTCCACAAGAACATCAACATTGGGAAATTAATTATAAACCACGTGCTGCAATCGCTGCAGGAATTTCATTCAACAAGGATTTCCTATGAACCAAGGAGATTGAATAAATCATGAGTCGTTCAATGAAACAAGTCGTTTCAATCTACTTCTCAATGCGTAGATTGAAAATCATCCCATGCAAAGCATGGAAATTCGCAATTGGACAAGGAATTAAATTGTCATGAGTATACTAAAACTCAGAAATACATTCTATACTCGCTCTGAAATTAAACGTGCTGTATGGTTCGCACGAAAACAATTTCCAAATTGCAGAGCTGGTCAAGCATTCTGTAATGTTTATCTTAAAACCAAACAAACTTGGCCTGAATTATTCTATGAAGAAGATCAAGAAAAAGTAATTCAAATGCTTCATAATCATTGTGCAGAGCATAATAATCATGAACAAAATTCATCTTATTGAGGAAATGTAAAATGAACACTTCTGATCAAAGACTTGTAGTTATTTCTACTCGCGATTTATGCAAAGATGTCTTAAGAGCATACATTGCAACATCACCAGAAAACATTGATCGATACATTAATACTGTATTTGATCAAATGGTAGCAGAATGTGATGGTATGCCAACAAGACAACGAACATTAGTATTTCTTGAGATTATGTATGAAAATTGGCCCAAAGAATTAGTATAATTCAATCTGCCAGTATGGTGAAATTGGTAAACACAACAGACTTAAAATCTGTCGGCTGAAAAGCTTTATCGGTTCGAGTCCGATTACTGGCACCAATCTTATTAGGAGTATGATGTGAGTAAATATCGTACAACGTATCATGTAATTACTCCATCTGGTTCACATCTTAAGTCACAAGCAACATTAGAAAGACTTAAAGCTGACGATTCTTGTTGGCATTCTAAAAATGTTTGGTCAGAACAAGAACTAGCGATTGAAGAAGGGGAAAGAGGTTCAATAAAAATCATTGTTGTTGATTCATCTGTACCAGTAAATCCAACAACCAAACCACATTGGAGTAATTCATGAGTAATGTTACTAAAATTTCAATCTCATCTCTTGGATGTGTTCATGAAAATACAATGCTACATACATTAATTAAAAATGTATATGTATTTAAAGCTCCACATCCACAAACAGTATTAAATCCTAATATTTGGAATACTGTTGATGAATTAAAAATAACTGAAGAGGGTAAAGTTCTTGTTCGTAATAACGATTCAATGTGGTTTAATCTTGAACAATGTAAATGGAAGCAAATATGACTGATCCTACCGTTCGAACTATTTGGTCTAAGTCTCAACAAATAGAACTTGAGCGTCTTGTTGCGTTGAAAAAGCAAGTTATTGAAGAAAATACAGATAAGATTCGACAATTTTTATTAGTAACTCAATGGTCAAGAGAAATTGAAATAACTGATTGGATGATGGATAATGCAGAAGGTCTTCGTGATCTTCTTGAACCGTTCGATGAAAGGACAAGGAAATGATTCACACAAACCCACATATGTATTATTATGATAATGAATCTATGCAATTATTTGGCATGGATGATTTTGGAAATATGTATATAATCCATTGGACAATTTGGTGTATGTATCATCCATGTATGCAGAATTGAAAGGAATTATCATGAACTGTGAACCAATTCTTGATCTTGGCACTCTTTTTGCTGGAATGTGTTTTGGAATCATTCTTGCAATTGTTATCCGAATCATTCAGGATCTTAAAGGATTATGAATAACTTAGTCCAATACAGACCATATCTTTATCTCTCTGAAATCAAACTCTTAATCTCCAAACTAGATGATTCCATCTTAGAAGAAGCTGCTACAAAAAAGAAACTACAACTAGTAGTTCTCAAAGCAGATTCAGGTCTTATTGATGGTTCATATACTCCATCGCCGCGGAAAACTTTAGAACAACGATTAGAGTTAGATATAACTGATTCAGATATGATGGCCCAAATCGCCGCGGATCTTAAAGAAAGGAAAACTTGATGTCGCAATACAAAGTCCTTATCATTACTCAAATCATTGAACTCTATCCAAACATTATCAACGAAAATCGAAGAATTAGCTCATCTGAACAAGCAATTCTTGAAACTGAAACATTAGTTCGAGCTGAAGAAATTCAATCCAGCGTACAAGATAAAGTAAAGGAACTCAATATTAATCTTAAATTTCTAAAGATTAAATAACTAAAGGGACTTTCTCATGGCCAAAGTTTTATGCGCCTATTCAGGCATTACATTTACGGTCGAACACTTTCCAATCAGTCTTCAATCTAGGGAATCACATCATCCAATCTTTGATGTTCCTCAGAAACGACTTCTCGGTTATTTAGGTAAGTGGGCAGCTCATGAATTAACTCCCACTGATTCATATCTCTTATTCATTGCATTATTAAAAAGCAGTGATCACGTAGATTTCCGTGTATCTGTCTTCCGTCATGATCTAACTAATTCCATTGTTGCAACACATATGGAAGCATTAGCTAATACTGTTATTAAACTCAACAGTGTTACTAATCCTCATGTTGTATTTCCTTCCGTGGTTGTATCCCCTGAAACAAAAGGTCTTCTGAACATTCATCATTGGATAGAGGCTTGGCGTAAAGCATATCAAGATTTCATTGATGGATATGTAGATTATTCGCACTCAGTGCGTCTAGTGCGACGCGAAGCTGCACTAGAAAAACTTATTAAGAATCCATTTAAAGAACCTGCATCTTATGCAAATCCATTAGCAGAATGGGCATCAGAAGCAGGACATTTTCCTGAGTCTAAAACTGAAGTACAAGGAAAACAGGTACCATTAGATGAATACTGGAAACAAATCATCATTGCATGCTCAACAGATATTGGATTATTTAGCATCCAACTCAAGGACATCAAAGAACTTCTCGAACATTGCGAGCAGACAATCCCAATTGGATCAATCTTTTCTCAACGATTATTCGCAACTTTACGAAGAGCTATTGATCGTCAACAGTCATTTCTTGGTATCGACAAAGGAAAGACAACATTTCAAATCCTCGATGATGACGATACAATCGAAGAAGCGAATATCTCTGCGATTGTTCAAAAAGCGCCTATGGAAGAACCGAAAGATCCTCGCACCTATCCCACAAAGTTGGCCTTTTTGAAAGCATCATTAGCATGGAGACTCGCCCAGAAGCATCGAGGTACTCAAACATGAATATCTTTGTGTTAGATAATGATCCAGTTATTGCAGCACAATATCATTGTGATCAACATATCAATAAGATGATTCTTGAGTCAGCTCAAATTTTATCTTCTGCTGCACGAAAATGGGTTGCCTATGCACATTTAAATCAATTTTATAAACCATTACAATTATCTCATCCATGTGTTATGTGGGCAATGGATGATTTAAATAATTGTAAATGGTTAACACAATTAGCTTTATCTTTAGCTGATGAAAGACTGTATCGATTTCCTAATCTCCTTCCTCATAATAGTACCTCCATTGTAGTTAATTTTATTAATTACACAGTATTAGGATGCCCGAACTATGAAGCCCTTCGACAACAAGACCCACGCGGTCCGTTTCACCCTCGCGCTCACCATCATCCTGCTCATCGGGATGGGGGTGTACTTCTGGCCGGAGCAATTCGTCTGGATATGCACAGTCTCCGCATTGGTCGTATGCGTGGCATTGGGAGTGGGAGCCATCTTTCAGCTGACCCGCTCATAACTAG
>Ga0137452_1000414_pt1 | contig 12715 bp, 15 predicted proteins | sample EasRivERMGT513_2_FD_102312 | JGI IMG/M metagenome (GOLD analysis project Ga0137452, IMG submission 102312) | Soil microbial communities from meander-bound floodplain in the East River, Colorado, USA - East River MetaG ERMGT513_2 | ecosystem: Environmental > Terrestrial > Soil > Floodplain ...
GATGCGCTCGCGGATGGCTTCGATCTTGGGGAGTTGGCTCGGTATGAACGCCTGCCCGCCGAACCCGGGATTGACGGTCATCACCAGAATGAGGTCGAGCAAATCGAGGACCGGATCGAGCACATCGACCGGCGTGCCGGGATTGAGCACGTAGCCCGCCTTCTTGCCGAGCGAACGGATCAGCTGAAGCGTGCGATGCGGGTTCGGTCCCGCCTCGGGGTGGATGCTGATGATGTCGGCGCCGGCCTCGGCAAATCCCGCGATGTACGGATCGGCAGGCGCGATCATCAGGTGACAATCGAACGGCTTCTTGCTGTGCGGGCGGAGCGCTTTGACGACGATGGGGCCGATCGTGATGTTCGGCACGAAATGGCCATCCATGACATCGACATGAATGAGATCGGCGCCGGCTTCGCTCACCGCCTCGACCTCTTCGCCCAAACGCGCGAAGTCCGCCGAGAGGATGGACGGAGCGACGCGAACGGATCGAGCCTTGCTCTTCGCCATGGCGCCGAACTATGTGCGTGATTCGGGCCAGGCCGACAAGGCACTAGGCGGCGCGGCAAAATCACCGGTTTTGCTGGGTTCCGGCGACCTTGGGGCTGAGCCGCCCGAAACGCGGCGTTTACCGGTGGACGGCCATTATTCTCCCTCCTCGAGAGGATCGGCCCTTGCACCGCATCAGCGTCCTACGCTTCGTTCTCGCGTTGATGGTCGTGGTGCAGCATATCGGCGGGCTGCTGATCGGCACCGTCGCCGTCGAGGCCTTCTTCGCGATCAGCGGCTTCCTCGTGACCATGATCGCCACCACGACCTACGAGGGCCGGCCGTTCGCGTACCTTGCTAATAGGGCGCTGCGGATATTTCCCGTCTACTGGGCATGCCTCGCGGTCGGCGCCGCCGTCTTATGGCTCGTTCCCGATGTTCACCTCAGCGTTGCGCTTCGCTGGCCGGAGTCGACCGTTCAAGCCATTAGCCAGGTCACGATCTTCGGCCTGCCGATGACGGACGAGTATCCGAAGATCCTGCCGCCCGCGTGGTCGCTGCATACCGAGCTGTGGCTCTATCTCGTGATCGGGCTCATCACGGCGCACTCGCCGAGACTGACGCTGTTTCTTGTCCCCGTCTCCACCGCGATCGCGCTTCTGGCCGGCTACGATCTTCTCGGCGGCATTCCATTCTACGGCCATCCGATCGGCAACGCGCACGCGTTTTTCGTGGGCTCGGCCGCGTGGCAGTTCAGGCAATTTCTGTCGACCGGTCATAGGAACTCTGTTGCGGCCGGCATCGCTCTGGTCTTCGCCGGACTCATCATGGTGATCTCCGAGCGCGGCTCGGCGAACGTCTTGATCGCCGCGCCTTTCCTGGTGGGCGCGTTCCTGGTCGCCGCCATTCAAGCACCGAGGCTCGAAGACGGTCGCGCCATTCAGTTCTACGATCTCCTCGGAAAGCTTTCCTATCCGGTGTTCCTGCTTCACTTCGCGGCAGGAATGGTCGTTGCCGCAGTCACTGGATTGCCGCGTGGCTATGCTCTCCTCGCGCTTACGACCCCTGTGCTCATCCTGGCATCGCTCGCGGTCTATTTGGCGGTCGAAAGACCAATCGAACGGCTGCGCACGGCTATCCGCGCGCGCGAACAGGTTGCGGCGACGCGCTACCCCATCCTCACGCCTTAGCGGCGCTTGCGTCCAGAGCGCAGAGAGCCCGCGTTTTCAACCGCTTGCCGATGCTGCCCGCCCGCGAAAGCCAACAGCTTGCCGCGACATTCGCGACCTCCAAACCGCCCGCCGGGCGGTTGACTTACCCCCCACCCTTCCTACACTCCGGCCCGCCAAGACACATGAATTCGACCAAGGCAATTTCCATGGACCACAATGGTCAAATCCCGGGACCGGGCGCGCGGTCCGTAGGGAAACCTAGAGCTCGTCCGCTCTCTCCGCACATGCAGATCTGGCGCTGGACCATCACGATGGCCGCCTCGATCACTCATCGCGCTACAGGCATCGCACTCGCTGGAGGAACACTGTTTCTCGTCTGGTGGCTGATCGCAGCGGCTTCCGGTCCGGAAGCCTACGCCGTGTTTGCTCGCGTGGCGGGCAACCCTGTGGGCCAAGTGATCCTGTTCGGCCTCGTCTGGAGTCTTGCGTTTCATCTTCTCAATGGCATTCGCCATCTGGCCTGGGATATCGGTTACGGCTTCAAGATGTCGACCTCGAGACTCACCGCCGCCCTCGTCTATGTCTTCTCGCTCTTGCTCGCTGCGGGCACATTCGCGATCGGACTGATGGTCCGGGCGGGACTCGGGCTATGAACGACACGCGCTTGAGAACGCCGCTCGGACGCATCGAGGGCTTGGGCTCGGCCAAGACGGGAACAATCCATTTCTGGCAGCAGCGTCTGACGGCGGCTGCATTGGTCCCCCTGTCCGTCTGGTTCGTCGCATCCGCGCTCGCCTATGTCGGTGCCGAACAGGGCGCTGTGGCCGCCTTCTTCGCCGAACCCGTCGAAGCGATCCTGATGTTCCTCTTCATCGTCGCGGCCGTTCATCACATGTCGCTCGGGCTCCAGGTGATCATCGAGGACTATGTCCACAAGGAAGGCTCCAAGATCGCGCTTATCGCGCTCAATCGCTTCGCCTGCTGGGGCATCGGCGCGGCGGCGGGGTTTGCGCTTCTGAAGCTCGCTGTCGGAGCACCGGCATGACCGCTTATCCGATCACAGATCACATCTTCGACGTGGTGGTTGTCGGCGCGGGCGGCGCCGGGCTCAGGGCCACGCTCGAAGCCGCAAAGCTCGGGCTGAAAGTCGCCTGCATCACAAAGGTCTTCCCCACGCGCAGCCACACGGTGGCGGCGCAAGGCGGTATCTCGGCGGCGCTCGGCAACATGCACGAGGACGATTGGCGCTGGCACATGTACGACACCGTGAAAGGCGCGGACTGGCTGGGCGATCAAGACGCGATCGAGTTCATGTGCCGGCAGGCGCCCGAAGCGGTCTACGAGCTCGAACATTTCGGCGTGCCGTTCTCGCGCATGGAGGATGGCCGGATGTATCAGCGCGCCTTCGGCGGAATGTCGATGCATTACGGCAAGGAGCAGGCGATGCGCACCTGCTCGGCCGCCGACCGCACCGGCCATGCGATGCTGCATACCCTGTACGGTCAGTCGCTGCGCTACGACGTCAATTTCTTCATCGAGTACTTCGCGCTCGATCTCATCATGGAGGAAGGCGCTTGCCGCGGCGTCATGGCGTGGAAACTGGATGACGGCACGATCCACCGCTTCAAGGCGCATCGCACCATTCTCGCCACCGGCGGCTTCGGCCGCATTTATTTCTCCTGCACGAGCGGCCACACCTGCACCGGCGACGGCAATGCGATGGTGATGCGGGCCGGATTGCCATTGCAAGACATGGAGTTCGTGCAGTTCCATCCGACCGGCATCTACGGCGCCGGCGTGCTGATCACCGAAGGATCGCGCGGTGAGGGCGGCTATCTCACCAACTCCGCCGGCGAACGCTTCATGGAGCGCTACGCACCCAACGCGAAGGACCTTGCCTCGCGCGACGTCGTTTCGCGCGCGATGACCATCGAGATCCGCGAAGGCCGGGGTGTCGGACCGCACAAAGACCACATCCATCTGCACCTCTCGCATCTCGATCCCAAGGTGCTGCACGAGCGCCTTCCCGGCATTACCGAGTCGGCGCGCATCTTCGCGGGCGTCGACATCACCAAGGAGCCGATCCCTGTGCTCCCCACCGTCCATTACAATATGGGCGGCATCCCGACGAACTATTGGGGCGAAGTCCTGACCGTCCAGAAGGGCGACCCCGACAAGGTCGTGCCCAATCTCTATGCCATCGGCGAGGCCGCCTGCGTGTCTGTACACGGAGCAAACCGTCTGGGCTCGAACTCGCTGATCGACCTCGTGGTCTTCGGCAAGGCGGCTGGCATGAAGGCCGCCGAAGGCTTGAAGCACGGGGAGAAGCACTCGGACCTCCGCAAGGACGCGGGCGATACGGCGCTCGCGCGGCTCGACCGCTTCCGCAATGCGAAGGGCAAGATGCCCACCGCCGAGCTGCGCCTTGCCATGCAGCGCGCGATGCAGGAAGACGCGGGCGTCTTCCGCACCGGTCCCATCCTCGAAAGCGGCCAGAAGCGCGTGCGCGAGATCTACGCCGCGACTGCGGAAATCGGCGTCGCCGACCGGGGCATGATCTGGAACACCGATCTCGTCGAGACGCTCGAGTTCGACAACCTGCTCGAACAGGCGATCGTCACCATCGATTGCGCGGTCACGCGCACGGAGTCGCGCGGCGCACACGCGCGCGAGGATTATCCCGAGCGCGACGACAAGACCTGGATGAAGCACACGCTTTGCTGGTTCGATCCGGAAACTGCGAAGACGGAGATCGAGTACCGGCCCGTCCACACCTACACGCTGTCGAACGACATCCAGTACATCGCGCCCAAGGCGCGGACATACTGATGGCGCCGAGCTCACGGGTTTTATTGGTGATAGCCTCCGTAGGGTGCTAGGCTCCGGCCGTTGGGGCACTCCAATGAGGAGGCCGTGATGCGTTCAGGCAATTTCCCTTCGCGCCGTGCGCTGCTCAGAGGCGCGCTTGCTGCGAGCAGCGTCGTCATCGCAGCCAATCATGCCGGTCGCGTGCTGGCGCAGAATGCCCGGCCCACGCCTGCCTGCAAGGATGCCGACGAGCCGACGGAAGAACAGATCGAAGGGCCGTTCTTCAAGCCGCGCTCGCCCCAGCGCAGCGACCTGATAGTCCCCGGCACAAAGGCCAAGCTCGTGACGTTGGAAGGCCGGGTGCTCAGCCGTTCCTGCCGGCCGGTTGGCGGCGCGCTGCTCGACATGTGGCATGCGGACGAGAACGGCGACTATGACAATTCGGGCTTCCGCTATCGCGGTCACCTTTTCTCCGACTCGTCCGGCGCCTACCGGTTCAGGACGATCCTTCCCGGCCCCTATCCCGGGCGCACGCGGCACTATCATTTGAAGGTGCAGGCACAGCGGCTGCCGATCTTGACGACGCAGCTCTACTTCCCCGGCGAGAAGGGAAACGATAACGACGGTTTCTTCTCCGAAGAGCTGCTCGTGAGTTTCCAGGACGGAAGGGCGGGCGCGACCGCGCGCTTCGATTTCGTCCTCGACCTCGCCTGACGCATCTAAAAAGCGGAAAACACATGGCTTTCCTGCCGGTCGCGCGTATCGCATTAGGACTTAATTAACTCGACTTACGCGTCTCGCGAAAAGATTGCGGTAACCATTCTCGCCTAACTTCTTCGAGATCGTCGAAGGGGATAAGGGCGCGAAATGATTGGCGCTTGGAACATCAACGTCAGTGGCCGCGTGTACGGACCGTTCACATCGGAGCGCATGCGCAGCTTCGTGGGCGAAGGCCGCCTCGCTCCCCATTCGCTCGTTGCACGCGACGGATCGTCCGACTGGCACGAAGCGCGCGACGAGCCGGAGTTCACCGACGTCTTCATGCAGCGCACCCCTCCCGCCCCGGTCTTAGCTCCCGCAGCTCCCGCCGCGCCCGCGCCAGTTCCGCAGTCTGCGCTTGCCTCGCTGATCACACGCGCGCCGCCGCAGCCACAGCCCACGCAGCAGAACGCGCCGCAAGTGCATGCGTCCCATCCAAACACCTCGGTGGTCGCCGAGCATGCGATCGCCCACTTCGCGGTGGTCATCGATCAGAAGGCCCAGGGCGGCTCCAGCAACATCGAAGGCGCCATCGGTTCGCTCGGCCTCTACTATCGGCTCACGAGCAATGTGTGGATCATCTCCACCGACCAGAGCGTGAGTGCGGTCAGAAACCGCCTCGTCCAGGAGCTCGGCAAGTCCGATTCACTGTTCGTGATCGATGCGTCGCGCGGCAAGGCCGCGTGGTTCAATTTCGGGCCCGAAGCCGACGTGCGCATCCGCCGCGTCTGGCAGAAGGCGGGCTGATCTCAGATTTCCGCGAGCTCTTCGCGGTAGCGCTGCCAGCGATCGAAATAGATCTGCGCGTTCATGATCAGCATGCCGACCTGATCGTCCGGGATGCTGCGCACGACCTTGCCCGGCACACCCACGATCAGAGAGTTGTCGGGAAATTCCTTGCCTTCGGGAATCAGCGCGTGCGCGCCGACAATCGAGTTCTTCCCGATCCTAGCGCGATTGAGCAACGTCGCGCCCATACCGATGATGCTGTTGTCGCCGACTACGGCGCCGTGAAGCACGACGCCGTGACCGATCGTCACATTGGTCCCCAGCGTCAAAGGAATGCCGGGATCGGTGTGCAGAATGGAAAGGTCCTGGATATTGCAGCGCTCGCCAATCGTGATCCACTCGTTGTCGCCGCGCAGCACGCTGCCGAACCACACGCTCGCCCCTTTGAGCAGGCGCACGCGCCCGATCAATGAGGCGTTGGGCGCAACCCAGTAGTCGCCTTCCGCGGGCACAACAGGACGCCAATCGCCGAGCGCATACATGGGCATGTGCATCTCCTTACACTGTCACATCACCGCAATAGAACATTGCGCGACCGAACGGCAACAAGGCTTCAAACATTTGAGTGGTGCGACAGAAGAAGCGCGCGACGGATTTCGCGAAAGCGGATAGGCTCTGATTCGGCAGTTGAGTCGCGAAGCTATCCGGCGGCGATGACAAGACGAACCCTTCGATACCGTTCACGATCAGGCGCTCATCCGTCCTCGCGCCCTGCCACCGATCCACCCATGGCGTTGTGATTCGAGGAGTAACAATGGCCAAGCGCGCCGCGCGGAACAAACTCCGCGATCGTGATTGCGAAGAGTCTGGAACCGTACAAGCTTTGTTTCCGTCATCGGTCGGCTGGAACCCGCTCGAAGCCGACATCCGCGACCGCAAATACGTAAAGAACGTGCGCGCGCTGAGCACGACGCAGCAGACGCTGATCGATGCGATGGACGATCATTCCGTTGTGGTCGCGCTCGGCCCCGCGGGCACAGGCAAGACCTATCTCGCCATCGCGAAAGCGGTTGACGCTCTTGAGCGCGGACGCGCCAATCGCATCGTATTGTCTCGGCCGGCGGTCGAAGCGGGCGAGAATCTCGGCTTCCTTCCGGGCGACGTGGGCGAAAAGCTCGCGCCTTATCTCCGCCCGCTCTATGATGCGCTCACCGAACGCCTGGGGACCAAACGTCTCAAGATGCTGCTGGCCGAAGGCGCGATCGAAGTGGCGCCCGTCGCCTATATGCGCGGACGCACGTTGAACGACGGCTTCATCGTGATCGACGAAGCGCAGAACTGCACCTATGGCCAGCTCAAAATGCTGCTTACGCGGCTCGGCTGGCGCTCGACCATGGTCCTGACCGGCGATCCCGATCAGACCGACCTGCTTCCCGGACTGACCGGCCTCAAGGAGATCGCCCAGAAACTCGAGCGGGTCGAGGGCGTCGCGGTCGTGCGGCTCGGAGAAGCGGATATTGTGCGCCACCCGTTGGTGGCCGGCATGCTGTCGGTGCTGTAGAGGGAACTATGCCGCGACGAAGAGTTCGTTCGCGCCGTGAAGAACCGCGAGCCCGAGAATGAGGCTCCAGTAGCAGACGCCGGAAATCGCCAACCAAAATGCGAGTGCGCTCCATTGACCGCTCATGCGCGCATCGATTGCGGCTTCGAAAATTTCGCTGGGGCCGGTGAACATCAACGCGACGACGCGGACGAAATGCCCGAAAATCGTCTCCGCCGCGAAATCAGCGATGCGGTATAGATTGGCGGCAATTGCCGATGCGGTGAACCCCGCCGCGAGAACAATCAGAACCGAAGCCAGCGCATTCATTCAAAATGGCCCTTTTTCCAAGACCAGGTGCAGGGCTCATGCCTGGATTCCACCGGGGGTCTGTATCGATTTGCAACAGACTTGTCCCTTTCGAGCCTAATGGCGATTAACCTAAACTGGCTGCGAGGGGGAAGAGGGGATGAACCGCACGCGCGCTGATTTCAGTGGATTAGCAAAGGAGCGACCGGGCTGGTTCGCGCCGGCGATCGCGTTTTTCGTGACCGCCTGCCTGTCCGCCGTCGTCTTCGCTTACTATTTCGCGCCCGGCCCTCCGGGTCTCGGCGAAGAGTTGCCGGACCCGACCGATGCAACGCGCCCCGTCGCGCTTGCCATCGGATCGATGCGCTTCCGCATTCCGGCAAACTACGTTCAGCTCGCGAGCGCGCGACGCGGGGGAATGTTGACCGAAGTCGACCTCGCCGCGATGCTTCCGCAGCTTGACGGGTACAGTCTGGCGTCCGCGAAAGACTTCACCGGCCATGCGCCCGATTCCCCGATCGTAAATCTGAAGATCCGCAGTGGACAGGCGCCGCTTCCCGAATCCGACCGGCTCAATCGGATTTACCAATTCCAGATCGAAGACCCGCAGGGCGAGCCTCAGGCAAGCGGTCTCACGCGCTACAGCTTCCGCGAGGAATCGGGATACCGGGGACAGGAACTGTTCACCGGCATGATTGATGGGCAGCCCATGGTGATCCTGTGCGAGCGGCCGGCTGCGGATACCCCGGCGCCCAATTGCCTGCGCGACTTTCCCTACGGCAATGGGCTTGGATTATCCTATCGCTTCAAGCGCGCACACCTCGCGCAATGGCGCGATATCGATACGGCGGTAAGAGGGCTCGTGAACGGCTTCGTCGAACGGAATGCTTAGGTGCGCGAGGGCGGCAGAGTCGGCAAATCCATTTCCAGGATCGCCATGTTGAACGCGTAAGAGATCTCGCCGTCTTCCTCATCCTTGAAGATGACGCCGATGAATTCGCCGCCGACATGGACCTCGACCGAATCCGCCTGGGGCCGCTCGATGATCGTGATGGTATCGAGCCGGAACAGGTTGCGGAGATATTTCTCGATGCGCCAGATTTCGCTTCGCGTCACGGTCAGGCTCCGTCTTCGGGTGCATTGAACTCGCATGGCCGCCAAGGGACGGTCAAGCGACGAGATCAGAGGTCGGAGTCGGGCTCAGGAAGCTTGTGATCCATGTCCTGCGAAGGACGCTCCGATCCCGCTTTGCCGATGACGCGCGCAGGCACACCTGCAACCGTAGTGTGCGGCGGTACCGGTTTCAAAACCACCGAACCCGCACCGACGCGGGCGCATTCGCCGATCTGGATATTGCCCAGTACCTTCGCCCCTGTTGAGAGGAGGACACCGCGTCCGACCTTGGGATGGCGATCCTCATCCTGCTTGCCGGTGCCGCCGAGCGTCACACCGTGAAGCATGGATACGTCATCGCCCACAACCGCGGTTTCGCCGATCACCACTCCGGTCGCGTGATCGATCATGATCCCGCGCCCGAGCTTCGCTGCGGGATGGATGTCGACCGCAAACAGATCCGACATCCGGTTCTGGATGAACAGCGCCATCGTCTTGCGCCCGTGCGTCCAGAGATAGTGCGCGACGCGATAGCTCTCGAGCGCGTGGAAGCCTTTGAAGAACAGAAACGCCTGGGCATAGGAATGGCACGCAGGGTCGCGCTGGAAGACGGCCGAAAGGTCGGCCCGCACCGAGTCCCCGATGGCCGGATCGGCGGTCAGCGCCTCCTCGAAAATCTCGCGAACCTGCATTGGGGAGAGGTCTTCATTCCCGATCTTCTTCGCCAGGTGATACGACAGCGCCTGTTCTAGCCGCTCGTGCTTCAGGATCGTGGCATGGGCGAAGCTCGCGAGCTCGGGCTCGCTTTCCGCGAGCTGTTCGGCCTGTTGGCGCAAAGCCGACCAGATGGGATCGACTTTGTCCTTCGCAAGCGCCTTGCGTTCTCGGTTCATGGCATACCTTCCGTACTCATCTTACCGATATCACGCTTCAGGTCCCAATAGCGTGACAGTTAAGGTTTCCCGCGGTTCGCGCTGTATAAACCGGCTTCCGCAACACCCCAGGCGTGGATATATGGTCCCGCCGATATTTCGTTAAGGACCCGATGGATGTCCGATTATTCCGCCACCCTGAATCTTCCGGCTCCAGAAACCCTGGACCTTCTGCTCAGCCGACGCTCCGGCTCGGCCAAGACGATGAAGGGCCCCGGCCCGACCGCGGACCAGCTGCGCCGCATCCTTGCCGCGGGCGTTCGCGTACCCGATCACGGCAAACTGACGCCGTGGCGTTTTATCGTCTTCGAGGGTGAAGGCCGGGCCCGCATGGGCAATATTCTCGCCGAATGCATCGCCGGCGAACGCGACACATCGCCCGAGCGCGTCGAGCAGGAACGCAACCGGTTCATGCGGGCGCCCGTGGTGATCGGCGTGGTGAGCCGCATCCGCGAGCAAATTCCGATTCCGGTCTGGGAACAGGAGCTCTCCGCTGGCGCCGTCTGCATGACGATCGTTCTCGCCGCCCACGCGATGGGCTTTGTCGCCAACTGGATCACCGAGTGGTGCGCCTATCATCCGAAGGTTCTGGCTAGCCTCGGATTGAAGCCGACCGAGCGGATCGCCGGCTTCATCTATATCGGCCATCCGGTGGATCCGCTGGAAGACCGCCCGCGGCCTCCCGTCGAGGCCATCACCACGCGCTTCTAAGCTGTCGGACCTTCGAGAGCCGATTGCGACATCTCGTTCTTGAGCTTGTCTCGTTTTCGACGGCGAACCACAAGCCATTTCGGCGGACGTGTCGCCAGCCCATCGCGTTCATAGACGACAGCGTTCCAAAAGCGCACGCGATGCGATCCGGTTCTTGTGAACCCGCGGCGCCGCAGCACGCGGCCAATCATCGCGTTGAAGTAGCCATGCGCGACGAGAACCGCATCGCCTTCGTTCGCGCTTGCACGCTCCAAGAGGATGTCCGCCGCCGCCGCAGCTCGCGCCTTGGCGCGGCGGTAGTTCTCGATTTCGGGATGATAGCCGGCATGCCACATGATGCGCGCCATCACGGCCCAGATGGGCACCTTCATCTTGATGAGTGGGATTTTAGGCGCGGCCAGAGGCGCCTCTTCGAACAGCGGATCGGCAATGATCTCGGCTTCCGGAAGCAGCTTCAGCGCGCTGTCGCGGGCGCGCGGCGAGAAGCTCGTGAACACCGAATTCAGACCCTTGACCAGATCGAGCAACTCTTCGGGCGGAGCACTCTGAGGATCGAGACCGGCGTCCTGATACGCGTCGATATAACGGCGGAAGCCGTGATGCCCGGTCCGCGGCTTCAAGGCTATGGCCGGCCGCCCGTGGCGGACGAGAATGATCCTCGTCCGCGCAGGTACGCTATCTCGCACCTCGCGTGCTAATCCGTCGACCGCAAGCGTCATTCGGGGGTGGTTACACCGATTGTGTTGTTGATCGATTGCCCAGACCTCTTAACCACGACAATAGGCAGCGAAATCGTCCAGGCAAGCGAATGTTTTTCTGCCGCCCCCAAAGCAAACTGGCTGAGTCGCTTGCCACGCCCTTGGGCTCCCGCAACTGCGAAGGTCGCCCTTTTTCGTCCGCTCAAGCGGAATTTACAAACCTAAGTTTTCAGCGAAATGCCCAAACTATGTGCACTTTTTTGCGCATTTCTGTCGTTTGACCGCCGTTACTGTGCAGTTGTTACTCAAAGGACACAATTTTGCAGTGCAGCGCAATTGTTTTCGCTGCCTCGCCTTTCTTTAACTTGGCCATGGTTCTGGGAAGCGACGGCCGAGCTGCCGCTTCCGGAAGGGTGACTGGGGAGCCCGTCGGCTCACCTGGGTAAGCAAGAGGGAAAGCGACATGAAGAAAAGTCTTTCAATGGTTCTCGGGGCAACCGCTCTAGGCCTGGCATCCGTCGCGGCAACGCCGGCTTCGGCGCAGATCGCAGGCTTGAGCGCCAACGCGGCCGTCACAACGAACTATGTTTTCCGCGGCATTTCACAGAGCGGCGGCAACCTCGCCGTCCAGGGCGGCCTTGACTACAACATCGGAACGACGGGTCTCGCGATCGGCGCCTGGGCATCGTCGATCGACTTCGGCAACGCCACGATTGGGGACGACACGTCGGCCGAAGTCGACCTCTACGGCAGCTACACCTTCGCCATCAGCGACGCTTTCAGTCTGTCGGCCGGCGCCATCACCTACAACTATCCGAGCTCGCCCCACAACGTGAACTATAATTGGTGGGAAGGCTGGATCGGCGCGAGCTACAATTTCGGCGTCGCGGCCGTATCGGGGAAAGTTTTCTACTCACCCGACTACGTCAATCTCAGCACCAACCAGATCTACTTCACCGGCGGTGTGTCGGCTCCGGTTCTCGACTGGCTCACTCTCAACGCCAATGTCGGCTATTCGGTTTTCGATCACGCCGTTTACCCAATCATCGACGACTATTTGGATTGGAACGTCAGCGCCGTGGCAACGTTGGGCAACTTCAGCCTCACACTCGGGTATACCGACACCGATCTCGGTGGCGAGGACATCGATCTTGATGGACATGGCGATTATGAAATCCAATCTGGGCCGTTCCAAACAACCGGACAGTTTTACGCCATGATTGGGTTCAGACTGCCGGCCCCCTGATCTCTGTTTGCATTCTTGTGGCAAGGCCCGCGCCCGCAAAGCGCGGGCTTTGTTTTTCAGAACGGGCGATCGTCGGCCGCGCGGATGAGGCCGCGGATCATCCGATAGAGAAACCAAACGAAGAGCGCGATGTAGATGAACATCACGGCTGCTAAAGGAAACGCCACCGCCGATACCGCTGGCAAGGTGAAGTCGCTCTCGATCAGCGAGGC
>Ga0137452_1000415_pt1 | contig 12714 bp, 9 predicted proteins | sample EasRivERMGT513_2_FD_102312 | JGI IMG/M metagenome (GOLD analysis project Ga0137452, IMG submission 102312) | Soil microbial communities from meander-bound floodplain in the East River, Colorado, USA - East River MetaG ERMGT513_2 | ecosystem: Environmental > Terrestrial > Soil > Floodplain ...
AGGGCCTTGACGAAGACGGTCTGCGCCAGGTCCTCCGCGTCGCTCGGGCGGCGAACGCGGGCGGCGACGTAGCGGTGGACGGGCTCGTGGAAATGGTCGAAGAGCCGACCGAACGCTTCCGCGGCGCCGTTCACGAGGACCGTCGCGGTGAAGACGAGGAGGATCTCGCGATCATCTCCGCGCATCTGCAGGATGCGGTCACGCGCGTCGGCGATCTCGCCTATCTGCCCAAGAGCCGGCGTTTTGCCGCGTTCGTCAATCGCTTCTGCTGGGAGGGCTGCCCGGAAGACTCGCCCGGTGAGCGCACGCGTGCGGGATTGCACTTCGACAACGTGCTGAGCGTGAAAGCCCTGAACGTGCGGCAGACCGATCCCGACGCGGTCATCGAGCTGCTCGCGCTGCGCTTCGAGCCTAAGGCCGAGGGCGCCGGCTACATCGATCTGATGCTCGCGGGCGGGGGCCGCATAAGGCTCGAGGTCGAGGCGATCGAGGCCACCTTGCGCGACATCTCCGAGCACTGGCCCGCGCGTGCCCGCCCCGCGCACAGTTTGGAAGAAAATTAGCCGCATCCTCACGGTTCCTTAACCATGGGACGCGCGATTTTTTCTCAGGTTTGCGGGGCCTTAACTTCCCTCCCCTAGCGTCCGCCCCATGGCGGAATATGTCCCCAAGTCGATGCTTCAAGAGCTGAAGCCTCGAGCGGCCGAACCGTTCGAGCAGCGTCTAAGCTCGCTCCAGCTCTCGCACTCGATCGAAGCGCTGCGCGACACCGCGATCACCATGCCCGCGTGGGCTGTCATCATGTGCGTCCTGTTCGCCGGAGTCGTGCCGGTCTTAGGCACGACGCCGCTCTATCTCACATGGCCGTGGCCGGTGTTCTGTCTCGGCATGGCGTCGGCCGTCTACATCCTGGCGCAGTACGTGAAGCAGGCGGCCGAAGAGCACGATCTCGACGCGCCGCACTGGCTGAAGGTGGTCGCGTCAGCGCATATCGTCGTCACCGGCTCGTGGTGCCTCGTCACGGTTCTCTTCTGGGATCCGGGGAACGCGGCCAATCACGTGTTCCTGGTGGCGGTCGCGATCGCGGCGTCCGCGCTGTTCTTAACGTCGCGCAGCGGCCAGTTCGTGATGGTCATCGCGGCGACCGCGCCCAATATCGGGATGATCTGGCTGCATCTGTTGCGCGGCGAGCTCTGGATCGACGAGGTGCTGTCGATCGTGCTGCCGATCTGGGCGATCCAGCTGCATTTCGAGGCGTGGCTCTCGTGCCGGACGGTTGCCGCCGCGCACCGCACGCGCTTCGAGATGGAGAAGCTCGCCTCCGAGCTCACGCGCGCGCGCGACGAAGCGGCGAGCGCGAACCGCGCGAAAAGCGTGTTCCTCGCCAATATGAGCCACGAGCTCAGAACGCCGCTGAACGCGATCCTTGGATTTGGCGAGATCATGATGACGAAGGGGCTCGGCAAGGCGTCGGCCGAGCGCCAGCAGGAATATATCGGTCACATCATGAAGAGCGGGCGGCATCTGCTCGCGCTGATCAACGACGTGCTCGACATCGCCAAGATCGACGCAGGCAAGCTCATGCTCGACAAGCGCTGGATCGACGGCGGCGCGGTCTTGCGCGATTGCGTGGGCGCGTACGCGGATCAGGCGGCGGCCGGCGGAGTGACGCTCGGAAGCTCGACAGCGCCGGACGATCTCAAGCTGTTCGCCGACGAGCGCGCGTTCCGCCAGATCGTCAGCAATCTGCTGTCGAACGCGGTGAAGTTCACGCCGTCGGGCGGCAAGATCATGGCGCGGCTGTCGCTCGTGGATGAGGGCGCGATGCTCTCGATCCGCGATACCGGCTGCGGCATCCCCTCCGATCAGCTGCCGGTGATCTTCCAGCCGTTCGAGCAGGTGGGCAGCCACTATGGCAAGGCCAATGGCGGCACGGGACTTGGACTGACGCTGGTGCGTTCGCTGACCGATCTGCACGGCGGCACCTGCCGCATCGACAGCGAAGTCGACATGGGAACACTGGTCACCGTGTTCCTGCCCACCGCGCAAGGCGCGACCAGCACGGCGCCGGCCGAGACACTGCGCAAGATCGCCTAGCAGCCCTCTGGCGTCCTGTGCTACGGCCTCTCCATGGCGAGACGGCTGAATGCACGCGAGAAGGACTTCGAGCAGCGATTTTCCGCGCTGATCGAGTCCACGCGTGATACCGAAGACGATGTGTCGCGGGCGGCCCAAGACATCATCGCCGATGTGCGCGCGCGCGGCGATTCGGCGCTGATCGAGCTGTCGGCGCGCTTCGATCATGTGACGCTGACGGCGGACAGCTTGCGCGTGACGCAGCGCGAGATCGACGAGGCGTACAAGCATGCCGACGGCGAGGTGAAGAGCGCGTTGTCGCTCGCGGCGTCACGGATCGAGGCGTATCACCAGCGCCAGGTGCCGCTGGACGAGAGCTTTGCGGATGAAAGCGGGGCGCGGCTCGGCTGGCGCTGGACGCCGCTGTCGTCGGTCGGACTGTACGTGCCGGGCGGGACGGCGTCGTATCCGAGCTCGGTGCTGATGAACGCTGTGCCGGCGCGAGTCGCGGGTGTTGCGCGCATCGTCATGGTGACGCCGGCGAGCGGGGGCAAGATCAACCCGCTGACGCTGGCGGCGGCGAAGCTTGCGGGTGTCTCGGAGATCTATCGCGTGGGCGGCGCCCAGGCGGTGGCCGCGCTTGCCTATGGGACGGCGACAATCGCGGCGGTCGACAAGATCGTCGGCCCGGGCAACGCGTATGTCGCCGCGGCGAAGCGGCTCGTGTTCGGACGCGTGGGCATCGATTCGATCGCGGGGCCATCGGAGATTCTCGTGGTCGCGGACGGCGCGAACGATCCGGCGTGGATCGCCGCCGATCTCTTATCGCAGGCGGAGCACGATCAATCGTCGCAGTCGATCCTGATCACCGACGATGCCGCGTTCGCCGACAAGGTCGCGGTTGCGGTGGACGCGCAATTGAAGGAGCTGAAGCGGCGCGAGATCGCTGAAGCGTCCTGGCGCGAGCATGGCGCGATCATCGTCGTGGCAAAGCTCGAAGACGCGGCGCCGCTGGTCGATCGGATCGCGCCCGAGCATCTGGAGATCGCGACGGCCGAGCCGCAAGCGTTCTTCGCGCGCGTGAAGAATGCGGGCGCGGTGTTCTTAGGCCGCTATTCGCCCGAAGCGATCGGCGATTATGTGGCGGGGCCGAACCATGTGCTGCCGACGTCGCGCACGGCGCGGTTCTCTTCCGGGCTCTCGGTGCTCGATTTCATGAAGCGCACCTCGGTGCTGTCGTGCGATGCGGGCGCGCTGTCGCAGCTCGGACCCGCGGCGCTTACGCTCGCCAAGGCGGAGGGGCTGGGTGCGCATGGCCGCTCCATCGCCATCCGGCTCAATAAGCAGAGCTGACAACCGTGGCGCAGAAGCCAGCCATTGCGTTCCGCATCGATGGGGTGACGCTCGACCGCGAGACGTGGAGCAAGCGGTCGCCCGAGATCGAGCAGGAGCGCAAGGTCGCGATCTACGATCTCTTGGGCGAGAACCATTTCGAGCCCAAGGGGTCTCCGGGCGGGCCGTATCATCTGGTTCTGGGCGTTGCCGAGAATCGCCTGGTGCTTGACGTGCGCCTGAGCGACGGCACGGAGCATGGGCGCGTGCTGCTGTCGCTCACGCCGTTCAAGCGCGTTCTGAAGGACTATTTCGCGGTGTGCGAGAGCTACTACGCGGCGTTGCGCGATGCGCCGTCGCGGCTCGAGGCGATCGATATGGGGAGGCGCGGCCTGCACGACGACGGCGCCAACCTGTTGCGCGAGCGGCTCGAAGGAAAGATCAAGATCGACTTTCTGACGGCGCGGCGGCTGTTTACGCTCATCTACGCGCTGTCGCTGTAGCAACGGGCGCTTGATTTTCGGCCGCCCAAGTGCATCCTCCCACGCGGGTCCGATTTGCTTTTGGGCCGCGCTAATCGCGCGGTCCCGGGGCAGGCGGGGACCGGCAGCAGGCGCCGGTGAGCCAAGCAAAGGAACCGAATGGCAAAAGAAGAGCTTCTCGAATTTCCCGGCACGGTCTCGGAACTGCTGCCCAATGCGACCTTCCGCGTGAAGCTCGAAAACGGACACGAGATCATCGCTCACACCGCGGGCAAGATGCGCAAGAACCGCATCCGCGTGCTGGTGGGCGACAAGGTCCTGGTCGAAATGACGCCCTATGACTTGACCAAGGGGCGCATCACCTACCGCTTCAAGTGAAGCCGTCCGGACGATCGCAGCCGCTCGACGCGTCCCGTGCCGTCAAGGCCGACAGTTCGGCTCCCTTCGTGCTCGCGAGCGCGAGCCCGCGGCGGTTGGCGTTGCTCCGGCAAGCGGGTCTCGAGCCGAGCGTCGTCATCGCGCCAGAGATCGATGAGGCGCTGAGGAAGGGCGAGCTGCCGCGCGCCTATGCGCTGCGCGTAGCGGTCGCCAAGACCGAAGCGGTCATCGCGAAGGAAATGGGATCGTTCGTGCTCGCGGCCGACACGGTGGTGGCCGTGGGACGGCGCATCCTGCCCAAGGCGGACTCGGAGGCGGATGTCGAACGTTGTCTCAAGCTGCTGTCGGGGCGGCGCCATGTGGTGCTGACGGCGCTCGCGCTGAAGCCGCCGTCGAAACCGATGCGGACGCGGGTCGTCGCGACGCGGGTTGCGTTCAAGGTGCTCTCGAAGCGCGAGATCGACGCCTACATCGCGAGTGGGGAGGGGATCGGCAAAGCCGGCGGATACGCCGTGCAGGGACGTGCCGAAGCCTTCGTGCGCTGGATCAACGGCTCCTACAGCAACGTCGTCGGCTTGCCGTTATTCGAGACGCTCGGCTTGCTCGAAGGAAGCGGGTGGTCCGGATCGGCAAGCGCCCCGTAAGACGCCTGCCGCATTCCTTCCAACGACGCTCGGTCATCGGCGTGCGATCTCCGTGAGGACGTTATCGCTTCCCTGTTGGCGAAATGTGAATTGAACGGGTGTTCCGGTCGTCAGGCCCGAGAGCATCGCTGCGTCCGGAGCCTTGAACGTCATTGTCATTGAAGGCCAGCCGAGAGCCGGCACCGGCTCGTGATTGATGGTCACAGAGTCTGCCGCGACCGAAGCCACTTCGCCCATTGTCGTGTAGGTCGCGCCTTGCGAAGCGGCGCCAGTCTGCGCGGGCATGGGCATGTTTGGCATGGCGCCGGTCGTGGCCGTGCCCTGGGTGGCAGGGGCAGTCTTGCTCGTTTGCTCTTCGGCCGGATTGCACGCCTGCAAAGCCAATGCGATGCCAAGGACTCCGATTGCTGCAACTCGTTTCATAGGTTTCTCCTTCTACAAATGAGGCTCCCCCACGGCGTGTGGGGCAGCGGTTATGATTCCGGTTTCGGCCGAAATCGATTTCATGCGCCGCCGCATCAGAAGATAGGCGGCAGGAACGACGAGCATCGAAAGAAGCGGAGCGGTCAGCATTCCCCCGATCATCGGAGCCGCGATGCGGCTCATGACTTCCGAGCCGGTGCCGCTCCCAACCATGATAGGCAGCAGGCCTGCCAGGATGACGGCCACAGTCATTGCTTTGGGGCGGACACGTAGAAGCGCGCCTTCGCGAATCGCATCGCCCACGACCTCGGGCGTAAGCGGCACGCCAGCTTCCACTCGCGCGGCAAGCGCGTGCTTGAGATAGATCAGCATGACGACCCCGAATTCGGCGGACACGCCCGCCAGAGCGATCATGCCGACACCCGCGGCGACAGAGAGGTTGTAGCTCAGCAAGTATAGGATCCAGATGGCGCCGGTGAGAGCAAAGGGGAGCGTCGCCATGATCAGCGCCGCTTCATCGAAGCGCCCGAACGTCAGGTACAGCAGCAGGAAGATGATGACGAGCGTTGCGGGAACGACGAGATTGAGCCGCGCCCTCGCACGTTCCAGAAATTCGAACTGGCCCGAATACGCGACGCTGACGCCTGCGGGAAGCTGAACGCTTTGAGCCACAGCGTTGCGCAAATCGCCGACAACGGAGACCAGATCGCGCCCGCGTACATCGACATAGATCCAGCCCGACAGGCGTCCATTTTCGCTCTTGATCATCGGAGGACCGTCGCTGACGCGGACTGTAGCGACCGTGCCGAGCGTTATCTGCTGGCGGTTGGGTGTGAGCACTGGAAGCGCACGCAGCTCTTCCAAGCTGTCCCGCACCTCGCGCGGATAACGGACATTGATCGGATAGCGCGCGAGGCCTTCGACGGTCTCGCCGATGTTCTCACCACCGATGGCACTGGAAATGATCGATTGCACGTCGGCGATATTCAGGCCGTAGCGAGCGGCCGCTGCGCGATTGATCTCGACATCAACATACCGTCCGCCTGTCAGCCGCTCGGCGAGCGCGGAACTCACTCCAGGAACGCTACGGGCGATCCCCTCGACTTCCGCTGTTACACGGTCGATATCGGCCAAGTTCGTACCCGCGACTTTGACTCCGATCGGGCTCTTGATGCCGGTCGCGAGCATGTCGATGCGATTGCGGATCGGCGGCACCCAGACATTGGATAGCCCGGGGACCTGCACGACCCGGTCAAGCTCCTCGACCAATCGCTCGGGCGTCATGCCGGGCCGCCATTGATCGCGCGGCTTGAATTGGATTGTGGTCTCGAACATTTCGAGCGGAGCCGGATCGGTCGCAGTTTCGGCTCGGCCGGCTTTGCCGAATACCGTACGCACCTCGGGGACAGTCATGATCAACCTGTCCGTCTGCTGCAGCAGCTCGGCGGCTTTGGCGGCCGAAAGGCCCGGCAAGGCGGAAGGCATAAAGAGGAGATCGCCCTCGTTCATCATGGGCATGAATTCCCCGCCCAAGCGCGTGATCGGCCAAGCGGTCGTGGCGAAAACGAGTGCCGCAATGACGAGCACTGTGCGAGGCCAACGCATCACGGCATCGAGCAGGGGCCGATAGAGCGCAATCAGTGCCCGATTGAGAGGGTTGGCGGTCTCGCGAGGAATCCGCCCACGAATCCAAAGTCCCATCAGGACAGGTATCAAAGTCACTGAGAGTGCCGCCGCTCCCGCCATGGCATAGGTTTTAGTGAAGGCAAGCGGTCCGAAGAGCCTTCCTTCTTGCGCCTGCAGCGTGAAAACGGGAATAAACGAGAGCGTTATGATCAGTAGGCTGAAGAAGAGGGCGGGTCCGACTTCGACGGCCGAGTCCGTGATCAGCTTCCAGTGCTCGTTGCCCTCCAGGCGTTTGCCCGGATGGAGGGTCTGCCAATGTTCGAGCTTCTTGTGCGCATTCTCGATCATGACGATGGCTGCATCGACCATGGCACCAATCGCGATGGCGATACCGCCGAGCGACATGATGTTTGCATTGACGCCCTGCTGCTGCATGATGATGAAGGCAATCATGACGCCAAGAGGAAGCGAGATGATGGCTACAAGGGCTGAGCGCAGGTGCCAGAGAAAGAAAACGCAGACGAGCGCGACAACGACGAATTCTTCGAAGAGCTTTTCCGTGAGGTTGGCGACGGCTCTGTCGATCAGTTCAGACCGGTCATAGGTCGTCACGATTTCGACGCCCTCTGGCAAGCTCCGCTGGAGCTCGGCGAGCTTCGCCTTCACCGCCTCAATCGTGGTGCGGGCGTTCTGTCCCGAACGCAAGACGATGACCCCTCCTGCTACTTCGCCTTCTCCGTTCAATTCAGCGATGCCGCGGCGCAGCTCAGGACCCATTTGGACGATTGCGACATCGCCGAGCGTGACGGGTATGCCGGAAGCGGCGGTGCGCAAAGGAATGCTGCGAAAGTCGTCCAAGGACTTGAGATAGCCACCTGCGCGAACCATGTACTCGGCTTCCGCGAGTTGCAGCACCGAGCCCCCCGTCTCCTGGTTTCCGCGCCTTATGGCATCGGTGACTTGTTCGTGTGTCACGCCGTAGGCAACGAGCTTCATGGGGTCTAGCACCACCTGATATTGGCGGACCATTCCACCAACACTGGCGACTTCGGCGACTCCGGGAAGGCTCTTCAGTTCATAGCGCAGGAACCAGTCCTGCAAACTGCGCAGGCCTCCGAGATCATGCCGTCCCGAGCGATCCACGAGTGCGTATTCGAAAACCCACCCGACGCCTGTGGCGTCGGGACCAAGCGCCGGTTGTGCAGCGTCTGGCAGTCGGTCGCGAACTTGGCTGAGATACTCCAGCACGCGGGAGCGCGCCCAATAGAGGTCGGTGCCATCTTCGAAAAGGACGTACACGAATGAATCACCGAAGAAGGAGTATCCACGTACGGTCCTGGCACCCGGCACGGACAGCATTGTAGTCGCGAGCGGATAGGTGACTTGATTCTCCACGATCTGCGGCGCTTGGCCGGGATACGGCGTGCGGATGATCACCTGCACGTCGGAAAGATCGGGTATGGCGTCGATGGGCATGCTGCGAACGGCGAGAATGCCCCACGCCGCGAGCGCGACGGCGCCGAACAATACAAAGAAGCGGTTTGCGACCGACCAGCGGATAAGGTGCGCAATCATGGGGCGCCACCGGTCTTTGCAATTCGACGCACGATCTGCGCCGACCCTTGCTGTTCGAAGGCGAAGGTGACCCGATCGCCGACTTTGAGCCCGCTCGCAAGTTGGGGATTTTCCAACCGGAAGCTCATGGTCATCGCCGGCCAGCCGATCGCCGGCACTGGCGCGTGCGATAAGGTCACGGATTCGGGTGTGAGCGCCTCGACACGTCCAGTTGTCTCATGCAGTCCTGCCGCTGCAGCTTTGGCCGTTTGCTGCGCCGCAGAGGCCAAGGGAACCTGCTGTGAGGATCGGGCTTCCAAGCCCGCGAGGCTCGCTTCGGAATCGATCAGGAATTGCCCGGACACAACGACCTTTTCGCCTTCATTCAGGCCGCTCAGGATTTCGACTTGTCCCTGAGCTTCCCTTCCGAGTTGCACTTCCGCCGGCTGATAGCGGCCGTCTTCCGAAACGACCATCACGAGATTGCGGCGGCCGGTGCGAATGACGGCTTCGGAGGGCACAAGCAAGGAGGTGCGGGATTCCATCGATGACAACTGGACGGAGGCGAACATCCCTGGCCGCAGGCGCGCGGCGGGATTCGGCAGTTCGATGCGCACCTTCAAGGTCCGGCTTTCTGTCTGCGCCTCGGGAAGAATTGCGGCGATGCGCCCGGTGAAATTCTCGCCGGGATAGGCCGTGAGTTCAGCGCGTGCGGTTTGGCCGATGCGTACGAGAGCGGCCTGTGCTTCCGGCACCGAGGCATTCAGCCAAACCGTTGAAAGCCCGTTGACTTCAGCGAGCGTCATGCCGGCCGCAACTGTCATGCCCGGACGCACGCTCAAGGTCTGAATCACGCCCGCAAGTGGCGTTGAAATGGTGATGACAGGACGCATCGCGCCGTTGCGCTCCACGTCTGCGATCAATTCCGGAGACATGCCGAGATTGCGAAGCCGCAGGCGTGAGGCTTCGATCAACTCGGCTTCGCCGGTTCGCACCAGAGCGAGGAATTCGGTTTGTGCGCCGGCCCATTCCGAGATGTAGAGGTCCGCGAGTGGAGCGCCCGCGCGCACGATATCGCCCGGCGCGGTGTTGTAGGTGCGCTCGACAAATCCTCCTGAGCGGGTCTGAACGATCGCGACATCGCGCTCATTGAACGAGATGACGCCCGTAACGTTGACAGCCTCGCTGAGCGTGCCGCGTTGGACGACGGCGAGCCGGATGCCCAGATTCTGTGTCAGGTTGGGGTCGATGCGCACGCCGGAGGCAGCATCGGGCTCTCCTGCATATTTTGGCACCAACTGCATGTCCATGAAAGGCGACTTACCGGGCTTGTCGAAGCGCTGATTGGGCACCATAGGATCGTACCAATAGAGAACTTGCCGCCCATCCTTCTCAGGCGCGGTCGTTACGGTTGGGACTGGCGCTCGAAGAGTCGCGATGCCGAAGCCACCAACAGCAGCGACGATGGCGACGCCGAAAGCGAGAAGTGCGGCTGTCGTGTTCTTCATGGAATGGTGCTCCCGAAATTGAGGGCCAGCCGTGCGGCCGCCTTCGCCATTTCCGCCTCGCGCTCGATGGCCATGAGTTCGGTTTCCTCGCGTTCGCGGCGGGCAGCGAGCACAGAGTCCAAGGTCCGCGTTCCAGCGCGATAGCTGGCGATTTCGAGGTCGACCTTCTGACGGACGAGCGGCAGCGTCGTCACGCGGATACGTTCTGCGGCTTCAGTCGCAGCTGTGTAGGTCGCTATCGCGCTTTCGAGTTCGGCCATCAGCCTGCGATGCACGCCATCACGCTCCGAGCGAATGCGGCTGGCTTCCGCCACTTTGGCCGCGATCAACGGGTCTTGCCGCGTCGACGCGAAAAGCGGCAGATCGATGGTGACCTGTACCGACGCCAGCCAGCCGAATTCAGGCTTTCGTCCATGCACCGCGGCCTGCAGCGCCCAGTCGGGCCGCTTGGCGGCCTCGGCCTCCCGCGTTTCGGCGTCGGCACGGGCAAGCGACGACTCGTACATGCGAAGCGTCGGATGTGCTTCGAGATTCGCGCGCAGCATGGACGTTGCAACGGTGAACCTCGGTGCGCTGTCGGCCAGGGGGCCGTCTGCGCCAGCTCCGATCCAACGCCGCAGCTCGGCTCTGGCCTTCATTTCCTCGGCCGTAAGCGCCGTTCGCCGGTCGGCCAGCGTTGCGTCGAGCAGAGGAACAGCGACAGCTTCGGCCGCGGTCGCGGAGCCGTTGGCGATGCGAGGGGCAACCGTGTCGGCGAGCAGGCGATTCTCCGCCGCCAATCCCTCCAGCGCGGCAGTCCGGCGTTGGGCATAGAAAACATCGAGCCACGCCAAGCCCGCTCCCACTGCGACCTCGCGGTGGTGAGCATCGACTTCGGCCCTTGCCTCGCCGATGGCCGCCTGGGCACGTGCGATCCGGGCGTTGCGCTTGCCGGCGTTCGGCAACTCCTGCATCACACCAGCTGTCACCATGGTGAAGTCGTCGTTGAAGGTCCCTGCGTTCGGACCGGTGATGGGAAAGGTGTCGAGCCCGACGAAGAGCTTCGGGTCAGGCAATGCGCCCGCCGGGATCGCAGCGGACCGTGTCGCTTCGATCTGTCTCTCTCTCGCGGCAACTTCCGGCGAGGTGCTCATAGCCTGCTGAATCGCGGCCTCGAAACTCAGTGGCTGCGCTTGAGCGGCGAAGCTGACGAAGACCAGCAGAAACAATGCGCCACGAGCGCAATTGTTCATGACGGTTCGAATGCCGATAGCATCCGTAGTGATCGCGAGCAGCACGTTTCTCACGGCGATATCCTTCCTCGACTGATGACCATACGCACGTGGTCCTCCTTGCGGAGGCCCACGGAGTTATCGGCGCGGGCTACGCCCGCGCGTAGCGCGATGGATCAGAGGGAAGGTGGCCGGAAAGGCGGGTAGCTCGACGAAACGATCGTCTCGGAAATCACTGCACCGAGCGCGCTTAGCGTCGGTACCGGATCAGGGGGAACGGAAGCGTCCAACGACGCGACCGGCTGTGCGGTCGCGCAGTGCATCAGGCATCCGAGGGTGGGCGCGCACGAGTCCGATTGGTCGGAGGCTGGCATGTCATGCCCCGGCGGGCACACGCAATCATGGCCCATGGTCTGGCTCATGGCTTCATGTTTCGCGTTCCCCGCGTGAGCGAATGTCGGCAGGCCCAGCGAGACCACCGAAACGACCAGCAAGAACACAAGTAATCGCCGTAACATGAACGCCGTATACCAGTTTTCGATTCTTATGTCAGCCTAAGCAAGCAAGGTTGAGAAAGCGTCAGTCCTATTGGCTTTGGCGAGCCTCATAAAATCGCTATAGTCCGCACAACCAGGAGTCATCTGGAAACATCAAGCTTTCGGGGAGCGATCATGGCTAGGAAGACGAATAGGCGTGAGTTTGTCCAAGTCGCGGGATTGGCGGCGTCGGGATTGATGGCGGCTGCCGCTCCGCTGACCGAGGCCGCTGCCCAGCCGCAGGCGCGCACCGCGCCGAGAAGCATGGGCGCACGGTTTCGCGCGTTGATGAACGCGCCGGATCCGCTGATTTGTCCCGGCGCCTACGATCTCATGTCGGCGCGCCTCTGCGCCGCGCACGGCTTCCAGGGCGTGTTCGTCGGCTCGAGCGCCCCCAATCAAGAGCTGGTTGGGCTTCCCGACCAGGCGGTCGTCACGGTGTCCGAGCTCCTCGAGTACAACAGTATCATCGCGGCCAATCTGGACATTCCGATCCTCGCAGATTTGGACGATCTCGGCGCCACGCCGTTGAACGTGTACCGCTTTTCAAAGCAGGCCGATCGCGCAGGGATCGGTTGTGCGTCGTTCGACGACCGGATGGCGCTCAACCGCGCCACCGCCTATTCCGTTCCAGGCGTCGTTTCCAAGGCGCGGATGATCGACAACATCCACGCAGCAGTGGATGGCCGTACGGATATGGTGCTGATCGTCCGCTGTCTTGCGCCCACACCCAATGGGTCCTTCGCCGAGATGCTGGACCGCGCCGCCGCCTACGCCGAAGCCGGCGCAGATGCGTTATGGCTCGGCCTGCGGACTCCGCAGGACTATGCGAAGGCGCGCGACACGGTCAAGAAGCCGCTGATGGCCGTGGTCGGCAACGCGACGGTGCCGGCAACACAAGACGCAATGAAGGCGGCCCGCGTTAGCGTCGGCCAGGCCACAAC
>Ga0137452_1000417_pt1 | contig 12706 bp, 7 predicted proteins | sample EasRivERMGT513_2_FD_102312 | JGI IMG/M metagenome (GOLD analysis project Ga0137452, IMG submission 102312) | Soil microbial communities from meander-bound floodplain in the East River, Colorado, USA - East River MetaG ERMGT513_2 | ecosystem: Environmental > Terrestrial > Soil > Floodplain ...
CGCGCGTGACCAGCTTGCCGTTCTCCATGAATGGCACGCCGCAATGGTGCAGCCCGATGGTCTCCCAGTGCTGATTGAAGACCGGCGATCCGCTCGATCCCTCCAGCGTGTCCGTCTCGTAGAGCAGGAACCCGTCGTCGCGCAGATCGAGCAGGTGGTTGTTGACGGTCGCGTACTGCTTCGGACCGCCCTCCGGGTGCTGAATGATGTTGACCGGATCGCCTTTGAGAATCTTGCCCTTCGCTTCGATCAGCGGCAGGTACTGCAGCTGCAGCTGGTTCAGCCTCGCGCGGTCGAGTGACTCGGACTTCACGGCGACCAGCGCGTAGTCGAGCGCCTCGTCGTTGACGAAGAACCGATCGGGATCGAGCGGGAAGACCACGCCTTCGCGGAGGCCGTCGCGTGTCTGTTCGTAGAAGAACTGCGCGCCGCTCGTGCGCGCGTCCTCTTCGCGTGGAAACACGTGATGGTTGGTCAGGATCAGATCGTTCGCGACGAGAAACCCGCTGGCGTATCCCTGTGGTTCGATGCCGGGCTTCGGCAGCAGCACAATCCGCACGACCGGGCGCCCGGCTTTGAGCGCCTGCTGATCGGGCGGCAGGCTCGCGAAGTCGAGCGTCGCGCCGATCTGGCGCTCCCGCGTGATCCGCAGGGTGCGATACGCCGTGCTGTCGAAGGTGCGTCGCAGCGCCTCGCGTGCGTCGAAGCGGGCCTGTTGAATCGGGGTAATCGCGGCGTAACGCGGCTTCGGAATCGATCCGTCGCGGTTGCGTCGCGCGCGGCGAAGTTCAGTGAGATCCGGTTGGAAGCCCGACCACCGCACGTGCGAGCGCGCCGCCAGTGCCATGCGCTCGTGTCGGACGCGTTGCAGCCGAGTCATGGGGGGAGCGTCTCCTTAGGGTGAAAGGACTCTACCGCACAAAAAGACAAGACGCGAAGGTCGCGAAGATCGCGAAGCGCGAAGGCAGTACGTAGGGCGGACCTCTCAGGTCCGCCGGAACTATCGAGACTATCGAGATCGTTGTTCCGGCGAGACCGACTCTATCGCATGATTGGCGGACTTATGGCCACGGGGAACCTTCGCATCCAGTTTACGGACATGGTCGATACCGCCGTGAAAGGCGTGCAGTTCGAGCTGGCGCCCATGTCGGGATCGGCCGGCGTGGGCGGCGCCACCGCGCGCGTGGCGCCGAGCGCCGGCGTCTCGGACCTGACGATCAAGAACATCCGCTGCCGCGACGGCGTGGGCACGATGTACGAGGTCATCGCGTTCGCACCGCACTTCAAGACCTACGGGTTCTTCCAGCTCATCGAAGCGAATCGCGACAACGTCGCCGGCGACGACGTCGACTTCTGGGTGAAGGCGGGCGACGTGAAGGACATCGTCGCGCCGACGTTCGGCAATCTCCCGCAGCCGCTGCGAGACATGCTCGATACCGCGACGATGGTGGTCGAGGCCGACGAAGACGAGGATCTGCTGAACCTCGCCGGCGAGCCGCTGTATCGCGCGCTGGGTCCGAAGCGCATGGCGTGCCTCCTCAATATCGCGAAGAAGGCGGCGGATCCGAACACGACGGACAATTGCCTGTCGCTCTTTCGCGGCCTGATGATCAGCCGCCAGGACCGGCTGTTCGCCCGCGTGGACGCCTCGCTGGCGGGGCTGCTGACGAATAGCGATCACTTCAAGAGCGCGCCGTCAACACTTCACAAACCGCTGCCAGGCTTTGTGATGGCGGGGAGCTTCAAGAGCCGCGACCCGCACGCGAATCTCCAGGTGACGCTGATGCGTGAGGTGCTGACCGGCCTGCTCGCGGCCGACATCGATATCGACGAGAGCTCCGGCATCGAGCACGGCTTCGAGACGATCAGGAACGCCGTCTTTCGCAATCGCACGAACCCGTACCTGATTCGGGAGTTCTTGATGGCGGCGGATCCGATCGGGAACACGTTGGATCCGGGATATCGATTTGTGTTTTAGACAAGACGCGAAGGGCAGTACGTAGGGCAGACCTTCAGGTCTGCCAGAACGCCGGGTCTAAAGACCCGGCCTCCACATCTATTCCCGCAACAGCTCCACCGGGCTCACCCGCATCGCATCGCGCGCCGGCCACCAGCAGGCAAACAGCGCCGTCGCTCCAAGAAGGATCGCCGACGTCGCGATCGCCACAGGATCGGACGGATTCACTTCATAGAGCAGCGTGCGCATCAGTTGCCCCAACGGCAGCGCGGCGGCGAGCCCAATCGCGACGCCGATAGCCGTGAGCGTGAGGCCGTTGCCGAGCACGAGCCATCGCATCTGTCGCGGACTCGCGCCGAGCGCCAGGCGCACGCCGATTTCGCGACGCCGCTGCGTGACCAGACACGACAGCACGCCGTAGAGGCCGGCCGTCGCCAGGACCAGACCGAGGCCGGCGAAGACACTCATCATCAGGAACACGACCCGCGGCCGTGCGACCGCATCCGCAAGGATCCGATCGACGAGCGCCGTCTGCCAGACCACCAGCGTCGGGTCGTACGCGTGCAGCGCGGCGAGCACGTTCGGCAGCGCTGCATCCGGATCGTCCGCGCGAATCAGGAACGTGCGGAACTCGGCGATCTCCGACTCTTTCATCGTGGCGTGATACGCGTGTGCGTCCTCGCCCATCCGCGAATAGAACCCATAGCGCTCGCCGCCTTCGTCGCCGCGGCTGGCCGTGTTGCTGACGACGGCGACGATGGTGCGCCATGGTCCGCCTTCAACGCGAAAGCGGCGGCCGACGGCGTCATTCGCCGGGAAGTACGCGGACGCGAATCGCTCGTTGACGATGACCGCGTCCTTCAAACCGTCGGCCCGAAAATCGTGGCCGGCCAGAATGGGCAGCCGCAACGCGGCGAAGTACCCAGCCGGCACTTCGTGAACCGGAACCATGAGCGTCTCGCGCGGGCTGCCGGGGCGATGCTCGAATTCCATCGCCCCGTAGCTGATGAGGGAGTGTTCGCCGGGCAGACCGCCGGTCGTAACATCCACGATGCCGCCGATTGTGCGGAAGCGCCCTACGATCTCGAGGGCGACTCGCTCGCGCACCTTCACGTCCGCGTACCCCACGGCCGGCATGCCCACGCGCAGCGAGATCAGATGGCGAGTGTCGAAGCCGGGATCTTTCGAGGCCAGCTTGATGAAGCTGCGCGCCATCAACGCGGCGCCGATGAGCAGCACGACCGAGACCGCCACCTCGACGATCGCCAGCGCCGCGCGGAATCGCCGCGATCTGCGCGATCCCGTCATCGACCGTCCCTCTTGACCGATCATCGCGCCGGCGCGTGTGCGGCCAGCGACGAGCGCGGGCGTGAGGCCGAAGAGCACGGTCGCCACGCCGGCGGCCACGACAAGGAACATCAGCGTCCGGCCATCGAGATCGATCGGGTTCATCGTCTCGGTGCCGAGCGACTCGGGCAGGGAAGCGACGACGGCCTGAATGCCGGCCAGCGCGACCGCCAGTCCGCCGAGGGCGCCGCACGTGGCCAGCAGGCACTGCTCGATCAAAGCCGTGCGCACGAGATCCGTCTGTGACGCGCCAAGCGCGGCGCACGTTGACAAGTCGCGCGCGCGCGTCAGAGATCGCGACAGCGCGAGATTGGCGACATTGGCGCAGACGATGAGAAAGAGGAAGCCGACGGCGCCGGACAGGAGCCAGAGCGAGCGCTCAGTGCGGTCGTCAATGTACTGCGCGATCTCTCTGGTCATCGCCGTCATACCGGCCGGACCGCCGGCGGCACGGCCGAGTCGCTCGCCTCGAGCACGCACGTCCGCCGTCATCCGTTCCACGGTCACGCCCGGCGCCATGCGCGCGATGGCGTTCATCGAGCGCGGTGCCATGATCTCCGGCGGAGGCACGTCGAGGTTGTACGGCACCCAGATCTGCTCCCCGCCGCTGGGATAGCGGAACGTCCGAGGCATGACGCCGATCACCTGGTAGGCCACGCCGTTCAGCCGGATCGGGCGCCCGACAGCATCGGGATCGCGGTGCAGTCGATTGCGCCAGAACGGATCGCTCACGATGGCGAGCCGTGCCGTGCCGCTGCGTCCTTCGTCGATGGAGAACGTGCGGCCTCGTGCGGCGCCGCCACCGAGCATCGAGAACAACCGCGGCGTGACCATGGCGCCGGGCACCATGTCGGCGCCCTGGCCGTTGTTCCAGATGAACGAGACGCTTTCATACGCCTCGACGCCGGCGAAGAGGTCCGTTTGCTGCCGCCACTCGAGCAGCAGCGACCGCGAGAAGCCGGAGAACGAGAAGGCGCGTTCGGTGTGAAAGTTCGTCAGCTCGACCAGTTGATGGGCATCGCGGAACGGCGCCTGCCGCCATAGCACTGAATCGAGCACGCTGAAGATCGTCGCGTTGACGCCGATGCCGAGCGCCAGCGTCAGGATCGCGATGCCCGTCGTCGTGCCGCCGGAGAGGAGCGAGCGGAATGCGAGCCGCAGATCGCGCCATACCCGCACGCCAACGGCCCCGCGCTCCGGTGGGAGCGCCGGTGATGGTGAATCATCGGGATCGAGACGGTCCGCGCGCCTGCCTCCCCGCAGCCGAAGCGTGATGACGACGAGCAGAAGATCGAGCCACTCGCGCAGACCGGTGCGAAGCAGAAGCCATGCGCCGCCGCGATCGCGCCCGGTCATGCAGACCTCGCGAAAAGTCGCGAGCGCAGCTCGAGACCAGGCCCGTTGTTCGGCCGCCGGTGCAAGCCGCACGATTGCGCGGTACCCGCGCTCGAGGACGCGAAGAATCCGGGCCGTCATGAGCTCACGTCCGCGGTACGCCAAGGACGTTCTTGCGACGGACCGTGCCCAGCACCTGCTGCAATCGTCGTGACTCGGCCTGCAGCACGGCGCGGCCCGTGGTCGTCAACGTGTAGTACCGCCGCCGCTCGTCGTCTTCATCAGGATGTGGTCGATCGTCGGACTCGTCGATCAGATCCTGATCGACCAGTCGCTGGACGAGCATGTAGAGCGTGCCGGTTCGCAGGACGATGACGCCGGCCGTTTGGGCTTTCACTTCCTGGATCACGGCGTAGCCATGCAGTGGGCCCTCGGCCAGTGCGAGGAGGACGTGGAACACGCGTGGCGTGAGCGGCAGAAAAGACGCGGGGTCGCGCGGCTTCTTCGGGGCCATCATCGACCTCGCGCCGGTCGACGCGTGTACTGGCGAGTGCTTGCGGTGACCGTGCCGTCGCGGCCGACGTACTCGGTCTCCACAATCATCAGTCCGGCCGCGTTGAGCGACCGCGTCTCCTTGACGGTCCACTCGTCATACCCCTGGCTCGTCACCTGACTTTTCTTGCCCTCGGTGATCAGCTTGCCGCCAACCCACCGGGTCCGCGAGACGAACACCGTCGCGCCGCTCTTGTTGGTGTTCTCGGCGCCGTCGAACGTGAATGTCTGCGTGTTGACCTGATCGAAGTAGGTGCGCTCGATGGCGAGCGAATTGGGAGTTTGCCGAAGGAGTTCGTCGGATGGCGGCAGGGCCACGGACCCGCCGGCGGCCTGCTTCGGCGCCGGCACGAGGGACGTCATCGTCCACGTGCCCGAGAAATCGGCCGGTGCACGTGGCGGCGCCGCTTGTGTCGAAACCAGACAGATCATCCCTACAAGCCACGCCATTGTCATCACGACCTCCGAGGCAAATGCGTATATGACATATGCATTTGCAATCGGCTCATTTGACGATGGCCGGGGCCGGTTGGTTTGGTCTGGGCTGAGCTTCCTTTTCGTAGGGCAAACCTTCAGGTTTGCCAGGAACGGCAGACCTAAAGGTCTGCCCTACGACTGCGCGCAACGATTGACGTGCTACCGCTCCACAACCACCGGCATGCCGACGGTCGAGAGCATCGTCGGCGCCACGCAGGCGAACGTCGTCTCGCTGTATCCGCCGAAGCGGCTCTCCAGGTACGTGAGCGCCGAGCTGAGCGCGAACGCTTCGCTGGCGCCTGAGATGGCGACGCGTGAGCCATCGCTGAAGACGAGGGGATGCAGGACGTGCGAGTTCGTATCGATCACGGACATCGTGGCCATGAAGCGATCGTCGACCGCCCCCGGTTCGCGTTCGATGTCGATGCGGACCTGCGCGCGTTCGAAGGCTGTTTCCTGGCAGATCATGGTGCCCTCAGTCACGCGCCCATCGGCGCTTTTCGTCCACCTGCTTCTGTTTGGCGATCATCTCGTCCGAATGTCTGACGCCGCGGATGGACGGCGGCGGGGGGCGGTGCTTCTTGCCGGGAGCTTGAATGAGATGTGCGGCGCGGCGAGTCGTGGTTGTGGGCCTACGCATAACGCGTGTCATGGCCACCTCGTGTGAGACGACGGCTCGCCGGGGAAAGCGCCGCGCAGGATCCGGCTGCAAGGGAAATGCCACGTGAGCCTCCGGTGGCGCGACGGAGTATCCCTCACGCAAGGTCGCAAGCCTCTGCCCAACGTGTGGCAGCCGCGGTGACACGTGGCCCGTGCAGAATCTTGCCGGTTCCCAAACACCGGCAGACCTGAAGGTCTGCCCTACGAAAGAGAGTCTGCCCTACGAAGGCCGAAACGGGTTTTCGTCCGCGCTCGGTCCGTAGATCGGCGGCACCGGTACGTCGAGCAGACGCAGGTACACCGACAGCTGACCGCGGTGGTGGTACGTGTGGTTCATCAGCAGGGTGCGCAGCAGCGCCGCTTTCGGCATGGACATGAGCGGCTTGCCACCCATCGTGGCCGACCACGACTTGCCGAGACCGGCGTCGCCGATCTTCGCGAGGTTGTCCTTGACGGTCGCGATGCCGTTGTCGTGCGCGGCCAGGATTTCCGCGGTGGACGCCGGCAGGGGCGACGGATCGCCGCTGAAGTCGAACTGATCCGGCACCGGCCAGCTGGAGATGAAACCGGGTGCGGTCGCCACGTGCATCGCCAGTTTGCCCAGCGACATCGACTTCACGTGCGGTTTCCAACTCAACTTGTCGGTCGGCACGCGCTCGAGCACGCGCCGCGTGGTCGCCGCTTCCGTCTCGAACTCACGAATCAGATCTGCAATCGACATGACGCCGCTCCCTTCGAATAAGACGCTCTCGCGCGCGCTCATCTTAGCGCGGTCATCGTGACAAAATCTCCACGATGCCGTCCGTCCGGGAACGCAAGAAACACCAGACGAATTGGGGGCTGATCTTCGCCGGACTGATCGTGGCGACGCTGGTCGCCTACCACCCGGCATGGCACGGCACGCTGCTCTGGGACGACGCGCAGCATCTGACGCCGCGTGAGCTGCGGGGGCTGTCCGGCCTCTGGCAGATCTGGTTCAGCGTTGGCGCAACGCAGCAGTACTACCCGGTCGTCCACAGCGCGTTCTGGATTCAGCAGCAACTGTGGGGTGATGCGACGACCGGGTATCACCTTACTAATGTCCTGCTACACGCGACCTCGGCAGGACTGCTCGCGGTGATCCTCAGGCGCTTGTCCGTGCCCGGCGCCGTGCTCGCGGCCTTCGTCTTCGCGCTGCATCCCGTGCACGTCGAGTCGGTCGCCTGGATCACCGAGCTGAAGAACACGCTGTCAGGTGTGTTCTACTTCGCGGCCGCGCTCGTGTACCTGAAGTTCGACGACACGCGGTCCAGCCGGCTGTACGGGATCGCGCTCGTGCTGTTTGTGCTCGCCTTGCTCAGCAAGACCGTCACTGCCACGCTTCCGGCCGGGCTGTTGATCGTTCTCTGGTGGAAGCGGGGCAGCCTCGACTGGCGGCGCGATGTGGTGCCGCTGCTCGCCATGTTTGCGTTCGGCATCGCCGGCGGCGCGATGACGGCGTGGTTCGAGCACGCCTACATCGGCGCCCGCGGCGCGGCGTTCGACTTCACGTTCATCGAGCGATGCCTCATCGCCGGACGAGCGGTCTGGTTCTATCTGGTCTCGCTCGTCTGGCCCGTGAACCTCAGCTTCGTCTACCCACGCTGGCAGGTGAGTCAGAGCGTGTGGTGGCAGTACGTCTATCCGATCGCGATGATCGGGTTGCTGGCAGCGCTGTGGCTCTACCGCGGCCGTTCACGCGCGCCGCTTGCGGCGCTGCTGTTCTTCGGCGTCACGCTCGGGCCGGCGCTCGGGTTCGTCAACGTGTATCCGTTCAAGTTCTCGTTCGTCGCGGATCACTTTCAGTACCTGGCCAGCGCGTCGATCATCGCGCTGGTGTGTGCCGCCATCGCGCGCGGGTTCGACCGGCCGTCGTGGACGAAGGCGCGCTCATTCGCGTGTGTCGTGCTCGTCGGCGTGCTGGGCGTGTTGGCCTGGCGACAGAGCCACGATTACGTGAACGCGGCGACACTCTACCGCGCCACGATCGCGAGGAATCCCGGCGCCGTCATGGCGCACACCAACCTGGCCATGGAGCTCAACAACAGTGGCGATCCGGCGCAGATCGCGGAGGGCGTTGAGCACGCGCGTCTCGCGCTGCAGTTCGAGCCCGACGATGTGGAGGCGCGCTTCAATCTGGCGGGCGGACTGATGCTGCTCGGCCGGTTCGGCGAAGCTCTTACTGAATATGACGTGGTCGCCGCGGCCCTGGCAGCGTCGCCGATGACCGATCCGCAGCGGATGGCCGCCTTCCATCGCAGCTACGGCAAGGCGCTTCATGCGTCCGGCCGGAAGGGCGAGGCGATCGTGCAGTACGCCGCGTCACTGAGGATCGCGCCGGATTCCGCGGCGACACACACCGACCTCGGCGTCGCGCTCGGTCAGCAGGGCCGGGTGGACGAGGCCATCCAGCACTTCTCGGACGCGTTGCGTCTCGAGCCGTCCGTCGCCGATCGCCATACGAATCTCGGGTCGGCGCTGATGCAGGCGGGGCGCGTCGAATCGGCGCTCGCGGAGTACCGAGCCGCCGTCGCGCTTGCGCCAAATGTGCCGGACGTCTACGCCGATCTCGGCACCGCGCTGCTCGCCGCCGGCCGCGCGGCGGAAGCGATCCCGCAGTTCGAGGCCGCACTGCGCCTTGATCCGAATGACAGCCGAGCGCGCGGAGGTCTTGCCAGGGCGCGTGGGAAGAGCTGAGGCGAAGAAGGCGTCTGTTCCCGACCTTCCTGCCCACGTGAAATAGATCAGAATCGGACGAGCTTCAGTGCAAACGCACACCTTCCTGTCCGATTCGTAGAGAGAAATCCGCTTTCGGTCAGAATTACGCCCGATTCTGGGCAATTCAAGGTCATTCGGACCATTCGGAATATTGCGTTTGTCCGGTTACGGGTGGTAGATTCCGGCAATCTCAGCAATGGTCTGGATGGACCCCCGGAGTGTGAGTACCCGGGGGGAACCTGTTAGGGAGGATGTATGAAGTGGTGTAGGCAGTGGCTGCTCCCGGCGATCGTGCTATTCGCCGTGGTGTCCCCCGCGTATGCGCAGGGGGGGACATCGTCGATTACAGGCAGCGTCCTGGATGCCCAGGGCGGTGTGATTCCGGGCGCGAACGTCGTCGCGGAGGACGCGTCGGGGGCGAAATTCAACACGGTCACCAACGCGCAGGGCGCGTTCTCGATTCCAGCGCTCACGCCGGGTACTTATAAGGTGACGGTCACGCTCCAGGGTTTCAAGACGGGCGTCGTCGATAACGTCCGGGTGACGATGGGTAACGCGGCGGCGGTCAGCGTCAAGCTCGAAATCGGAGCGTTGAACGAGACCGTCACCGTCAGAAGCAGTGCGGAACTGGTCAACACCCAGAACGCCACGGTGTCGTCCACGCTCAACGCAGATCAGCTCAACCGCATGCCGACGGCGTCGCGCAATGCGCTCAACGCTGTGACCTTCCTGCCCGGCGTCAACACGGCCGGCATCAATCGCGACTCGACGGTGAACGGCCTCCCCGAGTCGATGCTGAACATCACGCTCGATGGCGTGAGCAACCAGGACAACTTCCTGAAATCCACCGACGGGTTCTTCGCGTCGGTCTATCCGCGGCAGGACGCCGTGGAATCCGTCACCGTCACGACGGCCGTCGCCGCGTCGAACCTCGGCGGCAGCGGTGGCGTGACCATCGCCTTCACGACGCGCTCTGGCACGAACCGCATGCAGGGCAGCTCGTACGAGTACATGCGCCGTCCGTCGTTCAACACGAACAACTGGATCAACGAGCGCAACGGTCTGCCGAAGAACGCCACGAAGCTGGACCAGTACGGCGCCCGCATCGGCGGTCCGATCCGTCTGCCCGGCATCTATGACGGCAGCGGCAAGGCCTTCTACTTCTTCCACTACGAAGAGCTGCGCTTCCCGAACAACTTCACGAAGACGCGGACGATCCTGAACCCGGCCGCGTTCAACGGCAACTTCACGTACGACATTACCGGCGGCGGCACCAACACCGTGAACGTGCTGACCGTGGCCCAGAACAACGGGCAGCTGACGGCGCTCGATCCGTACACGACGAAGATCCTGTCGATGATCGACGCGTCGACGAAAACGACGGGTGTCATCAGCCCGCGCGACGCGATGACGCAGAATTACGTCTATCAGAGCCCGGCGACGCTGCTCGAGCGGCAGCCGACCGTCAAGGTCGACTACAACCTCACGACCCGGCACCGCCTGAGTGCGTCGGCGTCGGCCCTCTGGGCGAAGCGTGATCCGGACTACCTGAACAACGCTGAGGCGCGGTTCCCCGGTGCGCCGAACTATCGCGTGTTCGCATCCACACGTCCGCTGTACTCCTTCACCCTGCGTTCGACGGTGTCGTCGAACATCGTCAACGAACTGCAGGCGGGATTCACGGCGTACGGCGGCGCGGGCTCGCGCTTCGGACAGCCGACCGACGTGAGCCAGTCACCGGCCTCGGTCGCTGACATCGGCGGATACAACGTCTCGATTCCGTTCAGCACCCAGTGGGTGACGACGGTGTCGCCGAGCTGGCGCGCAGCTCCGACGCTCAACATTTCGGACAGCGTCAACTGGCAGCGCGGCAACCACAGCTTCAACCTCGGTGGTTCGTACCTGAAGTCGAGCGCGTGGGAAAACGCGCAGCAGGTCGTCTCCACGGTGAACATCGGGTTCTCACAGGCGACGTGCGGCGGTGGCCCATGCGATCCGGCGAACAGCATGTTCAACACGGCGAACTTCACCGGCGCCTCGGGCGGCCAGTTGAACGACGCGCGCGCGTTGTATGCGTTGTTGACGGGCCGCATCTCGAGCATCACGGGTCAGATCGCACTCGACCCGAACACGAGCCAGTACGTGGCGCAGGGCCCACGTCGTCGTGAAGGCTACCTCCAGGTCTACTCCGGCTTCGCGTCGGATTCATGGCGCATGACGCCCACGCTCACGTTGAGCGCCGGCTTCCGTTACGACCTGCAGACGCCGTTCGTCGCGGTGAACGACACGATGTCCGCGGTGAGCTTCGCGTCGGTGTGCGGTCTGTCGGGCCCCGGTGCGGCGACGACGGCGTTCAACAAGTGCGCGTTCTTCAGCCAGAACCAGACCGGTGCGACGCCTCAGTTCGTGAAGTTCGAGAAGGCCACACGCGGTTACGACACCGACTACAACAACGTCGCGCCGAGCATCAGCCTCGCGTGGCGGCCGAACGTGCAGAGCGGCTTCATGCGGAAGATCCTCGGTGACCCCGAGCAGGCGACCCTGCGCGGCGGATATGCCGTGTCCTACTCGCGTGAAGGCATCTCGACGTTTACCGGTCTCTATGGCGGCAACCCGGGCAGCACCGTGACGCTGAACCGCAACACCGGCATCGGCAACCTGGTAAACCCCGGCGAGACGTGGCCGATCCTCTACAGCCAGACGAATCGTCTCGGCCCGCCGGCGTTCCCGGCGACGGTCGCGTATCCGATCGCCGTGGGCGCCGGACGCGCGGACAGCCTCAGCGCGTTTGCGCCGGACATCAAGATCGCGAACGCGCGGTCCTGGACGCTCGGCTTGCAGCGCGCGGTGTCGCGTGACATGGCCGTGGAGTTCCGCTACGTCGGCACACGCGGTGTCGACCAGTGGTCCGCGCTCAACTACAACGCGCGCGACATCGAGGGCAACGGCTTCATCAACGAGTTCAAGCTCGCCGTCGCGAACCTGAAGGCCAACAACGAGTGGCTCGCCGCCAACGGCTCGCTGCCCAATGTGCCCCTGTCGATGGCCACGACGTCGACATTTGCGTACACCGGCGTGCCAGGCACGTCGCCGTTGCCGGTCTACTTTGCGTACCTGCAGGGTGCTGGAAGTGCGGGCGCGCTCGGCGCCTACACGTCTACCAACTGGACCAGCAACACGTTCACGGGCGATTTGATCTTCGTGAACCCGAACCCGGGCGGCGTCGCGGCCGACCTCGACGGCGACTCCGGCCGGCGCGCGAATGCACTGGCAGCGGGGCTTCCGACGAACTTCTTCCTGCTCAATCCGGCGGTGAACGGCAACAGCGTCACCGACAGCGGCGCGTTCAGCAACTACCACGCGTTGCAGATTGACGTGCGGCGCCGCCTCTCGCGCGGCCTGCAGGCGAACATCAACTACCAGTACGCGCTCGAAGGTGGTTCGTCGTTCGACGGGTTCAAGTACGGCCGTGTGATGGATGACTCGGAGAACGTGCGTCACGCGATCAAGACGCAGTTCGACTGGACCATTCCCGTCGGCCGCGGTCAGCGCTTCGGCACGAACATGAACTCGTTCATGGACTACGTCGTCGGCGGCTGGTCGTTCAAGGGCGTCGGCCGGTTCCAGGCGCGCTCGATCGAC
>Ga0137452_1000419_pt1 | contig 12661 bp, 9 predicted proteins | sample EasRivERMGT513_2_FD_102312 | JGI IMG/M metagenome (GOLD analysis project Ga0137452, IMG submission 102312) | Soil microbial communities from meander-bound floodplain in the East River, Colorado, USA - East River MetaG ERMGT513_2 | ecosystem: Environmental > Terrestrial > Soil > Floodplain ...
CAGCGCACCAATCAGCACCCAGTCCAGCTTGCCAGTTGTTGTCTTCGACGATTCACCGCCCGGCGCGAGCTGCTGAATCCAGCAGAACAACAGAGCAACTGGGAAACCGATCATCAGAAGAACGACAACGGCGGTCGGAATCCACTCCGGAAGCCGGAGCGCCGGCGTGATGTTGTTGGCGAATTGCAGGAGCACCCACGCCACGACGGCGTACGCCGCGGCCACGCGGAACATCTGGCGCCGCTTCAGTTCTGCGAGGAGCTCCATCATCGCGCTACCTCACTCGCAGGCGAAATCGTTGGCGCCGGCGGGCTTGCACAAATCCGGCCACCCGCGCGCTTTCCAATAATCGACGAGGCCGGCGTTGCGCACGAGTGTCTTGAACCGCTCGGTCTTGCGCACGCTCGACGGTGTCGGCCACCAGACAAATGACATCGGGCGGTAGTCTCCCTGTTTCATTGCCGTCTCCGGCCATTCGAGCATTCGTTCCGGCTTACTCGCGTAGGCATAGACGAAAAAGAGTTCTGAGTAGAAGGCGGGCAGCTGGGCGGGAGGCTGCGATTTGTTCGCAGCGGCGCGCATGACTTGCGCGGCTGCATCGATGAGCGGTTGCGTGAAAGGACCCGATGTTAAAGGAGAGGGACCGCCACGCAGAAGCGCATCGGTTGCTTCCATGAAGCGTCCTTTCTCCGCGAGAGCTGTCCACAGGAACAACACCGTCGGAGTATTGACATTACGGACGCTATCCAAGCGCTGAAGTTCGCTCAGCCCGGCGTCGGTCATTCCAAGCGTCAGCAAAAGCTCCCCTCTGTGACGGTTATAGAGCGGGATCAAAGGCTCCAGCAGATTCACGCGCTCCCTAACGGTCCAAGACTCCTTGAGATAACCAAGTTGGCGTAACAGCGTGCCGTAATTGTGCAGGAGCTCCGGATCGTCGGCATCGCGTGCGAGGCCCTGTTTGGCGGCGTCCATCGCCTCCCCCCATTTGCCGCGCCGCGCATAGACTGCTGAAAGTGCGCTGTAGCCGCCCGCGTAATTGGATGCGAGCGTGATGGCTTGTTTCGCCGCCGTTTCCGCACCGTCCAAGAGGGGACCTGCCTTTGAGTCGTCGCCGCCCCGCTCGTAGTAAAGCGCCATCTCCCGACGGGCTTCGGCGAGCTTCGCCCAACCAGGCGCGAAATTTGGATCGCGCGCGACGACCTGTTCGAGAAAATTGAGCTCCTGGCGGCTCCGTGTACGAAGCGCGTTCACGCCGCGGAGATACAGCTCGTAGGTCTGCTGATCGATGGGGCGACTGGCGACGAGATTTTCGCCTGGCTTCAGCCCCAACGGCATACGTAAAGAAGTAGCGATAGCGCGCGCGATGTCTTCCTGGATGGCGAAAATGTCGGTCAGCTCGCGGTCGTAGCTGTCGGCCCAGATGTTCACGCCGTCGTCCGCCTTGACGAGTTGCGCGCTGATGCGCACGCGGTCGCCGACCTTTCGCACCGAGCCTCCGATCAGGTGCGAGGCGTTCAACGCCTGGCCGACGGTGCGCATGTCGTTCTTCTCGCCCTTGTACTGAAAGGCGGATTCACGCGCCACAACGCGCAGGTCAGGGATTCTGGCGAGCGCGGTGGTGATCTCTTCGGTGATGCCGTCGGAGAAGAACTCCTGCTCCTTGTCGGACGACAGATTGGTGAAGGGCAGAACGGCGAGCGAGATGCCGGTTCGCGGAGACGCGGCGGCCGCCTTCGCGGCGTCGACGCCCGGCTGTGATTGCGCGGTCGTGGCGCTCGGTGTCGTAACCTGCTGATACGACACCAAACCGATCACGACGATCAGGGCACCGATCAGCGTCCAATCCAATTTGCCGGTGGTTGTTTTTGACGATTCACCGCCGGGTGCGAGCTGCTGAATCCAGCAGAACAGCAGCGCGACGGGGAACCCGATGAGGAGCAGAACCAGAACAAGCGTCGCCGCCCAAATCGGCAGCATGAGCGCGGGCGCGATATTGTTGACGACCTGCAGCAGCACCCACGCCACAACGGCGTACGCCGCCGCCACGCGGAACATCTGCCGCCGCTTCAACTCCGCGAAGAAATTGACCATTGCCCCAAACCCTCGCGTGTAGCCCCCAGACATAACATTTCCGCAAGACAAAGCGAAATGGATCGACTATATCGTTTGCCCGCCAAGCCGAGGAAGCGCCAGGACAATTTCATTCATCGGATCATTGGGATGGCAGGCCAGATCGCCACCTGTTTCGCATCGACCTCCTCCTGTTTTTCACCCGCATTTCTCCTACATTGCTCCTGCTTTTGAGGTCCTTTCGCTCTGCTTTTCATAAGTTGGGAGAGGTGAACCGCGCGCAACATAATAGGACATATCCTACAAACATTGACACATTATAGGACTATATAATAGGGTCAACTTGATAGAACGGAGTTGTCATGCGGGACCCCGTTGCGCCGCACACGTTTGTGCTCGACCGGATTTTCGGGCGCATCAAAACCGAGCCGCAAATATCGCGGCCATCCTGCTCGGCTTGGGAGGCGAAAACGATGCGGACGGAAAAAATCGCGAAATTCGACGAACGAACTATTGGAGAAGCGAATCGTCTAGCATCGCCAAGCACTTGCAGCCCAGCAAATCGGGGCTTACTTGTGCCCGCGGCGAGCGCTTCCACAAGCGCTGGTTCCCTGAACGTGTTTGGAGCGATGGGAAGCCGGCTGACATAATGGCCAGGAATCGATCATCCTACGGCTCTCCGAAGCGGAAATTCCTCATGCGCGCGAAATTGCTCATCAGCGCCGTCGCCACCCTCATCGCGCTCACGCCCGCGCTCGCCGACGAGGGCATGTGGACGTTTGACAATTTCCCTTCGCAGGCGGTGCAGCAGAAATATGGCGTCGCGATCGACCAGCAGTGGCTCGATCGCGTGCGCGCCGGTGCCGTGCGGCTCGCCGGCGGCTGCTCGGCCTCGCTCGTGTCGTCCGAGGGCTTGGTGCTGACCAATCATCACTGCGTTGCGGGCTGCGTGCAGGATTTGTCCACTGCCGACCGCGACTATCTGAAGAACGGGTTCTTCCCCGCCTCGCGCAACGACGAGCGCCAGTGTCCGGGCGCGCAAGCCGAGATCCTCACGGCCATCGCCGACGTGACACCAACCGTCAATGCCGCGACGGCGGGCAAGACGGGGCAGGAATTCGTGGGGGCCCGCGACGGCGCGGTCGCCGATCTCGAGAAGCAGGCCTGCGAGGGGCGCGCTGCGATCAACCGCTGCCAGGTGATCTCGCTCTACGACGGGGGGCAGTACAAGCTCTATACCTACCGCAAATATTCCGACGTGCGGCTTGCGTTCGCGCCGGAATTCCAGACCGCCTTCTTCGGTGGCGATCCCGACAATTTCAACTTCCCGCGCTACGACCTCGATTTCTCGTTCCTGCGCCTCTACGAGAACGGACGCCCGGTTTCGACGCCGCAGCACCTGAAATGGAACGCGAGCGCGCCGAAGGACAGCGATCTCGTTTTCGTGGCCGGCAATCCGGGTGGCACCGACCGCCTGCTGACCGCGCCGCAACTCATCACGACGCGCGACGTGGTGCGGCCGCCGCTGCTCTATCAGCTGTCCGAGCTGCGCGGCCGTTACACGGAATTTGCGCAGGAGAGCGCCGAGCACGCGCGCATCTCCAACCGCAGTCTGTTCGGTGTCGAGAACACGATCAAGGCGATGCGCGGCGCGCAATTGGCGCTGCTCGATCCGATGCTGATCGAGTCAAAACGCAAGGCCGATGCGGAGCTGAAGGCAAGAGTCGATGCCGATCCGACGCTCAAGACCGAGATCGGCGACCCGTGGTCGGAGATCGCGCAGGCCCAGGTCGCGCGCGCGGAGCTGAACACCACAGTTTCGTTTCTCGAAGGCCGCGCGGGTTCGGGTTCGCAGCTGTTCCGCTACGCGCGCACGCTCGTGCGAGCGTCCGCCGAGAAGCAGAAGCCGAACGGCGAACGCTTGCGCGAATACACCGATGCGCGTCTGCCGCTGCTCGAGAAGAACCTGCTCGATTCGCAGCCGGTCGAGCGCGATCTCGAGCACTTGCAGCTTCAGTTCTGGCTGACCAAATTGCGCGAGGAGCTGACCGCGGACGCACCCGAGACCGAGCTCTATCTCGGGAAGGAGTCGCCCGAGAGCCTCTCGCGCACGCTATCGGCATCGAAGCTCGGCGACGCGGCTGTGCGCAGGCGGCTGTGGGCGGGCGGTGCCCGCGCAATCGCCGCATCGGACGATCCCATGATCCGCTTCGTGCTCAAGACGGACGAATCCGCCCGCGCTGTACGCAAGGCCTATGAGGAACGCGTGGACGGTCCAACCGACCGTGCTTCCGAGCGCATCGCGAAAGCCCGCTTCGCTGTCTACGGCACGTCCGTCTATCCCGACGCCACGTTCTCGCTGCGGCTTACGTATGGGCGCGTCAATGGCTGGACCTATCGCGGCCGCACGATTCCTGCGACGACAAATTTCGACGGCCTCTATCGCCGCGCGACCGGACACTTCCCGTTCGAGCTGACGCCGCGCTGGATTGCCGCGAAGGAAAAACTCGACCTTTCCACGGTGTTCAACATCTCGAGCGAGAACGACATCATCGGCGGCAATTCCGGCTCGCCTCTGATCAATGCGAGAGGCGAAGTGATCGGCGCGATCTTCGACGGCAATATCCATTCGCTGGGTGGCGACTTCTATTACGACGCGGCGCTCAACCGCGCGGTGTCGGTCTCGACGGCTGCGATCACGGAAGCGCTAACCAAGGTCTACGGTCAAAGCGCCTTGGTCGCGGAGCTCAGCCGTTAGCGCCGGGGGTTACGCCTTCTCGAACAGCGCGTTCGCGCGCTCGCGCGCGGGATCGGCGAAAGACCTGTTCCAGCCGGTTCTGAAGCTTGCGTTCCCGCACTTCTCGCATTCGTTGATGATGCCGCCAGCCTTCGTCACGACGCGGTGATGGCAGCTCTCGCACCTGTAAATGGCGGTTTCGCGTGAAACCTCGCCAGCCTTGGCACTCACTACACTCTCCCAATAAGACCTTCCCGGGGGAGAGAACTGTTACCGAGCCCCGAGGTTCCCCCCACCGTCGGGCTCCTGACACGACCGCGCGACCAACCGCCCGAATTGACTTCTAGCGCGACGCAATTTGGGCTAGGGAGAGCGCCCAGCGATCTCGTCGGACGGCGGCGTTTCCAGCTGGACAGGGTGGTCTTCGTGATCGACAAGCGCAGCTTCATGCTCGGCGGTGCGGCCTTGGCGGCCGGGCTTGCGTTGCCAGCGCGAGCGCAGGCCCCGGCGCCGGCGGTACGGCCCCTTCCTTACCCCCACCGGGTGGTCACGGTCGTGACCCATTCGAGCCCGGGCGCGGGCAGCGACGTGCTCTTGCGCGAAATGCTCAAGTACCTTCAACGCTATATCGGGGCGACCTTCATCGTGGAGAACGATGAGGGCGGCTCGGGCGCCAAGGCTGTCGCCCGGGTTTCGTCGGCCAGGCCCGACGGCAGCATGTTCTATGCAACCAGCCCGACCTACATCCTGACGTCGCTCTTGAGCCAGCCGCCCAGGACCTACCGCGATCTGGAACCGCTGGTGAATTTCTTCAACGATTCCGAGATCCTCTACACGCGCGCCAACGGACCCTACAAAACGCTGGAGGACGTCATGAACCGGGCGCGCGCTACGCGGGGACGCTGGGGTGCGGCCAACCCCGCATCTCAGGAGCGCCAGGCCGGGGAGCAGCTCAAGCGCGCTGCTGCGGTCAAAGCCGCCGTCGTCTCGCATGAGGGTGGCGGCGATCTCATGATCAACGTGCTCAACGGCACGCTCGACATGGGCGTGGGCGAGGTGCAGGAGATCCGCTCGCAACTTTCCTCGAACCGGGTCCTGATGCTCGCCACCTTCAACCCGGAACGCATGGCCGCCTATCCGAACATCCCGACCGTGAAGGAGCTCGGCTACGACGTGACCGTGGTCAAGTTCCGCGGTCTTGCCAGTCCCAAGGGTCTTCCGCCCGAGATCATCCGCATCTGGGAACAGGCGGTCCCGCTCATCCTCGCCGATCCGGAATACCGGGCGATGTACACGCGGGACAATCTCGCCCCGAACTACCTGTCGCACGCCGAGTACGGCGCGTTCGTCAGCAAGTTCGCCGCCGATACGACCGCCTATCTCAAGTCCACGGGCGTCATCCGCTAATGCGGAAGGACTTGTTCGCCAGCATCGGCCTGCTCGTGCTCGCCGCGGCCTATTACTTGAACGCCACGACCATTCCGCAGAGCACGCTCGACGAACCGGGTGTTCCGGGTCCAAGCAGCCTGCCCACGATTCTCGCCGCCGTCCTTGTGGTTATCGCGATCACGCTCGGCGCGCGCGCCCTTGCTTCGGCGCCATCTCGAAGCCGTTCGAGCGATGGTAGGGAAGCCGAAGCGCCCTGGCCGCGTGCGCTGGGCATCTTAGGGATCGCCGTTCTTTACATTCCCGCCGCCTTGTTCCTCGGCTATCCCATCGCGCTCTTCGTGCTGCTCGTTGCGGTCGCACTGTACGAGCGCAAGGCGCCGGATTGGCGCTTGTTCGCGGTGGCCGGCGGCGGCGCGGTCTTCTTCTGGCTTCTCTTCGACATCGTGCTTGGCGTGCGCCAGCCCGAAGGCCTGCTGCTTCCGTATCTGCAATCTCTCTTCTGATTTCACTCGCCGACTAGTGTCGTGGTTTCGACGTTCGCATATCATCGATATCGCGCTCTTAGCGAACTTCGAAACCAAAACGACACTAGGAAACAATAAGTTGCCAGTGTCCTTCGATTCCGAAATTCGGCAGGGCCCTATATAGAGATGAAGCGAATTTCGGAATCGGGACACTAGGGGGCTACGCTGGAACTTCTTGAACAAGCAGCGCTGATGTTGGTCACCACGCCGCTTGCATTCGCGGCGCTTGGTGGCCTCGTCTGGGGCGTGCTCGGAAGCTCGATGCCCGGTATGTCGGCGTCGATCACGATGGCGCTGCTCCTGCCGTTCACCTACACGCTCGAGCCGACGCTCGCGATCGTGATGCTGGCCTCCTGCTATATCGGCGCCGAGTATGGCGGTTCAGTGCCCGCGATCCTGATCCGCACACCCGGCACGAATGCGGCCGCGGCGACCGTGCTCGACGGTTATGAGATGAACCGGCAGGGCCGCGCCGGCGAGGCGCTGGGGATATCGCTCTGGTCGGGCGTAATCGGCGGGTTGTGGGGCCTCTTGATGCTGGTCCTGATGACCGAGCCCTTGTCGCGTCTCGCGCTGCAGTTCCGCCCCACAAGCTATTTCGGGCTCGGTATTCTCGGTCTCTCCATCATTGCCTCGCTCACGGGAAAGTCGCTGCTCAAGGGCTTGGCTGCTGCGACCTTGGGACTGATGGTGTCCACCATCGGCACCGACCCGATGTCGGGCGTGAGCCGCTTCACCTTTGGCTCCCCCGATCTGCTCGAAGGCATCGCGCCCATCTTCGTCATGGTCGGACTCTTCGCGGTGACCGAGCTGATGACGCGCAGCGGCGTCAAACCCATCACCATCAGCGCGGGGAGTTCCATCCGTGTGCGGCTCCCGCGTTTGCCGATGATGAGAAAGATTGCCCGCGCGCAAGCCGTCGGCTGCGGCATCGGCAGCGTCGAGGGCTTGATGCCGGGCGCAGGCGGCACGCTCGCCTCGTTCATCGCCTACAACGAGGCGAGGCGCTGGTCGAAGGAGCCGGAGAAATTCGGCAAGGGTTCCGAAGAAGGCGTCGCCGCGCCGGAGGCCGCGAACAACACGGTCGCGAGCACCGCGCTCATCCCGCTTTTGAGCTTCGGGATTCCGGGCTCGAATTCGGCCGCCGTGTTGTTGGGTGGACTGCTGATCCACGGCCTCGTGCCGGGGCCGCGCCTGTTCGAGGAGAATCCCGAAGTCGTCGTCGGGCTCTACACCGGCTCTTTCGTGGCTGATATCGCTCAGATCCTGGTCGGGACGTTGATCCTCCCTGCCAGCCTCTGGTTGGTGAATCGGCCCAAGCCCTACCTCTCGGGATTCATCTTGGCCCTGATCATGTCGGGCGTGTACACCGTCCACCAATCTCTCTTCGATCTCGGCATCGTCATGACTGCGGGCCTGCTCGGCTATTTCATGCGCTATTTCGGCTTCCCCGTTCTGCCCGCGGTGCTCGGCGTCGTTCTCGGCAATCTGGTCGAGTCGAACTACCGGCGCTCGCTCGCGCTTTCGGGCGGAGAGTTCTCGATCTTCCTCGAGGATCCGATCTCGATCGTCTTCTTGGTCCTCGCGGTCGTGGTCGTGAGCGCCTCTCTGCTCAACGAATGGCGCGTCTCCGCGAAGGCGCGGAAGGAACGCACCGCGTGACGATTGCCGCCGATCTCGCTCAGTTTGCTTCGCATCTCGACGCGGACCACCTGCCGGCGAAGACACGCGAGACCGTGCATCTGCTGATGCTCGACGTCGCCGGGTTGTGTGTCGCGGCGCGGCAGCGCGACTACGTCCAAGGCGCGAGCGCGAGCATTGTCTCCGAAGGGAAGGCCACGGCCATCGGGCACAAGGGCGCCTTCGGTCCGTATGACGCGGCGCTGGTGAACGGCACCGCCGCGCATGGCGAGGATTACGACGACACGTTCGAAGGCGGCCCTGTGCACGCGGGCGCGGTGATCGTACCCGCCGTGCTCGCGGTCGCGGAGCATCGCTCGCTCATGGGCGCCGATGTGCAGAAGGGCGTCGCGACCGGGCTCGAGCTGATGTGCCGCATGAGCCTCGTCACGCCTGAAGCGATCCACAAGGCGTGCTTCCATCCCACAGCGGTTCTCGGCGCGCCCGCGGCCGCCGCGGCGGTCGCGACCGCGCTTAGCCTGTCGCCGGAGAAGATCGCGCACGCGATCGGCATCGCGGGATCGCTGGCCTCGGGCATCATCGAATATCTCGCCGACGGCAGCTGGACCAAGCGGCTGCACGCGGGGTCATCGGCACAATCGGGCATCCGAGCGGCGCTGCTCGCGGAAGCCGGTTTCACGGGGCCGAAGACTGTGCTCGAAGGCAGCCACGGGTTCTACAAGGCCTTCGCGCCGTCGAAGACCCCCAATTTCTCGCCGCTGCTCGAAGGCTTGGGCACGCGCTTTGTGCTCGAGACGATCGCGTTCAAGCCGTACGCCTGCGGGACGATGACCCAACCCTTCATCGATTGCGCGATCGAGCTGAAGCGCGCGGGCGTCAAGCCCGAGGACATCGCATCGATGGTCTGCAACGTGGGCGAGGGGACCGTGCACCGCTTGTGGGAGCCGCTCGCGTCGAAGCACGCGCCTCCCAACGGCTATGCCGGAAAATTCTCGACGCCCTATTGCATCGCCTGCGGTCTGATCGACGGCAAGGCGGGGTTCGAGCAGTTCACCGATGACCGCGTCAAGGACAAGGATTTGCGCGCGCTCGCTGCGAAGGTCTCCTATGTGATCGATCCGAACGACGAATATCCGCGCAATTTCACCGGCCACATCCGCGCGACGCTGAAAAACGGCACCGTGCGCGAAGTGCGGAAGCCGCACATGCGCGGCGGCGCGCATGAGCCCCTGACGCGCGACGAGATCCTGGCCAAATTCCACGACAATGCGCGCTTCGGCGGCTGGCCGCGTGAGCGTGCCGAAGAGCTCGCGAACGCGATTGCGACGATCGCCAAAGGCGGTCCCGTCGACTTAAGGTGCGCGCGGGAATGAGCGAACGGGAATTGCAGGGGCGCGTCGCGATCGTCACCGGCGGCGCGCGCAATATCGGACGCGCCATCGCGCTCGATCTCGCCGACGGCGGGGCGAACGTCACCGTGGTCGCGCGCTCCGACATGAAGGGCATCCGCTCGACCGTGTCCGAGATCGAAGCCATGGGGTGCAAGGCGCTCGGGCTTCAGATCGATGTCACGAGCGAATCCGACGTCAAGCGCATGGTCGATGAGACGCTCGCGCGCTTCGGCCGTATCGATATTCTCGTCAACAATGCCGGCATCCGTCTCGAGGCAGCCGTGGAAGACCTCTCGCTGCAGGCGTGGCGCGAGGTGATGGCAGTGTCGCTCGATGGCGCGTTCCTGTGCGTGAAAGCAGCACTCGCAGCACTCGCGAAGACCAAGGGCACGATCGTCAATATCGGCGGGCTGACCGCCTACACGGGGGCCATCCACCGCGCGCACGTCGTCGCCGCGAAAGCGGGCCTCGACGGCCTCACCAAGGCGCTCGCGGTTGAGTTGGCGCCGCGGGGGATCACGTGCAATCTCGTGGCGCCGGGCATGATCGACACGGTGCGCGAAGGTGCCGAGCCCGCGCACCGCAGGAGCCGTACGATGCTGGCCACTCGCCGGGGCCGGCCGGACGATGTGTCCGCCATGGTGCGCTTCCTGGTGGGACCGAAGGGGCACTACCTGACCGGGCAGACGATCCATGTCTCCGGCGGCGCCGTGCTGCCCTGACCCGACGCCGCTTGAGCCGCTCCAGCTTGTCGCCAAGGGTGTCGCGGCAATGCTCCGCGGCCGACGCGTAATCGAAGAGCGTGCCGGAGGCATCGACCGGTCAGAGGCTCAGCTTCCATTCACGCCCCTTTTGCGTCCCGCGATGACAATTCCCTTGGTGTCACTCCAAGTCGATCAATCCTGTTTTGCCGGTCCCGTCCACCTGCTCACCGCCTGATATTCACCTGCAGAAGTGGCCGTTTTGCCAGAAGCGGCCCTGATTTTTCTGCGCCGGGATAGGCATGTCGTGACCCTGAACTGCCCTTACCCTGCGAGGAGGCCCATATCAGGGCCAAGGCGGCAATGGTATGGTCTGCGTCGCTCGCGGGGGCAGGGGCATGGCCAATTTCTTCGCTGAGTTGAAGCGTCGGCACATTTATCGCGTGGCGGCAGGCTACGCGGTCCTCGCGTGGCTATTACTCCAGCTCGTCAACAATCTTGCCCCCGGGCTCAACCTTCCGAACTGGGCAGTCGCGTTCGTTATTGTCCTGCTCGCTGTCGGTTTTCCCGTAGCGCTGTTTTTTGCGTGGATACACCAACTCACACCTGCCGATGGCGCGACCCCGAGAACAGCGACCACGAAACTCGACTACGTTCTCGCGGGTGCCCTAATCATTGTGATCGGCCTAGTGTCGTATCAGCAGCTTGCGATAAGCAGCGCCCCACCAGCGCAACAACAAACAGGTGTCGATGCTGCCAAAACGGCTGCGGATTCTCCGGCCGGCGCCATTTCTGTCGCCGTGCTTCCTTTCGCCAACATGTCCGGCGATGCGAGCCAGGCGTTCTTCTCCGACGGCATAACCGAGGAGATTACGTCCGCGCTTGTCAAGATCCCGGACTTGCGCGTGGTCGGGCGCACGTCGGCGTTCCAGTTCAAGGACGAGAAGAGGGATTTGCGCGCCATCGGGCAGGCGCTCAACGCCACGCATCTGATCGAGGGCTCCGTGCGCAAGGCCGGCGAGCGCGTGCGCATCACTGTGCAGCTGATCAAGGCCGGCGACGGTACGCATATCTGGTCGGAGAATTACGACCGTGAGCTGACCGATGTGTTTGGCATTCAAGAAGACATCGCACGGACTGTCGCCACCTCGTTCGGCATGCAGACCGGCTTGGCTCCGGGCAAGAATCTCGTCAACAACCGCGCCATCGATCCGGAGTCGTACCAGCAATTTCTCCGCGCCAAGCCGCTGTCGCGCGCGCAGACTAGGGGTGTCCCACAAGCTATAGAAATTCTGGAGCCGCTGGTGGTGCGCCATCCCGATTTTGCGCCCGCTTTCGCTCTTTTGGCGTCCTCCTACAATTACATGGAAGTACGCGGCAGACCCGAGCTTGGGCCCTTAGCGGAGGCGGCAGCCCGTCGAGCGTTCCTGTTGGACCCGAATCTTCCTGAAGCGCATTCAGCCCTTGGCCGGCTGGAGCATCGCCGTGGAAAACTTTTGGCGGCCGACGACTTCTTCTCCAAGGCGCTGGCGCTGGACCCCAACAACCCGGACGCCTTGAACCGAAAGATGCTGCTTCTTGCCGGCGTGGGCCGGCGAAAGGAAGCCCTCGCGATGGCGCAACAGCTCCACGACCTGGAACCCCATGTGCCTTCATTCAACGCGGATCTCGGTGAGATCCTGTGGGAAAACGGACAGGACGCCGCCGCTATCGAGATACTGACACCTGAAAAGTTCAATCGCGCCCCCATAAGCCTTGCCAGGATCCATGCGTCCATGGCGCGTTACAATGAAGCCGCCGACATCCTGGAGTTGAACTATCCTGCTAACGCGACAGTTGGCGCGGCAGCGCGTCTTCTTCGCACGGCCCCCGCGAAAGCTACCTCGCTGCAAAATCTTCCGCGCCTGGACATTCTAGGCTTTGTCTACCTCTATGTCGGCGCCCCCGAGCGTGCCCTTGAGTATTATGAGGGCACGCTCGAATCTGGTGCGGTTGGCGGCGCGGGCGGCGACAATGGTTTTCTCTGGCATCCCTCGTACGCCCCCGTGCGCAAGCTGGAGCGCTTCAAGACCTTCGTGCGCAACTCCGGCATGGTCGAATACTGGCGCGCCAAGGGCTGGCCGGAATTCTGCCGCCCCGCCGGCGCTGATGACTTCGTCTGCGATTAGAGCCAGCCTTATCCGACCGGCGAACATCCGCTTAGGACGA
>Ga0137452_1000420_pt1 | contig 12651 bp, 14 predicted proteins | sample EasRivERMGT513_2_FD_102312 | JGI IMG/M metagenome (GOLD analysis project Ga0137452, IMG submission 102312) | Soil microbial communities from meander-bound floodplain in the East River, Colorado, USA - East River MetaG ERMGT513_2 | ecosystem: Environmental > Terrestrial > Soil > Floodplain ...
AACAGGCGCGCTCGGTGAAGGAAATGACGGCGGCCGCCCAGAATGTTTCGCGCCAGATCATGGCAATTACTCGCGCCAACCGTGAACACTCGAGTACATCCGCTGCGATCGTGACATCTCTTTCAGCCCCTGCGGCTGCAAGATCTTCCTCAGCTAAATCGAATGGGACTAAAGCTCAATGAGTCTCTCTCTCAATCCGGACGTCCGGAAGCCTCGGGGCGCTTTTGTGCTTCTGCGGAACCTTGTCCACGAGCGGACCGGCTTGTACTTTGACGACGACAAAAACGACATATTCCTTGGCAAACTGGAGCCGCTGGTTGTCGAACGGGGCCTTGCCTCGCTGTTGGATTACTACTACCTCCTCAAGGACGACCCCGGCTCAGCAGATGACTGGCATAAGCTCTTTGGGGCGCTGACGGTTCAGGAGTCGTTCTTTTGCCGCGAGATGGAGCAGATACGCGCTCTCGTGGATCATATCGTTCCGCTCTATTTCCTGACCCACCCGCACCAAACGTTGAACATCTGGAGCGCGGCATGTGCCGCCGGCGAGGAGCCGCTCACAATCGCGATGGCGCTCCAGGAGGCAGGTTGGTTTGACCGGGCGAGGATCAATATTTACGCAAGCGATGCCAGCCCGCGGGCCATCGAGGCGGCGCGGAACGGCATCTACCGGAAACGTTCTCTCAGAAGCCTCGCGCCCGGATTGAGAGAGAAATACTTTGTCAGTGCTGACGGCGGCATCGGCAACTCGTGGCAGGCAGCCGGCGAGCTCCATGCAAGAGTTCACTGGCGTATTGCGAACCTCACCTCGGAAGGCGACATTGCACTGGCCGCGTTGGCATCGCCCGTCATCTTCTGTCGAAACGTACTTATCTACTTCTCCGAGAGCGCTGCGCGCAAAACGCTCAGCGTTTTTGCCGAGCGGATGCCGAGGCCGGGTTACCTTTTCACCGGCTCCGCCGAATCGCTGTTGAATCTCACTTCTGAGTTTGAGCTTCGAGAGATCGGAGCTGCCTTTGTTTATGTCACCAGATAAGAAACGGTGCAATTGTGGACAGCCTTTGTCCGGGTTTGCACCCAGAGTTATGAAGCTCGTGTCAGAGGAGGCGTCTCGGTGAAAGGTGTATTACGAGTCCTGGTTGTGGACGATTCCGCTTACGCGCGAAAGTCGATCAGGCAGATTTTGTCTCGTAGTCCTTTCATCGAAGTCGTCGGTATTGCCGGGAATGGCGAAGAGGCGCTCCGGAAGGTGCAGGAACTTCATCCGGACGTCGTAACCCTGGACATCATGATGCCCGGACTCGATGGGCTCGGATTTCTGACAAAACAAATGGCGTGCTGTCCACTGCCGATTATTGTGGTAAGCGCCGCCAACGATCAACACGATCTGGTTCTCAAAGCGCTCGACGCAGGAGCCGTCGATTTCGTCCACAAGCGTTCCGCGCTGGCCAGCGAGACCATCTTCGAGATGGGTGACGAGCTTATCGAGAAGGTCAAGATCGCTGCAACAATTCGGCTGAAGCCTGTCCAGCCGGTGCCGCCGGAGGCGCTGCCTGTAGCCACATCAGGGCCGGTTCACGCTGCAGGAATTGCCGACATCATTGTCATTGGTATTTCAACTGGAGGCCCGCAGGCCCTGAAATATCTCATCCCTCGCATCGCTGAGGATTTTCCAGTCCCGATTGTAGTCGTTTTGCACATACCAGTGGGATACACGGAAATGTACGCTGCCAAACTCGACGAGCTTTCGAAGCTCACAGTCATGGAGGCCAAAGAGGGAGATCCGCTGCGGGGAGGCGTGGTTCTGATTGCGCCGGCGGGACGCCATTTGACATTCCGACGGAACGCCGATGAGTCTGTCGCCGCGCATCTTGACACGCGGCCTTTCGACACCGTTCACAGGCCATCCATCGATGTCCTGTTCGAGTCAGCAGCCGAAATCTTCCGGGACCGCACCCTGGGGATTGTCATGACAGGGATGGGGTCCGACGGCAGACAGGGCGCTGCCCGGATAAAGGCGCAAGGTGGCCGCATCTATACGGAAGCAGAGGAAACCTGCGTCGTCTATGGTATGCCGGCCGCCGTAGTCGAAGCAGGTTTCAGTGACAGGTCGATACCGCTGAATCGGATGGCCGAAGCCATATTGGAGGTTGCACATGAGCTCAAGAATTTTGATCGTTGATGACTCTTCGATGTCCCGCAGAATCGTCCGGGGCATTCTGGAATCCGCAGGTCACGAAGTGACCGAGGCGGCGGACGGCATGGCGGCCATGGAGTGTTACTCCCTGGAGAAGCCCGATCTTGTAGTTCTGGATATGGTCATGGGCGGCATGTACGGCATCGAAGTATTGGAGAAGCTGTACGAGATGGACGAACACGCGAGGGTCATTGTCGCCACTGCCGACATCCAGAATTCAACGCGCGAGATGGCGGAACAAGCGGGATCGCGCGGCTTCCTGACCAAACCCATCAAAAAAGAAGAATTGCTGAGCCTCGTGAAATCTGTCCTCGAGGAGCGCCCCGAATGAAAGCCCTGAATGCCCGCCAAACCGACGCGTTGACGGAACTCATCAATATCGCGTTCGGACTTACAGCCGCAAAGCTGTGCGAGATTTCCAACTACAAAATCCGTCTCGAGCCGCCAGTCATTGCGATCCATCCAACGGAAGCTCTGGCCGCAGAACTGGGATCGTTTGGAACGGGTGAGGTGGCCAGTGTCCATCAGGTTTTTGGCGGGCCGTTTTCAGGCAATGCCGTTCTGCTGCTGAATTACGAGAGTGCAGTCAAACTCAGCAACCTGTTCCTTGAGCAGCACCTCCGATCGCAGCGTCTGGACTCTTCCACCGGAGAGATTCTGGCCGAGGTCGGGAACATGCTGCTGAGCGCTTGCCTCGGCGTGTTCGGCAATCTTCTCCAGGTGCGCGTCACGTTTTCAATGGCCCGGCTGCATCTGGATTCGCTCGAAGAGTTCACGGCTTCTATTTCCGGAGGCGAACTCCTGGACGCCGTTGCGATAACGACATCGTTCCATATCCGCGAACAAGGGATAGATGGACGAATCGTGATCGTTATGGACGCGTCTTCGTTAGAACAATTGACTCAAGCGGTCGATCGCTGGGAGAGCAGCCAGTCTTCCGCGCAGGTTTAGATGAGCGGCTGCGAATGCAAGCCCGACGCGAAGCGCAAGCGCGGCAGCGCGCAGCCTCAACACAGGGCGCAGCCATCAAGGAGAAGGAGATACCACATGGGATCGAGAGTTTTGATAGTGGATGACTCCTCGATGTCTCGGAGAATCGTCCGGGGCATTCTGGAATCGGCCGGTCATGAGGTGACCGAGGCGGCGGACGGCATGGCCGCACTCGAACGTTACTCTCTCGAGAAGCACGATCTCGTGCTTCTCGATATGGTCATGGGCGGCATGTACGGCATTGAGGTGTTGCAGAAGCTTCGCGAGATTGACGGAAAAGCGAGAGTCATTGTCGCGACCGCCGACGTTCAACACTCAACGCGCGAAATGGCGGAACAAGCCGGCTCACGCGGATTCGTGACCAAACCCATTAGAAAAGAAGAATTGCTGAGTGCCGTGAATTCTGTCCTCGAGGAGCGGCCATAATGAATGCTATGAATGCGAGCCAGGCCGATGCGTTGAAGGAACTCATCAACATCGCGTTTGGACTCACGGCCGCAAAACTTTCTGAGATTTCAGGCTACCGGGTCCATCTGGATGTGCCGGTTATCGGTATCCATCCACTGCATGCCCTCGCCAGGGAACTGAAACCGTTTGTAACCGGCCCGGTGGCCTCCGTACATCAGGTTTTCAGCGGGCCGATTTCAGGCGATGCCATTCTATTCCTGAATTGCGAAGGTGCAGTCAAACTCAGCAATCTTCTCGTCGAGGAACACCTTCGAGCGCAGCGATTGGACTCTTCCACCGTCGAGATTCTGACCGAGATCGGCAATATGCTGTTAGGCGCCTGCCTCGGTATGTTCGGTAATCTGCTTGAAGTGCGCGTTTCCTTTTCCATTCCAATGCTGCATCTGGATTCTCTGGAACATTTCCTGACCTCGCTGTCCATCGGCGGCGACGAACTGCGACACGCACTCGTCATCGCTGCATCGTTCAATATTCGCGAACAGGGAGTCGATGGAAGGCTTGTGATCGTCCTCGGCGTATCTTCGTTAGAGCGATTGGTTCAAGCTGTCGAGCGCTGGGAAAGCAGCCAATACAGTGTCGCGAATACCTAACTTGTGAACGATCCGCACATGGCGGATGCGAATGCAAGCCCGACGCAAAGCGCAAGCGCGGCAGCGCGCAGCCTCAACACAGGACGCAGCCATCAAGAAAAGGAGAGACTATGCCCTTATCAATTTCTAAGGTTTCGAAATTAATCCAGGAAGCCAGCGAAAAGTTGATCGAAAGTGAAGAGGATCAGGCAGGCAAGCACCTCAAGAAATCGGGTGCTTATTATGACGAAGCGGCTAAAGCCTACCGGAGCGGCGATCCGGAACGCTTCCCTGAGGCCGACAAAGCGGCCAAAAGGGGCGACGACGAAAGCAAGAAGGCGGGCGACATCGACAAACAGATCGAGGGGAAAAAAGAGATCCTGACTTTGGTGAAGCAGACTCTTAAAGCGGCGCAAAAGGTTTAAGCGAGCATTTATCCGCTGCAACGTATCTGATCGCAGCGCGGTGGCTGCGACAGGAACATCGGAAGAGCACAGGCAAATCTGGACTATGGGTTCTATGTAAGGGATCCCGAAGGCGTACCGGTCCGGATTGTCCGTTCCTGATCGCTACGGCCGTATCTCGAAAACACGATTAAACGGGGTTTCGGTCGCGCGTCTGAATCTCGTGAAGCCGGCATCCGCAGCGATCTTTTTAAACTCTGCATCCGCAGGAATAGTCCCCAGGGCAGTCGCGCCAGAAGCAAGCGCGTTCGGCGTGCAGCACAGAACGGAGGCTCCCGAGAAGACACGGCCAACGGGATTGAAATTATCCTCGACCTTTGCGCCTGCCATCGGTTCAACAACCATTACCGTTCCATCCTCGCGAATCGTCGCTCGAGCTCGTTTCAGCGCGGCGAGCGGATCGCCCATGTCATGCAGGCAGTCGAAAAAAGTGATGAGATCGTAACGCAGGTTCGGGAAGGTCTTCGCGTCGGCGTCCTCGAACTTCAACGTGTCGGACATGCGGCCCGCGATCGCGGCCTGCCGCGCGCGTTGAATCGACGGGCCGTGATTGTCGAAGCCATAGAATGTCGATTGAGGGAATGCTTTCGACATGATGATGGTGGAGGCGCCATGTCCGCATCCGATGTCGGCGACGGTCGCGCCACCCTCCAGCTTCAGAACCACTCCGTCCAGAGCAGGCAGCCACTTCTGAACGAGATATCCCAGATACGAAGCTCGGAAAAAACGTTCTGTGCCGGGAAACAACTCCGGGTCATGCTCGCCCCACAGCATTCCGGCGCCCGACTTGAAGTTTTTCTCGATACGCGGCTGAGCTTTCATGACGGCATTCGCAAGTTGAAAGCCGCCTGCGACAAAGAACGGGCTGTCTTCTTTGGTTAACGCCACGGCATGCTCGACGGGAAGGCTGTATCTGGCAGTGACGGAGTCGTATTCGATGTATCCGCCGGCGGCCTGATTGATAAGCCATTCGCGGAGATATCGCTCCGAGAGATTTGTTCTTTTAGCCAGTGTTTCTGAGGTAACGGGTCCCATTTCCGCTATCGTCTTATACAGGCCGAGTTTGTCGCCAATCGCAGCGAGGCTGATCGCCATGGCTGCGCCAAGGTCTCCTACCACTTTGCCAAGGAAAGCTTCCAGCTTTGCCTGATTGAATTGAGTCGGCTTTGCAGACATCGGTCCTCCCCGGTCTTTTGAATCGAGGCGCTAAGCGTATCACGTAACGGCGGGGTCACTCCTTCTCGGGCAGAGGGCCCATGATGCGGGCAATGCCGGACGCAAACTCGGTCCACTGAGAGTGCTCGCGGTGCAGCTGCTTTCTTCCAGCCGCCGTGAGCCGGTAGTACTTCGCGCGACGGTTAAACTCGGACGTTTCCCATTTGGAGGCGATCCACCCCTTCAGTTCAAGTCTCTTCAAGGAGGGATATAAGGACCCAAACTCGATATCGAGTGTTTCCTTTGAATTACTTCGAATCGCTTTTGCGATACCGTAGCCGTGCAGCGGCCCCAGGACCAGGGTTTTCAGGACGAGCATGTCGAGCAGACCATGAAGAGGTTCCATGCCACGGGAGTCTATATAGAGATAATCTGAATATCAACGCCAGGACAACGGAAAACGATCAATGGCGTGACAGCAGTCGGCGTGCTTTACGTTTTCGAATCGGGCGGATTGTCGTCGTTCTCTTCGGACTCGTCAGCGGCTTCGGCACCGTCGAACCATTCGGGACGCGGCTGGGGGCCCGGTACGATTCCGGCCAGATCAGGATCTTCACCAGGCCCACGCGAAGGCGAATTGGCTTTCTTTTCGCGCTTTTCCAGGCGTTGCTTCTGTTTTTCCTGATTTCTTTCGGCTTGCGCCTTTTCCCGGGCTCGTTTTCGACTTGATGGATTCTTATTCATCACTTACGAGTATACCGCCCAAATTTGAGATCACAACGGCTGCTTGTAGATGACGCCATTCTTCATCACAAAACTGACGCGCTCCATGGATCTTATGTCCTGGGCCGGGTCCTGAGGAGTCGCGATGATATCCGCCCATTTCCCAGTTTCGACGGCGCCCGCCTGTTTTTCGATGCCTAACAATGTGGCGGCGTTGAGCGTCGCAGCTCGAACCGCCTCGAGCGCGGGCATTCCGGCTTCAACCATATAACTGAATTCGCGCGCATTCTCGCCGTGACCGGAAACACCGGTATCTGTGCCGAAGGCGATTTTCACGCCTGCCTTGTACGCCCGCGCAAACGTTCCTTGAATGAGCGGTCCGATTTCGGCAGCTTTTGGACGAACGATCTCCGGGAAGAAGCCCTCGATCCTGGATTTCTCCGCAACCCATTTTCCGGCGACGATGGTCGGCACATAGTAGGTGCCGAGTTTTTTCATGAGAGCCATGGCCTCGTCGTCCATGTAAGTCCCGTGCTCGATCGATGCCACGCCGGCGCGCACGGCGCGCTTCATACCCTCAGCTCCGTGCGCGTGAGCAGCGACGCGAAAGCCGTAGTCCTTGCCCGTCTCGACGATCGCCCGGATTTCTTCTTCCGTGAACTGAGGGTTCTGGCCGCTCGAGGCAACACTCAAAACGCCGCCGGTGGCCGTGATCTTGATGAGGTCGGCACCGTCCTTGTATCGCTGCCGGACGGCTCGTCGCGCGTCGTCGATGCCATCCACAACGCCTTCCTCAGGTGACGGCTGCCGGACGAGGTCGGCGCGCATGCCATTGGTTGGATCGGCGTGACCACCGGTCGTCGCGATGCTGCGGCCCGCGGTATAAACACGAGGCCCCTTCACCAGTCCCTGATTGATGGCGTTGCGCAGCGCGATATTGACGTTCCCGGCGCCGCCGACATCACGGACGGTTGTGAAGCCGGCCATCAGCGTCCGTTCGGCGAAGACCGTGCTTCGAAACGCCAGGTCGGCAGGGTTGAGCCGAAATCTATCGATGTCGGAGTTCGCGGAGTATTCCTCGGTCAGGTGAACGTGCGAGTCGATCAGTCCGGGCATGCAGGTGTGCGTTCTTAATTCGACAACGCGGTCACCGGCCGCACCGTTTATGAAGCCCGCCTCAACTCGTCGTATGGTCTGCCCGTCAACGACGATCGACATCTGCGTTAAGACGCGCTGCGCCGAGACGTCGATCAGCTTGCCGCAATGCAGGATTGTCGCGGCAAAAGCCGAGGCGCACGTGAACAGAAGTCCGACGATCGTCGAAGTCAACAGCCGAAGTACTCGCATCACACCTCCGTCTATTTGTCAGGCGGGCGCATGGCCCGGTTTACGATTTTTGCCGCTAGATGCAGCGGCATCAATCGATTTGAAAACGCCATCAGCTTATTGATGAATCTGGGTACCACGAGACCGCCGCCCCTGTCGAGGCGCCGCAACGTTTGTTCGACAAGTTCTTCCGCCGGCTGAAATCCGCCGGGAAACCTCGAGCCGGAAGATTTGGCTGTGGACGGCGCGGTCTGGGTCGGGCCCGGGCACAAGGTCACCACCGTGATGCCATGGCCGCGAACTTCTTCCGCCAGCGCCATCGAAAAACTCGTCACGAAGGCTTTCGACGCTGCATAGACGGCCACCGAAGGCATGGGCTGGAATCCCGCCGTCGACGACACGTTGATGATTGCGCCGCGGCCTTTCGCGATCATTGCGGGAAGAAGAAACCGTGTGAGCTCGACGAGCGCGAGGACATTCAAGCGGATCATATCGGATTGGTCTTCCGCGGTCAGCTTCGCAACCCGTCCACGATCTCCGTGGCCCGCGTTGTTCACAAGCAACTCCACGTCGAGCCCGCGTTCCCCCACGATCCGAGCGAGATTGGCGGGAGCGCCGGATTGCGTCAGATCCATCGGAATCGCTTCAACCTGAACCCCGAAAGAACCGGACAAGTCTGCAGCGAGCTGCTCCAGCCGGTCCTTTGATCGCGCAACGACGATCAGATTCCAGGAGCGTGCGGCGAGCGCCTTTGCGAAGTATGTGCCGATGCCTCGCGAAGCTCCGGTCACCAGAACGTAGCCGGTCCGCGTCACAGGAACCTATCTGGCCTGTGCAAGGCGTTTGCTTTTGGGTCTCTGATGAAGTGCCCATCGTACGTGGTCCGGATACCGGCTCTTGAAGATGATGTCCCAGAAACCGTTCGTGACCCCGTAGCCGCGACCGATACCTTTCGGGCTGTGATGGTAGAAGTGGTGACGGCGCGCGTACCGGAAATAAGGATCCCGGAATTTGTAAAAGTGCATCGAATGGTGGATCCACTCGGTGATGATGTAGCCCTGAACATTCCCGGCCAGCATGATCGGCAGCGTGTAGATGGGAGCGATATAGCTCAACGGAGCTGCCACCACGAACAACGGCAGCAGGTCGCGAAGCCGGCCGCTGATATGGTGCCCGTCGAGCGGGTTGGCATGATGCCCGTTGTGGATCGAATCGAAAATCTTGTGCAGGTAGTGCTCGATGCCCGGCACGTCACGAAACTGATAATGGAACATCCAGCGATGCGACAGATATTCGATCAGCGTGTATGACGCCAATCCCGTGACGTAAAACACAAACCCCACGATCGGATGTTTCGATCGCAGGGTGAAGTAGAGCACGGCCATCGAGTACGTCGTGTAGAAGGCCGTCGTGTTGTAGAGGCTTTTTCGCGAAATCCGCGCCTGTTCCCTTTTGTAGTTTTCCAGTCCGAGTGTTCGCCAGGGTTTCTTCTCAATCTCAGTCATTGGTAAATCCGAGCGTGCTCCGTAAAAACAAAGGTTCACCAACATAGCAGAACTCTCAGGTAGTGGGTCAATTTGAAATTTACGCGCGAACAAATTTTCAAAATCCCATTCGCGAACAGATCTCCTTGAACCGCTCATGGGATCGAATGGGATCGAATGCGGGACGCACGTTTAACCAAATCAGGTCTGCCGCGCGCACCTCGACTGCCTGATCGAGATAGGCCAGAGCTTCGTCGGTGCTGCCAAGGCCGGTACATATCTGAGCCATGAGGACCGGAGACACGAATTTCGTTTTCGCTTCATGAAGCAGATCGCTCAGACAGTCGCGCGCTGCAGGCATGTTGGCGCTCGCGGCGTGGGCGTAACCGAGGAGGGACAATGCCTCGGGGCTGCCGTTCGTGAGGGTCGACGCTAATTGCAGACTGTCGATGGCATGCGAATACGCCTTCGCCTGAATGTACGCCTGCCCAAGGAAATAATGCGCCATACCGAATCCCGGATCCAGTTGGATGGCCTTCATGTACTCATCGATCGCCTGCAGGTAACGCCGTTCGACATAGCACACAAGACCTTTAGACACCGCGATCGCAGGCGCCTCCGGATCGATTTCTGCGGCAAGACGAATCTCGTTGCGGGCTTCATCAAACCGGCCGAGTGGAATGAGCAGATTGTTCGCATACCAGTGATGCGCCAGCGCATATTTGGGATCCGCCTGGATCGCGGCTTGAAAGTCCTTTTCAGCAGCCGCCCAATCCCAGTTATAGATCGCCCGCAGGCACGCTCGAGCCGTCAAAGCGCCGGCAGATTTTGAATTCAACGCCAACGCCCGGTCGGCTGCATCTTTCGCGCGAGGCATGGCCTCACCTGGATTCACAACACCGTAGAGATTCCGTGTGACGTGCGCATTGGCAAGCGCAGCGAGCGCGGGAACGTATCGGGGATCGGCGGCAACCGCGTTCTCAAAATAACGGACGCTCTGCTTCAATGCGTCCGCAGTTCTTTCGTTCCAGCAGTAAAGACCACGGAGATATTGATCGTACACTTCGATGTCGACAGGCACCACACCACCTGCCGGAAGAGTCACCGCGGCGTGGGAGAACGTCGACCTGAGTTTCTCAGTGATCGTCCGGGTGATGTTGTCCTGAATGTCGAAGATTTCCTGAAGGACAGCGTCGTAGCGTTCGGACCAGATTGGATATCCGCTTTCGCCACTGATCAGATTGACCGTGACTCGGACACGAGGCCCCGCTTTCCGCACACTCCCTTCCAGCAACGCGGACGCCTCCAGTTGTAAAGCGACGTCGCGGAGGTCCGTAACCTGGTTTTTGAAACGGAACACGGACGTGCGCGGCACAACCCGCATACCGCGCACCTGGGCCAGGCCATTGATCAACTCTTCGACCAGACCGTCGCAGAAGTACTCCTGGTCCTTCTCGGGACTCAGGTCGCGGAACGGCAGCACGGCGATGGTCAGATCGGACTTCTTCAGAGCCGTCCGAAGTTCCGCGCCACCCAGCAACCGGCCGAATTCCTGCCAGACTTCCTGCATTGAACCGACGCGCGCCTCGCGTGATTTGGCAAGCATACGGTCGAGCATCGCTCCAACCGCGGCGGGAAACGCCGGCGCGCTCTGCGTCAACGGGACGTGCTTGTCGTTAACGAGAGCTCGCATGGTGTGCTCGGCTGTATCGCGCTCGAAGGGATGGATGCCCGCTGCCATCTCATAGAGGACGATTCCGAGAGAAAAAATATCGGAACGTCCGTCCGTTTCGCCCACCGTTTGTTCCGGCGCCATATATCGCGGTGTTCCCATGACGCCGCTCTCGGACGGCGCATCCGATAGCCATGTCGAACCGCCGGCCCGCACGACGTGATGCTTTGCAAGACCGAAGTCCATCACCTTCACGTGGTCGTTCCGCGTCAGCATGATGTTGCCGGGCTTGATGTCGCGATGAATCACGTTGTTGCGATGAGCCTCAGCTAACGCTTCCGCAATCTCACACATCAACCGAAGCACATCCGGAACCTGTATGCGACGTTCCGCCATCCTTACCTGCAGCGTCTGCCCTTCCACGAATTCAAGAACCAGAAAGAGGTCGTTCCCAACCTGTTCCACTTCGTAAATCTTGCAAACATACGGATGGTCGACAGCCGCCGCGGCGCGCGCTTCCAGCATGAATCGATTGCGGAATCGGGGATCGCCCACAAGCCGGGGCGCAAGGAACTTCAAGGCGACACGACGATTGAGGCGGGAGTCCTGGGCGAGATAAACCTCTCCCATTCCTCCCTGGCCGATCTTCTTGAGAACCTCGTAACGGGAAATCTTTCGTCCGATCAAAGCGGGAGACATCTTAGCGCAACTGGTTTTCTGCCGATGTGATCTGTACAATGCAGCCCGTTAAACCAACGGGATGGACGGAGAATCACGCACGATGCGGAGATCGTTTCAGGCAATTCTTCCAGGGCTTCTGCTTGTGATGGCTGGTGTGACGCTGGCGGATACGCTCACTGGCGAAATCAAGGGCCGCGTTCTCGACGTCGAGACAAAAAGCGCTCTGCCGGATGTCGCCGTGAGTTTGCTGAGCACCGATCGCGGATGGCAACGGCCGGCCCAGACTGATGCAGACGGGAATTACGTATTTATCCAGCTCGAACCCGGCGACTACAGTCTCAATCTCGATAAACCCGGCTATTACGCGGTAACAAAGACGAACATTTCAGTCCGGCTGAATCAGCCAACCGTCGTGCTTCCGCCCATCGAGCTGCGCCGAACGGTCGCGACGCCAACGACTCAGATTACGCTCGCAACGCCCGAGGGCGCGAAAGTCGCGGTGATCGATCTCACCGCGCCGGTTCCAGCGCAGGCGATTTTGACCTATGTTACGGAACGAGCTTTCACGTCGCTGGCGTCAGTCTCGGATTCGTCGATCCGGTGGAACTATGACAGCTCCGTCCTCGGCGCCCTTCCATTACGTGGCGGCCGGACGTTTGATCAGCTTGCGCTGTTCACTCCGGGCGTCGTTCGAGTTCCCTTCACCGGCGGTGAAGGTCCTGCCGTCGGTCTTGGGGTCGGAACGGCGGGACAGTTTTCCGTCAACGGATTGCGTGGCCGAAGCAACAATTTCACCATGGACGGTTCCGATAACAATGATGAGGACATCGGTGTGCGGCGGCAGGGCTTCGTTGCTCTCGTTCCGCAAAGCGCCGAAAGTATCGAAGACTTCCAGATCATGACGGCAGGATTCCCCGCGGAC
>Ga0137452_1000422_pt1 | contig 12623 bp, 10 predicted proteins | sample EasRivERMGT513_2_FD_102312 | JGI IMG/M metagenome (GOLD analysis project Ga0137452, IMG submission 102312) | Soil microbial communities from meander-bound floodplain in the East River, Colorado, USA - East River MetaG ERMGT513_2 | ecosystem: Environmental > Terrestrial > Soil > Floodplain ...
AAAACGATCGAGCTGGCGCTCAAGCTCGCCGGGCACGCACCCTCTTCGGTGCGCCTTCTCAATATCGGCGGCGGCTTCGGCATCCCGTACTTTCCCGGCGAGCGTCCGCTCGACATCGCGGCGGTCGGCACCAACCTCGCCCGTCTACTGGACGGGATGACGCAACGGCTGCCGCAAGCCAGGGTCGTGATCGAACTGGGCCGCTACCTGGTCGGTGAAGCGGGCATTTATGTCTGCCGCGTCATCGACCGCAAAATCTCGCGAGGCCAGGTATTCCTGATAACCGACGGGGGCCTGCACCACCATCTGGCGGCGTCCGGAAATTTTGGCCAAGTCATTCGGAAGAACTACCCCGTGGTGGTTGGTAACCGCGTAGTCGGCAGCATGCGCGAAGTCGTGAGCGTGGTCGGTCCGCTGTGTACGCCGCTCGACCTGCTCGCCGATAGCATGGAAATGGCGAAGGCAGACGTCGGCGACCTCATCGTCGTGTTCCAATCGGGCGCCTATGGTCTCACCGCGAGCCCAACAGCTTTCCTCAGCCACCCGGCGCCGGCGGAGGTGTTGGTGTGAAGAGCGTCGAGAAAGTTTGGGTACAGATAAACACAGATGCACACAGATAAGATCAACCCCGAAGATCAAGTACAGATGAGCCGCCGAAAAGCGCCGATGAACGCCGACAAAACCCAAGAACTGGTTTGCTGAATGAGTGGATTGTGTGGCTGGTTTAACTGCGAGCGCGCCGGCTCCGTAGCCCCGCAAGTGATCGCGACGATGGCTGCGCCGCTCAACCGCTTCGATGGCAGCACCGTGCGCAGCGTTTCCGCCGGCTTCGGCGCCGTGGCAGCTGCCGCGGCAGGCAGCGACGCCGACGTCTTTGAGGACGAGGGGCAGCTCGTCGCTGTCTGGGGCCGGATGCAATTCACGGACACCGGGCTGGCCGCGCTCGCGCAGCGCCACGGCGTCGCGCGCGCGCTCTCGCAGGGCTATGCCCGCAAGGGAATAGACGTGCTCGCGGCCTTGTCGGGTACCTTTGCGCTCGCCGTCCTTGACGGCCGCGGCGGCGAGGCGGTGCTGGCGATCGATCGCATGGGCACGCGCCCGCTCTGTTACAGCGTGGCCGGCGACAAGCTCGTGTTCGGGTCCACGCTCGACGCGATCAGCGCCTTCCCGGCGAACACGCCTGAGATCAATCGTCAGGCCATCTACGATTACGTATACTTCCACATGGTACCCGGGCCTCGCACCATCCACGTTGGCCGGCATCGCCTGCTCCCGGGATCTTTCCTGCTCTGGCGCAACGGCAAGGCCGATACCCGCTCCTACTGGGAAATGCGCTTCGTCGAAGACGAGAGGCGGCCCTTGCCGGATCTCAGGAAGGACTTTCTGGCTGCACTGCGCGAAGGCGTGCGCGAGGCGTCACGCGACCGGACGGTCGGAGCGTTCCTGAGCGGCGGCACCGACAGCTCCACCATTGCGGGCATTCTGTGTGAGGTCACGGGGAAACCCGCGCGTACGTATTCGATCGGGTTCGAGGCGCAAGGCTACGACGAGATGCACTACGCACGCATCGCCGCGCGCCACTTCGGAACGGAACACCACGAGTACTACGTCACGCCCGATGACGTGGTGGACGCCATCCCGCTGATCGCCGCGGTCCACGACCAGCCCTTTGGCAACTCCTCGGCGGTGCCGACCTACTACTGCGCGAAGCTCGCCAGGGACGACGGGGTGGACGCGCTGCTTGGCGGCGACGGCGGTGACGAGCTGTTCGGCGGCAACGAGCGCTATGCCAAGCAATACCTTTACTCGCTCTACAGCGACCTGCCCCATGCCTTGCGCAAGGGCCTGATCGAACCAGTCTTGGGCCTGCTGCCTCCGGTAAGCCTCATGGGCAAGGTGCAGCGCTACGTGCGGAATGCCTCGATGCCGATGCCCGCCCGCTACGACAACTACAACCTTCTGGAGCGGCTCGGCCCGGCTGTCGTATTCACACCCCAGTTCCTCGATGGAGTGGATTGTGCATTGCCCCGAGCACAGATGGCACAGGCGTACAACAGCGCGCAGGCGACCTCGCTGATCAATCACATGCTCGCGCTCGACCTCAAGTACACGCTCGCCGATAACGATCTACCCAAGGTGGCGCGCTCCTGCGAGCTGGCGCGCGTCGAGGCCACGTTTCCGATGCTGAACGACGCGCTGGTGGCCTTCTCGGCCCGGTTGCCACCCGATATGAAGCTGAAGCACACCCGGCTGCGCTATTTTTTCAAGGAAGCGCTGCGCGGATTTCTCCCTGATGAAATCATCACCAAGACCAAGCACGGTTTCGGGCTGCCTTTCGGTCCCTGGTTCCAGGCGCATCAGCCGCTGCGGCAGATTGCACTGGACAGCCTGGTCGACCTGAAGCAGCGGCGCATTGTCCGCCCCGAGTTTATCGACGAGCTGACTTCGATCCACGTTCAGAGCCACGCGAACTATTACGGGACGATGGTCTGGGTGCTGATGATGATCGAGCAATGGCTAAAACAGCATCGGCATGTGATATAACATTCCATGTAAAAAAATAGCGAATATCTACCAAGCCGCAGATAGACGCGGATAAGACTCGGGACCTGGGAAACGCCAATGGGCTCAGGGGAACGTCGATCAGAGATCAACCGGGTCACCGAGAGAATCATTGCCTGTATTTTTGAAATATTGACATTTGTGCTTATCTGTGTGTATCTGTTGCTCACAATGGGTTTCGATTCTTATCGGCGTTTATCTGCGGCTAACCTATTGCGGAAGATCTTCGCTGCGGCGGGGCTGACGGCGACCCTGCTCCTGCCCGTACGCCTCGAAGCCCAGATTCAATACGGTGCACAGCAGGTTGCGATGCTGCCGCCGTATTGCAAATACACGCTGCTTTTCCGGGACAATGTGCCGGGGGGCAACAACCCGGCAGAGATAGAACGATGGACGAAAATAATGGGCAGCACGTTCCGCAATATGCACCACTACTGTTGGGGGATGATGGCAACCAATCGCGCGAAGTTCTTTTCTCACACCCGCCAGGAGCGCATGCGCCATTATTTTGATTCGATCGGAGAATTCGATTATGTGATTCAACGAGTGCCCCCGGATTTTCCGCTGCTGCCGGAAATCTTCACCATGAAGGGCGAGAACCTGATTCAACTCGGCAGGGGTCCGCTCGGAATACTCGAGCTTCAGCGCGCGATCGAGCTCAAGCCGAACTACTGGCCACCCTACGCTGCCATGAGCGACTATTACAAGGAGATCGGAGACCTTGCAAAAGCGCGGGAGTGGCTCGAAAGAGGCTTGTCGGTCACGCCCGACGTCAAGGCACTGAGGCTGCGAATGGCGGAGATCGATGGGGCCAAGGACAAGCGCAAGAACACCCCACAACGGCCCGAGAAACCGTCTGCGCCGCAATCGCCGGCCGAGAAGAGCGCCGCGCAACCGGACTCGCAACCGGCGGAGCCCCCACCGCCCGCGGAGCGCTGACAAGAAAATCAAGAAGAATTGGCCACGGATAAACGCGGATAAGATCAACCCCAAGGATCAAAAACAGATTGGCCGACGATGAACGCCGATAAGGGCAACCCCAAAGAGCAATTGCTGGTGTCTTTGATTCACGTCCGCGGCGAAATGAAGTTGCTTGTGCCTTTAGAGTTTTTATTTTTGATGTGTGTGTCCCTGTGTGTATCTGTGGCTGATTGCCGTTCATGATAGGGCCGCTTTCGCGCTGCCTTTCGATACTGGTCTACCACCGCGTCGTTCCCGAGCCCGACCCGCTGGTCCCGGAACAGGTTTGCGCAAAAGAGTTCGACTGGCAACTGGCCGTGCTTGGCCGCTGGTTCAAGGTGCTGCCGCTGCGCGAGGCGGTCGCAAGATTGCGCGGCGGCACGCTGCCGGTACGCCCAGCGTGCGTGACTTTTGACGACGGTTATGCGGACAACGTCGCAGTCGCCCTGCCAATCCTGCGCCGGCGGGGGGTGCCCGCGACATTCTTCCTGGCCACCAGCTTCATCAACGGCGGCAGGATGTGGAACGACAGCGTGATCGAGACCTTCCGGAGAGCACAGGGGGAAACTTTCGACGCCCGCTGCATTGGTCTAGATACGCTGAGCATCTCCACGATTGACCTGCGGCGCCGGGCCATCGAGAAGGTACTGGCAGCCCTAAAGTATCTGCCATTGGAGGAGCGGCAGAGGCGCGTCGAAGAGCTTGCCGCACGAACGTCCCACGCGCTGCCATCCGATCTGATGATGACGGACGAACAGGTGCGGCACCTCCACGCGAGCGACATGGAGATCGGGGCCCACACGGTGACCCACCCCATTCTCGCGCAGCTCGAGCCGGAGCGCGCCCGTGGCGAGATTCGGGAGAGCAAAAGCCATCTCGAGGCGATCACGGGGGGCCGCGTTACGCTGTTTGCGTACCCGAACGGAAAGCCCGGTCGGGACTATCGCCGGGAGCATGTCGGCATGGTACGGGAGTTAGGGTTCGAGGCGGCGGTTTCCACTGCTCGGGGCGTTGCGCACGCCGCGAGCGATCCGTTCCAGTTGCCGCGATTTACCCCGTGGGACAGGACACCGGGCAAGTTTCTCCTGCGGCTGTTCCACAACACCTTTCGAACGGGAGCGGAACGGGTCTGAGCGCCAGAATCCTTCTTGATCCTATCGGCGGCCATTGGCGGCTGATACTCCTTGGTTCTGCTGCGGGCTCTTGATCTCCTTCTCGATCAGTATGCGGGTCAGGACCAGCGCAATCAGCAGGTTGTACGGGACATCATAGTAGGCGAGGTCCAGGAACGCGGCGCCGACGGCATAGCCAACTAGGCTCACTTGAATCATGCGGGCGAGATCGGACGCCCAGTGTAATTCCTTCCGACTTCGGGACTGCCTGATGATCCACGCCGCGTCGCGCCACACCAGGATCCACAACAACAGGAACAGCGCAAGCCCCACGTAGCCGTGCTCGCCCAGCATCTGGAAGTAGATACTGTGCGCGGAATGGATGTTGCTCGGGTCGGGGGCGTAGCGGCCAAACACGCTCCGGTTATAGATTTCGAAACCGCCGCCGACGAGGGGTCGGTCATTCGCAAGATTGATTGCCATCATCCAGGCATTGATCCGGCCCATGGCGGAGCCGTCCTGCTCGTAGTTCTGAATCGACCGCATCCGGTTTTCCCATGTCTCCGGCATGAATGCAATTGCGGCTGGGACCAGAAGAGCGAGCACCAATCCCGTGACCAGCTTGTTGCGGCCCTTGAGCCAGAAAACCGCCAGCATCGCGGTAACCCCGAGCAGCGCCCCGCGCGACTGCGAGCCCAGCGCGGAGAAACCGCAAAGAACCATGCTGCCGACGAGCCCCCACCGCACCCACCGACTGGTCGCCTGAAGCTGCAGGTACCGCAGCAAGGGGATCGTCATGACGAGGGCGAGCGCCAGCGCGTTGTTGTCCTCGATGAACGATTCTGCTGGACCCCACACACGGTATTCTCCGCCCCCCCGGAGGGTGTACAGGCCGCCCTTGATGCCGAAGAACGCCACCGACCCCGCCACGATCCAGATCAGAACCTGTACATGCTGCTTGCTGTGCAGGAGATACAGCGCAACGAACACCATCAACTGGATCTTCATCACCCTGTCCCACATCGCCAGCGACAGGGTGGTGTCAAAGGCAAAAATGGTGGTGACATTCATCCACAGGGCCATCATGAACAGAATCACCGTGACTGGCGTTACCGGCAGGTGTTTCGGCTCCCTGGAAAAGAGCATCCCTACCAGCGTCGCGATAGCAATCGCCAGCGCGAACCGAAGGTCGTAAGCAAAATCCCAGGTCAACCGGTGGGGATTCATCACACTCACCAAAATCCACAGGAATACGCCGACAGTCGGCCGCCAGAGAATGAATGGAACCGACCCGAACAGAAACAGCGTAAGAACGACGTCTCTCATGCTTCTTCAGCGTTACAAATCGAATTCAGTCGACATCGTTCGCCATTTCTCCAAGTCAGAGAACCTTGTCCCGTTTGCGATCGAAAGCGCACGATCCCCGTCGTCATCATGAGCGCAGCCGCCGAGGGGGTCTGGCCCTCCGGCGTCAGAGAGCGGGCTTGACTGCAATCAGGTACGTACTTGGGTCGCCATGTGACCGAGAAAACGCAGCAACGAAACTTGGCGCACCAGTCGAATGACAGTTCGTGCCAAAGCGCCCTTAACCGCCGACGGCGGCCCGATAGACCGAAGGAAATGGGAAATGGCGTTCATAGGCGGCCCATTTGCTGTTGATCATCGGGTTGGTCCTATCCGGGCTTATCTATGGCTCAATTGCTCTTACCAACACAGTCCCTGACCTTTCCCGCTCAACGCTTGTTGAATCTGCCCAGTTTGCGCATCCGTAATAGCGCTATAAGGTTCGTCAGCGTGTAGATTCCTTCCCACCTCAGTCGAAGCGATTCGGCCTCCGGATAGAGTTCGGTGATGTCGCGAGGAAGCGCGGCGATTCCATGCGTCTTCAGTACGCGCGCCAAGAGCTGGAACTCGTAGCGCCGGCGACCGTAGCGTACGGTACGCTTCCAATACATCTTCCAGTCAGCGGGACGCGCTGGCGACATCGATTCGAACTCGAAAGCAGCGTCCGCACAGGGCACGATGCGCTGAGGGTCGAAGCCATTGCGCTCGGGGGCCAAGTCCCATTTGACGAGCGCACCAATCAGCCCGTCGTCGCCCTCGAGCTTGAGCGGAATGCGCATCGACAGCGCGCGCAGCCGGTCGACGAAGCCTCCCCTCAGCGAGTACAGGTTTGCCACCAGGCCGTGGTCGTCGAGGATCTCCTGCCGGTCGCGGGCGGCGTTGCGCCCCGACATGGGCACAGCGGAGGCGGCGTGCGCATGGGGATTTTCCTGAAGGGCGCGCGCCATGGCGGTGAACGACCCGAGGACCGCCCGCGCGTCGCCATCCATGAAGAAATAGATCTCCCGGCCCGGGCATAGTGCGGGCACTGTCTCGTGTATGAAGACATTCCAGGCGTTGCACTTGTCGCCCAGCGCAATCGAGACGAGATGCACCTCGGGCCGCCGGCGGCCGTATTGCCGTACGATCTCTTCGGTCCGGTCGGTGCACCCGTTCGCCATCACGAAGACTTCGAATCGCCGGTCCGGGTCGGCCGCGAAAATGCTGTCCAGGCACGCCGCGATATGCCGATCTTCATTGTAGGCCAGCACCATGACCGGCCAGGCGGTCGCGCCGGAGCAGGTCAGCACAGGTTCCGTTCGCGCGTGCATGGGTGTCCTCGTCTCAATTCCCGGAAGCAATGTTCAGCCACGGATATATACAGATAATCACAGATTTCAAGAAACCACAATCTGTCGTTCAATGGTTCTTACCAGCACAAACCCATCACCTTGGCGCGCAGTGCCTCGCTCCGCGGGATGTTGACCAGGTCCAGCACGACCTGGTCCTCGCGCACATGGCGCGCAAGCGCCTCGAAGATGCTCGCATTGCTCAGCCCTACCACCAGAAGATCCGACCCGGCGATCACGCTCTCGATGTCACCGCGCATGAGCGAGCCGATGTGCGGGACATGCTGCTCGATGAACCGGCGATTCGCTCCGAGCAGCCGCGACAGGTGCACCTCCGGGTCGTACACCAGAAGGCTCAAGCCCTTGCCGATGAACTGCTCGGCGATCAGCACCAGCGGGCTTTCGCGCAAGTCGTCGGTACCGGTTTTGAACGACAGCCCGATCATCCCCACGCGGCGGCGCCCGGAGGCGAGCACCTTGGCGATGGCATGCTCGACGTGCACGCGGTTCGATTGCAGCACGTTCGCGAGCATCGGCAGCTCCACGTCGCGCGTCTTGGCGAGGTACATCGTCGCTCTCAGGTCCTTCGGCAGGCAGGAGCCGCCGAACGCGAACCCGGGCTTGAGATAAGCGGGCGAAATATTGAGCTGCCGATCCTTGCATACCAGGTCCATCACCTGGAAAGCATCGACGCCCAGCGCCTCGCACAGGCGCGCAGTCTCATTGGCAAACGTGATTTTCAGCGCGTGGAAATTGTTGCAGCAATACTTGACCATTTCCGCGGCTCGGATCGAAGTCCCATAGAACTCGCACGGAAGATGACCGAACAGCTCGCGCAGCCGGGCTACCGGCACCTCGGCATTGGCACCGACCACCGTGAACGGCGGCCGGTCGTAGTCCCGGATCGAAGTGCCTTCGCGTAGAAACTCGGGCTGGAAGCAGACGTCGAAATCGCGGCCGTCTTTCTTGCCTGACTCTTGCTCGATGATCGGCCTCAGCACCTCTTCGACCGTGCCCGGCACCAGCGTCGAACGGAACACAAAGACGTGGTCGCCGGCTTTCCCGCGCATGGCGCGGCCCAGCTCGTGCGCGAGCTTGAGCATGGCGGATTGGTCCTGGCTGCCGTTCGGCGCGGACGGCGTGCCGACGCAGATCAGCGAAAGATCCGAATCCATCACCGCGTGCACGACATCCATGGTCACCGTAACCCGGGTGCTCGCAGCCACCTGGGCCATGAGTTCGACCATCCCTTCCTCCACCACTGGCGTCTTGCCGCTACGGATCATCTCGAGTTTGGCCGGATCGATGTCAACGCCGATCACCGAATGGCCGTCGCGGGCGAGACACGCGAGCGACACGGCACCGACGTAGCCCAGACCAAAGATGCTAATCCTCATGATATACCCCACATGTCACGCATACGAAAATCAGGCGCTTCCGCTTTCACGTCGCCTGCAAAGCAGATTGGAGGAGCCCGGCAGGCGCTCGGTCGCGTAACCCAGGCCGATCAGCACGTCGACGGTGTCCTGCGCGCCGGTCTCGACGATAAGCACCGGATGGTCCCGCTCGAGGAGCCTGCGCATACCCTGGAGGACAGCCAACTCGTGCCCCTCGACGTCGATCTTCGCGAGCCTGACCGTCATTGGCAGCGCCAGCGCATCGACCGGAAGAGCCAGCACCGCGAGACCGGCCGGATCGCCGGTAAGGCGCGCCTGGTAATAGTTCACGAGCCCGTCCGAAAACCGTGGGAGCTCGATGCTGACGGCCGCCATCCTGTCGGACGCAGCCACGTTCAGCAACGACACGTTGGCATGCGCGAACAGGCGCGCGTTGGCCGCGAGCAGGGCGAACGTATCCGGCACCGGTTCCAGGGCGATGACCCTGCCCATGGTACCGACCAGCTCCGACATCCGCATCGTGTAATGGCCCACATTAGCGCCGATGTCGAGCACCCAATCCCCGGGTCGCAGGAAGGAATCGAGGAGCGTGTATTCCTGCTCCTCGGTCACGAAGCGGCGGCGCCTGATCTGCTGGTGAAAATAGAGCCGGCGCAGCTCGTGCTGCCAGGAAAGGGGCAGCAGCGCCGCGAGGTGTTTAAGCATCGCAAGACTCACAACGCCACACGAATCACGCTCAATGCCGGTTCGTCGTATGTCGCCGCCTCAATATACATATGCATGTCCGATGCAACCTTTGTTCTCTTCAGTCCCGCAGGGTCCGCAGGCAGATCTGCTCGAACGCCTGCGCCGCTCGGCGCGCCGACATGTTCTCTTCGACCAATCGCCGTGCCTGCTGCGAGAGCCGTTTGCGGCGCTCAAAATCGTCGAGCAGAGATAGAACGGCCGCGGCCATGGCGTCGGCCGAGTCGGCCTCGAGAAAATGACGGTCACGTTCCACGGGCAGCCCCTCGACGCCGATGCGCGTCGACACCACCGGGCACCCCATCGCCATCGCCTCGTAAACCTTGATGCGGGTCCCGCCGCCGACCCGCAATGGAATTACGTACACGTGTGCATTCTGCACGAATGGCCGAACGTCGTCGACAAAGCCGGTGAACTCCCAGTTGAGCCGGCGGGTCCGGGCGCGCTCGACGAGCGCCTGCGGTGGGCTGCGCCCGACGATGACGCATTGCGCACGGGGTCGTGCACGGGAAACGGCCGGCCACACCGCATCCATGAAGAACTCAATGGCGTCGATGTTCGCCATCCAGTCCATCGAACCGGTGAACACCACGGTTCCGCCTTCGCCGTCTGCCAGTTCCATGCTCTCCCTGTAGGTGAAGTAGCCGAGGTCCACTCCCGTCGGGATCACCAAGACGTTGCCGACTCCGTACTTCCGCTGGAAGTACTCCCGGTCGCGGTCGGCAACGGCTACCACGGCGGTAAACTGCGGCAGGAGTTCGCGTTCATACCGTTGCATCTTGCCGGCCTGGTTGCGCCAGATCGCCCGTTTGAGCGGATTGCTGGCGATCTGCGCGTGGCGGTGAAAAATCTCGGCCTCGACATTGTGCGTAAACATGACACTGGAGCAGGGATACGGCGGTGGCGCAAGGACAGCCGCGTGCGGAAAGTCCACGACCAGGACATCCGGCCGTTGCTCCAGTTCCCTCGCAATCGCCCGGCGGCCCGCTTCCGAAACATCGGTTGCAACCGCTACCGGCAGGCGCGAGACAAGGTGACGCATGCGGCTCCACTGAAAGAGCGCACCCCGTGCTGCACCGGGCCAACCGACGAGGCGATCGCAAACATCGCGCGTCTCGCCCGGTTCCCGGGTCCCGGCTCCCGCCGGCAGCGGAGACGCCAGGGTGATTTCGAACGCGCCGCCTTTCATGCCGCGCAGGATGTTCACCGTCCGTATCTTGCCGCCGGAGTCGGCAGGGAACAGATATCGCGAAGAGACAAAGAGGAGACGGAGCCGTCGGCTCATGTCGCCGTTCCCGCCTTGCATGCCATTTCGCTGCGCGCGTCGCGCCACGTCCCCAGGCAGCGGTCGATGATGCGGTCCAATCGTTGCATGGACCGGTCCCATGCGTGGTGCGACAGCATGCGATCGCGACCGGCGACGGCAAGCCGCCGTCGCTCCGCGGGATCGCCCAGGATGCGAAGGATCGCCTGCGCGTGCTCCTCCGGCGTGGAGGCCACGACAAAGTGTTCGCCGGGAACTGCATCCACTCCCCCCGCCGCCGCACGGCCTGCGACTACGGGCACGCCGGAGGCCATGGACTCGAGAATCTTGTTCTGGGTGCCCCGGGCGATGTTGAGGGGAGCAACCATGAGTGCCGAGCGCAGCAAGTAGGGACGCACGTCGGGCACCGGGCCGGTGACCGACACGCCTGGCATTTCGCCGAGCTTCTTTACCGCCGGTGAGGGATCGGCGCCGACGATGAGCAGTTTGACGTTCGGTCGGCGGACCCGCACCAACGGAAGCGTGCGGGCGCAGAAGTCGAGCATGCATTCCTGGTTGGGATAGTAATCCATGCGGCCGACGAAGCAGATCGTGTCCGTGTCGTAGGGGTCCGCAGTCGGCGCGAAGTAGGCGTTGTCCACGCCGTTCGGGAACCAGTCCGTCGCGGCGCCGGTGCGGTAGCCTTCGAGGGTCTCCCACTCGGCACGCGTGGTCGCGGTACACAGGTCGAATCGGCCGGCGAGCCGTCGTTCCTCGCGCGCAAGCTTCCTGCCCTCGAGCCAGTAGCCCGCGGAAAGCGGGAACGGCTTGTAGCGCGCGTACTCCAGCCACTTCTGCGAATCCATGTCTCCGAAATCGAGGATCTTCGGGATACCACGTACGCTGGCCACGTACTGCGCCACCGACGAGCAGTGGACAAAGATCAGATCGAAGCGCTCACGCGCGAGCTGTTCGCGCACGCGTTGGGCCAATGCCGGGGAAAAAAAGAAGCCCATGGACGACGGGGTTGGGGTCGGAACGCGCAGCAGCATGCGCACGACCTGGACCGGGGTGCGCACTTCGGCCATCTCGTAGCGTGTGCAATAGGAGGCAATTCCCGCGCCCTCGCGCGCCTCGTCGGGCGAACGGGCGAGCGAGGCAACCGTCACCTCATGGCCGGCAGAGGAAAAATGCCTGATCATATTGAACGGTCGGATCTTGCCGCCGCGCTTGGGAGGGAACGGAAACCTGTGGCAGAGATACAGAATTTTCATGCCAGCATTGCCTTCAACTCGTCCGTCACGTCGTCGGGCGCGCGGCCGTCCAGGTACAGGCGCGACCAGATCTCCAGGTTGAGCAGCGCCAGCAACCGGTCGGTCCCGTCAACACGATTGGCCTCGTGCAATCCGATTAGCTCCTGCACCGCCTGAAAATGAAACAGTTCACGGCTCTTGATGACGGATTCTGAAAGCAGGCCCCGCACCAGCGGCGCCAGATCCTGCTTGAGCCAGGCGCCCATCGGCGTGCCGAAACCGCGCTTCTTGCGCTCCAGGATGTCGCGCGGCAGCAGGTCGGAGACGGCTTCCTTCATGGCGTGCTTTAGCCTCCCACGACGAATCTTCATCTCCTCCGGCATGCGTGCAGCGAGCTCCACCAGCTCGTGGTCGAGCAGCGGCACGCGGCATTCGAGGGAAGTCGCCATGCTCATCTTGTCGGTGAGCATCAGCAAGTCGTCTGGCAACTGCGTCTCCGCGTCCACGGCCAGCATGCGGTTCAGCGCATCCCCGCCGCCGGCGTGACCGAACGCGGTCGCGATCATGTCCGGCCGCGCCGCGCCGTTGAGGCGAAGCAGCCGTTGCACTTCCTGCACCGGAAAGACCTGCACGTACGAACGGTAGCGCTCCTCGAACGGCAAGCCCGCGCTCTCCAGGAA
>Ga0137452_1000425_pt1 | contig 12599 bp, 8 predicted proteins | sample EasRivERMGT513_2_FD_102312 | JGI IMG/M metagenome (GOLD analysis project Ga0137452, IMG submission 102312) | Soil microbial communities from meander-bound floodplain in the East River, Colorado, USA - East River MetaG ERMGT513_2 | ecosystem: Environmental > Terrestrial > Soil > Floodplain ...
CCGAGCACTGCGTCGGCGAGCGGCAGCGAGGCGGTCAGCCCGGGCGATTCGATGCCGAACAGGTTCACCAGCCCCGGCACGCCGTGCTCGCGCGGCCCTTGCACTTCGAAATCCGCCGGTGCCTCCTTCTGGCCAGAGGTCTTGGGACGGATACCGGCGTAGGCGGGTTCGAGCGCGCCCTCGGGCAGCCCCGGCCAATAGCGCCGGATGGCGGCGTAAAAGCGCTGCGCGCGCTGCGGGTCCACGCTGTACTCGATGCGGTCCACCCATTCCACGTCCGGCCCGAAGCGCGCCCGCCCGCCGAGGTCGAGGGTGATGTGCACGCCGAGGCCACCGGGTTCGGGCACCGGGTAGATCAGGCGCGAGAACGGGGAGCGGCGCGACAGGCTGTAGTAGTTGCCCTTGGCGTAGAGCTGCCGCGGCGCCTTGTGCGTCGGGTAGCCCTCGATGCCGCGCGCGACGGCGGGGGCGGTAAGGCCCGCGCTGTTCACCACATTTGAGGCGAGCACCGGCTCCGCGCCGGCGACGTGCAGCTCGATGCCGTTCGCGCGAACGACGGCCTTTTCGAGCCGGCTCTTCAGCGCGAGCATCGCGCCCGCGTTTTCCGCGTCGCCCAGATAGGCGAGCATCAACGCGTGGCTGTCGATGATGCCGGTCGAGGGCGAGTGCAGGGCGGCAACGAAGGCGAGCTCCGGCTCCATGGCGCGCACTTGCGCGGCGCTCACCGGCACCACGTCGGTGACGCCGTTGGCGCGCGCTCTTTGCCGGATGCGCTCCAGCTCGTCCAGCTGCGCCGTATCGGTGGCGACGATCAGCTTGCCGCAGCGGCGGTGCGGCACGCCGCGCTCCGCACAGTAGGCGTACAGGCGCTGCCGCCCCTCTACGCAGGCGCGTGCCTTGAGCGAACCCTTCGGGTAATAGATGCCGGCGTGGATGACCTCGGAGTTGCGCGAGCTGGTGTGCGTGCCGATGGCGTCCTCAGCCTCCAGGATCACCACCTCGCGCCCGGCGAGCGCGAGCGCGCGCGCCACCGCGAGGCCCACCAGCCCCGCGCCGATCACCACGGCGTCAACGCGGTCCATGCAAGCCGGTGGGGAGGTAAACCCGTCGCGAATCGGCCGAACCCAGATCGAGACTAAGTTCATACAGCTTCAGCCAGTTGCGCACGACACCCGGCAGGAATGCCTGGGGCTTGAAACGATGGGCCAGCGCGTAGTACGGTATGCGGTCGATCGCGAGCTGCCGCAGCGCCAGCACGAATCCTCGCGTCCATGCGGCGGGATCGACTGTCACGCCAGCGCATGATTCAAGCTCGGTACGGTGAAAATCCAGCCAATGTGAGAGCTGGTCCGCGCCGGCGTTGCCGGGCAGGACGAAGCACAACAGCTCTGCCAGATCGTGCTGCGGAATGCCGATGCGCGCGAGTTCCCAGTCGAACGCGCAAACCACCTTGCTGCCGCCGGCCTCGCGCCGGAAGCCAAGGTTGCGCGGGTTGTAATCATTGTGGATCAATGTCCCGGGCATGGTCGCAAGCTCGTTCCACCATTGCCCGATGCGTCCAATGAATTTCGACTGGAGCGCCAACAGGCTTCCGCCCGACCATGGTCCGAAGAACGAGTCGGAAAAACGGGCCAGCGAGTGCCACAACGGCGACATCGCGACGGCGTCGTGCGCTGTGATCTCGGGCGCCATCCACGACGCGCTGCGCAATTCCGCCTGGCGGCCGTACCACGCCGCGTGCATCCGCGCGGCGCCGCGGATTGCCGCTTCGATATGCACCGGAGCCCACTGGTCGCACGCCTCGGCCGCGCCGATCAGCTCGGCATTCGCAAGATGCTCGATCGCGACCGACCAGACGCCGCGCCCCTCATCCGTTGTCACGCCGTAACATCTGGGCATATGGTGCGCGAAGCCCGGCTGCGGACTCCGGTATAACTCCAGCTCGCGCAGGTGGCATCGCCGCAGGCCCAGCGCCGACTCGAATCGGCCGAAATTGCGTCCCAGTTCGCGATCGCACAACGTAGCGACTTCAGTGATCAATCCGTGCATGACGACGTCCTGGGCTTTGTCCTTGACCACCATGTCGATCATCGAGCCCCGGTCTGCGCGCGGGCGCGCGTATCCTGCGCGGTAGCGGCGCATTCCTACCCCGGCGCCCAGTCGGATCGAGGCGATGTCACTCAGGATGCTGCTGCCGCCGTCAAAAGGCACCTCTTGCCAGTGAACCAGCCGCAGGTCGGGCGCGGCGTGCTGCAATTGGAGAGATTTCTGCACAGTCGCGCGCAACGCGGCATCGGACTTTCTTCCGGCCCAGCTCGCCATGCGTACTTGCCGGGGCACCACGCCTGTTGCCGCGTAGTGGTCCAGGTAACGGCGCAGCAGATCGCCATTGATGACCGGTTCGGCGATCCCGAGCACTGCGAGCGCATTGCGCGTGTACTCGCAGCTCACGCTGGCCTGTGCGGGAGCGAGGTAGGCTTCGAACGGCCGCTCACCCTCCCCGACGCCCGGCAGCCCTGCGAAGAACCGGCGGTAGCCGTAAAGGCTGCCTATGCCGGCCGCCCGGTCTGCGAACATGCTGTGGATCCACGACGCCGTAGGTGCAAACCGGACCGGGTAGCCGACGAGGTTCAGCCACAGGATCATCTCGCGCCAGTGGCGTGGCCGCCCGTGGCGCAGATGGTAGACGTCCAATGCCGTGTTGCGCCGCTGGCCGAGCGCCACGATGGCCCGCGCCGCGTAATCCACCGGCACGCTGTCGAACAGCCAATCGGCGTCGATTGCCTCACCCTGTTTGACGCAGCCTTCGATCAGCGCGCCGATCAGGTCGCCAGGGTTGCCGATGCCGTTGGCCGTATCCCCGCACACCAGACCCGCTCGCACGATCGTCACCGGAAGGCCCCGTCCCGCTGCCGCCCGCAGCAGCGACTCCGACACGCATTTGCTCTGCGCATAGCCCAGGGGCATGCGGTCCAGCCACGGCGACATGTCCGTGCGCTCGTCGACCGCGACAGGCCCCCCGCGCGCGAAGCAGACCGCCAGGGTCGAGACGAACAGGAATGCCTTGGGTCGCAGGTGGCAGGCAAAGCGCAGCAACTCGAGTGTTCCGCCGACGTTGATGCGGCGCAACTGCTTGTAGCTGCGCACCCAGCTCACTTCGGCGGCGCAATGATGGACCGCCTCCACGCGGCGCGAGAGCTTGCCGTACGCACCTGGCTTCAGGCCGAAGCGCGGCTGCGTCACGTCCCCGCGCACTGATCGCACGCGCCCTTTGCGCGCGCAGGACAGCATTCCGATCCCGGCAAGTATCTTCTCCAGGCGGCGGTCCGCCGCCGCGTCATCGTCGGCCCGGACCAGGCACAACACTTCCGCGTCCTGGCGCTCGAGCAGCTCGCGCAGCACGTAGCGCCCCACGAATCCGGTCGCGCCCGTGAGCAGCACGACGCGCGGGCGCGCGCTGGCCTGCCCGACCGGCACGACATCCTCCGGCAGCGCGCAGTCGCTGCGGATCACCTCCGCGCGCGTCGAGCGCATGCCTGGTTCAGGCATCTCGCAGGTCGCGATGCCATGCAACATACATGTCTCTCACCTTCTCCTTGTTGCGCAGCAGGTCCTCGACGCGCCAGGACGAGGTGTCGATCGGCGGCTTCACAAAGACATCGACCGTGCCTGCTCTTGCGTTCAAGCCTTTCCCCGGGTTCATTTCGGGCGGGACGCGGATGTAGAGTGGAACGATAGGCGCCCGCAACGTGGTGGCCAGGTGAAACGAGCCCTTGTTGAAATGGCCGACTTGCCCGGTGGTGACGCGCTCGCCCTCCGGGCTGAGGTACACCGACTCGCCGGTCCGCCGCAGCAATCGTTCGGCACGCTTGAAGATCTTCATGCGTTCGCCCGGATAGTCCTGCGGCACGGTCCAGATGATTCCGATCAGGTAACCGATCAATCCCAGTGGCGGCAACTTGCGCAGGAAGCCGCTCAGAAAGAAACGCGCGTTCGGGAAGCCGAGAGCGATCAGCACGAACAGGTCGATGGTCGATGTGTGGTTGGAGATATAGACGACCTGCCCGGCCGGAAACGGCCGTGCCGGGTGCAGCGCCATGCGGATACCCCAGATGCGCAGCGTCAGCCGCCCCAGTGCGGCGGCAAGCGTCTCACTGTAGAACCTGCGCAACTGGAATCCGCTCAGCGCCGCGACGCTCAGCATAACGAGAGCACCGACGCTCATCGCGATCAGAGTCAGCATCACGCGCAGCGCAAATGCGGTTTTCTCCCTCATGGCAGGGCCTTTGCCGTTGCCGGCCGGCACACCACCGTCTGCATGGCGAGATTGAGCCTGCGTTCGAGCAGCAGGAGCGGGAACAGCAACGCCTGGCCCAGAAAGTACGGCAGCACGGCGCGGTCGAGGTTGAGGCCCTTGCCCTTCAACAGCTTGAACGCGGCGCCCGCGAACAGATAGAAATACGGCGGGAACGCGCCGTAGGGCAGGTAGTCCACCACCTCGAGCCCGGCGCGCTCAACCATGGCGAGGAGGCTCTTGCGGTCGAACAGCACCGTGTGCTGCGGCGCCTGCAAGCCCGGCCAGCGCTCCCGATAGAGCCGCCACGTCACGCTGTCCAGCCGCGGTACCTCCACCACCAGCCTGCCGTCCGGCGCGAGCAGGTCGCGCGCGGCGCGCAAGGTGCGCGGCGGGTCGTAATCGTGTTCGAGGAAATGCCACATGGTGATGAGATCGAAGCGCCTCGCGCCGAAGTCCTGCTCGTAGAACAGGCCACAGCGGAACTCGATCTCCTGCATCCACGGCAGAGCGGACAGGTCCTTGAAATCCACGCCGGTGGCGGCGGCGCCATAGAGGTTCTTCACCTTGCCGAGGAACGTGCCGGCCCCGCAGCCTACGTCGAGCACCGCGCTGCGCCGGCTCAATGGCTGGTAGCGACTCACGAGCGCAGCCTTGTCCCGGTCGTGCTTGTCCATCGCGCGCCGGTAGAACGGCGTGAGCAGGCCCCAGTCGGTCTTCTTGCGGTGGGCGATGTATTCATCGTCGTAGTACGCCCGGATGTGCTCGAGCTTGAGGCGCGGGCTTTGATAGGACAGGCCGCAGCGGTTGCAGGTCACGAAACTGAACCGGCCGGGCTTGCCGGTCAGATCATCCTCCGCCGTCGCCAGTGCCGCGGCGTCCGCGCTGCCACAGAGATAGCAGGCGATCGGCTCGAACATTTCCGCACTGGGTGCAGCGAGCATGTTCATTTCCTCAGCGCGGCCCGGCCGCCAGCACAACAGCCACTACGACAGCAACGGCAAGGACGACAAGAATCCGGCCGCCGGCGCGGGTCGCGCGCATTGCCGGGTCGTCGCGCCATTCGTAAACGCTCAGCAACAGGTAGACGATGGCGCCGCCCAGGATGGCGCGGCGGGAAGGACCGGACGCGGTGAGGAGCACGATGAACGCCGGGTACTTGAGCAGCACTGCCTGGCTGCGGACGAACCTGTCGCGCGGAAAATGCCAGGGACCGTGGTAAACGGCCGCCAGCAGCGCCATCAACCCGGCAAGAATCGAAATCGCGGCGATACTCCCGGCTTTGCCGACGGCAAAAACGGCGCCCGCCGAGAGCGTCGCGAACAATGCCCAAAACCTTGCTGTCGTCGCGCTGCGTGCGAGCACGCGCGCAGGATGGTGCGCGCTGTCGTACGCGCGATCGGCAAGATCGTCCCAGACCCGGAATTGCGCGATCAGGAGCAAAGCCAATCCGGCGCGCAGCAGCGCGTCGCCCCCGTCGAGCGGTGGGTCGACGAGGAATGCAGTACCCGTAACCAGCAGGGCGAGTGAGGCGATGCGCCAGCGGGTGACGCGCTCGCGCCCGTATGCGAGCAGGTCAGCCGCGACAGAATTCGACGACACCCTTGTCTCCATCGACCCGCAATCGGTCGCCGCTGCGGATATGCTGCGTAGCTTGCGCCACGCCCACCACGGCGGGGATGCCGTACTCGCGGGCGATGATCGCCCCGTGGGATAGCATGCCCCCGCGCTCGATGATCAAGCCCTTGATCAGGAAGAACACGGCGGCCCACCCGGGGTCGGTCTGGCGGGTGACCAGAATGTCGCCGGCGCGCACGCGATCCGCCTCCCTCACGTCCAGCACGACCGCCGCATTTCCCTCGACCCTGCCGCCGCAGGCGCCGCTCCCACGCAATGAGTCACCCGCGTTCAGATCCGCAAGCGCCGGTGCCGCCGCTCCTGGCTGCCATGCTTGGCCCTGCTCGAGCACGAAGCTGTCCGGCGGCTCCAGTGCCGCGGTGCGCTCGTGCTCCAGCCGCCGCTGCAGTATCGTTGCGCGCGCGGCCGCATGCGCGAGCGTTCCTTCGATCAGCGCCAGCACTTCGTCCACCGCCAGGAAGAACACGTCGTCGCGGCGAACGATCAGTCCCTGCCGCTCCAACTCGCCGCCCGCGCGCACAACCACGTGCCGCAGCCGCGTGTAGAGGAGCGCCTGTTTCATGCGCGCGCGCTCTCGCAGGAGGATGGCGCCCTGCGCGGCGTGCAGCACCAGGCGAAATTTGCCCGCAGTCGAAAACGGCAGCCGGCGCAACCATCCCGCCGGGGTCAAGCGGGCCACTGCCATGGCAGTGGCCCGCTCGCGGATGATCTTCTGCTGGGCGCTAACTGCGTCGGGCCCCGGGCCTTCCACCCGCGCATAGCTCTGCAACAGCCGGATGATGGGCAGCGGATCTTCCTGCGGGGTGGGATGGATCAGCATCAACTCCTGCGAGTAGCGGAAACCCCAGTCATCCAGGTAGCGCTCGAATCGCTTGCGGAAGTCTTCCAGCGCAGGCGATGCAAGCCGCTCGACGATTGCCTCCGCGCTGGCGCCGCCAAACAGGCCGCTCAATCCCTTGTCCGCCAGGATTTCGCGCGACAGCGTCCACAGCTCGGAGATGGGGCGCGTGCTGGCAAGACCGTCGAGGCCGCTGAGCAAATGGCCGTGGAGCGTGGAATCATGCAGCGATGCGGAATGCTTGGACAGCAGATGCCTGAGCGCGCCGCAGCAAACCATCGCTGCAGTGTCGGCAAGCGCGGCATCATTCCAGCGAGTCAGTCGGATATCGAGAAATCCACGCAGATCGTCGGCGAGTTCCGCCAATCCTTTGGCCGTCAGCAGACGCGGGTGGGTCGATGCAGCGTAGCGGTCGACGGTTTGCTCGAAGCGGGCGATGCGCCGCGGTATCCACAGGTACTTCCACGCTGTCCTGATCGCGATGCGCGCAAGCTCGACGGCGCGCGCAACGGCGCCCTCGCGGATTCCGACCACCTGCGGAAACTCGCGCGCGCCCGTGAATTGATTGAACCACCGCGCGAGCCAGGTGCCGCCAGGTGCAAGATGCAGCGCCGTATGTATGTTGCTCAGGTTGTAATACAGCCGGCCGGCATGCAGTCCGACGATTCCGTCCAGGGCCTCACGCATGGCGGCGATCCTGCGTGGGGAAATGCCGAAGCCCAGCCCGAGGTTGCGGAAATATGCCGTATAGCCCCGCGACACGATGGAATACAGGAAGGGCGAGACGGGCCCGGGAAAATTCTCCGCAATGTTGGCGTTGGACCATATGTCCTGCTTTGCGCACGCGCCAGCCCCGGTGATCGGGCGCGCCTGGAGCAGGACGATCCGGTTATCCGCATCCACGCTCCACTCGATGTCCTGCGGCGCAAGGAGCTTGCTTTCCAGTTCGATGCCTATGCGCGCCAGTTCCTTCAGGCTTGTTTGCGCCAGGTCCGGGTCCGGCCCGGTGCCGCCGGCATCGTCGCGCGTGATCAACAGATCGAGACGGCGGACGCGCACCCGGCTCGGCGTCAGTTCTCCGGACGCCAGGCGATCCCCGAGGCCCGCCGTATATTCAATGATCGCATCCTCGCTCCACGGACCCTTGACGGGATCGCGCGTGAACAGAATGCCCGAATACCGGGCGTCGACCTGCTCCTGGACGATCACGCCCATGCGCACGGCGCCGGCGCCCTTGTGCCGCGCGTAGAACAGGTTGCGCTCGGACCAGAAGGAAGCCCATACCCTGCGGATCGCCTCGTCGAGCTGCGTGAGCGATGCAACGCCGAGAAACGAGTCCAGCTGGCCGGCGTGAGAGGCGTGGCGCGCATCTTCTCCCGCGGCCGAGCTGCGCACTGCAAGCAGTTTTCCCCGCCACACGGCGTCGTACGCGCGCGCGAGCTGATCGTGCAGGGCCCGCCCGATGGGTGCATCCAGAATGCGCGCGCGGATGGCGGCGCTTGCGCGCACGATCTCCTGCGCTTGCAGCAGCGCGAGCTTCAGCATGAATTGCCGGCAGGCGTCTTCCAGCCCGGCATCGCATAAGTGCTGCTGAAACGCCGCGTCAACCACCACCAATCCGGGCGGCACGCGATGGCCCATGCGCTTGAGCCGCACGAGATTGACTGCTTTCCCGCCGCACGCCGCGGTGATGCTTGCTTCGTCGAGCGGCGCCAGCAGCCTCCCCAGTGCGATCACAAAGGCCGGGCCTTCTCGCCGACGCGATGCAGCAGCGTGCTGAACAGCGCGTGGCTCACGGGGCCTAGCATGAACACCCAGAACCACGTTTCGGCCGGCGCCGGCATCGTCACGGCAACCACCACCATGACACCCAGGACCGAATCGCAACGATCGAGGAGGAAACAGACAGGCTGGAGCCAGCGCTCGCGCGGCGCTTCGCCAGGCGGCACGTCGAACTGGCGCTTCAGGAAAGAGTTAGGCAACTCCGCGAGCATGAATGCCAACCCGCATGCGAATCCAAGCAATGCGTACTCTTCGGCGGTCAGCTCCCAGATCGCGGCAGCCGGCAGCCGCTCCCGCAGGGCGCCGAGCGCGGGGAACGCCAGAGCTGCGGCGGCAGGCATGACCAACAGGCCGCGCAGCATCTTGTTCGCACCAAGGAGACGGCGGCCCCGGAACGTCATCCCGCCGTCCAGGGGCTGGCCAAAATGCTTCGACCAGCGGCTCTTGAGCCACGCCACGTGCGCAAGTCCGGCGAGGCTCATGGCCGCCACGAGGAAGATCGCGCAGCCCAGTGCCGCCGGATTGAGCGTCATCGGCGAAATCCCGTCTGCTCGCGGTTACCGAACAGGAAGTCAGTTCCCGAAAGCCGCTTGGCGTCCCGGGTCCAGTCCAGCCAGTTCACTTCGTTCTGCGTCGTGTACTGGATCCGATGCAGGTCATAGCCGGGAACCTGCACGTACATATGGTGCAGCTCATGCAAGTCGAAGCGCAGCAGCAGCAGGGAAAGCCATGCGGGCAACCGCAACGAGCGGGTGTAGGGTTCCTGCTCCTGCGGAGTGAACGGCCGCACGGCGGCGCCCTGGCTGAGGTTCGTCGGCATGTGCGTGTGCTGGCTCAGCAGGATCACGTCCTGGGCCATCAGGCTGAGGATCAGTCCCAAGCCGAAGGTGGCAAGCAGCGTCACCGGGCCTGCGGCCGTCGCCACGACCACGTAGATCAGGCCCAGCACCAACGCATTCCAGCGTACCGCACGCACGTCTTCCGGGCGCGCGAGATACCGCTCGACGCGTGGCAGGTTCCAAAAGTTCTGCATCCGATAGAGAACCGAGAACAGCGGCAGTCCGGTCGCCCAGGCAAGATTCATCACACGCCGCTCCCAGGGCTTGACCGCACGCGGGACCAGCAGCGCTGTGGTGGCGTCCAGGTCTTGCCAACCGGTGTACTTGTGGTGCCGGGCGTGAATGCGCTGCCAGTTGTGAAACGGAATCAGCGCGAACACGCCCGCGATGTGCCCGACCAACCGGTTCAGTCGGCGGGTGCGGAACAGCGTGTTGTGGCCGGCTTCGTGCAGGATGACAAACCACTGCAGAAGTGCAAGCGCGACAATGATCTGCCCCGCGACCCAGCTCCACGGCGATTCAAGGCTGGCGAGCCACCCGCCGAGCAGTAACAAGGCCACCCCGGTAGCTGTGACCATCCATCCGGCACCGTTACGCGGGTGCAGGTGGGATAGCGATTGGGGGCTGGGTGCAATTGCCGGTGGCAGGGACGCTTGCGACATGCGGCACCTCGGTAATCGAGCGCAACTCGGCTGGTGATGAATGGTGCCTGCGTTTGCCCGATTCAGGCAAGCGAGCGGCAAGCCCGCAACGCCACTCCGTCAGCGCGGTCCGCGCACGAAGCTTCGCACGATGAGGAAGGCGCAGACGCCGCCGGCCGCGGCCACCGTGGCCATGGGGCGCGCGCTGCCGTCAAACAGGGTCCCGAGCGCGCTGCTCACGGCCGCGCCGACGAAGAACTGCGTCGCGCCCATGAGCGAGGATGCCGACCCCGCGGTGCGCGGGAAGGGCTGCAGCCCGAGCACGGTGGCGTTGGGGATGACCAGTGCCGAGCCGAACAGCAGGCCCATGAACGGCAGCACCACGGCGGCGGGATGCGCGACGCCGGCCCAGGCGAGCGCCGCTGCCGCGAGCCCGCAGACGAGCACGATGACGGTCCCCGCGCGCAGCAGGCGCGCCATGCCGGCGCGCATCACGAGCCGGCTGGAGAGCCAGGCGCCCGCGATCTGCCCGACCATGACCAGCGCGAACAGGAACGCGAACGACCCCGGCGCCACGCCCAGTCCGTTCACCAGCACGAACGCCGAATTCGACACGAAGGCGAAGATGCCGATCTGCGCGCACAGCATGGCGCCGAACGGCGCGAGGAACCGCGGCTCGGCGGCGATCGCGGCGAAGCCGCGCGCAAGCTGCACCGGATGCACCGAGGCGCGCTGCGCGGGCGCAGTTTCGGCGAAGCGCAGCGCCACGGTCGCGAGCAGCACGGCGGGGACGGCACCGAGCAGCCAGAACACCGCGCGCCAGCCGCCCAGCACCAGCATCAGGCCACCCGCGAGCGGCGCGGCGATCGGGATCACGCTGAACACGATGATCATGCGTGCGAGCAGCCGCGCCGCCTGCTCCTGCCCGTGCAGGTCGCGCACGATGGTGCGCGCCATCACCGGGCCGGCCGACATGCCGAAGCCCTGCGCGAGGCGCGCGAGGACGAGCGCGGCGGCCGAGTCGGCGGCCGCGCACACGGCGGAGGCAACGAGCGCCGTGGCGAGCCCGGCGAGCAGCACCGGCTTCCTGCCGTAGCGGTCCGACAGCGGGCCCCATACCAGCTGACCGGCGGCCAGCCCGAGAAAATACGTGGTCACGGTGAGCTGCATGCCGGCCACCGGCGCGCCGAGCTCGAGCGCGGCCACCGGCAGCGCGGGCAGCCAGGCATCGGTGCCGAGCGCGGTGAGCGCGAACAGCACGCCCAGCAGCACCGTGAACGCGAGCGAAGCGGAACGGGATTCCAAGATAGGATGCGATTGTAATGGCACGCTACGACATCGTTGTCCTCGGCGCGGGCATCGTCGGCATCTGCGTCGCGCTGCACCTGCAGAAACGCGGCCGCGCGGTGGCGCTGGTGGACCGGCGCGGCGCGGCCGAGGAGACCTCCTTCGGCAACGCGGGCCTGATCCAGCGCGAAGGCGTCTATCCCTACGGCTTCCCGCACGACTTCGGCGCGCTGCTGCGTTACGGCTTCAACCGCACCATCGACGCGCACTACCACCCGTCCGCGCTGCCGCGGCTCGCGCCGTTCCTGTGGCAGTACTGGAAGCATTCGCGCCCTGCGCGGCACGCCGAGGTGGCGCGTCGCTATGCGAAACTGATCGAGCACTGCGTGGTCGAGCACGAGGCGCTGGTGGCGGAGGCCGGCGCGCAGGACCTCATCGTGCGCGGCGGCTGGATGAAGATCTTCCGCACCGGGCGCGAGCGCGACCTGCGCTTCGCCGAGGCCGAGCGCTGGCGGCGTGATTTCGGCGTGGAGCACCGCCAGCTCGACGCGCGCATGCTGCAGGACGAGGAGCCGTACCTCGCGCCGGTGCTCGCCGGCGCGTTGCACTGGACGCAACCCATCCGGACTCTGGATCCGCAGGGATTGGGGCAGGCCTACCTGAAGCGCTTCGAGCAGCTCGGCGGGACATTCCTGCAGGGCAACGCCGCGACCCTGGAGGAGAACGGGACGGCCTGGCGGATGCGCACTGCGCAAGGCCCGCTCGAGGCCGGCGCCGCCGTGGTGGCGCTCGGGCCCTGGGCGGACGTGCTCACGCGCGCGCTGGGGTACGAGCTGCCGTTGGCGGTCAAGCGCGGCTACCACATGCATTACCGCGCGGCGGGCGAGGCGAAGCTCAACCACCCGGTGCTCGACGTGGAGCGCGGCTACTTCATGGGGCCGGTGCGTCGCGGCATCCGCCTCACCACGGGCGCGGAGTTCGCGCTGCGCGACGCGATCCGCACCCCGGTGCAGCTCGGGCGCGCGGAGCCCATCGCGCGCGACCTCTTTCCGCTCGCGGAGAGGCTGGACAACGAGCCCTGGATGGGGGCGCGGCCCTGCACGCCGGACATGCTGCCCGTGATCGGGCCTGGACCGCTGCACCGGAACCTCTGGTTCGCCTTCGGCCATGCGCACCACGGGCTGACGCTCGGGGCGGTGACCGGGCGGCTGTTGGCGGAGATGGTGTGCGGTGAATCCCCCTTCGTGGATCCGGCGCCGTATGCGGCGGCGCGGTTTGGC
>Ga0137452_1000426_pt1 | contig 12585 bp, 12 predicted proteins | sample EasRivERMGT513_2_FD_102312 | JGI IMG/M metagenome (GOLD analysis project Ga0137452, IMG submission 102312) | Soil microbial communities from meander-bound floodplain in the East River, Colorado, USA - East River MetaG ERMGT513_2 | ecosystem: Environmental > Terrestrial > Soil > Floodplain ...
ACTCGGTCGTAGAGGCGGACCTTCAGGTCCGCCTGGGAGAATTGCGCGAGGAGCACTCTCAACGCGGTCGTAGAGGCGGACCTTCAGGTCCGCCTGGGAGAATTACGCGAGGAGCACTCTCAACTCGGTCGTAGAGGCGGACCTTCAGGTCCGCCTGGGAGAATCGTGCAAGGAGCACTCTCAACGCGGTCGTAGACTCAGGTCCGCCTGGGAGAATTGCGCGAGGAGCATTCTCAACGCGGTCGCAGAGGCGGACCTTCAGGTCCGCCTGGGAGAATTGCGCGAGGAGCACTCTCAACGCGGTCGCAGAGGCGGACCTTCAGGCCCGCCTGGGAGAATCGTGCGAGGAGCACTCTCAACTCGGACGTAGAGGCGGACCTTCAGGTCCGGCTGGGAGAATCGCGCGAGGAGCACTCTCAACTCGGTCGTAGAGGCGGACCTTCAGGTCCGCCTGGGAGAATCACGCGAGGAGCATCTCAACTCGGTCGTAGAGGCGGACCTTCAGGTCCGGCTGGGAGAATCACGCGAGGAGCATCTCAACTCGGTCGTAGAGGCGGACCTTCAGGTCCGCCTGGGAGAATCGCGAGGAGCGAGGTCATGGAAGCTGGCTACAGTCGTGAGGTTCGGATCGGACTTGTGCTCTACGGAGGGGTCTCACTGGCGGTGTACGAGAACGGCGTTGCCCAGGAGTTTTGTCGCGCGATCCGTGGCGAGGGTATCTACGCGCTCCTCAAGGATCTCACCGACTCCGACATCGTCGTGGATGTCATCAGCGGGACGTCCGCTGGTGGCGTCAATGGGGTGATGCTCGGTTACGCGCTCGCGAACGACCTGGACTTTACGTCGGTTGCGGGCCTCTGGCGTGACGAAGGGGACATCGCACGCCTGCTGCGCACCAAGGACGATCCTGAGACCAAGTCGCTGCTTGACAGTGAGGGCTACTACCAGAAGCAGCTCGCCGCGGCGCTCCAGAGGCTTCCAAAGTGGACACCGCGCGAGGGCAGTATCCCGTCCACAGTAACGGAACTCGATCTGTTTGCCACCGGGACCGACGTCGAAGGAAGCGTCCGCACGGTCTTTGACGACGCGGGACATGCCATTGACGTCAAGAACCATCGCGCGGTGTTCAAGCTGGAGTTTCGAGGGTCTCGCAAGATTGATTTCGATCCAAAGGCTGTTACAGAACTCGCGACGCTCGCCCGGCTGACGTCATGCTTTCCTCTGGCATTTGCGCCAGTCGAAGTCTCAACGACCGATCACCCCTACCTTACGAGGTGGGGTCAGCTCACAGAGCCTGCCGTATTTCTCGATGGCGGCATCCTGGACAACAAGCCATTCTCGTACGCGGTCGACACGATTTTCAGCCGCAAAGCGGATCGGGACGTCCAGCGTTTGCTCTTTTACGTCGAGCCGAATCCGGAGCGATTCATGCCGGCCGGCAAGGTGATCGTACCTGGCGCACTCTCCGCGGCCATGAAGGCACTCGTCGGTATTCCGGGCTATGAAAGTATCGCAGCGGATCTCGAAAGCATTGCTGCACACAACGAGGTTGTGTGTCGGCTCGAGGGCCTGATCCGTGCCACGGTGCCGACTTCGCGCGGCGCCGGATTCCTCGAGGAGACCAAATCGACGCTCGCGGGCGTTTCAGAGGACAGCCACGTCTACAAAGCGTCCCGGTTGACACAGCTCAGGAACCGCGCCGTCGAAGGCATCCTGAACGAAGGCAAGCGGCGGCCGTTCTTTCTTAAGACCGAAGAGCGCCGCGCCGCGCGAATCGTGGTTGACAGCTTTGCCGAATGGAAGGGGTCATACGTCGAGACCCTGGACCAGTTCGACGTGTTCTTCCGTATTCGTCGTCTCTACCACCTGACGTATGCCCTGAGATCGTTCCTTTACGATCACGAGCGTCCTTCACCTGAAGTCGCCGAGCGTTACCGTCGGCTATGGCGGGACATCAACCACTTCATCCAGCTCCTCGAAGTCGCTCAATCACAAATGGAAGCGCTCGTTGACCAGTCGCACATCGAGTGGAAATTCCTGCATGAACAATTCAAGGAACATGGCAACGAAGTCGAGCCGTCCAAAGCCGATCTCGCCACGGTATCCGAACGTCTGTGGGGACAGATCGCACTTGCGTTAACGGCGCTTCTCACGAACGATTCGATTACAGACGACATGATCCGCGACACGACCCAGGAGACGTCGTGCTACACCGCCATGGTGTCTCGCCGCCAGGTCGTGGTTAATGCGGGCAGCACACCAGGGACGTCCGCCAACCTGCTGCAACGCATCGACACCGCGGTTCGGTCGCTGCTCCGGGACTTCACGCGAGACATTGGCAGCGACCAGATAGCCGCTTTGTACTCCGGATTCGTAGACATCGACCGCCAGGTGTTTCCGCTGCAGTACGCGGCGGGTACGCACACGCGGGACATCATCCAGGTGGTGCGTCTCAGTCCTGCCGACGCGCAACGCGGGCTGAGCGCTCGGGGGATCGAAGAAAAGATCTGCGGCCGCGCGCTTGGAGCCTTCGGCGGTTTCTTCAAGAAACCCTGGCGATCGAACGACATCATGTGGGGTCGTATCGACGCGCTCTGCCAGATCGTCGAGTGCACGTTCACGAAGGAACGCATCCGAAAGGTGCCGCGTTCGGCGCCGTCGCAACAGGTGCTCGAAGCGCGGCTTGCCGCAATGTTCAAATCCACTGATGCGCCGACGATCACGCGGCTCGCCCAACAGCTCTGGAACGTTCACGCCTTGAATGATGCCGGTTTCGAAGGTTTGTTGAGCGCGCTGATTGAAGCCGGCCAGCTGGAGATCGCGGAAGTCGAGTGGCGCCAGGTCATCGACGACGCACTGGAGCAGGAGCGACTGTGGGGGCACCATGGAGTGCTCACAACGCCTCTTGCCGGGACGCCGCCGTTCTCGAGCGAACGTGTCGCGTGGGAGGCGGCGGTCCAGGGTCACGATGGACTGATCGTGGCGCTGGCTGCGCAGGCCGCGGCAAAGCCACAGTTGGACTTGTTCAAGCGCTACCGAGTTGCCGGCCGTCCTTTCGTTGAGGAGATTCCGAAACCGGTGCTGCTGGAGCTTGGGACGTTGGCGCTGATGCGACTCGAGCGCAGCGTCGCCAGCGAGTTGCCCGCCTGGCAAAGCCTTGGCACGCGCGTCTTCTACAAAACGTTTTTCTCGTGGATTCTGCCCACGCTCTACGGATGGGCGCGATTCAGTCGGACGGCACCCGAATATGGTCGGTCGCTGACGGCGTCCCTCCTGGTAGCCAGTCTGTTCGCGTTCCTGTTCGGCGTCGCATTCCTGACGATTGGTGTGAGCGTGACCACTGCTCAATGGATGGTGGCTGTCTCGGTGATGGTAATGGCGGTGTGGGTCCTCGTTTTCAGGCGTGAGTGACGACGAGTTCTTGACCTCGCGACATCACTCTCGACTCTCTAGCGCTCGAGCGGACTTGAAAGGTCCGCGCCGCGTGCGCTTCGCCACAGTCAGACAGGAGGGGTGCGCCGATGCCACTCCGTTTTCCGCTCGTATGCCTGCGCCAAGGCGAGCACCAGCGGCTCTCCGAGGCGCGGACCGCTGATTTCGAGACCGATCGGTAGCCCGCTGCGGCTGAAGCCGCATGGGACCGAGATGCTCGGCAGTCCGTAGATATCGAACGGCTGGGTGTTGCGCAGAGACGGCGCGACTCCGCCAGCCGGAGGAGTGCCTGGATCGGCGGCAGCATCTTGAATCGTGGCTGGCAGGATAGGAGTCGTCGGAGTCACCAGTAGATCCACCGCCGAGAACACCGTCATGACCTCGCGTCTCAGCCGGTCCAGCTCACGGCGCCCTTCTATATAGGCCACCGCCGACACCTTCGCCCCGGCCTCCAGCCGTCGCCGGGTCATGGGCTGATACAGATCCGGCGTTTTTGTGAAGTACGGCGCATGGAACGCATACGCCTCGGCGCCGACCACCGGAAGCGTCTGATAGGCGGGCAGTTCCACGTCGCGGGTGGACGCGGTGAGGCGGCCGAGGATCTGCAGCGCCTCTTTCACTGCCTGCTCGATCTCCGGATCGAGCGTCTCGTAGAACACCGCTCGAGGGATTCCGATGCGGAGCGTCGAGACCTTCTGCCGAAGCGCGTTGGTGTAGTCGGGCACTGTAGCGGCGAGGCTGTTGGTGTCGAGCGGGTCGTAGCCTGCGATCGGCTGGAGGAGGAGCGCGGCGTCGGCCACGGTGCGACAGAGCGGGCCGACGTGATCCAGCGACCACGAGAGCGGCACGACGCCGCGAGTGCTGACGAGACCATACGTCGGCTTCAGGCCTACGATGCCGCAGTACGCGGCGGGTTGACGGATCGATCCGCCGGTATCCGATCCCAGCGCGCCGTAGCAGAGTCCCGCCGCAACTGCGGCGCCGGAGCCTCCCGAGGAACCGCCGGCGATGTGCTCGCGCTGCCACGGGTTGTGCACCGGACCGTAGTGGCTCTGCGCAGAATTGTCGCCGTATGCGAACTCGTGCATGTTCAACTTGCCGAGCATTACCGCGCCAGCCGCTCTGAGCCGGCGCACGACTTCCGCGTCTCGCTCTGGCACCCGATCTGCAAAGATGGCGCTGCCAGCAGTAGTGCGGACGCCGGCGGTGTCGAAGAGGTCCTTCAGCGCGATCGGGATGCCGTCCAACCGCCCCCGTCGCTTCCCGCTGGCGATCAAGGTCTCTGCGGCTTTCGCATCCGCGAGTGCCTGTTCGCCCGTTACGGTGATGAAGGCGTTCAGCGTGGGGTTCAGACGTTCGATGCGCGCGAGACATGCCCTGGTCAGTTCGACGGGCGACACCTTCCGCGCGTCGAGGAGGTCACTCGCGTCCTTGAGCGACAGCGCGGTGAGGTCGTCAGGTCGCCTCGGAACCTGCGCCGCCTGAACCTGCGTGCCCAGCACAGCGGCGGTGTACGCGCCGGCTGTCACTTTCAGGAAGTCGCGTCGGCCCGCCTTCGCTTGGCAGCTTCGGCGAGACGGGTCCTGGCGCAGGGGAGCGCTGCCTGTCGAGTTCATACGACGCATCATAAGGCGAAGCGCCTGTGGGTGACCCCGCGCCGGTTTGGATCCGCTCAGCGTCGAATCAGGTGGAGGTCGAGCCGGCTGTCGCCGTTGATCGTCACCGCCTGACCGTTGCCTTCTGGACCGTTCGGGTCCGTTCGCGGATCCTCGAAGCCTTCCTTGATGGGCGTGATGCTGTTTGCCTTGCCCGAATAGAGTCCCGAAAAGCTGTAAAAGCCTTTCCTGTCGGTTGTCGTCGTCTGATAAATGAGAACCGGGCATGAGTTGCTGAAAAAAGGGGGCGCCGGCGAAACTTCCTCACAGGAGTATTCGCTCACTTGGACGCCTTCAAGCGGTATCAGTCCGGTGGGTGTCTCCTCCGAGATCACGCCAGACAGGGTGTAAATCGCGACGCGCGGACCGAGCTGAAAATCGAATTGCGTGTCGCCACTGACCGTCAGGATTTGACGCGCAGCTGCGTAGCCTGCCTTGACCGCGGACGCGCCGCCGTACGAGCGCGGCACTCCCGAAAGGCTGTAGTAGCCCTTGCCGTCGGTGGTCCCTTGCACGCCTGCCACGAACACTTTCGCGCCTTCGACGGGCGCACTCCCTTGCCCGATGACCACGCCGGACACGGTGAAGGTCGGATCCGGAGCTTGAGTTTGGGTTGTCGGTGCGGTCGGCACGTACCCGCTACAGGCCGTCACCGCCGATGTCAGCACGAAAGCGACCACGACCAATCGTGGCGCGGCCGGCGGACAACACATCGCAGCGCCTCCATCGGCTCGCGTGAGCCAGCTGCAATCGGCAGGAGCCTCACGAAAGCTGCCGAGACTATACCCGCTTTCGGCACGGCGTTGCGATCGTCTAAATCGGCCACGGAGACACGGAGACAAGGAGAACTATCAAGCGGCATCGGCCTCGCCTCACGCTCGATTCGGCCAGACGACGCGCACCGCAGCGGAATCCTCCGTTTTGGTCTCCTCGAGCTCGATTACGTCCAGCGTTAGGCGCGCTGGCGAAGGCCATTGTGCTGTCGCTTCAGGGGAACATGACAAGGCCGCGCGAGTGTGGGGCGAAGCTGTCCGTGAGGCTGGTCCCGGTTCCCCTGGATGGATGACGGCGGTGGAGCCGCTGCTGAATCCGATCGGTCACTGCGCCGCCTGGACGCATGCGCTCGCAATCCCGCGCCACAGAGCGGCTTGAGCGCCGCGTGTTGTATCGACCAGACGCGATCTGAAACGGATATGAACCTAGTCGCGGTCGAAACCAGACGACGCCGCGCGTGCCAACTCGCTCTTCGCCACAAACCGAATCACATTTGCATCCAGATCGTGATCGTGATGTGTCACCGGCGCGACATGACTCGTTCCGCGTGAATCAGCGGCGGCCGGTCCAGGCAAATAGCGGAATTGAATGAAGGGTTGGCCACGCGTCGCGCGCCCGCTGTCGCCGAAGATTCGTCGCATGCTGAAATAGAATTCCTCCGCTAACCACTCAACGTGGCTCCAGAGGCTGTAATGTCCAACCGGACGGACGGTTGCTCTCTGCGGAAGCGCCCAGTCCAGCACTTCATCGTGAAACTGATTGTGCTGAGACATGCGAGTCTTCAACCCCATAGTGCGCCTCCTGGTGTGGTAACTCGGCCAGCTTGAAAAGATTCATGCGCACGGCCATCGCCACGAACGGGCATGCGAGCGAGGCCATGACCTGAATCATGCTCTTGTCCGGATTCATGAATCCGCCGACTGCGCTATCGAGAAGCAGCAGCACCCCATACACCTGCCCGTCGTGCTCCAACCGGATCGCGGCGGCGCTTCGTGGCCTCAACTCATTGCGGCGCTCAGGCGGAAGATACTTGCTCTGGTCATGGGCGTACTCGTAGTCGCCCAGATCCGGAAAGCAGTGCAAACCGCCATTGGCCTCAGCGTACCCTGACAGGCTTGCATGCGCATGCAACAATTCGCGTTCCTTAACGTGATTTCGGTCGCGATTTCGGGCCGCCTCGGCGTGGAGGCGCGTTACCGCCTCGTCATCCCACCTGGGAACGACGAAGTGCCGCTTGAGCTTCGCGTACTCGGGACGGGGCGGGAACATGTACGCCGCGTGCAAGTAATTGCCGTTCGGTACCAGAACGATCGCGGTCCGTGTGCTTTGCTGAGACCGCCACCGAGTTGCCGGCTTAAGCGCTCGTCCAAGAATTCGATCCAGCGCACGCACAATAGTTGCCCGGACATTGGGTCCAGGCTTCTCGTACATCTCCATCAGGTCTTCGACAGTTTTGGCGATGATGCATTCTGTCGCATCGATGAACGCGATCTGCTTCTTCCTGTTCTGGAGAAGCCACATCACCGCCAAGTTCTGGGCCATGAGAACGAACGAACGGTGTGTAGTCCTGGCTGATGGCGTCAATATGCTTGTACCACGGAACCCCTGATACGACCGAGCGGCCAAAGATCAAATCGACGAACTCCCAACTCGTCTCGAGAGCGATCGAGCTCGCCACGATGAACAGCAGCGATGCCATCACGACCTTGACTGCCCAGATCAAAAATCCTTTCTTGAAAATCTCGGATCCGAAAAACGCGACGACATTTACCACCTGGCTGGTCAGCAGAATGCCAGCGACAGCGTTGTGGTCGATGAGGTTTGCGCTCCAAAGCGCGAGCGTTACGACGGTAATGATCAAGCCGGAAACAACGGACCAGGGAACGCGAGAGTGGCGGGGGATAGCCATCCGTTCAACTCCCTTGAATGCTCAGCCGTTGGGCGAGGTGGATGCTACACCCGGAGCGTCTGTTTGGAAAGGCCTTGGGACTTACGGATGCCTCTAAGTTCTGGCGCGACTGTGAGTCGCGAGCACCCTAAACCGATCGGTTCCATGCGGTCGGCCTGCACTTGCTCCACGCACTCGTGCTTACCGCTCTTGGGAGGGACGAGGAAGCGCTCGAGGAGCTCGCGCGCGAGCGTGCCTGCCTGGATGCCGGCCACATCTATGCGCGCGAATGTTCCGCCACCTGCTCGTACGCCATCGGCGCGATCCGCCTTCGGCTCGGTCAAGACGGAGCAGGCGCCGCATTCCAGGAGGCTCTGACGTGCGTGCCGGGGCATGTCTTTGCGGCTATCGGCTTGGCGGCCGCCTCCGGTGAGAGCGGGGCGGGCCTTGTGAGACCCGCCGATGCGGCAAGCCTTGTCAGGCCCGCTGCTGCGAACGCCGTCGACGCCGCCCTCGCGAAGGCTGTCGTGCTCTCGCTCGTGGAGAAGCACGACGAGGCCGCGCGAGTGTGGGGCGAAGCCATCCGTGAGGCTGATCCCGGTTCGGCTGGATGGATGACGCCGGCGGAGCCGCTGCTGCACCCGGCCGATCACCCCGCCGCCTGGGCGCATGCGCTCGCGATCCTGCGCCACAGAGCGGCCTGAGCGCCGCGCATTGTCCCCCGGCGATGAACAGCCAACATCGAAAAGGCAGTGTCTGGGTCCGGGTAATCCGATCGCGATCCGCTAACCCGGATCGACGACGAGCAGGAAGACCTCGGTCGTGCGGTTCTCTGGATCGCGGCCCCCGTCGTAGCCCGGCACCGGCGCGGTGATTTCCGAGAGCGTCCGGTGCGCGATCACGCGAGGGTTCACCTTGTGCTCAACGAGATACTGCTCGACCACGCGCCAGCGGTCGTTCGACAACTTGCTGTTACGGACCTCCGACCCCGAGCGATCGGTCGAAGCCACGAGCAGCCAGAATCCGTTGCCACTTGGTACCGCTGACAGCAGTTCCCGGAGCGTGTTCTGACCCGACGGAGGGATGACCGCGCGGTCGAGATCGAACCGCACGATGGCGCGTCGCATCGAGAACGTGCGGGTCGCCTGCTTCGGATCGGTCGCAGGCGAGCCCGGCTTGTCAGTGCCCGAGAAGTACCCGAATACGGCCTCGACGGCGCGCTTGCCGGCTTCGTCGCCCGCAGACTCGGCGAAGTGCTGGAAGAACGCCTTGCCCAGTTCCAGAGCCTGAGAGGCAGTCTCTCCAGTCTTCTCCAATAGCGGCTGGAGCAGGCGGGCACCGTCGTTGATGATCGAGGCGACGTTCGTCAGCGGGTCGGTCTTTTTCAGTTGTTCCCAACGTTGCACCACTTCAGGAATGGGAACAGGAGGCGTGAGCGACGTTGTTTGGCCGGCTTGCTGACTAGGCACTGGTGTCGTGCAGGGCGAACAGGGTGTCGCGCAAGGTGAACATGGGGGCGCCCCGCCGTTCGGGCCGGGTTTGTCCGGCCCAGTGGGCGGTGGTGAGGCTTGTCCGCGGCCAGAGAAATACGAGAGGAACGACAACAGGAGAAGGCTGACGAGGACGATCGCGTAGAAGTAGCGCGGGCCGCGCTGACTCTTTCGCCACATGGACCTTTTCTTGCCTTCCTCTGTCAGCTCGGCGCTCTTGTCGGCGGTGTTGTCGTCCCTCTTTGGAAACACCGGAGCCTCAACCGCATTCTTCACGGTCTCGCTGAATGCCAGTCTTCCGATTTTGTTGGAGAACTGTGTCTCCTTTTCCACTCTGACGATTTCATCGACGGCCCCGAGCAGGAGTCTGTTGTAGTAGAGGAAATCCAGAACCCATAACGCGATCCAGAGGACTGCGAGCGCCAGGAACGCGACAGCGGCCAGAGTCGCCGGGGAGCGTCCGGGGCCCGAAAGCCGGTCTGCGAGCAACACGATGCTCGCCGACAACCCAGCTACACCAGCCAGCGCCTGAAATCGAAGCTTGCTGATGAGATCGTTGAAATGCATTGCGATGTCTTCGTACTTCTTCCAGACCTCAAAGGTTCGGAATCGATCTCCCTCAAGTTCTCGCGGAGGCGTGGGGGTAACCGGAGGCTGCTCGTCGGGCATCGCTATACCGCTTGTCTTTCCTGATGCGCGGCGCGGATCGCCGGGACGAGACGATCGACGACATCCTGGGTCGCGCCGTGCATCAGCGAGTCCACATAAACCATCTCTCGACACGACGCGGACAACATCAAGTTGACGTTGCCGACGCCGTCGCCGCCCTTACGGAAGTCCGTTCTGAGACCGATGACTGGAATCCCACGACTCCAAGCGATGGCGCACTCGAATGCGGTACCGGAGTCGGGATCGGCGCCGTCGAGGATCGCTACAACCACGTCAGCACTCCTAACGCTGTCGGCAGCAAGACCGAATAGGGCGGCCGGATCGAAACCCCCATGCTCCGTGATGTAACGCTCTGCGAGCACCTGGGGAACGAGCATCTCAAGCCCGTTCTGCGACAGGCCCTTCGCGAGGTCGAGGTTCCACTGCCGTTCCGCCTGTGTAAAGAGCGGACCAGCCAGATACACCTTCGTCTTGCTTCCCCCCATGTCCGTTCCCTCCAATGTGGAATGCCGGTGATTCTAGCGGAGCGCCTTCCTGACAACCAGCCTTCTTGGCCCGGTCGCTGATTGACCCGTCGGAACAAATGAGGGGCACAGAATGCCGTGTGTGCCAGAAACACTTCTTTTTCCCACAGTCTATTCGGTGTCGGTGGAGCGCGCGGATTCAGTCGCCCACTGCCGCCAAAATGCGACAGGCTTTTTGCACGCTCCTGAAACGCCGCCCTCGCCATCGCAACGCCGTCGCCAGTACTGGCCCACGTCGCGCCGGGACGCGAGGCGCTCGCGCTCGCGCCGGAACTGCTGGCCGACTCTCCTCGCGCTTTGCGGTCCGTCCTCCAGACCTGCTGTCATTTTTCTTCACTATTTTTCATCAAAGCTGCCACGACTTCCGTTGAACCGCCGATCGACCATACGGGCCGGGCAAAGGAGGCCCATGTATGAACGCTGTTCAATCTCGTCGTTACGAAATGCTTGTGCGGGTCCGAGACTTCGGGGACGCACACGCTGAACCTGTTCCAGGAATCGAGTCTGGCCCAGCAGACGTTCGCGGCAGTCGCGGAGGCGGTGCAGCAGTTGAATGCGCACACCGTCTCCAAGCTGTCGGCGGTTCCAGGAATGACCCCCAAGACGATGGCCCGCGCCGATCTGCATGACCGCCTCGAGGCGATCAGTCAGACCGCTCGTGTCATCGCCGAGCAGACGCCTGACCTGGAGGAGAAGTTCGTGCTTCCGAAGGTCCTCTCCAACCAGGCGTTGTTGATGACCGCACGCGCCTTCGCGCATGACGCCGAGCCGATCGCGGATCGGTTCATCGCGCACGTCATGCCGAAGACGTTTCTCGCCGATCTCGAGGCGGCCATCGGCCGCTTCGCCGTGCGACATCACCCGCGAGACCTCCGCATCCGTGCATCCCACAAAGAGCATGCTCAGAGCCAGCACGCCGACGGCAAGTATGCGCATCGATCTATCCATGAACCCATCGTGTCGCGAGTTCGTGACAGCACTGGACACGGCATGAAGCGAAGGTTGGGGGTGGGACCCCGCCGTGCAAGATTTCCAGGCTCCTCCGTTCTAAGGCAGGAGGACATATGAACAACCGCTTCGCCTGTCTGATTGCCGCCGGTCTCGCGCTCGCCGCCGGTCCGCATACCGCGATGTCCGCTTCAGCCGTCCATCATCCGGCTGGGGACGTAGACATCCTCGTTGATGGCGCTCCTCAAGCACGTTATGCGCATAACGGGCGCTGGTATGTCGAGGCGCGGAAGGGGCGGGAATATGCCATTCGGCTGCGCAATCCCTACGGAGTCCGCGTGGCCGTGGCGCTGTCGGTCGATGGGCTCAACACCATCGATGCGCGCGAGACGACCGCCGCCGACGCGCGCAAATGGGTCCTCGGCCCATACGAGACGGTCACCATCAGCGGGTGGCAGACGAGCCGGCTCGAGGCGCGACGCTTCGAATTCACGACCGAGGCGCGCTCGTACGGTCAGGCCCTGGGCAAGACCGCCAACCTGGGGGTGATCTCCGCGGTCTTCTTCAAGGAGCGTGTACCCCTTTCTTCTCTTCTCAGGTCTGACTCGTCCAGCGATGTCGCCAGCCGTCAGGCGCCGGCCCCGGAGTCGTCTGCGCCGGCGAATCAGGCAGCTGCGGCTGGCGCTCCCGCGGGCGCGGACAAGAAGGCCCGCGACGAGTACGCCGCCACTGGCATGGGACGCCGGACCGACCACGTCGTCACGCAAGTGTGGCTCGACCTCGAAGACGCACCCGCGCAGACGGTGAACATCCGTTACGAGTTCCATCCGCAGCTCGTCAAGCTCGGCATCCTGCCGCCCGCTCCCACGGCCGATCCGCTGCAGCGCCGTGAGCGCGCGCACGGCTTCGAGCCTGGCTTCAGCCCCGAACCGCCGCGCCAACGGTGAGCTCGACGCGTCTGAGCATCTGGTCTGCAGAAGCGGATTCTTGCTCGCACGAGCAGGTCTGACGATGACGCGGGTGGTTCCGACCACGACCAGCGCGAGCATCGTCGAAGCCCACCCGGCCTGAGGCGCTTTTCATACCGACGGGCGACGGAGGCACGGAGCCCACGGAGCGAAAACATGAATTTCCTCCGTGTCTTCGTGTCTCCGTGGCCACGTGGAAGTGAAGACGGAGTGCGCGCAGGGATCAGGGCTTGGCCG
>Ga0137452_1000428_pt1 | contig 12567 bp, 11 predicted proteins | sample EasRivERMGT513_2_FD_102312 | JGI IMG/M metagenome (GOLD analysis project Ga0137452, IMG submission 102312) | Soil microbial communities from meander-bound floodplain in the East River, Colorado, USA - East River MetaG ERMGT513_2 | ecosystem: Environmental > Terrestrial > Soil > Floodplain ...
ACCCAGCGCATATTGGTCTCGCTGCCGGGAAACTCCTTGATGAACTGGGGCCGCGGCATGCCGCCCTTGTTCACGCACAGGTTCATGATCTCCCGCTCATGGCTGCGCACCTCGTCGACCATGCCGCGCAGGCTGTCACACAATCTCTCTATAATGCGCGCGGTAAAGCGGATGTTCATGAGTTCGTTGCCGATCTGGTCGCGGACTTTGATGTACTCCTTGCTGCGATGGCCATGCTCGGTCAGCGCCCGCTTCATCTTCTCGTAGAGGCGGTGAATCTTGGCAAAGCGCGCGAGCGCGTCCTCCTTCAGTTGCAGCAGGCTCGCCGACAGCGCGGCAGCGTCGTCCTCTCCGTTTGATTCTTCGTCATCCTCAGGCTCGACGTCGTCGGCTATTTCCTGGATCGGCTCATCCTTCGCGTTCAGGTCGATCAGCCCGTCCACCAGTTCATCGACGCGCATCTCGTCGCGGGTGACCTTGCCGGCGAGATCGAGAATTTCAGTGATGGTCGTCGGGCAGGCAGAGATCGCCTGAATCATGTGCTTCAAGCCGTCTTCAATCCGCTTTGCGATCTCGATTTCGCCTTCGCGAGTAAGAAGCTCGACCGACCCCATTTCGCGCATGTACATGCGCACCGGGTCTGTGGTGCGACCGAACTCGGGGTCAACCGTGGAGAGCGCCGCTTCGGCCGCTTCGTCGGCATCCTCGTCCGGGACGACGGCCGGGGTCGCCTCTGAAATAAGCAGCGTGTCCGCATCCGGGGCCTCGTCGTAGACCTGGATGCCCATGTCGTTGAACGTCGTGATAATGGACTCGATCTGCTCGGCGTCCACCATGTCGTCGGGCAGGTGGTCGTTGATCTCAGCGTAAGTGAGGAAGCCGCGCTCTTTCCCGAGCTTGATGAGATTTTTCAGGCGCGTGCGGCGAGCTTCGGCATCCTCGGGCCGGGCCTCCGCGCGAAGCAGGAGCGCGCGTTCGGCGTCGCTGTTGCGCCGCGGCCGGCCCGCCTTGCGCAGCTTCAGGAGTTCCTGCGCCTGCTGCTTGAGCTGCGCCTTGAGCTCCTTTTCCTTCTGCTTTGCGAGAAGCGCGGCTTCCTTGGCCTTCGTCTTCTCCAGCGCCGCAAGTTCCTTCGCTTTTGCTTTCTCCGCTGCTGCGATTTCCCGCGCTTTGGCTTTCTCGCGCGCGATGCGATCGCGCTCCCGCTGCCTTTCCCTGGCGGCCTTCACGCGCAAGCGATCCTTTTCCGCGCGCTCGCGCGCCTTCTGCTTTTCGCGAGTCTTGCGGACCTGTTCCTTTTCCTTCGCCGCCATCAGGCGTGAGCGTTCCTTCTCCTTCACGGCCTTGAGACGCGCAGCGTCCTTGGCTTTGCGGGCCCTTTCCTTCTCCCGTATGGCCTTCGCCCGGGCGGCGTCCTTCATTTTCATCCGGCGAATTTTCTCCCTCTCCTTGGCGGCCTTGACGCGAACGGCGTCCCGCGCCTTGCGCACTCTGTCGCGCTCCTTCTGTGCACGGAGCCTTACCGCGGCCCTCGCTTTCTGCGCCTTGAGTCTTGCCATCAGCTTTGCCTTCGCTTTGGCGCGCGCTTTCGAGTTAAGTTTCTGATTCGCCATGTTTTCCCTACCCCTCACGATGTCGGACGGGAACCTGAAATTATAGCATTATTTGAAGCACTTACCGTGCCCAGATTGCGCTCCCGGAGCAATCGAAGCATCTCCGCCTCCTCGTCCGGCGTGCGGTCGTGCTTGATCCTGAGAACCTCGAAGCGCTGCTTGCGGCGTTTCTCCCGCATAACACCCAAGGCGTCGCGGAATTCCCTTTCCATATGCTCCCCTTCGAGCCCTTTATCAAGGAGGGCGGCTTGACTCGCCACAAGGACGCTCCGGAATTCCGATCCTTGGAAGTGGTCCATGACGAAATTGCCCTCTGCATTCGGGTTCGCGCGGCAGAATTCCGAGACGGCCGCGAGCGCACGCTCTTCGGGCGAGCCTTGGTCCAGCAACTCCCCGGAAAGTTCCTGGCCGAGCGCCGGGTTCGAAATCAGGCCTTGCAGCAGGGCCCGGATGGGCATCAACTCCGGAGCCTGCGCAGCGCGATCCATTCCGCGGGCCGGACCGGGCCTTGCAACGGAGCTGCTTGCCACTCGGATTTCGGTCAACTGCGCCGCTTCTTCCTGCGTCATTGCGGCGGCTTCCGCGAGCGCCTTGAGGAGCTGCAGCTGCAATGCTCGGGCCGAAATCTGCTGCAGGAGCGGTCTCGCCTCGTGTACGAGCCTCGAGCGCCCCTCGAGAGTCCTCATGTCAACGCGCGCCTTCAGCTCGTCCAGAAAGAACTCCGAAAGCGGCCGTGCATCGCCGGGCTTGTTTTCGAACGCTTCTTTGCCGTTCTCGCGCACAAAACTGTCCGGATCGTGCTCGGGCGGAAGAAAAAGAAATCGCACCGTCTTGTTGTCAGCGACGTGGGGCAGGCTCACCTCGAGGGCTTGCCACGCAGCCTTGCGCCCTGCCGCATCCCCATCAAAGCAAAAAACAACCTCATCGGTTTGGCGCAGCAGCTTCTGCACGTGGGTCGCCGAGGTCGCAGTGCCCAGCGTCGCGACGGCATAGTCGATCCCGTGCTGGGCGAGCGCTACCACGTCCATATAGCCCTCGACCACGATAGCGCAGGCGGCGGCCCGGATAGCAGGCCTCGCCTGCACCAGCCCGTACAGTTCGCGCCCTTTTTCGAACAGCGGAGTCTCCGGAGAGTTGAGGTATTTGGGCCCGGGGGATCCTTTGGCTTCTCCGTCAGCAGACTCGCCGCCGCCCAAAACGCGCCCGCCAAACGCGATCACGGATCCGCGCTGATTGAGAATGGGGAACATGATGCGGTCGCGGAACCGGTCGTAGCGCCGTCCGCCCTCGCCATCGATTACAAGACCCGCGTCTTTCAGGGCTTTGTCCCCGTAGTCTGGGAACACGCCCTCCAGGTTCTGCCAGCCCTCGGGCGCATAGCCGATGCCGAAGCGCGCTGCGATCTTGCCGGTGAGCCCGCGGCCCTTCAGGTACTCGATTGCGCGCGGCGCGGCTTTGAGCTGCTCGCGGTAGTAGTCGCAGGCGCGTTCCATGATCTGGTAGAGATCGGCGCCGGCCTCGGTTTCAGCGCCGCCCCTTCTTCCACCGCGCTCGAATTCCGGCATCTTCATCCCGACAGATTCGGCGAGATCCTTCACCGCTTCGACGTAGCCGAGCCCCTGGTACTCCATGAGGAAGGAAATGGCGTTACCGTGCACGCCGCAGCCGAAGCAATGATAGAACTGCTTTGTGGGGCTGACGGTGAACGACGGCGTCTTCTCGGTGTGGAACGGACAGCAAGCGACATGATTCGCCCCGCCCTTTTTCAGCGGGACGTAGCGCTCGATCACGTCGACAATGTCGACACGATGGAGCAGTTCTTGCTTAAAGGAATCCGGTATCACGGCCGAAATGCACTGCGATGGAGCGTCGCGCCAGCAAGCGCACCGCAATGAATGGGGCGCAGGGGCCCCTCCCTCCTAACCATCTTCTCTTTATAGTCGAAATTTTCCGAAGCGCAAGCCAGAAACACGGACTGGAACTTCCTCAGCCCGCAAGTTTCGCCTTCACCAGTGCCGATACCCTGCTCATGTCTGCTCGTCCCGCCAGCTTGCCCTTCAGGAGTCCCATGACCTTGCCCATGTCCGAGGGGCCCCGCGCCCCAGTCTGAGCGAGGACAGCGGTGATTTCCGAGGCGATCTCGTCGTCCGACAATTGTTTGGGCAGGTAGCCCGATAGCAGGCTCAATTCGAAGGTTTCCTTGTCCACGAGGTCCTTGCGTCCGGCGGCCTGGAACTGAGCGATGGAGTCGCGTCGCTGCTTTATCATTCGTTCGATCACGGAAATGACCTCCGGGTCGGACAGGTCCTTGCGTTCATCCACCTCGAGCTGCTTGATCGCTGCGAGCATTAGGCGGATCGCCGAAAGCCGCTCGGCGTCTCTCGCTTTCATCGCCGCTTTCATGTCGTCGGTGATCTTGGATTTCAGAGACACTGTTGAAAACTGGTTCGATTTACGGCCAGTGACAAGTTCGGTTGTCGAGAAAACGAAAGGCCGGACAGAGGCAGTCTGTCCGGCCCTTGATCCTGAATTCTTGATTCTTGATCCTAATAGAGCTTGGGCGGCAAGGTCTGGTTGCGCAGGCGCTTGTAGTGTCGCTTGACGGCAGCGGCAAGCTTTCTCTTGCGGTATGCGGTAGGCTTTTCATAGAACTCCCGGGCGCGCAGCTCGGTGAGAAGCCCGGTTTTCTCCACGGTCCGTTTGAAGCGGCGCAGCGCCACTTCGAAGGGCTCGTTTTCCTTGACGCGTACGGTCGGCATGCAGGGTTCGTTCCGGATGCAAAGGCGCGGATTTTAGCAGAGAATTCTTCCCGAAGTCACCCTAGTTTTCCTGGGGCAGAGGAGTCAAACAATCATGCTGGTGCTGGGGATAGAGACCTCCTGCGACGAAACCGGGGTCGCTGTCTATGACAGCGGTCGCGGCTTGCTCGCCCACGCACTGCACTCGCAGGTGGATATTCACGATCCGTATGGGGGGGTCGTGCCCGAACTGGCCTCGCGCGACCACATTCGGCGGCTTCTCCCTCTCGTTCGCGAGGTCTTGCATGCGGCCGGAATTGAGGAGCGGGACCTTGACGGGATCGCTTTTACACAAGGCCCGGGGCTCGCCGGCGCCTTGCTCGTGGGCGCTGCCGTCGCGAACAGCCTCGCTTTCGGCCTGGGGATCAGGGCGATCGGCGTGCATCACCTCGAAGGGCACCTGCTTTCGCCTTTGCTCGAGAGAAATGCGCCGCCATTCCCGTTCGTCGCGCTGTTGGTCTCAGGGGGCCACACCCAACTGATGCGCGTGTCGGGCGTGGGTCAATACGAGATGCTGGGTGAAACCCTGGACGACGCCGCCGGGGAGGCGTTCGACAAGACCGCCAAGCTGCTTGGGCTCGGCTATCCCGGCGGACCGGCGCTCGCAAGGCTCGCGCAGCGGGGCAGGTCCGATCGCTTCGAACTTCCGCGCCCCATGCTCGAGCAGCTGGAAAAACACGGCGACCTCAATTTCAGTTTCAGCGGTCTGAAGACCGCGGTCGTGACGCTCGTCCGCCAGCGGACACTCGACGAGCAGACGCGCGCCGATATTGCCGCGGTATTTCAGGAAGCCGTAGCCGACGTGCTTGTGGCGAAATCGCGCGCCGCAGTCGCTCGCGCGGGTCTGGATAGGCTGGTTGTGGCCGGAGGGGTGGGCGCCAACTTGCGTCTGCGCGCTTCGCTCGACGCAGCGGCGGCGCACGACAAGTTCAGCGTGTTCTACCCGGCTATGGAGTTCTGCACCGATAACGGCGCGATGATCGCGCTGGCGGGATGTATGAGGCTGAAAGCCGGGATGACAAGCGCGGCCTCGGGCGGATTCCTGGTCATGCCGCGCTGGGATTTGGCGAGCGTCGCGGCCTGATCCTGAAGGGGGTAACGGAAACTCTAAGGTTCCCCTGTTCGTATCAGCCTCTCAGGCGCTCGCCGAATCCCCCTTTTCGCCGATTCGACGCTCTTTACCTGCGACGAGATTGAGAATATTCGTCTTGTGTCGCCAGATGAGCAGTGCCGCCAGCAGAACGACGGCGGCCGGCATCGAACCCAGTTCGAATCCGAGCAGCGACATGAAAAACGCGTAGATCGGCGCAAACACCGCCGAGACGATGGCAGCGAGCGACGAATACCGAAAGAAGACCGCGATGATGATCCACGTCGCGATTGTCGCCAAGCCGAGCCACGGATGAATCGCGAGCAGGACCCCTGCCGCGGTCGATACACCCTTCCCACCTCTGAAGCCGAAGTACACCGGGAACAAATGGCCGAGGAACACCGCGACCGCGCAGCCGGCAACACCCGTCGCGTCCAGACCGTAATCGGCGGCGTAACGCCCCGCGAGAGACACCGCGAGCCAACCCTTTCCACCGTCGCCGACGAGCGTGAGCAGCGCGGCGAGTTTCCTGCCCGTGCGCAATACATTGGTCGCACCGGGGTTGCCGGAGCCAAAGGTGCGAGGATCAGGAAGCCGGAACGCGCGGCTCACGACTACGGCGAACGAAACCGAGCCGATCAGATACGCGACGATAATGAACGCTGCGGTGGCCATGGCGTTCCACTAGAATGCGGCAGAGTTTAGACCTGGAAGCCATTCTTGGACATCGTTTTCATCCGCCAGCTCCGGTTGCAGGCCTGGATCGGGCTCTACCGCCACGAGAAAGTCTCTCCGCAGACGATCGAGATCGACCTCGAGATCGCTCTGCCTGCCGGCGGTACCGTGTTCAAAACGAGAAAAATGGCGGACACCGTCGACTACGGATTGGTCGTAGAACATATACGCGTACTGCTCGCAAAGGAACGTTTCGGCCTGGTCGAAAACCTGGCCGAACGCATCGCGGAACTCATACTCAGGGACTTCAACACCCCGCGCGTCAAAGTGAGCATCGCGAAGCTCGGCGTCCTGCGCGACGCGAGCCACGTGGGCGTGAGCATCGAGCGAAGCCGATCCTAGAAGCTCACCCACGCGGGTGGTGCTTCGCGTGCAGCGCCTTCAGGCGTTCGCGTGCGACGTGCGTATAGATCTGGGTGGTCGAGATGTCGGCATGGCCGAGCAATAGCTGCACCACTCGCAGATCCGCCCCGTGGTTCAGGAGGTGCGTCGCAAACGCATGCCGTAGCGTGTGCGGCGAGAGCGCCTTGCCGGGAATCGCGCTTGCCGCCCGCTTCTTGACCAAGAACCAAAAAGCCTGCCGCGTCATCGGCGCGCCGCGTGCCGTCACGAATACGTACTCGCTGGCGCGCCTTTTCAGGAGCGCGGGCCGCGCTTCCTTCAAATAGCGCTGCAGCCAAGCGATCGCCTCCTCGCCGAGCGGCACTAAGCGTTCCTTCGAGCCCTTGCCGAAGATGCGCACCACGCCCATGTCGAAGCTGACCTCGGCAAGCTTCAGGCGCGTAAGTTCTGAAGCACGCAGCCCGCTCGCATAGAGCACTTCAAGCATGGCCCGATCGCGAATCCCGTGCCGCGTCCCCGGGTTCGGTTGCGCGAGCAGCGCCTCGACCTCGGCTTCGGAGAGCGTCTTCGGAAAACGCGGTGGTTTCTTCGGGGGGTCGAGCTTGAGTGTGGGATCGAGCTTGGTGCGGCCCTCCCGCAGCAGGAACCGGTAGAGGCGCTTGAGGCTGGAGTGCAGGCGCGCCTGAGTGCTCGATCTGATCCCCCGTTTCTTGCCGCGCTGAGAATAGCGCCAAGCAAAGTAACTGGAGAGGTCCGCCTCCGTTGCGGAGAGCAGCGAAGCGTGCCCCTGTTTTTCCAGCCATCCGGCAAAGAGGCGCAGATCGCGTCGGTAAGACTCCAGGGTGTTTTTCGCGAGCCCATCCTCGAGCCAGACGGCGTCGCAGAAATCGTCGAGCAGCGCGGCGTTGTCCGCGTTCATCGCGTGCCTAGGAGGCTGTATCAGCACCCTCATGCGAGAGCAGCCAGCGCTTCACCGAAAGTTGAAAACCGCCATCGCTGTGCGCAAAGCCACCGATGGCCGCGACAGCCACTACGCGGTGGCATGGAACGACCAGCGGAAAGGGATTCTCCCCGCAGGCTTGGCCCACCGCTCGGGGCGCAGAACGCAACTCGCGCGCAAGCTCGCCGTAGCTTCGGGTCCGGCCAGGATCGATGGCGGCGATCTTCGCCCATACTCGCCGCTGAAATTCCGTGCCCCGCCGCGCGCGCGGCAGATCGAAATGAAACTCCGGATCGGCGAGGTAGCGCCCGATCTGCGCGCACGCCCGCGCGGCGAGGTGATTCTGGGGCGCAAGCGCCTTGCTCGCCTTTGGCAGGAACTTGATCTCGGCGAGGACATCGCCTTCCGTACGGATGCCGAGCACGGCAAACGGTGTCGGCAGTCTGGCCTCAAAACCTCCGTGAGTGGAACTCATCGTTTCGTCCGCGACACTACTCGATGCCGGCCGCGCTGAACAATCCCTTGCCCGAGGGGCTCCCAAGGTAGCGCACGAGGCTTCGCGCAGGTTCTCCATTCGGCGAGCCGGTTGCGACCGCCGCCACGTAAGAAGTGTAGTTCTGCACTTCCGCCGGAAATGGCCCGACCAGTCTCAACCCCTTTTCTTTGTACATCAGGATCTCGGTAATCGGGCCAAAGCCGATCTCCTTACCCTTGCCCTTCAGCACGTGCTCCATGACCGAACCTGCGTCGGGGTAACGGGTCGTCTTGCTCTCGATCTGCTCGTAGATGCCCATCTTCTTGAAAAGATCTTCAATGTACAAACCGGAGGACGCCCGGTTGAACACCAAGGTTTCCGCCCCCAGCACCGAGCGCCGCAGCGCTTCCGCGCTCGAAATATCGGGAACCGGCGCGCCGGGACGCACCGCTATCCCCATTCCCACCCGCCCCACATTGACTCGCTCCTCGCCGAGCTTGCCGGCCTTGGCGAAGGCGTCCATCGCGGCCGGCGGCGCGATCACCACGTCGAACTTCTCACCGCCGTCGATTCGCTTGCGAATCTGGGGCGTCGTATTGAATGTGATCTTAACCGTGTCTCCGGTCTGCTTCTGGAACGCCGAGGCGGCTGCCTTCAATCCCGGCTCGATTGCGCCTCCGCTCAGAACAGCGATCTCGGCCGCTGCCGCACCTTGAGCCAACAACACCCCGACGACTGCTCCCCATATTGCTGCAGAGTTCTTCATGCATTCCCTCTCGTTCAACAAGACAAGCTTTTCCGCCGCGCGGCATGGCTATCCGACAGGCGCAGGCGACTCGGCGCGGCGCAGCTTCTGCGATACCACCACGATCGCGATCAGCACGATACCAATATAGTCAAACGCTGCGCGCGGGTAAACCAGAGCGAGGCCGGCGAGGATGAGCAACCAGCGCTCGACCGAGGTCGTCCGCCGGAACAGCCAGCCCTGCATTCCCCCGGCGAGCGCCGCGATGCCGATCATCGCCGTCACGCACACCGTCACGATACTCAACACATTCGCATTGGCGAGTCCCTTGAACGAGCCGTACAGCAGCAGTCCCAGACCCCCAGGGTCGAGCACGAACACGAAGGGCACGAGGAACGCCGGCATGGTGTACTTCCACGATTGCAGCGTCGTTTTGTAAGGATCGCCGCCGGTGATCGCGGCAGCGGCGAACGGCGAGAGCGCTGTCGGAGGCGAAACCTCCGAGAGCACGGCGTAGTAGAAGATGAACATATGTGCGGCGAAATCCGGCACCCCTAAAATGATCAGCGCCGGTGCGGCAATGACCGCGCAGATGATGTAGGACGCCGTCACCGGCACCGCCAACCCCACGATCCAGACGATCAGCGACGTGAAGATCGCGGTGTAGAACAGTTTCACGTCGTGCACCAGCCCCTTGGTGGCCTCCACACCGACAGCCGACAACAGGCTCATCGTGCCCTGGGTGAGCGAATCGGCATAGCCGATCACGATCGCGCTGAACTTGAGCCCGAGGCCGGTCAGGGTCACGACGCCGACGATGATGCCCGCCGCGGCGCAGGTGGCGGCCACGTTCAGCATGCTGACCGAGCCGGCTTCGAATGCCTTCACGAGCTTCGCTGGCCAAAGCCGCCATGCCGGCCGCAGGAAGGCCGCGGCGACGAGCGCCAGCGCGCCTGCCGGCAGCGCCCAGCTCAATGCGTCGGTATGGAAGCGGCCCTTGACTACCGTGTACACCGTACACGCCGCGACCACGACCGCGCAGAACAGGATCATCTGCCGCCGGCTCATCAACGCGCAGTCCGGGTGCAGCGCGCTCGCGACAAATGCCGCTGCGGTTGCCCAGAACACCGCCGCCACGGGCGAAAAACCGAGCAGCATGAAGACGATGATCGCGACGAGCGACAGGAAATGGAAGCCGAACTGCCTGGTAAGACTCCAGAGCGTCTCGACTTTGTCCAACGGAACCTGCTTCATTCCGAACTTGCGCGCATCGAGCTCGACCATCAGGAACAGCGCGAAGTAGTAGAGACAGGTCGGTATGGTCGCCATCAGGATCACGTCGAGGTACGAGATCCTGAGGAACTCGGCGATAAGGAACGCCGCCGCGCCGAGCACCGGGGGCGAGATGATCGCGCCAAGACCTCCCGCGGCGAGCAGGCCTCCGGCCGCATCCTTGCCGTAGCCTGCTTTTGCGAGCATGGGGTAAGCCACCGTTCCGAGCGTAACGGTCGTCGCCACGCCGCTGCCGGAGGGCCCGCCGAGCAGGAACGAGGACAGCACAATGGTACGCCCGGCACCGGTGGGCTTGCCACCCATCGCGGTGAACGAGAAATCGATGAAGAATTTGCCCGCTCCCGAGAACTGCAAGAAAGCCCCGTAAATCGTAAACAGGATGATGAGCGAGGAGGAGACGTCCACTGGAACGCCGAAGATTCCCTCCAGCGTCATGTACATGTGGCCCACGAGCCGCGATATGTCGTAGCCGCGATGCGTCCACGGCTGGCCGAGGTAAGGACCGAGCATCGCGTATGCGACGAACAGCACGCACACAAACGGCATAATCCAGCCGGTTCCCCGGCGCGCCGCCTCCAGCACCAGCAGCGTCAAGATCACGCCGAACGCCATGTCCAGGCCGGACGGGATCGTGCTGCGGTCCGTGAAGTCGTCGCCACCAACCAGGCCGTAGCCAATGACGAGCAGGGACAGCGCTGCCGCAATCCAGTCCCACCACAGGACACGGTGGCGAAAACGCCGGGACAATGGGAAGAGCAGAAACACGAGGAACAGGACGAAGCCGACGTGGATCATGCGCAGTTGCTGTGTCGGTACGATCGCGTAAGCCGCGTAGAGGTGAAACAGCGACATCGCGACCGCCGCCGTCACCACGAAGCGACCCAGGAAGCCCGTGAGGCGATTGGTCGCACCCTCCTCGGCCTCGAGGTACCGCTCCGCCTTCCTTAGCGCGTCGTCGCTGACTAGCGCTGGATCCCGCCGCAACCCATCAGTTTCCTGCATCGGCACCTCTCCCAGTACCGCGTTTCACAAAACAAAAAATCCAGCGCGCAAAGCGCGCTGGATTTCGTTCAGGTCCGGAGCGACCCAACCGTTACTTGACGTTCAGCCCTCTTTCACGGAAATACTTGACCGCCCCTGGGTGGAAGGGAATCACGATCGCCGCGTTGGTCTGGTGCTTCAAATCGAAGTTCTCGGATTCCTTGTGCACCCGAACCATGTCTTCCTTCCTTTCGAACATCGTCTTCACGATGTCGTAGGCGACCTGGTCGGGCGTGTCGGCGCCGGTGACCAATATGTTCCAGATGGTGGTCACGTGCGCGTCTTTGTCCTGTCCCGGATAGGACTTGGCGGGGATGATATCGCGCACGTAGAGCGGCCCGTATTTCTTGTTCAGCACCTCGGCCAACTCGGCGTGCTCGATGAACTTGATCTTGATCCCCGGTGAAGCGGCGAGATCGGTAACCGCCGCCGTGGGAATGCCGCCCGACCAGAAGAAAGCATCGATCTTGCGGTCCTTCAACGCGTCCCCCGATGCCTGCACGGTCAGCCGCTCGCGTGTGATGTCCTTTTCCGGGTTCAATCCCGCCGCCTCGAGCACGCGGTTCGCCTTCACTTCCGTGCCGCTCTGCGGGGGACCGGTCGAGACGCGACGCCCTTTGAGATCGGTGATCTTGTTGATGCCCAGTCCCTCGAGCGTGACGATGTGAAAGCGGTTGGGGTAGAGCACCATCAGGCCCCGCACCGGCACGGGTCGGCCCTTGAACTTCTGCTCCCCCTTCCAGGCGTCGTAGCTCGCATCCGCCATCGAGAATGCGACGTCCGCCTTCTTCGTCAGGAGAAACTGGAGGTTGGCGATTGAGCCGGCCGTGGCTTCCGCCGTGGCGTTGAGATTGGGGACGAACTTGGTCAGGACGTTCGCCATGCCGCCGCCCATCGGGTAATAGACCCCTCCGGTGGGACCAGTGGCGATCGAAAGCGTTATCGTCTGCTGCGCAGCCGCAGGCAATGCGGCGACGGCAAAGGCTGCGAGCGCGAGTAAGAGCTTGCGCATTTTTTCCCTCCTTTTGATGAACTGCTGGCAGGAGAACGCAGTTTAGAGAGGTTCGCCGGAAGCGGTCAACTTGCCTTCCCTGTTACCGTGGTGGCGCCCGCGCTTCGGTGCCCGGCAGCGCAGCGTTCCTAGCGGGCGAAAACCTGGCCCATGTCGTGAAATGCCTTGAATTCCAGCGCGTTGCCGCAAGGGTCGAGCAGGAACATCGTCGCCTGCTCGCCCACTTCGCCCTTGAAGCGGACGTGCGGCTCGATGATAAAGCGCACGCCCGCGGCCTTGAGCTTCATCGCGAGGCGTTCCCATTCGTTCATCGCGAGCACCGTTCCGAAGTGGCGCACGGGCACATTGTCACCGTCCACCGCATTGGTGCTCTTCTGGCCGGCTTCGCCCGGCGCGAGATGAGCGACGATCTGATGGCCGTAGAAATTGAAATCCACCCAGTCCTCGCTGCTGCGCCCTTCGGGACAACCGAGTAGCCCGCCGTAG
>Ga0137452_1000431_pt1 | contig 12527 bp, 7 predicted proteins | sample EasRivERMGT513_2_FD_102312 | JGI IMG/M metagenome (GOLD analysis project Ga0137452, IMG submission 102312) | Soil microbial communities from meander-bound floodplain in the East River, Colorado, USA - East River MetaG ERMGT513_2 | ecosystem: Environmental > Terrestrial > Soil > Floodplain ...
GTACCATCCGGCAGCATTCTGAAGGCCGTGCTGTTGTTGGTGAGCGTGGCGCCGTAAAAACTGCCGTCGCTTGCCTGCATGAGCGCCGTCGGAAATATTCCATCAGAGGGGCTGCTCCCGAACGCGTGAATGACCGTCGGTGTTCCCGGCGGGTCGAGCCTGAACATGGTTCCCCTGCCGAACGGACCATCAAGTTGAGCGATGCCGTAGAGAAAGCCGTCGGTCGCTTGAATGAGCTGCAATGGGTTCGACCCATCCGCCCCACCGGCAAAGCTGTACACGATCGCGAACGGCCCGGCCGGAGACAACCTGAAAATGGTTCCGCGATTCTGCGGTCCGCCTCCCTGCGTGAGCCCGTACAAGTTGCCGTCGGTCGCCTGGACCAGCGCTCCCGGGTAGGCTCCGTCGTCCGTACCACCGACAAACTCGTGAACGACGCTCACACCACCTGTGCGGGACATCCGAAAGAGCGTTCCACGGTTCAGACTCCCTCCGACCGTTGTCGTTCCATAGAGGTACCCGTCCGACGCTTCGACGAGCGGACCTGCGGGACGGGCTCCGTCCGGACTGGGATTAGCATCGCCGGTGAACTCGTGGAGGAGTTGAAACCGGTCCTGGGCGGTCGCGTGAGTCGTGAACGCGAGCAACGCCACACACAGGAACGTGGCTGGAACAAGCCGTGAGGCCTCTCGTGTGAGAGACACAGCTGATTATGGCTCAGTGGTCGGGCGCAACCGAGCCTACTCGATGCCGATGACGCCGGTTTCCCGCAGTTGTTGCAGCAGGATCTCCACGGCCTGTTCGGGCGTGGATTCAGTGGTTTCCAGGCGGACTTCCGCGTGTTCGGGTCTCTCGTACGGTGAATCCACGCCGGTGAAGTTCTTGAGCTCCCCGCGCCTGACTTTTTTGTAAAGCCCCTTCGGATCGCGGCTCTCCGCGACGTCGAGCGGCGTATCGACGAACACTTCGAAGAACTCTCCCGGCGGCAGAAGCTCGCGCGCCATGCGCCGCTCGGCGCGGAACGGCGAAATGAGCGAGACCATGACGATCAGCCCCGCATCGGCCATCAGGCGAGCCACCTCCGCCACGCGGCGAATGTTCTCGACGCGATCGGCCGGCGTAAACCCGAGGTCTTTCGTGAGACCGTGCCGCACGTTGTCGCCGTCGAGCACGTAGGTGTGCCGGCCCAAGGCGTGCAGGCGCTTCTCGAGAAGGCTGGCGATCGTGGACTTGCCGGCGCCTGAAAGACCGGTGAACCACAACACGCACGGCTTCTGACCCTTGAGATCGGCTCGTCCGGTCTTGTCGACCTCGAGCGCCTGCCACCGCACGTTCGCCGATCGGCGAAGCGCGAAATGCAGCAGCCCGGCGCCGACCGTGGTGTTCGAGATGCGGTCGATGAGGATGAACCCGCCGAGGTCCCGGTTCTCGCTGTACGGCTCGAACACGATCGGCCGATCGAGCTCGATCGCGCAGACGCCGATCTCGTTCATCTCGAGCGTGCGGGCAGCCACGTGCTCGAGCGTGTTGACGTTGACCTTGTATTTGAGCGGCGCCACGGTCGCCGGCGCCGTCTGCGCGCCGAGTTTCAGAAGATACGAGCGCCCCTGAAGCAGTGGCTGCTCGGTCATCCAGATCACGGTGGCTTCGAACACGTCGCTGACAGCCGGCTGAGCGTTCGACGCGGCGAGCACATCGCCGCGGCTCACGTCGAGCTCGTCGGCGAGCGTCACGGTCACCGATTGACCGGCGGTCGCGACGTCGACATCCCCATCGCCCGCGATAATCCGCGCGATGCAACTCTGACGCCCCGATGGCAGCACCGTCACGCTGTCGCCGATCCCGACGGTGCCGCTCACAATCGCGCCGGCAAAGCCTCGGAAGTCGGCGCTCGGGCGATGGACCAGCTGCACGGGCAGGCGAAACGGCTTTTGCGCCACATCGTCGCCAACGGGCGCATGTTCGAGATACTCCATCAGCGTCGGACCCGCGTACCAGGCCATCGCCGGCACTCGAGACACGATGTTGTGTCCGTGGACGGCCGATGTCGGTATGCACGTGACGTCAGTCAGGCCGATGCGCCCGGCAAATTCGCGATACTCGTGCTCGAGCCGCTCGAAAACATCCTTCGAGTAGTCGAGCAGATCCATCTTGTTCACGGCCACGGCGACGCGCCGGATGCCGAGGAGCGACGCGAGATAGCTGTGCCGCCGCGTCTGCGTGAGCACGCCTTTGCGCGCGTCGATCAGAATCACGGCGAGATCGGCCGTGGACGCGCCCGTGATCATGTTGCGCGTGTACTGCTCGTGGCCCGGCGTGTCGGCGACGATGTATTTGCGTTTTTCGGTTGAAAAGAAGCGGTAGGCGACGTCGATCGTGATGCCCTGCTCGCGCTCGGCCGACAACCCGTCGACGAGGAGCGCGAAATCGAGCTCGCCGCCGCGCGTGCCCACCTTGCGGGAGTCGGCTGCCAGGGCCTCGAGCTGATCGTCGAAAATCATCCGCGATTCGTAGAGCAGCCTCCCGATCAGCGTCGACTTCCCATCGTCCACGCTGCCGCACGTGATGAAGCGCAGCAGATCCTTGCGCTCGTGCAGGCGAAGGTCGCGATCGATATCAGGCCCCGACACGTCGGACACCTGCGCCATCAGAAGTAGCCCTCGACCTTTTTGGTTTCCATCGAGGCGGACTGATCGAAATCGATGACCCGTCCCTGGCGCTCCGACATCCGCGTGAGCAGCATTTCCTGGATAATCTCGGGCAGGGTCGCCGCGTTGCTGTCGATCGCGCCGGTGAGCGGATAACAGCCGAGCGTCCTGAAACGTACCGTCCGCATCTCCGGCGTCTCTCCGTCCTGGAGAGGCATGCGATCGTCGTCCACCATGATCCAGCCGCCGTCGCGGCTGACGACCGGCCTGGGACGCGCGAAGTACAGCGGCACGACCGGAATGTTCTCGGCGTAGATGTAGTGCCAGACATCGAGCTCGGTCCAGTTCGACAGCGGGAACACCCGGATGCTTTCGCCCGGACGCTTTCGCGTGTTGTACAGACGCCAGAGCTCGGGACGCTGCTGCTTCGGATCCCATCGATGCTGGGCCGAGCGAATCGAGAACACACGCTCCTTCGCGCGCGACTTTTCCTCGTCGCGCCGGCCGCCGCCAAACGCCGCGTCGAATCCGTACTTGTCGAGCGCCTGCTTGAGCGCCTGCGTCTTCATCACGTCGGTGTGAACGGCGGATCCGTGCTTGAACGGATCGATGCCGAGCTCGGCGCCCGCAGGGTTGATGTGGACGAGCAGATCGAGTCCAAGCCGTTTCGCGGTTTCATCGCGGAACGTGATCATCTCGCGGAACTTCCAGGTGGTATCGACGTGCAGAAACGGGAACGGAGGCGTGGCCGGATAGAACGCCTTCAGCGCCAGGTGGAGCATGACCGAGCTGTCCTTGCCGATTGAATACAGCATCACCGGGCGCTCGCACTCGGCGACGACCTCCCGGATGATGTGGATGCTCTCACCCTCCAGGCGCTCGAGATGTGTCAGCGTCCGCGTCCGCGTCGTTCGGGCCGACCGTTCAATTCCGGTATTGGCGATTGGCACAAAAGTCACCCATCCGACTCCCCTTTAGTCGCCAGAATCGAGACATTCTGGAGATCACAATAAGCTGTTACCCCAGTCAGCAGAACGAGATGCATTGGATTTGCCAGTTTCGGGCGCCCCCGACCGCGGATAGGATTCGACTCGAATGGCGAAGAAACGTCCCCAACGACCCTCCCGGCCGAAGAAACCGCGACGTCCGCCCAAACGACCGCGGCCCCCGAAGCCAGGCCGGCCGAAACATCCGAAGCCACGAAAACCGCGCCGCCCGATTCCACGGCCGATTCGAGCGCTGGCGTTCGGATGGTCCGGCTGTGCAGACACGCCGGTTGATTTTTCGGCGTTCTACTCGAGCGACCACACGATCAGCGCGTGGGTGCTTTTTCAGTATCCATACGCTTACGAAGGACCGGTTCTGGCCGTTGAGGGGTCGGGCGGCTATCTCATCGGTCAGGGCCAGGCATGGGGCCCTCAGGGCGCACCATCACCGAACATCCTGATCCTCGCGGAGGGCTCGAGCCAGACCTTCGATGTCGCATTGCTCCACGATCATTGGTACCACCTTGCAGCGGTCCGGCAGGGGAACGACCTCTCGGTCCATCTCGACGGAACCCTCGTCGGCACCATTCGATTGAACGGCAGGAACCGTCCGAACGGCACGCTTCGTTTTGGACGGGCCGCAACCGGCCAACTCGTGAACAATCGCGAGGCTCAGTTCTACGGCAAGCTGGCCGATGTCGTGATCTACAGCCGCGCACTGTCGCCGCAGGATTTAGCGAAGATCGTGGCGGACCATCACGTCGGTGCCGGAGATCCTTCAGTTGTCGCCCGATGGGGATTTGTGAGGGATCGTTTCCGCGCCGTTCTGAGCGGAGCCGCACAGCGGATTGCGCGCGACAGAAAGTGGAACGGCGTCACCGACGTCCAGAACATGCCGCTCCCCGCAAACATCAGGACGCAGTTGCCGTTCGCACCCGGTGATGCGTGGTACACCGTGCAAGGATGGGGACGCCCCACGAGCTACTCTCACTACGGGTACGCGGCATTCTGCTGGGACTTCATCATTGCGGATTATCCTTCGGGCGGCACGTACCCGAGCGGGACGATGCAGGCTCCCATTCATGCGGCGTGTTCGGGCTCAGTAGTCGAGGCCTACGACCAGCAACCGCTGGCGACTGCCCAGCCCGACAACTGGGTGCGGGTTCAGGCGGCCGACGGGCTCCTGCGGGATTGCCAGCATCTGCTGACAGGCTCCGCAGTGGTCTCCAAGGGGCAATCAGTCGCGCAAGGGCAACAGATCGCGAAAGTCAGCCTGTTTCCCAACAACGCCCATCTGCACATGGCCGGGAGCAACAACACAGGAGGGGTCTCGTCCGTAACCGTTCCGCTGGCCATCAGCGACTACGAGGTGCGGCAGCCCGGCGGGACGTGGCGGCCTGTCGCGCGCGGGATCCCGCAGCCCGGAGAAGTTGTCCGACTCCTCTGACGCGGCGATCTCAAAGCACCGACAACGACACAGGTCTTCCCAGAAACCGTTCGTAGCCAACGACTGCGTCGGTCAGCTGTTGCCGCTCCGTTCTCGAGAAGCGCTTCAAGAGCGCGACATCAGCGGTCACTTCGTCCGGCCGCTGGAGAACCCTCCATGTACCCGCCACTTGTCCGGCCACGACGATCGCATGTTGAAACGTCACTGGCCGGCTGGTCTTCGACAGAACGTTCGACGCGGCGTACGGTACCGCCACGCGGTCGCGATAGGCGACGAGGTACTCGTCGTAGATCGGCAGCATGTGGACGACGGTCGGCCGGCGGCTTCCGCTCGACATCCGGCCGATGCTGAAGTACGTCAGCCCGTCAACGATCTCCTGCCGGGCGCGGTTGATGTCGAGTCCGCGCTTCACGTCTGGCGTCGTCAGTCCGGACCACCAGACGCAGTCGCGGACGGTGGCGGGACCATGGCTGCTGAAATACCGGCGCGTGAGCTCGGCGAGCGCTTCGTCGCGCGCAAGCAGGCGAGATGCAGGCGCGCGCTCCGCTAGAAGGGCGTAGGTCAGCTGCTTCCCGCGATACGGACCGCTGCAGATCACCCCGTCGAGCTCCGCATACATCGTGAGCAGGGCCAGAGGGACGCCCTTCGCGACAACACCCTCGCGCGCAAGACGCTGACCGAGCTCACCGCGCGTCAAGTGATGATGATCGCCAAGCGCCCGCTCGAAGATCCCAAGCGCGCGCGATACCAGCGCAGCGTCCAGCCCTTCTCTCCGGCCGTAGTGCGCCATCGTCTGACGCACGCGCGCCGCGGTGAGGTTGAGCATCCAGCGGACGTCGTCTGCAGCCACGAAGTGCCAGGTGGGACGCATGACGTGGGTGCGAAGGATTCGCCCTTCGTCCACGGCGCGGGCGATCTCGGCATCCACGGTCCCTTTCGTCATCCGGAGCGCGAGTCCCCAGCGCGCGAAGGCATACTCCTGCGCCTGTACCGCGCCGAGCCAGCGAACAACGTCCTCGGGGCGCGCCAGGCCCTTCCCCGCGACGCGTTGATTCCGCAACCGGCGCTCGGCAATGTCGCGGGTCTTCTGCTCGGCTCGAGCCACGGACCAGATTCTCTCGCGCCTCAGAATGCTTGCCAAATCCCTCGCGCGGTGGTATCAGACTGCAACGGCAATCGAGCCACGCCGCCAGGAGTTCCTATGAACAGCAGGTTCCCGCTGATCGCTTCGCTCGCCGGCGCAGTGATACTCCTCGGAACTGGCGCCGGTGCTCTTCTGCGCGCGCAGGCGCAGCCGCCGGAGGCGGCCGCGATTGCCGGCATCGTCTCGTCGGCCGAAGAAGGCGCGATGGAAGGCGTGCTGGTGTCCGTCAAGCGGACGGGCTCGACACAAACCACGACGGTCGTCAGCGGCCAACAAGGACGCTATCGATTCCCGCGGACGCGACTCGACGCGGGAACATATGCCGTCAGCATTCGAGCGATCGGCTACGACCTGGCCAGCGACGCGACGGTGTCGGTCCCGGCGACTGGCACCACGACTGCCGACGTGAAGCTGAAGAAAACGACCGACCTTGCCGCCCAGCTGACGAACGCGGAATGGCTCGATAGCTTTCCGGGCACCGAGGATCAGAAAGGATCGGTCCGCGGTTGTGCGCACTGCCACATGCTGACGCTGATGACGCGGTCGAAACACGACGCCAACGAGTTCGTGAAGGTCGTCGAGCGTATGTCGGGCTATCCGCCGCTCGCCTTCCCGCTGATGGTCCAGCGAACGCCGGCGCCTCGGATCGGCGGAGGCGCGGCGAATCCGGAACGACAGCAGCAGGCGTGGCGCCGTCAGGCCGAGTACCTGAGCACACTGAACCTCGGCGCCGGATCGCAGTGGAGCTACAGTTTCAAGACACTGCCGCGTCCGAAGGATCGCGCGACGCGCGTCATCTACACCGAGTACGATCTGCCGGCACGAACCCGTCAGCCACACGACGTGATCGTGGATTCGACGGGGATGGTCTGGTACGCCGCGTTCGGCGAGCAGATTCTCGGCAGGCTCGATCCGAAGACCGGGAAGACCACCGAGTGGCCGGTTCCCGTGCTGAAACCTTCTGCGCCGAAAGGCATCCTCGGGATGCGGTTCGACGAAGATGAAAATCCCTGGCTGGCCCTTCAATTCCAGGGCGGCATCGCGAAGTTCGACAAAAAGACAGAGAAGTTCCAGACCTGGAGCCTGCCGCCGGAGCTGAACGGCGATCACGTGCAGATCAACCAGGTGAGTCCGATGCGCCACAAGGTTGACGGCAAGGTCTGGTTCCAGGACGCCGGCACCTACACGGTCCTCAGGCTGGACGTGGCGTCTGGAAAAATCGAGAGCTTCGAGCCGTACAAGATTCCGCGGCCGAACGTCTACGACGTGATCCCCGACAAACAAAACAACGGCTATTTCCTGCCGCTCGGGAGCGAGGAGATCGGCCGGATCGACGCGAAGACCGGAGCTATCACGATGTTCAAGACGCCGACGCCGGGATCGGGTCCAAGGCGCGGCATGATGGATCAGCAGGAGCGTCTCTGGTTTGGCGAGAACCGGGCCGATCGCATCGGCATGTTCGACACGAAAACACAGAAGTTCCAGGAATGGCCGACGCCGACGCCGGGGGCGTGGCCCTACGACGTCACCGGCGACAAGAATGGCGAAGCGTGGGCGGGCGGCGAATACAACGACCGCATCCTGCGTCTCGATCCGCGAACCGGCCAAATCATCGAGTACCTGCTGCCCCGCCACACGAACGTCCGTCGTGTGTGGGTCGACAACAATACGACGCCGGCGACTTTCTGGGTGGGCAACAATCACGGCGCTTCGATCGTGAAGCTGGAGCCGCTCGACGCGTCCTCCCGCCCAGAGACGCGGTAGCAAAGGTTCATCGGTCGAGGTGACGCGTCGAACACTGCAGGCCGCTCTCGTCTACGCGATTGCGACCTGCGCGTTCACGTGGCCCCTCGTTCTTCATCTTCACTCGCTGCTCGGCGCTGAGGCCTCCTCACCCGATCCGTCGCTGAACCTCTGGGCGCTCGGATGGGATCTTCAGGTCTTCTCCAGCCATCCGGGCTGGATCTTCAGCGGGCGCGTCTTCAACGCCGGCATCTTTCATCCGGCTCCGCACACGCTGGCCTATTCGGATCATCTGCTCCTGCAGGCATTCGCGCTCTGGCCGGTGTACGCGCAGACGCACGATCTCGTCTTCTGCTACAACCTGCTGCTGATCGTCTCGCTCGTGCTGTCGGCGCTCGCCATGCACACGCTGGCCCGGGCGTTAACCGGCAGCGAGCGCGCCGCGTTTGTCGCCGGCTTGATCTTCGGTTTTGCGCCGTATCACTTCACGCACCTCATTCACATCCAGCTCCAGTCGCTCTACTTTCTTCCCCTCTCCTTTCTCTTTCTCCATCGCGTGTTCGACGCCGAACGCCGCAGCGACACCGTGGCTCTCGGGGTCGTGCTGGGACTTCAGGCGATCAGCTCGATTTACTACGGAGTGATCGGGGCGATCGGCATTGCGTGCGCGGCCGTGGCGCTCGTCGTTTTGAACAAGCGGCTCCTCGACTGGCGTCTGATGCGACGACTGATCACCGCCGCGGCGATTGGTGTCCTGGTCGTCGCCCCTGTAGCGATCCCGTACGTGCTCGTGCAGCGCGAGGCAGGGGCAGGCCGCACCCTTTCGGAGGCGACGAGCAACAGCGCCGTGTTCCGAAGCTACTTGCAGGCGCCCACGATGAACGTGATCTATGGACGCTCGGGCTGGATGCGCCCTGAACCGAAATCGCGGACCGATGGACCCGAGCAGGCGCTGTTCTTCGGGTTCGGTGCTCTGCTGCTCGCGATCCTGGGCGCGATTGCCGCGCCTCAGGGCTCCCGGAAAACCGCGGCTGTCTACGCCGCCGTCGGCGTGATCGGAGTCGTCCTGTCGCTCGGACCCGACGGAATCCGGCCGCTGTACTCGGCGTTGTCGCGCGCGCTCTTCGGGATGGCAGCCATCCGCGCGCCGGCCCGATTCAGCGTGCTCACCCTGTCCGCAATAGCCGTGCTGGCGGCTCTGGCCATTCGATCGGTTGAGATTCGTCGGACGCGCAGTGGCGCGCTGGTTGCTCTCGCGCTTCTCGTTATCACGTTGGAATACAGCAATGGAGCCATCGCCTATCCGCCCGCGCCTGCCCTGACGTCGAATGCGGGACGATGGCTTCGCGATCAACCCGGGCCGGGCGCAGTGATTTGCGTGCCGATGGGTCTCTTCTCGGGCAACACACCCTGCATGCTGCAGTCGCTCGAGCACGGGCGGCCGATTGTGAATGGATACAGCGGGGTTCGGCCGCCATTTTTCGAAGCGCTGGCCGACGTGTTGAGCCATCTACCCGATGCGGAGTCGCTGCTGGCTCTGCGCGACCTCGGCGTCGAGTACGTCGTGAGCGATCGACTTCTGGCGCTTCCGGACGAGATAGCCAGCGCGCTCATCGAGCGCGTGCGGTTCGACGACCAGTACGTGTATCAGCTCGCCTGGTCGGGCGAGGTTGAATCCAGAATCCGGGCCATCACTGATCAGCCACCGCCTGAACCCGGGCCGCCGTCGTTCGCGGCTGGCGAAACGGCGACCTACCGTGTGCGCTGGACAAGCGGTCCGATCGACCTCCCGGCTGGAGAAGCCAGCATTTCAGTCGAGCCCGTTCGGGGTCCGGAAGCCTTCCGGTTCGCCGTGCGCGCGACGACGGCGCCCTGGGTGTCCCGCTTCTACGAGGCCGTCGTCTCGCTCGAGACGACCGCCACCGCGCGGCTGCTGCCGCTGGCTCACCACGAGGTCATCGACGAGGGAAGGCGGCGAATCGATCGTCAGCTCGAGTTCGACTTCGATCGCCATGAAGTGCGCATTGCGAGCGGGGGCACCACGATCAGCCTGCCGCTCGGCGCCGAGGCCCGCGATCCACTGACGGCACTGTTCTACATCCGCACGCAGCCGCTGTCGACCGGCGTCCATTTCGCCCTGCCCGTCACCGACGTCGGACGCCGCCTGAAGCTCGACGTTGCGGTCGGCGGCCGCGAATCGATCGTGCTGGACGGGCGCACGTGGGACGCGTGGAAGCTCGAGCCGCAATTGAGCAACCGCATCGAACGAAGTCCGCTGTCGATCTCTGCCTGGGTGAGCGCCGACGCGCGCCGGATTCCGCTGCTCGTAGAAGTCGCCGCGGGATTCGGTTCGGTTCGCGTCGAGCTGACCGACTACCGCGAGCGGTGAGGGGCGCGTTGTGAAAAGCATTCTCGCGATCGACATCGGCGGAAACAGCGTCAAGGTTCTCATGACCGGAGCCAGCGAGCCGCGGAAGTTTCCGTCGGGGCCAACGCTCACGGCGCAGGAGATGGTGACCAACATCCTGAAACTGACCGAGGACTGGAGGTACGACGTCGTCTCCATCGGTTACCCGGGCCGCGTCCGCAACAACCTGATCACCGCGGAGCCGGTCAACCTCGGAGCAGGCTGGCTGCACTTCGATTTCGAAAAAGCGTTCGGAGTGCCCGTGAGGATCCTGAACGACGCCGCCATGCAGGCGCTGGGAAGCTACAAAGGCGGGAAGATGCTCTTCCTCGGCCTCGGAACGGGAATGGGCGGTGCGCTGATCGTCGACGGCAGCCTCCTGCCCATGGAGCTCGGCCACATGCCGTACAAGGGCTCGACCTTCGAAGATCATCTCGGTCTGAAAGGGCTGACGAGCGTCGGGATCAAGAAATGGCGGACTCTCGTGCACGAAGTCGTCGCGCTCTTCATCGACACGTTCCAGCTCGACGAAGTCGTCATCGGCGGCGGAAACGTCAACAAGCTGGACACGCTTCCGCCTGGATGCCGCGCCGGTGACAATGCGCTGGCGTTCGCCGGTGGGTTCCTGCTCTGGGAAGACGCGCGGACAAAACCTCCCGCCTAAAGCCCGGCTATCGGCGTTCAACCGACAGCGTGGTAAAATTTGCACGGTTTTGCCACACCAGACGAGCTTTGAGGCTCTGGAGACATCCCTCATGACAGTCCGACGACTGAAGACATCGACGCTCCTGCTTTGCGTGTTTGCCGTATTTACCGCATCGGGTTGCGGCAGCGAGAGCTCTTCGAACGCCGCGACCTCAGAGGCGTCGACGCCCCAGGCGTCGGCAACCCAGGCGTCGCCAACCCAGGCGGCCACGGCACCGACTGACGCCTCTGAAGACGCGCGCACGCAGGCCGAGGTGGACGCCGAGCAATACGGCCTGCCGCCGGGAATCCTTGGGGCGAAATGGACAGGCGATTTCGACGGGATGGTCCAGCGCCGGCTCATCCGGGTGCTCACGACGTACTCGAAGACGAACTACTTCGTCGATAAAGGCACCCAGCGGGGCGCCGTATACGAGGCGTTTCAGATCTTCGAGACTGATTTGAACAAGAAGCTCGCGAACAAGAACATTCGCGTGCACGTCGTCTTCCTCCCGGTCGCGAACGACGAGTTGATCCCGGCACTTCTCGATGGCAGAGGCGACATCGTCGCAGCCGGGAAGCTTGCGACCGCGTGGCGAGCCCAGTCGGTCGATTTCACCAAGCCGACACGGACGGGCATTTCGTCGGTCGTCGTCACCGGACCCGGCGGCGCTCCAATCAAGAGCATCGAAGATCTCGGCGGCAAAGAAGTCTACATGCGTCAGTCCGACGTCTCTGCCGAGAACGTGAAGCGATTCAACGAACAGCTCGCCAAGGCCGGCAAGCCGCCCGTGAGGCTGAATCCTGCTCCGGAAGTCCTCAGCGACGAAGACATCCTCGAGATGGTGAACGCGGGCCTGGCGCCGATGACGATCGTCGACGACGACATCGCGGAGTTGTGGAAACAGATCTTCACTGATCTGACCGTCAACCCGGGAGCGGCTATCCGCACAGACGGCGTGACGGCCATGATGATCAGAAAGAACAGCCCGCAGCTGATGCAGGAGCTGAACGCGTTTGTCGACCGGTATCCGAAGGGCTCGGCGCAGTGGAACATGCTTTTTGCGAAGTACCTGAAGAACAACAGGTACGCGAAGCGCGCGACGTCCGGGGAGGACGCGGCGCGGTTCCGAAAAACGGTCGAGATGATCAGGAAATACAGCGACAAGTACGAGCTCGACTATCTCCTGGTGGCCGCGCAGGGCTACCAGGAGTCCGGGCTGGATCAGAACCGGAAGAGTCCCGTCGGCGCTATCGGCGTGATGCAGGTCATGCCGGCGACCGGGGCCGACATGAAGGTCGGCGACATCACCCAAGTCGACGCCAACATCCACGCTGGGGTGAAGTACATGCGCTTCATGATTGACAACTTTTACAAGGACGCGCCGATGGACAACCTGAACAAAGGCCTGATGACCTTCGCGTCCTACAACGCCGGACCGGGGAGAGTCAGCCAGCTTCGGAAACA
>Ga0137452_1000433_pt1 | contig 12511 bp, 11 predicted proteins | sample EasRivERMGT513_2_FD_102312 | JGI IMG/M metagenome (GOLD analysis project Ga0137452, IMG submission 102312) | Soil microbial communities from meander-bound floodplain in the East River, Colorado, USA - East River MetaG ERMGT513_2 | ecosystem: Environmental > Terrestrial > Soil > Floodplain ...
GAATCGAGCGGCGCCTGAATGGGCGAGCCGACCGACCAGCGCTTGATGTTGGTGTTCATGATCTCGTAGCTCGTGCCCAGTTCCCGCACCAGCACCTCGGGGTCGGGCGTACGGCCGTAGGCGACGAAGAAATTGCGCTCCCCCGAGAACACGTCCTCGACGCCGGTGAAGCCGTGGGCGACCATCAGGGCGGCGGCCACGCCGTTGCGCGCCGGCATGCCGCCGAAATCGAACGCCTTCTCGATGTGCTCCTCGTCACGCATCCAGCACGAGATGCCCGAGGCCTGCTGCGCAGTGTACGACAGCAGATGCCGTATCGGGCGCTCGCCCAGGGCCGCCAGCGCCCCGGCAGCGGCGGCGGCCCCGAACATCGGCCCGAAGCTGTGCGTCGAGTGCCCATCCTCGCGGAACTGGTAGGCGTTGAGCGATTGCGTCAAGCGGCAGCCGACGTCGTAGCCGAGCGCGACCGCTCGCAGGAGCGCCGTGCCGTTGCGCCGCTCGCGCTCGGCCATCGCGAGCGCCGCGGGCACGATGCCGCAACCCGGATGGGTGAGCGAGGGCGCGTGCGAATCGTCGGTCTCGTCCGCGTGCGCGAGCATTCCGTTCGCCAGCGCGGCGTTCGTCGCCGCGGTGACGATGCGGCTGCCGACCACGCAGGCCTCCCTTGTGCCGCCGAGAGTCTTCACGAACGAGCTTGCCTTCTTCCCCGGGGGCAGCCGCGATCCCGAGAGCATCGCCGCAATCGTGTCGAGCAGGTGGTGCTTGGTCTTCTCGACGACGGCGGCGGGCAGAGGCTTTCGCAGCGCCTGCGCGATGTAAGCGCTGAGGCGCTGCATGACCGGCGAGACGGGAGGGGCGATGCGCATGCCTTCTTCCATGACGTGAGCGGTCGGCCATTCTAAACGCTGTAACCCGGCGAGAGGTCGCCCAATGGGCTTCGCGGCGGACCCACATCTGAGTATCATGTCCGCGAGGAGAACCCCATGAAACGCGTCGGTTCCGCCCTGCTCTGCGCCGCGGCGCTGCTTTCGGGCGCCGCCAGCGCCCAGCCTGTTCGCTTTCCAGAGAAGCCGGTGCGCTTCATCGTCGGCTTCACGCCCGGCGGCCCGAGCGATATCCTGGCGCGCGCGCTGGGCCAGAAGCTCGCCGAGGGCTGGCCCCAGCAGGTGGTGGTCGAGAACCGGCCCGGTGCCGGAGGCAATATCGCCGCCGAGGCCGCGGCGAAGAGCGCGCCGGACGGCTACACCTGGCTGCTCGGCAACAACAGCATCCTCGCGACCAATCAAAGCCTCTACCGCAAGCTCGCCTACGACCCGGTCAAGGATTTCGCGCCGGTGGTGCTGGTGGCGGTCCAGCCCAACATCCTCGTCGTCAATCCCGGCGTGCCGGCGAATTCCGTGAAGGAGCTGATCGCGCTCGCCAAGTCCAAGCCCGGAACGCTCAACTACGCTTCGTCCGGGAGCGGCGCGGCGGCGCATCTCGCCGGTGAGCTTTTCAAGGCGATGACCGGCGTCGACATGGTGCACGTGCCCTACAAGGGCGCGCAGCCCGCGCTGACCGATGTCATCGCCGGACAGGCGCAGCTCATGTTCGCGACCTCGGCGTCGGTGATTCCCTACATCAAGGCGGGGAGGCTGCGCGCGCTCGCCGTCACGACCGCCCAGCGCTCGGCGAGCGTGCCCGAGCTGCCCACCCTGTCCGAGGCGGGAGTGCCGGGGTTCGAGGCCATCACCTGGCACGGCGTCGTCGTGCCGGCGGCGACACCTGCGTCTCTGGTCGAGCAGCTGAACGCCGACATCGTCAAGGTGCTGCGCATGAAGGATGTGCGCGAGCGCTTCGAGTCCCTCGGGGCGGAAGTCGCCGCCGGGACGCCGCGAGACTTCGCCGACTATATCGCGCGCGAGATTCCGAAGTGGGCGAAGGTGGTCAAGGACTCGGGCGCCCGCGCGGAATGACGCCGTGGGACGTTGCTGTGACTTCGCAGAGATCGAAAATGAAACACTTGGCGGCATTGCTGCTGTACGCGTTGGGCGGCACGGCGATGGCGGTTGATATCAGGGTCCTTAGCGCGGGCGCGGTGGAGGCGGGCCTGGTGACGCTCGCCGAGCAGTACCGGCGCGATACGAAAAACAGGGTGAGGATCCAGTTCGGCACCGCGCCGCAGCTGGAGCGGCGCCTCAACGTGGGCGAGCCCGCCGACGTGCTGATCGCTCCGCACGGACTGATGAGCGATCAGCTGAGAAGGGGCAAGGTCGAGTCCGAGGGAACTCTCGTCATCGGGCGGGTCGGGGTCGGGGTCGCCGTGCGGGCTTCGTCATGGGATCCGGACATCGCCGACCTCGAGCGCTTCAAGCGGTCGCTGCTCGGCGCCGATACGATTGTCTACAACCAGGCGTCGACCGGGCTTTACCTCGAAAAACTGTTCGACCTGCTCGGAATCGCGGAGCAGCTGAAACCGAAGACCATCCGTTACGCCAACGGCGCGCAGGTGCTCGAGCACCTGATCGGCGGCAGAGGCAGCGAAATCGGCTTCGGCGCGATCACCGAGATCCGGGCGTTCGAGCCGAAGGGCGTTCGGTTCGTCGGGCCGCTGCCCGCCCAGGTGCAGAATTCCACCGCCTACTCGGCCGGGGTTATGATCGACGCGCCTTCCGCCGATGTGGCCAGGGAATTCGTTCGCTATCTGGGGACGCCGGAGGCCAAGGCGGTGTTCGCCGCTGCGGGGATCGAGTAGACCGATTCGAGTAGACCATGGCCAATTCGATACTGGACAATGTCGACGTGCACGACGCGGGCGACAAGATCATCCTGTCGACCCCGGACGAGGCTACCCTCAGGTATGTATTGGAGGAACTCCAGAAGGACGGCGCGCAGGGCATCCAGGAGCCCATGAAGGTCGGCAGGAAATGGATCGCGAGCTTCGAGCACCCGGGGCTTTCGCAGTGCACGGTGGAAAAAATCGGGTTCGAGATCGTCATCACGGGCCCGACCGAAGGAAGCGTTCTCGCACGCTCCGATGAGTTCAGAGAAAAGGGCGCGCTGATCACGCGCGGGCCCGAGATGGAGGACGGCAGCTGGAAGCTCCATCTCGACGACACGGGCGCGCGAACCGGCAACACCATCACCAGCTAGCAGACCGCCCGCGTTTCCTTCGGCTACGCCCGCCAGGCGAGGCCGGAGCTTGATGTGGATCAAATGCGGGTTCTTCCCCGGCACTAGCATTTCCTCAGTTGCGCAGCATGGGACATCCGATTCCAGGGGTATCCCAGGGCGTGGTTTCGGCGTTCGGGAAAAAGCCGCAGGCGCGACGGCGAATTTCAACGACTTGGAGGTGGGCGATGAAACGCAGGCATATCGCAGTGGCAGCGGGACGCTTTCTCTCAGGAACGATCGCCGCGGGTCTCCTCGCGGTCGGGATCGCCGGCGCGCAGGAGCCGATCAGGGTCGGCGCATTCCTTTCGGTCACCGGCCCGGCCGCGTTTCTCGGCGACCCGGAGCAGAAGACGCTCGAGCTCTACGTCGAGAAGCTGAACGCGGCGGGCGGCGTCCTCGGCAGGAAGCTGCAGCTGGTGGCGTACGATTCGGCGGGAGACGCCGAAAAGGCGCGCACTTTCGCCCGGCGGCTCATCGAGCAGGACAGGGTCGATGTCATCGTCGGCGGTTCCACCACGGGCGAGACCATGGCGGTAGTGCCGCTGGTCGAGCAGGCCGGGATCCCGTTCATCTCGCTCGCCGGCGCGGTCGTCATCGTCGAGCCGGTGAAGAAATGGGTGTTCAAGACGCCGCACACCGACCGCATGGCTTGCGAGAAGATCTTCGGCGACATGCGCGCGCGCGGCATCGCGAAGATCGCGATCATCGCGGGCGCGGGCGGGTTCGACCGGTCGATGCGCGGCGAGTGCCTGAAGGTCGCCGCCCAGAACAAGATCGAAATCGTCGCCGACGAGTCCTACGCGGCCGGGGACTCCGACATGACCGCGCAGCTGACCAAGATCCGCGGCACACCTGGGGTGCAGGCGGTGCTCAACGCGGGATTCGGCCAGGGGCCGGCGATCGTCACCCGGAACTACCGCCAGATCGGCGTGACCGTGCCGCTGTACCAGTCGCACGGCGTCGCATCCAAGGAGTACGTGAAGCTTGCCGGCGACGCGGCCGAGGGCGTGCGCCTTCCGGCGGCGGCCCTGCTGGTCGCCGAGAGCTTGCCCGACAGCGACGCGCAGAAAAAAGTCGTCGTCGCCTACAAGCGCGAATACGAGGGCCGCTTCAAGTCCGAGGTCTCGACCTTCGGCGGCCACGCCTACGACGGCCTGATGCTCGCGGTCGAAGCGATGAAGCGGGCCGGTTCGGCCGACAAGGCCAGGGTGCGCGACGCGCTCGAAGCCACGCGCGGCTACATGGGCACGGCGGGCGTCGTGAACATGTCGGCGCAGGACCACATGGGGCTCGACCTCACTGCATTCCGCATGCTCGAAGTCCGCAAGGGCGAGTGGACGCTGGTCAAGTAAAGTGCAAGATAGGCCGTAGCGGCGAGGACGCCGCGCCGGCGATGCGGAGGGACCGATGAGCCCCGAGCTCGCGCAATACCTGCTGAGCGGAATCACCATCGGCGCGATCTATGCGCTGGTGGCGCTCGGCTTTTCCATCATCTTCAACGCCAGCCACGTCATCAACTTCGCCCAGGGCGAGTTCGTGATGATCGGCGGCATGACCACGGTGTCGCTGATCGGCACCGGGCTGCCGCTGCCGTTCGCGATCGTCGCCGCGGTCGCCGTGGCGGCGGGAGTGGGGCTCGCGTTCGAGAAATTCGCCGTGGAACCGGCGCGCGGGGCGCCGGTGGTGACGCTCATCATCATCACGATCGGCGCTTCGATTTTTCTTCGCGGCCTCGCCACGCTGGTCTGGGACAAGAAACTGCATGCGCTGCCTGCCTTCTCCGGACACAAGCCCATCGAGATCGCCGGGGCGGCGCTCCTGCCGCAGAGCCTGTGGGTGATCGGCGTGACGCTCGCGATCGTGCTGCTGCTGTCGTGGTTCTTCGGGCGCACGCTTCCCGGAAAGGCGATCCTCGCCACCTCTCATCAGCGGCTCGCCGCGCAACTGGTCGGCATCAACGTGCGCACGGTGCTGTTCATCTCTTTCGGCTTGTCGGCGGCGCTGGGCGCGATCGCCGGCATCCTGATCGCGCCGATCACGCTCACTTCCTGGGACGTCGGCATCATGCTGGGGCTGAAGGGTTTTGCCGCGGCGGTGCTCGGCGGACTGGGCAGCGGCGCGGGCGCGGTGCTGGGCGGCCTCGTGCTCGGCATCGCGGAGACGCTCTCTGCCGGGTACATCTCCTCGGCCTACAAGGACGTGATCGCGTTCGTGCTGATGCTCGCCGTGCTGTTCTTCATGCCGCGCGGTCTGCTGGGCGGACGCATTACGGAACGGGTTTGAGATGCATTGGCTCGCCTCGCCGCGCACCGGCGGGATGGCGGCGCTGATCGCCGTGGCCGTCGCGCTGCCGCTCGCGCTCACCAACAACTACTTCTACGAAGTCGCGATCCTGGTGGCGCTGAACGCGATCGTCTGCGTCGGGCTGAATCTCCTCATCGGCTACGCCGGGCAGATCAGCCTCGGTCACGCGGGCTTCTTCGGCCTCGGCGCGTACGGCTCGGCGATCCTGACGGCGCGCTTCGGCTGGCCGTCGCTGGCGGCGCTCGCGACCGCGATCGCCGCGGCGGCGTTGCTCGCTTACCTGATCGGACGGCCGATCCTGAGATTGCGCGGCCACTACCTGGCGATGGCGACGCTCGGGATGGGCGTGATCGCGGCTATCGTCGTCGCCACCGAGGACCGCCTGACCGGCGGACCCGACGGCATGCCGGTTCCGCCCCTCTCCCTGTTCGGTGCCCAGTTGTCCGGTGAAGCGACGTGGTACTGGGTGGTCGTCGCGCTGCTGGTCGTCGCGGTGTGGCTCTCGCTCAATCTGATCGAGTCGCCGGCGGGCCGCGCGCTGCGCGCGCTGTCGGGCTCGGAGGTCGCCGCGGAGGTCGTCGGCATCGACAGCGCCAGGCAGAAGGTGCGGGTGTTCGTGATCTCGGCGGTATACGCCGCCGCCGCGGGCAGCCTCACCGCCCATTACTCCGGGTTCATCACGCCCTCGAAGGTGTCGTTCTTCCATTCCATCGAGCTCGTGACCATGGTGGTATTCGGCGGCATGGCCTCGACCTTCGGCGCCGTGGTGGGCGCGGCGGTGCTGACCACGCTGCCGCAACTGCTGACCGCGTTCAAGGAATACGAGATGATGGCGCTCGGCGCGATCATGATGGGCACGATGATCTTCATGCCGCGCGGCCTGGTGCCGACCCTCGCTGCGCTCGCCGCCGCGCTGCGCGCGCGCAAGGACGCGCCGTGAGCCTGCTGCGCGCCGAGGGGCTGTCGAAGGAATTCGGCGGTCTGCTTGCCGTGGACAACCTGAGTTTTGCGATCTCCGCCGGGGCGGTGCACTCGATCATCGGGCCGAACGGCGCGGGAAAAACGACCCTGCTCAATCTGCTCACCGGGATCTACGCGCCCTCCGGCGGGCGAGTATGGCTCGAGGACGGCGAGCTCACCGGCCGCGCGCCCTGGGAATTCGCCGCCGCCGGCGTGGCGCGCACCTTTCAGAACCTGCAGGTGTTCTTCAACATGAGTGCGCTCGAGAACGTCATGGTCGGGCGCTACCGGCAGGAGCGCTGCAGCCTGGCGTCGGCGCTGCTGCGCACGCCGGCGCTTGCGCGCGCCGAGCGCGCCTGCCGCGAAGAGGCGGCGGAGCTGATGCGCTTTGTCGGCCTGGCCGCCTGGCTGGATGCCCGCGCCGACGCCATGCCGTACGGCGCGTTGAAGCGCCTGGAAATCGCGCGCGCGCTGGCGACGCAGCCGCGCATGCTCCTGCTCGACGAGCCCGCGGCGGGGCTCAATCCCGCCGAAACCTCGGAGATCGACGCGCTCATCGTCAAGCTCTCCGAGCGCGGCCACACGGTGGTGCTGGTCGAGCACAACATGCGCCTGGTGATGGGCGTGTCGGACCACATCCTGGTGCTCGACTACGGGCGCAAGCTTGCTGAAGGCTCGGCGAGCGAGGTGCGCAACGATCCGCGCGTCATCGAAGCGTATCTGGGAAGCGGCGCCGGCGCGACGGTGCACTGACATGCTCGAGATCCGCGCCCTCGAAAGCCGCTACGGCCGCATCCCGGCGCTGAAGGGCATCGACCTCTCCATCGCCGAAGGCGAGCTGGTGGCGCTGGTCGGCGCCAACGGCGCGGGCAAGACCACGCTGCTGCGCGCGCTCTCGGGCGTGCAGCGGGTGAGCGCGGGGCAAGTGGTCTTCGAGGGCGAGGACATCACCCGCGCGTCCTCGGACCGGCGGGTGCGGCTGGGCATCGTGCAGGTGCCCGAAGGGCGGCTGGTGTTCGCGCCGCTCTCGGTCGAAGACAATCTCAGGCTTGGCGGATACACGCGGACCCGCGACGAGAGCGACGCCGCGCTGGTTCGGGTATTCGAGATGTTTCCGGTGCTCAAATCGAGGCGCCGCCAGCCGGCGGGCACGCTCTCCGGCGGGCAGCAGCAGATGCTGGCGATGGGCCGCGGGCTGATGGCGAAGCCGAAACTGCTGCTGCTCGACGAGCCGAGCATGGGGCTCGCGCCGAGGCTGGTCGCGGAGATCTTCGCCGCCATCCGCGAGCTCAAGGCCGCGGGCACCACGATTTTCCTGGTGGACCAGAACGCGCGCGCTGCGCTTTCGGTCGCCGAGCGCGGCTACGTGCTCGAGACCGGGCGCATCGTGCTGTCCGGCTCGGGCGCGCAATTGCTCGACGACGAGCAGGTCAAGGAAGCCTATCTCGGCATATGAACGGAAACGCGACATGAACGCTCCCGAAAAGCCGCCGGGCAAGGTGACCAAGGCCGCGACCTACTGCTACCAATGCGTCGCCGGCCCTGACCTGCTCACGGTCACGGTGAAGGACGGCGTCGCCACCGAAGTCGAACCGAACTTCGCCGCGGCGGATGTGCATCCCGGCGGCGGCAAGGTGTGCGTGAAGGCCTACGGCCTGGTGCAGAAGCTCTACAACCCTCACCGCGTGCGCTCGCCGATGAAGCGCTCCAACCCGAAGAAGGGCCGCGGCGAGGATCCCGCTTTCGTTCCCATCTCCTGGGACGAGGCCTTCGACATCATCGCGAGAAAGCTGCTCGAAATCCGCGCCAAAGGACTCAGCGACGAATCGGGCTATCCGCGTGTCGCCGCGAGCTTCGGCGGCGGCGGCACGCCGCAGTCCTACATGGGAACTTTCCCCGCGTTCCTCGGCGCCTGGGGCGCGGTGGACATGGGCTTCGGCTCGGGGCAGGGCGTGAAGTGCACGCACTCGGAGCATCTGTACGGCGAGTTCTGGCACCGCGCCTTCACCGTCTCGCCGGATACGCCGCTCTCCGAGTACGTCATCTCCTGCGGCGCGAATACCGAGGCTTCGGGCGGCGTGGTCGGCGTGTGGCGCCACGCCGACGCGCGCGAGCGCGGCATGAAGCGCGTGCAGGTCGAGCCGCACCTGTCGATTACCGGCGCCTGCTCGGCCGAGTGGGTGCCGATCAAGCCCAAGACCGATCCGGCGTTTCTCTACGCGCTGATGCACGTGATGCTGCACGAGAATCCGCGCGGCCGGCTCGACCTGCCGTTCCTGCGCGATCACACCTCGTCGCCTTATCTCGTCGGCCCGAACGGCTTCTATCTGCGCGATCGCGAGACGCGCAAGCCGCTGGTGTGGGATTCGAAGCGCGGCGGGGCGCTGCCGTTCGACGCGCCGGGCATCGAGCCGGCGCTCGAAGGCCGCTACGCTGCCGATGCGATCGAGATCGGCGCCGACGAGGAGGTCGTCGCGCAAGGCCGGCTCGAAGGCGCGACTGCGTTCACCCGGCTCCTCGATCACATCGAGCCTTATACGCCCGAGTGGGCGAGCGGCATCTGCGACGTGCCGGCGGCCAACATGCGGCGCATCGCCAACGAGTATCTGGACCACGCGCACATCGGCGAGACCATCGTGGTCGACAACAAGGTGCTGCCCTTCCGCCCGGTCGCGGTGGCGCTCGGCAAGACCGTCAACAACGGCTGGGGAGGGTTCGAGTGCTGCTGGGCGAGAACGATGCTGGCGGCGCTGGTCGGCGCGCTCGAAGTCCCCGGCGGCACGCTCGGCACGACGGTGCGGCTCAACCGTCCGCTCTCGGAGCGGCACGAGAGCGTCAAGCCGGGGCCCGACGGCTTCATGGCGTATCCGCTCAACCCGACCGACAAGGCGCACTGGAGCGCGAAGCCGAACATCCGCAACGCCTACCGCAGCCTCGTTCCGCTCGCCGCCGACGGTCCCTGGAGCCAGGCGCTCGGGCCGACGCATTTTTCCTGGATGTTCCTCGGCGAAACGCCGCCGGGCCTGCCGCGCGTCACCTACCCCGAGCTGTGGTTCGTCTATCGCACCAACCCCGCGATCTCCTTCTGGGACACGAAGAAAATCGCCGAGCGCATGGCGAGCTTTCCCTTCGTCGTGGCGATGGCCTACACGCTCGACGAGACCAATCACTTCGCCGACATCCTGCTGCCCGACCAGATGGACCTGGAGAGCCTGCAGCTGATCCGCATCGGCGGCTCGAAATACATCGAGCAGTTCTGGAAGCACGAGGGCTACGCGCTGCGCCAGCCGGTGGTCGTGCCCAAGGTCAATGCGCGCGACTTCACCGACATCGCGACGGAACTCGCGCGGCGCACCGGGCTGCTCGAGCGCTACAACGAATCGATCAACCGCGGCACCGCCGGCGTGAAGTTGAAGGGCGAAGGCTGGGATTTCTCCCTCGATGCGAAGCGCGCGCACAGCCGCGACGAGATCTGGGACGCGGTCTGCCGCGCGGCGAGCGCGGAGCTGACCGGCGGCAAGGAAACGCAGGGCCTCGCCTGGTGGAAGGAGCACGGCCTGCGCACCAAACCGTTTCCGCAGTCCGACTGGTATCTGTTTCCCACGCTGGTGGAGAAGGGATTGCGCTTCGAGCTGCCCTACCAGGAGCGGCTGTGGCGCGTGGGCAAGGAGCTCGAGCGCCGCATGCACGAGCACGGCATGCAGTGGTGGGACAAGCAGCTCGCCGAATATCAGGCGCTGCCGGCGTGGAAGGAATTCCCCAAGATCTGGGAGGACGAGCTCGCGCGCGTCGGCGGCAGGTCCGAGGACTTTCCTTTCTGGCTGCTCACTTCGCGCAGCATGCAGTACGCCTGGGGCGGCAACGTCGGCATGCAGATCATCCACGAGGTCGCGGGGAACGTCGCCGGCCACGGCGGCGTGATCATCAACGCGGGGCGCGCCGCGGAGCTGGGCATCGCCGAGGACGAGATCGTCGAGATCGCGACCCCGCGCGCCAGCGTGCGGGCGCGGGCGGTGCCGCGCCAGGGCATCCGCCCCGACACGCTGCTGCTGATCGCGCAGTTCGACCATTGGGCGACGCCGTACGCGAAGGACTTCGGCGTGCCGAGCATGAACTCGCTGGTGCCGATGTCGATGGACCTCACCGATGCGACCGGTTCGGGCGCCGACATCGTGCGGGTCAGCGTGAGGAAGACGTCATGACGCGTTGGGTCATGATCGCCGACCTGCGCCGCTGCGTCGGCTGCCAGACCTGCACGGCGGCGTGCAAGCACGCGAACGCCACGCCGCCCGAGGTGCAGTGGCGCCGTGTGCTCGACATGGAAGTGGGCCAGTATCCGGAGGTGAAGCGCGTGTTCGTTCCGGTGGGCTGCATGCACTGCGCCGATCCGCCGTGCATGCACGTGTGCCCCTCCACCGCGACGCGGCAGCGCGCCGACGGCATCGTCACCATCGACTACGACCTGTGCATCGGCTGTTCGTACTGCGCGGTGGCCTGCCCATATCAGGCGCGCTACAAGACCGACACGGCGAGCTTCGCCTATGGCGATGCGCCGATGGAGAACGAGGCGGCGATGTTCGATCCGAAGCGCCTGGCCGTCGCCACCAAGTGCACCTTCTGCAGCGACCGCGTCGATGCGGGCCTCGCGAGAGGCTTTAAGCCCGGCGTCGATCCGGAGGCGACGCCGGCCTGCGTCAACAGCTGCATCGCGAGCGCGCTGCATTTCGGCGACAAGGAGGACCCGAGAAGCAATGTCTCGAAGCTGCTGGATGAGAACGAGCACTTCCGCATGCACGAGGAGCTGGGGACGGACCCCGGTTTCTACTACCTCTGGGACAAGACGGTGAAGGAAGGCTACGAGCGCGGAGGCGAAGGCAAATGAGCTACGGGCCGAGGCCGTGGATGCAGCTGCACTGGGACGTGCGCGCCGCGCTGAACTTCATTTTCGGCGGCACCGGCTGCGGCTTCATCCTTTTTTCCGCGTTCGTTCCGCTCTCGCCGCGCCTCGCGCAAGTCGCGCTGCTCCTCGGCCTCGCGCTGGTCGCCGCCGGGCTGACGGCGGTGTGGATGGAAATCGGCAGAAAGCTGCGCGCGGTGCACGTGTTCTTCAATCCGATGACCTCCTGGATGACGCGCGAGTCCTTCGTCGCGGTGCTGCTGTTCGCTTCGGGGCTCGCCGCGGCGTGGTCCGGCTCGGCGCGGCTCGCGGTCGTGACGGCCCTCGTCGCCGTCGGATTCATCTATTGCCAGGGCCGCATCCTGCGCGCGTCCAAGGGCATTCCCGCCTGGCGCGAGCCGACCATTACCTGGCTCGTTTTCTGGACCGCGCTCGCCGAAGGCGCGGGGCTGTTCCTGATATTCTCGGCGCTGGCCGGAATGTCCATGCCGGCCGCGGTCGCCGGCGGCCTCGCGCTCGCGGTGGTGGCGCGGGCCCTGGCCTGGTCGGTGTATCGCCGGCGCGTCGACGCGGCCCTCGTCCCGAAGGCGCGCGCCGCGTTCGAGCCCGCCGGCAAGCAGCTCTACCAGCTCGGGGCGATCGTGCCGCTCGCGCTCATGTTGACAGGCGGCGTCATCGAAAGCTTCACGACCGCCGCCGCGGTGCTCGCGGGGATCGCGGCGCTCGCCACCGGCTGGCGCTTCAAGTTCGTCCTGGTGACGCGCGCCGCGTACAACCAGGGGTTCGCATTGCCGCGCGTTCCGGTGCGCGGCGGAAAATAACGGGGGAGCTTCTCATGGCAGGGTCGCGGAAAAAATCGGGCGCAGCGCGCTATCGCTTCGACGCGGCGGCGGAAAACATGCCGCGCGAAAAACTGCGCGCGCTGCAGTTGAGCCGCCTGAAGCAGACGGTGAAGAACGCCTGGGAGAACGTGCCGCTGCACCGCGCTCGCATGAAGTCCAGGCGCATCGCGCCCGCCGACATCCGCAGCCTCAAGGATCTGGCGAGGCTGCCGTTCACGGTCAAGAGCGACCTGCGCGACCATTATCCGTTCGGCATGTTCGCGCGGCCCATGGACGAAGTGGTTCGAGTGCACGCCTCCTCGGGCACGACCGGGAAGCCGACGGTGGTCGGCTACAGCGCGAAGGACATCGCCAC
>Ga0137452_1000434_pt1 | contig 12502 bp, 11 predicted proteins | sample EasRivERMGT513_2_FD_102312 | JGI IMG/M metagenome (GOLD analysis project Ga0137452, IMG submission 102312) | Soil microbial communities from meander-bound floodplain in the East River, Colorado, USA - East River MetaG ERMGT513_2 | ecosystem: Environmental > Terrestrial > Soil > Floodplain ...
GCCGAGACGGTGGCGGAAGTCCTCTCGCGCAAGCCTGGACTCCTGAACGCACACGGGCCTGAAGGACAGACGCCACTCCACGTCGCGGCCGAGTGCAACGACCCCAAGCTCGGTGCGTATCTCGTGGCCGCCGGCGCGGATCTGGCCGCGAAGTTCGGCGCGTCGGGACACACGCCGTTGTCCTGGGCGGTGACGTGCAACGCGATCGAGTTCGCGGTCACGATGACGCGCCTCGGCGCGAAGCCGGATCTGTTTTGTGCGGCCGGCATCGGGGCGCTGGACGCCGTGCAAGGCTGGTTCGATGCCGGCGGCGCGCTACGTCCGAACGCGTCACGGACGGGAAGCTCCCGGTTCACCGCCGACGGCACGCGTTTGTCCTGTCCGCCGGATACGGAGCAGGATCAGATTTCGGACGCGCTGTATATGGCCGCGCGAAATGCTCACGCGAGCGTCGTGCGATTTCTCCTGTCGAAATCTCCGGACTTGTCCTTCCGCGCGTATCTCGGCGGGACGCCATTGCACTGGGCGTTCTTCGGCGGCTCGCAGGAGGTCGTGGATCTTCTGACGAAGGCCGGTGCGGATCCGGCGCTCAGAGATGACACGCTCGGCGTCACGCCGCGCGCGTTCGGCATCTGCACGCTGGCGAACTGGGGCTTCGGGTTTCTGGTTCGAGACCGGCTGCGTCAAGACCCGTCGCTGGCGCGGATCAACGACGGCACGACGCCGCTTCATGAAGCGGCGCGCGAGGGCCATCTGGAAGTCGTGGAGATGCTGCTCGAAGCCGGCGCCGATCCCAACGCGGTGAACCGGGACGGCCGAACGCCGACGCAGCTGGCGTCGACGCACGGCCACGGTCAGGTGCTGGCTGCCCTTCGCCGCGCAGAACCCTGGGAACCCTGAGAACCCTGAGAACCCTGAGAACCCTGAGAACCCTGAGGACCCTGGATCAGCCCTGCTGCTTCATGGCTTCCGCGCTGCGGCGGGCCATCTCCTTCGCCGACAAGTCTTCCATGTGTGTGGCGAGCGACCACCTGTGGCCGAACGGATCCGTCAGTTTGCAGTAGCGATCGCCCCAGAACATGTCGGTTGGCGGCAAGTCCGTCTTCGCGCCGGCCGCGGTCGCTTTCGCGAATGCCGCGTCGACGTCTTTCGTGTAGATGAACAGCCCTGACGCGGTTCCGCCAATCGTCTCCGGCGCCGTCGCGCCCATCTGCGGCATCTCATCGCCCAGCATCACGATCGAGTCGCCAATCTGCAGCTCGGCGTGCGCGATCGTCCCGCCCGGCGCGTCCATGCGGAGCCGTTCCTTCGCCCCGAATGCCTTCTTGTAGAAATCGATCGCGCGCGCAGCGCCGCGGCACACGATGTACGGCGTGACGGTGTGATAGCCCCGCGGAATCGCCGCGACCTTTTTCTTTGCGGACTTTCTGGCGGGCTTGGACTTTGACTTGGCGGCTTTCTTCACGGGCTTCCGACGCTTGGCCATGGACACTGCTCCTTCGAGGTGAGATTACGAACGCATATCGTAGCGCCAGTACGTTTTCGTAGGGCAAACCTTTAGGTTTGCCTCCAGCGGCAGACCTGAAGGTCTGCCCTACGACGCTCCCACGATGTGCAACTGCGTTCCCCACGGATCGGCGACTCGACTTCCAGTGCCGCCGTCAGTAACGGCGTAGCCAGCGTCGACGAGGCTCCGCGCCGCTGCTGCGCGGTCATCGTTCGTCGGCACGACGAGATCCCATTCGATCAACCGCGCTTCGTCCGGTGCCGCCGATGGGCCCGACGACCAGACGTTCGTACCAAGATGATGGTGATATCCGCCGGCGGCGAGGAAGAGCGCGCCGGGAAAACTCCAGACCATTTTGTCCAGGCCCAGACCGGAGTGATAGAAGGCTTCCGCGTCTGGAAGGCTGCCGACGTGCAGGTGCATGTGTCCGATCGTTGTGCCTGCGGGCACGCCTGCCCACTGGCGATCACCCGCTGATGCGATGACGTCCGCGACATCGAGGGGATCGGTCGCTAGAATCAGCTCGCGCTCCCGATGGCGCCAGGTGCTGCGAGCCCGATCTGCGTACACTTCGATTCCCAATCCGTCCGGATCCCACAAATAGAACGACTCACTGACGATGTGGTCGGCCATGGAGACTTTCATGGCGAGCGATGACAGATGTCTCGCGAACGCGCCGAGCGCAGCGCGTTCGGGCAGGAGGATCGCAAAGTGAAAAAGACCGAACGCGCCCCGGCGAGCCGGCGCGATGCCGGGTCTGGTCCGAAGGTGGAGCAGCGGATGTTCAGGGCCATGCGGCCCGAGCATCGCGTGCTCAGCAGTCGCGGCGTACAACCGCAGACCAATCACGTCCTGGTAGTAGGCGACGGACCGTTGCAGATCGCTGACTTGCAAGTGCACGCGACCGACGTGCGCCGCGTCGGGCAGCCGGAAGGCGGGTGGCGCAACGCCATACGGGCGATCGACTGACGCGTGTCCCATGCCCTAACCTCCCACGATGCGAGTCGTGTGTCGAGTTGGGGGAGGTCCCAACCCTCCGACCGAGGATCCCGTCCAACGCAGCGATGCGCAGACTGCTCTTGTCGTCGATTCTGCTTCTGTCCGCGCCGCTCGCGGCACAACCGCCTCGCGCTCTCCAGCCGGCCCAGCTTCAGCAGGACTTCGACGTCCTCACGCGGGCGCTAGAGGAGGCGCATGGAGGTTTGCACCGATTCACGGCAAAACCGGAGCTCGACCGAGTCTTCGCCGCCGCCAGGGCGAACCTGAACGAACCGATGACATCGCTGAGGTTCGCCAGCGTGTTGTCCGAGGCTCTTGCGGCGATCCACGACGGACACACACGCCTCGAGTACGACGATGCTACGACGTCCGCTCTGGCGTCGGGACCGATGTTGCCCTTGCGCGTCGCCCTCGAAGACGACCGTCTGATCATCACGGCTAACGACACGCCCGCCGACAGCACGATCCTGCCTGGCATGGAGCTCATGTCCATCAACGGGCGGCCGACCACGTCCATCGTCAAGGCCATCGCACCGAAGCTGTCCGGCGATGGATTCATCGAAACTGGAAAGCGGTCGCGCCTCGCGCGGAGCTTCGCGCAGAACTACTGGCTCTACGTCGAACAGGCGACCACGTTCACTGTCGTCGCGCGAAGTGCTGCACAAACGGTGACGACGACGCTCAAAGGCGTCACCAGCGCAGAGCGCGCGAGCTCGACCAACCCCGTCAATACCGCGATCGCCGCAAACGTGGCGAGGCTCGACGGCTCACGGGACACGATCGCGTTGTCGTTCCCTCAAGGCGAGGACATCGGCGTCCTTCGCATCCGCGCCTTTGACGGCACCACTTTCATCTCGTCGCTCGAACACGCCATCGCCACGCTGCGCGAAAAGCGGGCGAAGGGTGTGATTCTCGATCTTCGCGGAAACGGCGGTGGTGTGGACATGTACGGCGCGGCGCTTGTCTCTCAGTTCCTGAGCGGTCCGTTCCGCTATTTCGACCGCATCAAGGTCACGACGATCAAACCGTCCTTCGCGACGTGGAAGGCCAGCACGTTCGACGATCTCAAGAACGGCACGACGCCGGCGCCGGGCGGAGGCTTTCTCGTTCTTCCGAAGTTGCATCCCGGCGTCTCAGAGCAACCGCCCGCGACCGCACCGTTTCCCGGCAAGCTCGTCGCCTTGATCGATGGCGGCACGTTTTCAACGTCGGCGGATGTCTGCGCTCAACTTCGTTCACGCACGAACGCACTGTTCGTCGGCGAGGAGACCGGTGGTGCGGCCGAAGGCAACACGTCAGGTCTGAACGCGCAGGTCGTGCTGCCGAACTCGCAGCTGAAGCTGAAAGTGCAGATGTACGGCTACTGGAACGCGCTCGGCCCGCTGCATCCGGAAGCGCTCCAGCGGGGCCGCGGGACCATGCCCGACGTGAGCGTCCTCAGGACCACGGCCGACAACATGGCGGGTGTGGACACTGCCGTGCGAGAAGCGCTGACGGTGATTCGACGGTAGGTGGGCTGGCTACTACCGGCTCTTGATGACAAAACGATCGAGAGCCACGCGCGCGTTTAACCTAACGTCTGCGTTACCAGACTCCGCAAGCGACCGAAGCGCGTCCCGCGATCCCGTGGTGCCAATCCTCACTAAACCGTTGATCGGAATAAGAGAAAACCCGGGTCTCGACAGCGATACCTCAACGAGGTACGGAATCGCGACGGGATCCTTCACTGTTGCCAGTGCTTCAAGCAGGAAACGTTGCGGTGACGCGACCGTTGCCTGCTGAGTGAGTGTCGCCCAGACTGCCCGGAGCCTTTGCGCATCGTACGGGGTCACTCGGACGGCGGCAGACGACCGGAGCGAACCTGCTGGCACAGTCGAGCCTCCAGAAACGGCCACGCCCTCATAGGTGAACGAGACAACATACCGACCGGCCGTCTCGAATTGAAGCGATCTATTGAGTACGACCTTCGTCTCTTTTGTTGCCCCTGGAAACACCGTGGGTCGCACTTCGATCACGACGATCCCGCTCCCGAACTCTCCGGCCTCGGGCCGAACTGACGATTCCGCTCCGTCTGGTGCCGTCAACCCGAACCGAAAGTTGGTGACGAAGTCTTCTCCAAAAGCAACCGTCCATGTCCTGCTCGAGCGATTGGCGATTCGAATGGTCGCGATCACGGGTTCAAAGAGCGTCACTTCCGCCGGGATGGACACGGACATTTCGAGCGGCGGCACCTGAGCGCGCAGGCATTCTTGGCCGTCGATCAGTAGGAATACTCCAATGATTGCGGCCTGCAGGAGACGAGAGCCGGATCGCACCTTGCCTCGAAAAAGCGCGGTCGGACTCAGACGATTCGATTTCCTTGCTGGCATGCGACGCGCCCTTGTTCGAAATCGGTAATCGCAGGTTCGACAACAGACTGGCTCGCCCGGCCCGCCTTCGCGACATCGTCGCTTCGGCGGGCAGGCAGGAATCGCACGATCAAGAAGTTCGCGTGGGGCCCTGGCCTCTGCATGGCTACGGCCGAGCTCGCCGAAGCGCCTCCGGCGCGAAGGCGGCCACCCCCACGCGCCGGTCTCAGAGCGGGCGACCCTCGGCAGTTCCTCGGGTCGCAGGTTCGACGCGTCATGCGCGCGATCGCGCCGAAGCCGCGAGTGAAACGAGCGTCTGGCGAAGGCGGATGGCGCGCCCGGCAGGAATCGAACCTGCGACCCTCGGCTTAGAAGGCATCTAGTCGGAGAACAAGCGGATTTCGGCCTGAAATCGCGCGTTTTCTAAGCGCCGATCGGTTATTTCAGGCGGTTATTTTCAAGCGCCTCACAATCGATCTTTCAGGCTGGATTCCGGCGGAAAACGGCCGATTCTCGATGACTCTTGGAAAAAGGCGATAACCGATCGCGCCGCTTACTGCGACAGCAACGTCTTGAGAAAGGCTTGTGTGCCCGTTGGCCCCGAAACCACGAGGATGATCGGCCCGACCTCTGGAGCCACGCTGATGTCGAACGCGAGAAACGGACAGCAGCGCCGCTCGGCTTCAGCGCACGCGGCAATGGCGCTCAGGATTGTGGCGTCCTGTCCGGAGAACGTCAGTCGATAGCCCTCGCCGACCGGCGTGATCGCATCCGCGCGCGTCACGAGGCCAGGGAGCAAGCTCGCTCCCCGATCGCGAAGTTGTTCCGGCGTCAATTTGCAAGCAATCGGCAGGGTCATACCTCAGTTTCCCGCTCGACGCGCGCGAAGTGCAACCTTCAGTCGCTCTGAGGTCATGCGTCGTCTCCAGCCTCCGACTCAGCGGGCATGTTCCAGTGCAGGAAACGGTCGATGGCATCCTGACCACCCATGAGTTTCCGCGCCGCCTGAATCCTCGCTTCAAGTTGGACGGCGAGGTCGCCGTCCAGTGTTGCCGCCCGACGGGACAGTTCCGTGAAGAATGCTTCGACGGCGAACGAGTCATTCCAGGCCTTCACGATCGATCGGAGTTCTTCCTTCGCCACCTGCCGAGCCTGCTGCCGGACCTTCGCGCGCTCCTCTGCCTGCCGACGTCGGGACGCTTCGCGCTCCCTGGCCTGCCGCTCACGTTCTCGCTGCGCCGCTGCTTCGGCTTGCTGCGTGACGACAGATGCGGCCTCTTCGAGAAAGGTCACCATCTGCGCGGCATTGGTGACGAATTCTCCGGCTTGGCTTTCGATCCATTCGTGACGCCAATGGGTGTCATAGAGCGGTGAAAGCGCTCTCAAGACGAATCGACCAGAGGCCATGTCGCGCATGAGGTCCGTCTCGTCCGGCGACTGCGGGCCGTATCGTCGGACTGCCGGCAAGTCCTTGATGCGGACGTACCGATCCGAACCCGTGCGCCGCACTCGCACATGCTCAGTCAGTTCGAAGAACACCAGACCGATCACGGCTCCTCGCACATAGGCGACGGTCGTCCGGTACGGCAGCCACTCATTCGGTCGGCGGCCGTACTGATCCTCGATCTCGCGCAACGCCACATCGACGGCTGGCCGATGATGGGCATGGTCGCTCGACAACTGGACGCGATGGCCGCGCATCTCCAACTCGATCAGCAACGCATTGAGCGCGTCCGCCGCGCCGCGCACCATCGCTTTCGTCACGAACGCATCGAGCACATTCCTTTTCCGCGGCACCAGATAGCCGTTCTCATTCGGAGACGCCTCCGCGAGAAACCCACGCCATGCCGTGACCAACGGGTGATGGCTCGGTCGCACCGGCGGCGCGGCGGGAGCTCTTCGCCGAGAAGGCGGTGGCGCCACCGGTGCGAGTCGCTCGTGAATCGCGACACCTTTCTCCCAGGCGATGGGATCGCCGATCGCCGCAGGCGGCAGCGGCGGGATCGGGATCGTCTCGCCGACGGCCTTGCGTGCCCAATAGCCCCGTGGTGGATGCGGGACATTCAGGCCTTCACACACGCGGGCCAGATAGCTCGACGAGACGTCGTAGCGCCGGGCCAGTGTCGTCGCTGGCTCATTCCAGATCTCCCGATACAAGTCCTCGCGGCTAATTCGCATCGCCATAGCGACCTCGTTTGCGTGTCGTTTCCGTCCTCATTATTGTTGCCATCCATGGCCCAGCGATGGAGGCGTGTGACGCTCGCGCCGGAAGATCTGCCACTGGTCGTGTTGTGGCCCGAGATGATCGCGGCGACCGGGCTGCCCGATCACCGCGCGTCACAACTTCTGCAAGAGGGCCGCTTTCCAATTCGACATCTTCCGTACTTTGGCTACCAACCTCGCGGCAGACCGAGACGCTATGGCCAGCGCATCGACGTTCGGAGCTACACGTTTTCGAAGGTAGAAGTGCTGCGGTTCATCGCGCTGCCTGAGCACGAGCGCGACCGCCTCACGCTGCTGGACTGGGAACTGCCACGCTGCTGCCAGTGTCCGTTCCACTGCCCACCCGCCGGAGCTGCGCCGGAACACTCGTACGCGGCGCGGTTCAAGACCCGCTGGTGGAACCGATGACCACCGCGGTCGTGACATCGGTCGACGAGATCCCTGCGGTGTGCCTTGAAGAAGATCTGCAGATCATCTTCCGGTTGTCGCGGAGCCACGTCCGGTTTTGGCGGAAGTATCCCGACTTGATGCCCTTCCCGCCGCTGCCGTTTCTTGATCGGCAAGTCCGCGTGAGCGGATGCGTCGTCGCGTGGTTTTTGGCGCAGGAAGCGAGCGAGTACCACCGGAGTTTCCGGTCGCCGCTCGACGAAGCCACGAAGGGCCGGCGACGTAACCGTTCACCGTGGTGGAAGTTGGCACCGCCGCATGCCGAACGATATTGGGCGAGGGCGATCGAGGTGAGAAGGTGACGGTCAGAGTCGACGCCGCTGCGGCGACGTTGCGGACGACACCTTCCGCGATCCGCCGCGCTATCAAGTTGCCGGATTTCCCGATGCCGCCGGCGACCCTTCGGCCGCTAGGTTGGACGGACGGACAGATCGAGCGGTTGCTCTGGGCGCCGCCAGATCACGTCGAGCACTTGCAGAACATCGCGGCAATCGCCAGTCGGAATCGACGCGATGCCAGTCGTCGTGCGCGTGGAGAACGCGGCAAGACACCGTGAGTCGCCGAAAGTGACGGGTGCTGCCGTCGCTGACTTCAATTGACGGACTCACCGCTCAGGTCTATCGTTGTAGGTGGCACGCATGAGATCCCGGCAGGTCCCGATCCTCCTCGTCCTGACGTTCATGGTCAGCATGGCGATGCCCTGTTTCGCACTGGGTCCGGGCCCGGAAGCCGCAATGGCATGCTGCCTGGCCAAGAACCACAGCGACTGCAAGACAGCGCAATTGGCTGAACAGTGCTGCCGGCACGGTCAATCGAGCCAGCAAGATCGAGACGTTCAGGCCAAGATCGGCGCGCACGTCGACATCGCGCTGGCGCCCTCACGGCTCGCGTGGACCATCGACCCGATCTCATTGTCGAATCTCGATCCGTCTGCCGTCAGCATCGTCGCACCGACAATCTCGCCGCCAAGAAACTGTCCGCTCCTGATCTGAACTCGAACCCAATCTGCGTGACGGGCTAGCGCGAGCGCGCATGTACGCGCTCGTGTCGGTCGGTCTCGTCGTCGCTCGTTCCCGAGCGGCGCGAGCCTCATCTCAGAAGGCAGGAGTTCGATGATTCAGCGACTCGTTTCGGCGTCGCTCGCGCGGCGACCGCTCGTTCTCATCGGGGCACTCGGCCTCGCGCTGTGGGGCGCGTGGGCCGCATTCCGCACGCCCGTCGATGCGATACCTGACTTGTCTGACAACCAGGTCATCGTCTTCACGGACTGGCCAGGTCGAAGTCCGCAGGAGGTTGAGGATCAGATCACGTATCCGCTGACTACGAGCCTGCAGGGCCTCGCGGGTATCCGCGTCGTTCGCTCTCAGTCGGCATTCGGGTTCTCGATGATCTACGCCGTCTTTCAAGACGATGTCGATCTTTACTTCGCTCGCGCGCGCGTTTTGGAGCGGCTCACGCTCGTGACCCGCCAACTGCCCGAAGGCGTGACACCGACGCTTGGACCGGACGCGACGGGAGTCGGACACGTGTTTTGGTACACGCTGGAAAGTAACCGGCTCTCGCTGCGCGAACTGCGCAGCCTGCAGGACTGGCTCGTGCGGTACCAGCTCAACGCGGTTCCCGGCGTCGCCGAAGTGGCGAGTGTCGGTGGCCACGTCGAGCAGTACCAGGTCGACGTCAATCCAGATCGCCTCCGACAATTCGGTCTCTCTCTCGGCGACGTCGTGCGTGCAGTGCGTGACAGCAACGCCAACGTCGGCGGCAACGTGCTGGACTCCGGCGGGACGTGGTCGATCGTCCGTGGCGTGGGCCTGCTGCAGTCAGCAGTCGACCTCGAACAGATTGCGCTTCGGGCATCGGGTGGGACGCCTGTGTTGTTGCGCGATGTCGCGACCGTACGTATCGGCGACGCGTTCCGAATCTCATCACTCGTGAAAGGAACAGAAGAAGCTGTCGGCGGCGTCGTGGTCGCGCGCGCTGGCGTGAATACGCGCGAAGTCATCCGGGCCGTCAGAGCCCGCATCGACGCCATCACGCCGGCCTTGCCGGAAGGCGTGAAGATCGTGCCCTTCTACGATCGGTCACAGCTCATCGATCGGGCGATCGACACGCTGCGTATCACCTTGCTCGAGGAGATTCTCTTCGTCGCGCTGGCCCATCTCGTCTTTCTGCGGCACGTCCGGTCGATTCTCATCGTCACGATCCCGCTGCCGCTGGCCGTGCTGTCCGCGTTCCTGCTGATGCACTACGGCGGCATCACGTCGAACATCATGAGCCTCGCCGGCATCGCAATCGCCATAGGCGTGCTCGTCGATGCCGCAATCGTGGTTACCGAGAACGCCTTTCGAACCATTGAAGTCCGTGGCGTTGATGTTCGCGATCGCGGTGCCGTGTTTCGCGCGGTCGCGGATTCAGTTCGGCTCGTCGGCCGTCCGATTGCCTTCTCCCTCGCGATCATCCTGCTGGCGTTCTTGCCAGTCCTGACACTGACGGGTCAGGAGGGCAAGCTCTTTCGCCCGTTGGCGTGGACGAAGACGTTCGCGGTCTTCTCGGCTGCCGTCCTCGCCCTGACGCTCGTCCCCGTGCTGTGCACCTACCTGCTCGGCGGGCGTGTCCATCGGGAGGAAGACAACGTCGTGATGAGAACGCTGCGCCGCATCTACGCCCCCGCGCTCCGTTTCTCGCTGCGCAGGCCGGCCATTGTGCTCACGGCTGCGTTCCTGCTCTTCGCCGGCGCGGCGGTTCTTGCGACGCGCATTGGCAGTGAGTTCATGCCTCCGCTGAATGAAGGCGACCTGCTGTTCATGCCCATCGCCGATCCGAGTATCTCGCTGCAGGAGAACACCGACATCGCCAAACGTCAGAACGCGGCGCTGCTCTCCATCCCTGAAGTCGCATCGGCTGTCGCCAAGATCGCGCGAGCAGACACATCGACCGATCCAGCGCCGCTGAACATGACCGAGACCATCGTCTCGCTGAAGCCACAGAAGGAATGGCGTCCCGGCCTGACTCTTGCCGGCCTTCGGGCGGAAATGTCCCGCGCGGTGCAGCTGCCCGGCGTGACGAGCATCTGGACCATGCCGATCATCAATCGCATCGACATGCTCACGACGGGTGTGCGCTCCGAACTCGGGCTGAAAATCTACGGAAACGATCTGGCCACGTTGGAAGCGACGGCCCGCAAGATGGCCGATGCACTGAGGACCGTCCCAGGCGCCGCGAATGTCTACCCGGAGCAACTCACGGGCGCGCAGTACTTCAACGTGACGATTGATCGCGCCGCCGCGGCTCGGTACGGCGCGTCAGTCGCGGACATCCAGCAGATCGTCGACACCGCGATCGGAGAGTCGACAACCACGACGATGATCGCCGGACGGCGCCGGGTGCCAGTGCGTGTCCGTTACGACACGCCGTACCGCAACTCACCGTCGGCGATCGCGCAGACACTCGTCAGCACACCGTCAGGTCCGGTCCCACTGTCGGCGGTCGCGAAGTTCGAGTCGACCACGGGGCCCGCGATGATCCCATCGGAGAACGGTCTCTTCGTCGTCGCGGTACTGCTTAACGTCACGGGCCGGGACATCGGAAGCTTCGTACGCGAGGCCAACACGAGGATCGCGACACAGGTCTCGTTGCCAGCCGGCTCGTTCGTCGAGTGGAGCGGTCAGTATCAGAATCAAGCGCACGCTCGCGATCGGCTGCTGATCGTCGTGCCCATCGCGCTCGCCGTGATCTTCGTGCTGCTGTTCGCGATGTATCGCTCCTGGCTCGAAGCGACGCACGTCATTCTGGCCGTGCCATTCGCGCTGACGGGCGGCATGTACTTCCTCTGGCTCTCTGGCTACAACTTCTCCGTCGCGGTGTGGGTGGGCTTCATCGCGTTGTTCGGCACCGCCGTGCAGACCGGCATGTTGATGGTGCTCTACTTGCAAGACGCGGTCGATCAGGCGCGGGCACAAGCAGGCGGGCCGCTGACAGTACCGCAGCTACGCGAGGCCGTCGTCGCGGGTGCGCTTCTGAGGCTCCGACCGAAGGTCATGACGACCTCCACGATCGTCGTCTCCCTCCTTCCGATCTTCCTGACATCGCGCGCCGGCACTGAAGTCCTGAAACCGCTGGCCACGCCCGTGCTGGGCGGGATGGTCTCATCGCTGGTTCACGTGCTTCTGATCACTCCGGTGATTTTCTTCGCGCTGCATCGGCGGCAAGCGACGGGCATCGCCGCGGAAGTAGAACCGGTCGCCACCTTTGACGCGGGACAACAGCGACGAGCGTGGTGGATTTGGCTGACGGTCGGCGTGGCGGTAGTGGCGACCGCTGCGTCCGGGTATTGGTGGAATCGGACGCGACAAGAGGATCAGGCGCTCGTTGTTTCTGGCGCTGCCGCCCTCAGAACAGTGACGGCCTCAAACATGACGATCACCGTCTACGGACTGCCAGGCGGTCCCCGGGTTGGCCGTTCAAGATTCGTGATCGCCTTCAGTGATACCGCGACACACAGACCCATCGATGTCGGCACGGTGGCCGCGGACGGCACCATGACGATGCCGGGGATGGCGATGACAGCTGGCCTTGATGCACGACGACTTTCCGGCGTTGGGCAGTACGAACTTGAGGGTGAATACAAGATGGGCGGCGCGTGGACGTTCACGATTAGCTGGAATGGATCGCATGGCAGCGGGCGCACCACGTTCGATTTGGAGGTGCAGTGATGAGGCCGCGTCGCCATGTGCTGCGTGTGCGTCAATCCTGGCTGGTGGTCATTCTGACCGTCTCGGTAAGCGCGGTGGCGACAGCACAGACGCCAGCGAATCCGACCCTCGTGCGCACCATCGATCAGGAGCGCGGTCTCGACCTGCGGGCGCTGATCGCTCTTGCGCAGGAACACTCACCGAACCTTGCGCTCGCGGAGGCCATCGTGGCGAGTGCCAAGGGCCGAGAACAGCAAGCCAGCTTGCGATCGAATCCTGAAATCAAC
>Ga0137452_1000436_pt1 | contig 12490 bp, 15 predicted proteins | sample EasRivERMGT513_2_FD_102312 | JGI IMG/M metagenome (GOLD analysis project Ga0137452, IMG submission 102312) | Soil microbial communities from meander-bound floodplain in the East River, Colorado, USA - East River MetaG ERMGT513_2 | ecosystem: Environmental > Terrestrial > Soil > Floodplain ...
CGCCTCGTTGTGCTTGTTCGCCTTGAAGAGCTGCCACTCGGCTTCGTTCGAGTGCGCGAGGATGATGCCGCTGAATGGAATCGGACCAAGCGTTTCGGTGCCGATATAGTTGCCTTCCTGCGTCGCGGTGAGCAGCGGGTGCAGCACTTTGATCGGGGCCTTGAACATCTCGACGAATTCGAGAAGGCCCTGATTGGCGTGACACAAGCCACCCGAGAAAGCGTAGGCGTCGGGATCGTTCTGCGAGAAGTGCTCGAGCTTTCTGATGTCGACCTTGCCGACCAGAGCCGAGATATCCTGGTTGTTGTCGTCGCCGGGCTCGGTCTTGGCGATCGCGATCTGGCGCAGCTTCGAAGGATAGATACGCGCGACCTCGAACTTCGAGATGTCGCCACCGAACTCATCGAGGCGCTTCACCGCCCACGGACTCATCACGCCGGTCAGGCGGTGACGCTCGATGCCGTATTTGTCCTCAAGCAGGGCGGCGAGATCGGCGGAGCGGAACAGGCCGAGCGGGCTTTCGAACACCGGGCTGATCTGCTTGTTTGCCTTGAGCACATAGATGGGGCGCTTCTCCATCATCTCTTTGAGGCGTTCGGCGAGCGAAGACTTGCCGCCGCCGACGGGGCCGAGCAGATAAAGGATCTGGCGCTTCTCTTCGAGGCCCTGGGCCGCGTGCTTGAAGTAGCTCACGATCCTCTCGATCGTGTCTTCCATGCCGAAGAAGCCATCGAACGCGCGGTAGCGCTTGATGGTGCGGTTGAAGAAGATCCGGGACAGGCGCGGGTCTTGAGCAGTGTCGATCAACTCCTGCTCGCCGATCGCCGAGATCATGCGCTCAGCGGGCGAGGCGTACAGCATCTTGTCGTCGCGGGCGGCCAGGAGCCAGTCCCTGAGGCTCATGGTTTCCAGCTGTTCCCGCGAATAGTCACGGTTGAACAGGTCGAAGACATCAAGATTACTCATTACCGTCGGCTCCTTCGGGCCGGATGCCTAGTTCAATTCAACAAGATGTCGAATACGTGGCACTCACAGCATTCACCAGAAGCGCGGGTAGTCTGCACAAATTCTGATGAACACACGCTTAACCCCGCATTTCTGCCCTGTTCATATCCCCGCAAGGCGGGCCACCACCTCACGTCAAAACATCCGGAAGGGATTGGGGTTCCAGCCCGTCGCGTGGCCGATCCAGCGCGTTCATCGGGCCGCGCGGCTCGTGCCTTCCGCAAGACTCGCGACCACTGATTTGCTTGCGAAGTGTATCGCGAGTGGCCTCTCTTCAGAAAGACTGGAATTGCACGCTTTGCAGAGCAATGAGGCTCACAACCCCCGATTTCCCCGATATGCACAAGGAAATCGGTTTACGGCTTAAGTTGCGTCAATAACGCGCAGAGAGGGCCAGCCGTTCCGATGCGGCTCTCGTTGCTGATTTTTCTTGCCAAGTGGCCGTTCCAGCCGCCAAGCTTGAATCATGCTTGCGCAGCTCACAATCCGCAAAGCGCGCCCCTCTGACGCCGAGTCCGTGGCGCGCATCTATGTCGAATCCTGGCGCGACACGTACCCGCTGATTCTGCCGAACAAACTTTTGGCAAACATGAGCGTCGACGGCCAGGCCGCCCGCTGGCGCAACGCGATCGCCATGGCGGCACGCGAAGCGGTCTATGTGGCGGAGGACGATAAGGGTGTCGTCGTGGGCATGACGAGCCTGGGCCGGGCACGCGACCCCGGTCTCGGCTATGACGCGGAGATCTACACGCTCTATGTCGACCCGCTGTTAACGGGACGCGGGATCGGGCGCGCGCTGCTCTCGAGCGGATTCGCTGCGCTCGCCGAACGCGGGCACACACGCTGCATGATCTGGGCCCATGCGAGGAATCCCGCGCGCTTCTTCTATGAAGCGATGGGCGGAAAGCTCATCGCCGAGCGCACGACATCAATGGCCGGGGCGCCCGTGCCCGAGCTCGCATTCGGGTGGCTGAAGCTCGCGCTCGCCGAAGCGAGCGGCAGGTCCTAGGGCGCTGCCTCCATCGGGCAGACATCCAGCTGCTTATTTATCATGCACGCAGCCTCGTAGTCGGCGCCTGCTTTCACGTCCTGCTGCAGTGTGTTGTAGGAGAAACCCCTAAGGCGCAACGCCATCGCGCGGTTGGGATCCATGCCGTCTTTGTCGTACTCGAGGTATTTCGAGTACTCCTCGATCGCCTTTTCATATTGTTTCTGCTGAACGAACAGACCGGCGAGGCGGAAACGAGCCTCCAAATCCTCCGGCTTCAATTTGAGCGCCTCGTCGAAGTCCTTCATCGCCTCGGGCGTTTGGTTCTTCTTGATGTAGGCAATGCCACGACTGATGTAGTCGTAGTAGAGCCGGGGCGTCTTCATCGGCGCTTCGATCGCCGCCGTGAACAGACGGATCGCCTCATCGTCGTTCCCGGCTGCGAGCGCGGTATCGCCCGCATCTTCGTCGGGCGAGCTGCTTGGCGGCGGAGGCGGAACAACGATTGGCGCGGGCGGAGGGGGAGCGGACCCTGGAGGCGGCGCAAGGCTGGCGAGATCAACGCCTTCCTTGATGAAGAACAGGACCGAGGTCGACAGCACCTTACCCTTGGGATCGACCCGCCGCTCGCTATAGGTGAGCGTCTTGCCGCCCTGGCCGAGTGTGCGCGTGCCGACAACGACGGTCGTCTTGCGCCGATCGTAGGTGTAAACCGAGGCTGTGGGGCTGACGTTGTTCCATGACGCGGAATCGTAATCCGGGATGCCGGTCACGGGGTGCGCCTTGGTGTCGGCGACGACTTCGTACGTAGCCTTGACGGGATTGCCTTTGGCATCGACGCCTTCGACGGCTTTTGAGAAACCTTTTCCACCTTCCGAGAACGTAATCGTCATCTCCTTGAGGGCTCCCGGTCCGGAGAATTTCGACCGTTCGGGGACGAAAATCCACTTTCCAGCCAAGCCGCCCTGCGCGATGACGATTTGCGGGAGCGCGGCGCCGACAGCGGCAAGAACCACGATGGCAGCGCGCTGCAAAAACCGGGAACGTGTAGAACTCATTTGGCCCTCTTCATTAGTCCAATGGAGTGTAGTCGCTGCTTCATCTCAGGCAGCGCGCACTGCTAGTGCCGAGGTTATAAGACTGCCGCCACCGGATACAACCGGAAGGTTGCTAGCCCTTTCGGCCACTGTACGGACCGACCGGCAGCCTCGGCGGCCAATTTCGCGGGGAATTGCTGAGGCTTCGCCCTGGGCAGAAGCAATCATCGCTGCAACCGCACTCAAGATGAATGCGCACCAGACCATCCCAGACAACCCCTTATTATGTAGCGATTATTATTGGCCCCATCCCAAGAGAGCAAGCGAACGCGCCGGCGCGCTATGACATCTGTCACGCGCAGCTACCTGCGCTTGGCCAGGATGCGCGAGCGCAGCTCCGCGACATGATGACCCGCGCCAAGCGGCAACAGACGGGCAAGCGCGGCGATCGCCTTGTATTGCGCACCCGGAATGCACATGGCCCGGTTCTTCATCACGGCGTCGTGACCTTCACGCGCGACCCGCTCGGCCGATAGCCACATCATCTTGGGCATCCGACGCATCTCTTCCCGCGTGCCGGTGACATCGTGAAATTCCGAATGCGTAAAGCCGGGGCACAGCGCCGTCACATGAACACCGGTGCCCCTTTGCTCGTTGTGCACAGCCTGGGAGATCTTGATCAGCATCGCCTTCGCGCCGCCGTAAAGGGTGTGGCTCGCTGCACCCGGCATCAAACCCGCGACCGAGGCCACGTTAAGGATGCGCCCATAGCCGCGCTGGGTCATGCCGGGGAGCAGGCGATGGATGAACTCGCAAGGCGCCGTCACCAACACCTGAAGGAAATCACGCTGCACCTCCCAGGCGCTGTCGCGGTAAAGGCCCGGCACGGCGTAGCCCGCATTGTTGATCAGGGCATCGACCATCACGCCGTCGCGTTCGAGCTCTTGAAGGAGCGACTTCGGGGTCTCGGGAAGCGCCAAGTCGGCGGGAACCGTCCGCACGCGGACGCTATGGCGGCTGCGCAGCTCATCGGCCAAAGCGGCAAGGCGGTCGGCGCGGCGTGCGGTCAGGACAAGATCGAAGCCTTTCGCGGCGAAAACGCGGGCGAGCTCCGCACCGATACCGGCCGACGCACCCGTAACCAGCGCCGTGCGGCCCTGTCCCTCAACTGAGCTCACGCGTCGTCACCGCCGCTGGCCCCTGGCAAGTCCTTAGGTCGCACATAGTCGACCAGCGTTCCCAAACCCGGCTTGAGAAACCGCCACGAGGCGATCTCGAAATCGAGCACGGCGAGCGCGGCCGTGGGAAATTTTTGCGTCAAGCGCTTCAGGCGGGCACGCTCGGCAGGATCGTTGGCCTGGTGAGCGAGGCTGATCGCCAGCTGCTCGATCCCGGGATTGTGGCCGACGAGCAGCAACGGCGAGTCTTGGGCAGGCGCCTTCTTCAGGCTTGCGAGCAAAGCCGGCCATTCGACGAGATAGATCCCGCGTTCATAGCGAATGACCGGTTTCTTCCTCCAGGCGGCGAGAAGGATTTCGAGCGTTTCTTGCGTCCGCCGTGCCGTGGAGCAGAGCACGGTTTCAGGGACGTAATCCTTGCTGCGCATATAGCGGGCCATTTCAGGCGCCGCCTTGCGGCCGCGTTCCGACAATGGCCGGTCATGATCGTCGGCGTCCTTGCTCCAGTCCGACTTGGCGTGGCGCAACAGCAATAGGCGCAAGGCGGGCGGGCCCCTGAAAGGTCGCGCACAGTAAGAACCTCATATGCGAGGGTCAACTTGCTGGCACTTTGCCAAGGGCCTACGGTTACGAGGCGCGTTTCGGAGAAAAGGTGATGAAGCGACTGTCCTTATTCTGCGCGGTGATCGGGGCCGCTCTGCTCGGGCTCATGCTCGGTCCCGTGTCGCAGGTGAGCGCCGCGGAGGAGTTGGGTCCTTCGATCGGTACACGCGTTCCCGACATCGGCAGCCCGCCCGATCAGAATGGTATGCCCCGCACGCTGCAGTCCCTGATGGGAGAAAACGGCCTCGTGCTTTTCTTCTTCCGCTCGGCCGATTGGTGCCCCTTTTGCCAAGCGCAGATGGTCGATCTGAACACCGCAGTGGCGGCGATCCAGCGCCGCGGCTACCGCATGGCGGGGATCTCGTTCGACAGCCCGCAAATCCTCAAGACTTTCATCGAGCGTCGCCAGATCGGTTACACGCTGCTGTCCGATCCCAAGTCCGAGATCATCGACCGTTACAAGCTGCGCGATCCGCAATATCCGCCGGGGAGCTTCGCTTATGGCGTGCCTCGGCCGATCATCTTCGTTCTCGACAAGTCTGGGACGATCAAGGCCAAGCTTTACGAGGAGACCTACACGAAGCGGCCTCCAGCGAGTCTTGTCATCAGCACGATCGATAAGGTTGCTGCCCAAGGAAGCTAAGGCAGCGGTACAACTCGGCAAAAGAAAAGCCCAGCCGAAAAGGCCGGGCTTTTTTTATGGCGCTTGAGCGTATGATTGTCAGTGATGCTTGGGCTTGTTCATGTCGCGGATCGCATCCTTGGCGCTGCCGACCGCGTTCCTGACCTTGCCCTCAGCCTTGTCCATTTTGCCTTCGGCCTTCAGCTTCTCATCGCCAAGAATCTTGCCGAGGCCTTCCTTGACGGCGCCCTTCTGTTGCTGAGCGCTACCCTTGATCCGTTCCTTATCCATATCGAGCACGCCTCACATTACGTTTGCGAAGATAACGAGAGGGGAGCGTCTCGGTTCCCTAGACGCAACGCATTGACCGGACGGTGAACTTGACGGGTGAGGGCCGCGACCCTATCGCTTCCCGACAGGTCCGCTTGGGGCACGGTTTCATGGCGACGAATAAGGACTGGAAGGGTTGGCGCAGGCAGACGCTGGCGGTCAGAGGCGGCCAGCGGCGGAGCCCTTTCCAGGAGACGAGCGAAGCGCTGTTCATGACCTCGGGGTTTGCCTATGAGGGCCCCGAGGAAGCCGAGGAGCGTTTTAAGGGCGCGCCCGGATACACCTACACCCGGTACGCCAATCCCACGGTCTCGATGTTCGAGGAGCGCATGGCGCTGCTCGAAGGCGCGCCCGAGGCCCGCGCGACCTCGGCGGGTATGGCAGCGGTCACGGCTACGTTTCTCTGTTGCCTGAAGACGGGCGATCATGTCGTGGCAGCGCGCGCTTTGTTTGGCGCCATCCGCTACGTGATCGAGGAAGTGCTGCCCCGTTTCGGGATCAAGAACACCATCGTCGACGGCCGCGACCTCGAACAGTGGCGCGCAGCGATGCGACCCGAGACCAAAATCCTGTTCTTCGAGACACCGTCCAACCCGACGCTGGAGATCGTGGACATCAAGGCGGTGTGCGACATCGCACACAAGGGGGGTGCTCTGGCTGCGGTGGACAACGCATTTGCCTCCCCTGCCCTGCAGCGGCCGATGGAGTTCGGTGCGGATATCGTCGTTCATTCATCCACCAAGTACATCGATGGCCAGGGTCGGGCACTTGGCGGGGTCATCCTGTGCAAGGAGGATTTCCTCAAGGACCACCTGCAGATCTTCCTGCGCAATACCGGACCTGCAATCAGTCCGTTCAACGCGTGGCTGCACCTGAAGAGCCTCGAGACGCTGGAACTCCGCATGAGGGAGCACAGCCGCAATGCAGCCAAGGTCGCCGACTTCCTCAGCGGGGAGAACAAGGTCAATCGCGTGCTCTATCCTTTCCGCAACGATCATCCGCAACACAACACAGGGTTGGCGAAGAAGCAGATGTCCGCCGGCGGAGGTGTGGCGACGTTCGAAGTCGCGGGAGGGAAGAAGGGCGCCTTCAAGGTGGCAAAAGCGCTGAAGCTGGTCGACATCTCGAACAACCTCGGCGACGCCAAGAGTCTGCTCACGCATCCGGCGACGACGACGCACCAGCGCATGACGCCGGAAGCGAGGTTGGCCGCGGGCGTCACGGACGGCATGTTGCGTATCGCCGTCGGGCTCGAGGACGCGGACGATTTGTGCGAGGACCTCGCCCACGCGCTGGCGACGATCTGACGGAGGCTGTCATGTCCGAACACCACGCGAAGATATCGTGGCGGCGCACGAGCCAGGACTACACCTACCAGACCTATAATCGTGCGCATGACTGGCAGTTTGCGGGAACGACCGTGCCCGCGTCCGGGGCCAAAGAGTATCGCGGCGACCCCGAGAGGGTTAATCCCGAACAGGCTCTGGTGGCAGCGCTTTCGTCCTGCCACATGCTGACCTTCCTCGCGATTGCCGCGAAGAAGAAGCTGTCCCTCGATTCCTACACCGACGAGGCGGTGGGCTTCATGGAGAAGAACGAGGCCGGACGTCTCGCGATCACCCGCGTAACTCTACGGCCCAAGATCGTATGGTCGCCCGGCGTGACCGTCTCGCACGAGGAACTCGAGAAGATGCATCATGAGGCGCATGATGGCTGCTTCATCGCCAACTCGGTCAAGACGAACGTCACGGTGGAGCAACAGACGTGACCACACATAAATACGAGAGGGTCACGCGCAATATTCGCGTCGCGGTCGAGCCGAGTTTCCTGGACGACCAATCTGAGCCCACGGAAAGCCGCTACCTTTGGGCTTATCGCATCACCATCGAGAACACAGGCGGGGAAACCGTGCAGCTGCTCTCGCGCCATTGGCGGATCACCGACTCCCGCGGCCGGGTCCGTGAAGTGCGGGGTGCGGGCGTTGTCGGCGAGCAGCCAATCCTCAAGCCCGGCGGCGCGTTCGAGTACACCAGCGGCGCGCCGCTCGAGACGCCCTCGGGCTTCATGACCGGCACGTATCAGATGCGGGCGACTTCGGGCGAGAACTTCGAGATCGATATCCCGTTGTTTGCGCTCGAAAGTCCCTACGAACAGCGCCGTATGCACTGACCTCCTAGATCAGGGTTTGCCAGGATTGACATTTGGCGGTCTAATTCCGACCTCAGGGCTCTGCCTTGAGAATTCCGACCTGGAGAGATCCGTGGCCAATGTCGAAAAGCCGAGACTGAGCGTCGCGAAATGCTCCGCCCCGCTCCCGCAGGTCCAACGGCCCAGTCGCGCCGAAGCTGAGGCGGCAGTCCGCACGCTTCTGCTCTGGGCGGGCGATGATCCGACGCGGGAAGGCCTGAAGGATACGCCGGCCAGGGTCGCGCGGGCGTTCGAGGACTGGTTCTCCGGCTACGCCAACGATCCCCAGGCCTACCTCGCGCGCACCTTCGAAGAGGTGCACGGCTATGACGAAATGGTCGTCTTGAGGGATATCCGCTTCGAGTCTCATTGCGAGCACCATCTCGCGCCGATCATCGGACGTGTGCATGTCGGCTATCTGCCCGACGCTAAAGTAGTGGGCATATCGAAACTCGCGCGCGTGGTCGATGCCTATGCACGCCGGCTTCAGGTGCAGGAGAAGATGAACGCCCAGATTGCGAATTGCATCCAGCACGTGCTGGAGCCGAAAGGCGTAGCCGTCGTGATCGAGGCAAGCCACCAGTGCATGACCACTCGGGGCGTGCACAAGCCGGGCGTCACCATGGTGACGTCGACCATGCTGGGCGCCTTCCGCGAGGACGCGCGAACCCGGCGCGAATTCTTGAATATGATCGGCAACCCCGTATCCGGCGAACGCAGCTGAGCCGCGCGCGCCGATGACGGCCGATTCATCCGTTGTCGAGCTTTTGAGACGCCTGATCGCGTTCGACACAGTAAGCCGCAATTCCAATCTCGCGTTGATCTCGTTTGCGGCGAACCTTCTCGAAAGCGCGGGCGCAAGGTTGCGGCTGACCTATGACGAGCTCGGCAGCAAGGCCAACCTGTTCGCATCGTTAGGTCCGGACCGCGAGGGCGGCTTCGTGCTCTCCGGACACACCGACGTGGTGCCGGTCGACGGGCAAGACTGGTCGAGCAATCCGTTTGTAGCCGATATCCGCGAGGACAAACTTTATGGTCGCGGCGCGGCGGACATGAAGGGATTCATCGCCGCCGCACTCGCGCTCCTGCCGGAGTTCAAGGCTGCCGACTTGAAGCAGCCGCTGCATTTCGCGTTCTCATTCGATGAGGAAGTCGGTTGCGTGGGCGTTCGTCGCTTGCTCGACGACCTCAAGACCGCAGGCATAAAGCCGGCGCTCGCGATCATCGGCGAGCCGACCAGCATGCGTGTCGTCGGCGCCCACAAGGCGGGTGCCGTGATCGAAACCGTAGCCAAGGGCAAAGAAGGCCACTCGAGCGCGCCCTCGCGCGGCGCCAACGCCGTGATGATGGCCGGCGAATTCATCGCCGCGCTCGCGTCCTTGGGTGAAGAGCTGAAACAGGATCGCGACGAGCACTTCGAGCCTCCTTACACGACCATCCAGGCGAGTGTCATGTCCGGGGGGACGGCCGTGAATGTGCTCGCGCGGGAGGCACGCGTGCTCTGGGAGTACCGCGCGCTGCCCGATCGCGACGAGAAGGCGATCTTCGCACGGGCCACGGCACGCACGACCGAGATCCTTCCGCGCTATCGGACGGGTGCACCTGAAGCCGGCTTCGCGACCCATATCCACGTTGCCTATCCCGGCCTGGTGCGCGACGTCGATTCACCCGCGGTGCGGCTCGCGTGCGCCCTGTCGGGGAACAACGACGTGCACGCGGTGTCGTATGGCACCGAGGCGGGCCTGTTTCAGAAGGCGGGAATTCCATCCGTGGTGTGCGGACCGGGCTCCATCCATGATGCGCACAAGGCGGACGAGTTCGTGGAGCTCGATCAGCTCGAGGCGTGCGCGACGTTCCTGCGCCGCGTCGCGCAACGCGCTGCACAGTGACTACGGTTTGCCTTTGGTAGTAAAATTTGCTACCATCAACTCATGGGAAAAGTTGAGAAAATCAGCATCGCACTGCCGCACGACATGGTCGCCGATATGAAGGCTGCAGTCGATCGGGGCGAGTATGCGACCACAAGCGAGGTTGTCCGCGAGGCCCTGCGGGATTGGCGGCTAAAGCGCAAGGTTGAGGAACTAGACGTCGAGGACTTGCGACGCTTGGTTCAAGAAGGAATTGACAGTGGTCCCTCCGTTGACGCGGAGACCGTCTTTGCACGGCTTCGAGCCAAGTACGCACCCAAAACAAGCCGATAGATGCGATGCGCGTTCGGCTGAGTCCACGCGCAGTCACAGATCTAGATGAGATCGGCGAGTACATCGCACGCGACAATCCGCTCCGAGCAATAACCTTTGTGGATGAGCTGGAAAGCGCGTGCCGGCGGATAGCGGAGAATCCGCAAGCCTATCCGTTGCGAAGCGACTTGGCGCCGGACCTACGGATGGCAGTGCACACGAATTACCTAATTCTCTTTCGCATTCTCGAGAGCGAAATTCGTATCGAGCGCGTCCTGCATGGCGCGCGCAATCTGCCCCGCTTGTGGCAATCGTAACTCTTACGAGAAGCTGGCGAGCGGGAATTCGTACACGGTCGCGCAGAACTCGCAGCGCGTACGGATGACGCCATCGGGATCGGGCAGATCCTTGAGCTCTTCGACCGGATACGCACCGAGCACCGAGCGGATATTTTCAGGTCTGCATGAGCATTCGAAACGCAGCGCTTGGCTCGGATGCACGCGGACTTCATCTTCATGGAAGAGCCGCCACAGCACGGATTCGGCCGGGATCGCCGTGTCCAGTAGCTCATAGTCTTCGAGCGTCTTCAGGAACAGTTGGATGCGCTGCCAGTCGTCGCTGGTCTTGTCGCGATCGGCTTCGCGGCCGGGCACCGCCTGGACCATGATCGCGCCTGCACGCCAGCCACGCCCCTCCCCAGAGCGGTAGGTCGGGCCTGCCGAGAGGCGGAGGGCGGTCGGCAATTGCTCGCTCTGGAAGAAATACGTCTCTGCCGATGCGGACAATCCGTCGGCCGACAATGGCACAAGGCCCTGATAGGTCTGAGCGCCCTTCTTCGGCTCGATCGTAATAGCGAGCGCACCGCTTCCGGCGAGCTTATCGAATTGCGCCGGCTGGCCGTTCGCGGCGAAATGCTGCTCGTTCAGTCGCGCATAGCCGCGTAGTCCGCCGCCGGGGGTAGCACCGGCAAAGTAGTCGGTGACCAGAAGATCGAGCGGGCCGTTGCCTTTTAGCTGCACGCTGAGCCGGCCTTCGAATTTCAACGCCGAACCCAGAAGTGCCGCGAGAACCAGGGCCTCGGCCAGCACTCGTTGGGCGGCCTCCGGCAAAGGATGCGTGCTCAAGGCGCGGCTGGAGACGTTGTCCAAGCGGATGAGCCGACCCCGAAGGCCGAGTGCCGGAAGCTCGAAGGGCAACACGAAGTCCGCCGAGGGCGCGGGCGTATAAGTGGCGTCGGACGTGGTGGCTGTGCTGGGGGTCATACGCCTATCTGGGTGCAAAACGCTCCGCATGCAAGTGGAGGGTCAAGCGCCTTACCCGAGGCACCAGACGAGGATCGCCTTCTGCACATGCAGCCTGTTTTCGGCCTCGTCGAAGACGACGGATTGCGGACCGTCAATCACCTCGTCGGTCACCTCTTCGCCGCGATGGGCGGGCAGGCAGTGCATAAAGATGGCGTCGCGCGCGGCCTTCGCCATGAGCGCGCGGTTGACCTGGAAAGCCTTGAGCAGGTTGCGCCGGCGCGTCGCTTCCTTATCGCCCATCGAAACCCAGGTGTCGGTCACCACGCAGTCCGCGCTTTTGACCGCTTCTTCCGGATCGCTCGTGAAGATGACTTTGGCACGCGCGCTCTCGGCCCACTTTCGCAGCGCCGGCCGCGGCGCCAAGGACTCCGGCGTTGCGACTTTGAGTGTGAAGTCGAACCGGGAAGCGGCATGGACCCAGGAGGCGCAGACATTGTTCGCGTCGCCGACCCAAGCGACCGTATTGCCGCGGATCGGGCCCTTCTTCTCCTCGAACGTCATGATGTCCGCCATCACCTGGCAAGGGTGAGAAAGCTTGGTCAACCCGTTGATCACGGGGACGGATGCAGCTCCCGCAAGCTCCATCAACGTGTGGTGGGCGAGCGTGCGGATCATGATCGCGTCGACATAGCGCGAGAGCACGCGCGCGGTATCCGCGACAGTCTCACCGCGGCCGAGCTGCATTTCATGGCCTGTCAGCATGATGCAGCGCCCGCCGAGCTCCTGCATGCCGACGTCGAAGGAGATCCGCGTCCGGGTCGAGGGCTTCTCGAAAATGAGCGCGAGCACCTTGCCCGTGAGCGGTGCGTCCTTGTCCTCGGCGCCGCGCGAAAAACCATTGCGCGCCTTTTTGCGCTGGCGTGCGGCCGCGATCAGTGCGGTCAGTGCGCCGGACTCGAAATCGCATAAATCCAGGAAGTGCCGCGGAGTCGAATCCACAGGTTTGCGCGTCTGGGCCGCCCGCATACTCATACGGCCTTCCTCTCCTGCTCGAAGCTCGCGCAGGTGTCGCCGAGAGCCGTAACGGCCTCGCGGATGTGCCGCTCCTCGATGTTC